>ERZ773200.39-NODE-39-length-143751-cov-8.847031_pt1 | contig 143751 bp, 128 predicted proteins | sample MGYA00581008_ERZ773200 | MGnify/ENA primary metagenome ERZ773200 (study PRJEB29015, sample SAMEA2737770) | human gut metagenome | biome: human gut; feature: human-associated habitat; material: faeces | place: China | collected 2012 ... | reverse complement strand
TTTCTGTTGATCTCGGGCTCAAGGTGTTCGGGATGTTCGGAAATGCAAAAGAGACGTTTACTGTTCCCAACCCAAGATGGATCAAGGTCCATGCAAAACGCCTGCGCCGGTTCCAGCAGAGTTTATCCAGAAAACAGTATGACCACAATACCCACAAGGGCTCAAAGAACTGGGAGAAGGCCCGTGCGAAGGTGGCTAAGGAACAGCGTAAGACCGCTGACCAGAGAAGGGATTTCCACCACAAGCTGGCAAAGGCCATTGCAGATAATTACACTGCTTTCATCTGCGAAGACCTGGCGGTGAAGAATATGATGAAGAACCGGCATCTTTCCAAGGCCATCGCTTCGGTGGGCTGGTCACAGTTCCTGACCATTGTAAAGTATAAGATGGAGAAGGCAGGGAAATACTTCCGCAAGATGAGCCGGTGGTTCCCTTCCTCCCAGACATGCAGGTGCTGTCAGCGCTAAAAAACGTTATTTACCGACAGCCCCCTCCTCCAACAGAATTCCTGTATAGTTCACAAGTCCTGCTTTTGAACCAACGGCATTGGTTGTATTCATGAAAAAAGCCGGCTTTCACCGACTTATTTTAAACCCCTGGTCGACAGCATCGTACCATTCATCCATTTCATCAAATGAGGGATATGGATATGCTGTAACGATACGAAAAGAAGTATAGTTATCCTTGCATATTACAAGTCTTACAGAGGAGGCCGGATGCATTTGGTTCCAATCCGTTCCCATTGCGATTCCTTCGGCAATAGGCGCTGAAAAAGTGTAATCCAGCTCTAATTCCTGAGCAATCCTTTTATTTTGGATATATTTCTCTACATCCTCCCGATCCTCCCAGAGTATCTCTTTAACACAGGAAATCAATGTTTCTGCTGAGAAAAACATACAGGCATATACAAAAGGTTCCTCTTGCATAGACTTAACATTCTTCTTTAACTTGGCGATCATATGTGCTTTTCCAGTCCAAACATGCTCTTTTACTGCGTGTTTGCAGCCATAAATACCCATGTTCTCTACACAGAGATTTTTAATATTATTTTCTAATTTCGTCATCTTATTTCTCCTTAAGCAGGACAAAAAAAGACCGACCAGGTTCTGGTCAGTCATGCTACAACAAGCTACTTATAAACTATGGTGCTGCTAACACCTAGTTCCCTTTTAAGTGCGGCGCATCTTATTGGATTACTACTCTCCTCCTCTGTCACGAATGTAACACCCTCTTCCTTTGAGCGTTTTTCGCAGGCAGCACGTTTGATCAACTTATGAAAAGAATTACTCGACATGTAGATATTACAATAATCCTTTCCATCAGCACATTGAAAGCTGTAATCTAAGGATCTGCGATCCATAATGCGGCGCAGATACGGTTTCAGTTCTGGACTGACCAGATATCGTTTCATTTTGCATTCTCCTTTCGTCATTTGATTACTGACAATATGTCAAAGAAATAAGATGGATAAAAAAGTCCCTGGCAGCTATCAAAAATAACAGCTGTCAGGGAACTAACACCTCGAAGTGAGGAAAGAATATACCACTCGAAGTGAGCTTTTTTCGATATATCCTTTTTGTGTTATAAGTATTATATACCGCAAATTGAAACTGGTCAATTCTGATACGAAAATAAGATCCTTTTTTTGAGCAGCTCTTCAGATATTTTCAACCCATGCAAAATTTTCAGCCGGCCATCCCAAAATACTTCCTCTATGGGTATCAGAACATACTTTTTCTAATACAATCATAGAGACTTTTCTTTTTGAAATTATCGTTTTGCATCAACCTAATACTATTTTGGCTCAGAATCTTGTCTTTTAAAGACGACGTGAGCATAAATTCTGGATCTGTGAGTACAAGAGCCATTTCAGTTTTTGTACATCCTCTGGTTTTAACATACCAATCCCGCATATGTTGGCTTAAGTCAGAATCTTTCCCTTTGATACTCTTTGCGACTTCCATCAAATCTTCCTCTCCGCTACAGAAAAACCAGTCAGCAATAACTTTAGAGACATACTCTTCTGGAATGCTGCTAATTCTTTCTTCGATTGTTTTTAATATTTCTTTTTTCCTTTCTTCTGTCATATCAATTAACCCCCAGTATTATTTTTGAGTATGCCGTATAGTAGGATTTATAAGCTTCCTACACGAAGACTTTAAATTATCTTTTTCTTTCTGGATTTAATATGAAAAATAATATTTTTCAGACAAAAAGAAAGACCAGCCATTTCAGGCTGATCTCCCTCCAGCAGAATTACTGCTTATTTCTTTTTCCGTCTCATGACGAAAACTGCGATTGCGGCTACTGCCACGATTCCAAGACCGATTCCCGCATACATGCCTGCATGGTTCACAAGTCCTGTCTTTGGTCCAACTGTGTTGGTTGTATTATCACTGCTGTCAGCTCCCGGTGCCGGGGTTGTGCTTGGAGCAGGTGTCTCACTCGGAGACGGATTCTCGGCGATGGATACGCTTGCATTTGCAGCTACCTCATCTGCATCATCTGCGGATGCAACGGCTGTATTTCCAACCATCTTTCCTGCAAGACTGGAGTCAGATACGACTGCCTGGTAAGTGATCTTTAAGGTGGAACCATATGCAAGATCTGTATTTGTATTTACTACAAAACCGTTATCCGCTTTGGTTACATCTGCCTTGATAGACTTACCGTCTAATGTTGCCTGGATTCCTCCAACTTTCATACCTGTGGTATCAAAATTGTCGCGAACGACAACATTCTTCGCCGTCTGATCTTTCTCTGTCTCTTTTACAGTCAATGTATAGCTGAGTGTATCTCCTACGGAAGCACTGGAGAGGTTAACGCTCTTATCAATAGATAATGCCGGTTTCTCCTCTTCTTTCGTATTTACAGTAACACCATGGTCAGCATCAACCGGATCCATGTTATCAGAAGAGATCACTGCAGTATTCTTAACTGTCTTTCCTGCAAGACTTTCGTCTGCAAATCTGACACTGTAAGTTACCTTCAGGATCTGTTTTGCAGCAAGATCCTTGCCTGTTTCCATTGTGAAGCCGTCATCTGTTACACTTAATTTCTTAGGTGTAAAGAGCTGGTCATCCAGATATGCCTTAATGCTGCTCTCATCGATCACACCCTTATTATCTAAGGCATCTTTGATCACTACATTTACAGCTGTATCTGCAGAAGTTGTCTTGCCGATCAGAGTATATTTTACAGTATCACCAACATTGATCTGGCTGTGATCACCGATCTTTGTAAGGTTCAGTCCGCCTGTTACAGGTTTATCTGAAGGAACTTCAACGATCTCTGTGTCATTGCCCGGATTCATATTGTCACTGCTTACTACCGCTGCGTTCTTGATGGACTTGCCTTTCAGCTTGTCGGAAACAACCTTCATGTCATAAGTGACTTTCATTACCTGACCAGGCTTTAAGTCTTTTCCGGATGTTACGGTAAATCCGTTTTCAGTTACATCCAGACTCTTCGGAGCGAACTCAGAATTGTCAATGTAGCAGTGTACGGAGCTTCTGTCGATAGATACATATTTTGCATATGCAGAATCAACAGTATCCTTGATCACTACGTTCTTGGCTGTATCTGTTCCGGAGTTGACCTTAGCTTCCAGAGTGTAAGATACGGTATCACCAACGGATACTTTGGACTGGTTTGCCTTCTTGCTGATGGTCATTCCGCCTTCAACAGGATCATCTGTTTTAACCTTTACGGATTCTTTGTCCTTAGCAGTGTCCATGTTGTCACTGGATACGGCAGCGATGTTCTTGAAGGTCCTGCCTTTCAGGGTATCATCTTTTACCTTAACATCATATGTGACTTTCATGACCTGTCCAGGCTTCATATCCTTGCCGGATTTCAGTGTGAATCCTGTAGAGCTGATGCTTACGTCTGCACCATGGAACTCAGAGTCATCCAGATAGCTTCTGAAGGAATCTTTCACGATCTCAAGATGCTCGAACAGGTCTGCATCCAGGGTATCAGTGATGACTACGTTCTTAGCTGTTTCCTTACCGGAATTAACAGTTGCTGACAGTGTATAGGATACAACGTCTCCAACAGAGACTTCGTTCTTGTTAGCTGTCTTTGTGATAGTCATTCCGCCAACGCCAGGTTTATCCGGAGTGTCCGGTGTATCCGGTTTATCCGGCTTATCCGGTTTATCCGGAGTATCCGGTGTATCACCATCTCCTACATGAACGGTATGCTCATCATCAGATGGGTTCGTATTGTCACCCCATGTGGTAGCGATGTTTGTTACATCTCTTCCGTCTAAGGATGCCTCCTCGAATACAACATCATATGTTACATAGATCGCATGTGTTCCGGAAAGATCATGTTTTGTCTCAACAACAAATCCGTTATCCTTTTCCTGAACATCAACTTTCAGCTCTTCGTTATCGTAGTAGGTGCGAACAGTTCCTGTTACCAGGTGTGCGCCCTTCTGTTTCATAACATCTTTGACAACTACATTCTTGATAGTTCTTGACTGGTCAGCAGCAGTAACTTTCAGAGTGTATTTACCAACATCCCCAACTTTGTATTTTGTCTTGTCACTGGACTTCGCAATGATCAGTCCTGCATCACCGACAGTTACTCTGTTTGTATCAGTTGGCTCATCACCCGGTACAGTAGAATCATCTTTTGTCAGGGCGACATTCTTGATCTGCTGTCCCTCAAGTTCTGCATCCTTGAAGAGAACATCGTATTTCACAAGGATCTCTTCACCGTATTTCAGGTTTGTATTTGTATACAGGGTATACTCGAAGTCTTTCGCTACGAGCTGTACATCCTCGATCTCTTCCGGTTCTTCTGCACCCTCTCTGAGGATGTATGCCTTGATGGAATCTTTCTGGATGTAAGCACCCTTCTTCTGCAGTTTATCAGCTACAACAACATTTCTTGCAACTGCACCTTCCACTTTCTGTTTAACGGAAACTGTGTAATGTCCAGTCTCACCTACAGAATAGTTCATCTTGTCAGATGATTTTTCAATGGAAAGCTTTCCACCGTCGATATATACAACATTCTGGTCTTTGACCCATCTGGTATCAGTATAGTGTACTGTTTCATTTGTATTTCTGAATGCTTCATGTGTCCATGTATTGTCTGTCTGGTCATCCAGTGCAAACTTGGTTACACGAACCTGGGCTACATTGAGGATCATTGCTTCCTGTGGTGCATCTGTTACAGTTACAGCAAAGGAAACGGTTTTCTCCTCTCCAGCCGGAAGGGATTCGATTACAAATGTAGCATAAAGCTTGTCATTAAGAGTTCTGGTGCCTGTGATCACACCGTCCTGCTCTTCACTGGAAGCATACTCCGTATATTCAGGGATCATATCCTTTACAAGGACATTCTTCATGTCATCGTTGGATGTGTTCTTGACATTGATGGAATAATTGATGGTATCTCCGTTCTTAACCACGGAACCTGTTGCAGGATCTGCGGACTTGTAAACTTCAAGACCATTAGCCAGTTTGATCGGACTTGGTGTTTTGGTTTCCACTCTTAAGTTGTCACATGTAGCTCTGGCAACATTAAGGATGTCTTTACCAGCAAGAGTCTCAGCCTCAAACAGAACATCATAATTTACAGTAAACTGTTCTTTGTATTCCAGGTCATGACCTGTTGCGATCGCATAATCCGTATCGGAATGCTCGATCTCTGCATCATCCATGAGTTTGCCTGCATCATTGTAAACCTTGATAGAACCTTCAACGATCTTCGCACCATCTACCTGAAGGGCATCCTTGATGATTACATTGCGGGCGGTTGTGCCTTTTTCAGTATTCTTAACGACTACTGTATAATGACCGGTTTCTCCTACTTTGTAGGATTCCTTGTCGGATGTCTTTTTGATTTTAAGTCCAGGTGTCTCATCCACGATGTGAACGCTGTTATCCTGATGCTCTTCCTCAGTATTCTCACCTTTTGCAGTTGCAACGTTTACGATATCCTGATCATGAAGGGATGGATCTGTGAAGACTACTGTATAGAATACTTCCAGCTTATCTTCGATTGTCATATCCACACCGGTATTAATCGTGAACGCATTGTCTGCAGTCTGCTCAATCTCAGCAGTGTCGAGATTTTCTCCATTCAGTCTGACATTGATCTTGGAGATCTTCATGCCTTCCTGCTGGAATGCATCTGTTACAACTACCTGTTTTGCAGTGATGTTGTCACGGAGTTCGCGGATAGTCAGTTTGTACTGAGCTTCTTCGCCAACCTGATATTCTGTCTTATCGGATTCCTTAACAATGTCAAGGGCTGGTCCATAAATCGGAACATCAGCTTCTCCATCAACCGGAATGTTTTCTTTAGAATTTGCAGTGATCACGTTGTGGACTCTTCCTCCTGCGAGATCTGGGTCTGTAACTTCTACTGCATATTCAAGTGTCAGATGAGTTTCTCTTTCAAGTTTCAGAGGATTATAATCACCAACCTCTGTTCTGCCAGAGTCACCAGCTTCTTCATTTGCAGCACCAAGGTCAATATTCATATAACCATGAGCTTTTACAAGATTTAATCCAGTTTCAACAGTGAATGTGTTACCATTTACACTTACGTTTGCAGGATCAACCTTATTTCCATCCTGATCAATAAGAACGATAGAGTTCTTCTGGAGTTTTACGCCTTCTGTGTCAATCGTATCAGTAAATGTGATATCTCTTGCTACACATCCGGTCTGTGTCTGGTCTAAGTCTACCTGATAAGTAATAGTATCACCTACCATGTATTCTTCCCTGTCAGCTTTCTTAGTTACATCCAGTACCGGGCTGTTGATCCAGATCTTTTCAGAGTCCTTCACTTCGCTCGCATTATCTGCTGCTGCTTTTGCAGTATTGATAATAACGTCACCGTTAATGTCTTCTTCTGCTTTGCAGTGATATGTGATAACTACCGGATTACTCAGATTATTCAGACTGTCTCCTGTTGTACACGGAAGATTGTCGATTGTTACCTGGAAGCCGCCATTTACAAGTTCAACATTTGATGTGATTGTAGCAACTTCTGTTTCTTTATAATGATCCGGGTCTACCTGATTCGGAGTATCCTCTGTTCCTGCAACCGGATTAATATATGTTTCTGGAAGTCCTTCAACAGTAATACTGCTCTCATCCAGAGTCAGTCCTGCCGGGATAGTTGTATCGGAAATTACCACGTTGCGGGCTACTGAGCCTTTCTGATTGTTATTCACAGTCAGTTTATACTCAACATCGTCACCAACACGGAATTCATAATTTTCTCTGCTATCCTGGGCATCTTCTTCTCCACCTGCGGCATATTTATTTACAACCTGTTTATCAATAGATAAAGCGGCTGTATTGATATATGCCTCAGCATCATCGGATTTCTCAATGCCGTTTGTTGCGGATACAGTACCAACGTTCACACCTTCCGCTCCATTACCAGCTTCCAGTGCTTCACAGGTAAATCTAATGTTTACATCATTTCCTGCCGGAAGATTGCTGATCTTTAATTCCCAGCCGTTTCCAACCTGTGTCAGTTCTTTTGTGATAGGAGTTGTAACGGTTTCGTTCCATAAGGATTCGTCAACGTTATTTGTCTTATCAGCGGTACCTGCTACATGGTCTTCAAAGCTGTCCGGGATTCCTGTAACAGTCATTTCCTCAGCAGGAGTCGGCTCATGTTCTTCTGGATTAGTTGCATCCGGAAGATCTGAATCACCAGTTCCATCCTGATCTCCATTCAGTTCTGGAAGATCAAGGTCTGTATCACCATCAGAATCTGATCCGTCCTCATCCAGGTCAATACCTGCATTTGCAAGGATCTCATCTTCTGTCATGGACTGTTCCGTATCATTATCAAGAGCTGCTAACTGTTCATCGATCTCATCCTCTACGGATTTGGATGTATCACCTGTCTGTACATCTACAGAATCAAAATCAAGTTTGAATCCTGCCGGAATGTCCTTATCAGTGATGATCACGTTACGGGCTACGGTCTGTCCTGCAGCACCGATCTTAGCTTTTTCATCTTCATCAAGACCTGCATATTTCTCGTCATCGGCAAGATCCTGTGTACCTTCGTCATTCACGTTTCTCACAGTGATGTTGAACGGTACATGGTCACCTACCTGCCATTCGTATGCATCGGATGTTTTCTCGATGTCAAAGTAAGCGGTATTTACATAAACTTCTGCATCATCCTGGGCGGTCTGTGGTTCCTGATTTGCATCAAGGCTTAAGAAGTTGTCAGCTGTTGCAGATACAACGTTCTGGCTTTCTACACCATTTGCTGCTTTTGTTGCTACGCAGTTGAATGTAATATTTAAAGGTGTTCCAGAAGGAAGATAATCTGCGGTTACTGTCCATCCGTTTCCATCAGGAGTAACTTCTACATTATTATCTTTGTCTTCCTTTGTGATTGTAGTAGTTCCATCAGGAGTAGGCCATCCAATAGTTGTCTGGTTTGCACCCATATCTGCAACTACATCACCCTGAAGTTCAAGTCCCTCAGGAAGCTCAATATCCTCTACTGTTACATTCTGTGCAATTGTGTAATCTGCTGTATTATTGACACTTACTGTATACTTAACAGTATCGCCAATTTCGTATTCATAGCGGTCAGCAACTTTATCAACAGTCAGTACTGGGCTGTTCACCCATACTTCTGCACTGTCGGAAGCATATGCTTTATTTCCTGTTCCGTCTACGAAGTTGTCAGCTGTAGCTTTTGCAGTATTGATCCAATCCTGTCCATTTGCATCTTCTGTTACCAGACACTTAAATGTAATCTTGATAGAATCATTATACTGAAGAATCGGGCAGGTAAGAATCCAACCATTATCTCCTAAGGAAGACATACTTGGTGTTTCCCCTGAAGCAGGTCCATCTACTTCCCATCCGTTATTGACAAGTTTCAGGCAGGAAGGAATATCCTGGTCTGTAACTACTACATTTGTAGCATAGCCATCCTGTTTTGTCTGAGTGACTTCAACAGAATAGGTAACTTCGTCACCGACTTTCCAGTCGTCATATTTTGCATCCTTTTCTACAGTAAGTCTGCTCTCGATATCATCTGTGATCCATACATCGTTTGAATCAAACTGCTGAGTACCGTTATGGTCATCTGAGAATCTTAATGTAGCTGCATTCGGAACATAGAAAGTATATCCATTGTTTGCAAGCCACGGAGCCATGAAGTCTCTGACATCCTCAGTCTTGACTCTGTGAACAGAAAGTCTTACAGTAAATTCCTGATTCTGTTTAGCAAAATCTTCACTGATTCGATACTTTTCAGTAGGATTACAGGTAATTGTCTGTCCGTCAATAGAAATATCAAAGCTCTTTGTTACATTCTTTCCATCTTTGTCCGTAATAGTAACATGATGGTCGTCTTTGATAGTCAGACAGTCTTCCAATGTATCCTTAATCTCAAACTCATTCGTCCTGAAACCAGGAGAGTAAGCTCTGATCAGATAATCAAACTCATCATAATCATTGATCTCAAATGCATTGTTTTCATCATAAGCATTAACAGCATCATCCCAGGAAACTCCTTTTTCTCCTACACGTTTAAAAATCATCTGTGCATCATCTGGAGGAAACAGATAAGAGAACATTGACTGAGCACTGAATCCATAATGGATTGCAAACGGAGTCATATCAGGGAACATCATTTCAGTCTGAAAATCTTTCGTTCTGGAAAAACGTGTCCAGTTATCATAGAAAGTCAGGGAAAAATTGTCTGTACCTTTCATATAACCCATTACCCAGCCCCATTCATCTTCATCCTCTGTACTTTCCGGTCTGGCAACGATTGCTCCAGTATACCATGGGTACAGTTCACCAGGCTTGTAAGTCTGTCCATCGGAAGGAAGTGTGACTTTAGTAGAGTTAGTCATCTGGAATAAATGATCTTCATGTCCACCAACAGAATATTTATATAATCCAACAAGTCCGTCCTGCTTTTGAATATCGAATCCCTGATTTGCATCAAGGTCATTTAATGTGAAATAAGAACGGAAGTTTGCCTTTTCATCAGCAGACATTGCACGGTTAGACTGCTCTCCAGTAGATACTAACCACTCAAAGCTGCAGGTAACATCTCTCAGTGTTTCAGTCCAGAAACCTACGCTCTGTTTTCCAGCTGCAAAGAACGGAGGAATTTCCATTCCGGTTTCTTTAGAAATACTTTTGTAACTATGTTTATCATAACCAGTTAATGTTACCTTTAAGTCATAAGCATCACCAGTAACACTGTTTTTTGCTACATGATGGTAAGTGATCCACGGCTGCTGGCCGTCTGTAGTAGGATCATCTACTTTCTGGACGACAACAATCGCGTTGTCTCCAAGGAACGGAGTCTCACTCAGATCATTTTCAAAGTTCGTTGTGTAACTGTCGAAATCTCCGAACGTCACCGGTTTGGCATCTGTCGAGATATCGAAATCCGGATCGATCGTGTTAATGTTTGTTAAATGTTCAATTGTCATTAAATCTTCCCTGTTATGATCTGCAGCCTGTACACTCAATGCAGAAGTCGGAAGATAACTCACAAAGGTACTAAGTACCATAAGAATGGACGTTAACAAGGAAACTACCTTGTTGTACAGCGAACTATTCTTCTTTCTTTCCATAGAAATCTCCTTTCAAAAAATAAGTTTTCATTTCCGCCATAAAATTTGTACCGGCGGTGACTTATTTCCCCAAAGAGCTCCTATGGCAAACGCAGTTTTGTCATGTGGCGGTGAGCTAATTCGATGCCTCAACCGCCGGAACCTCCTTTCCTATTTTCTCATCCTCAATCGGGACAGACATAATATGAAAAAAAAATAAAAAAATGTTCATAGCCGAAATCTTCATATCAGCATTTGCTTTTCTAATTAATAGAAACCTGATAAAAGAACTTTCATATCGGCCATGCCATTTATTCCGCAAATTTCTATCTGTCCTTAATCGGATATTTTTAATATGAAGAAAATGAAAAATAAGTTCATAACCTCTGATACTCTACACTACATGTTGTTTCATTCGAAAAAGTGAATTCGAATTCACTTTTTTACTTAATGATTCTTCAGAAGCATTACATCTTCTCAATTTTCTACATCGAAAGTATAAGATAATTTATAATAATGATATTTTTGTACGAAAAAATGCGTCGTTGAATTCTGGAAGCAATAATGCTATCATTTTAATATATATAGAAGATTTGTTTTTTGCCTGATTATAAGCAAGAACAATATAAAACATTACATTTACAGAAGAGGAAAAAGAATTGTATACTTGGGATAAGATTATAACAAATGAGCTAATCGATAAAACAAATGATTTTTTTAAGAAATATGACATATCCAAAAATTGTGATAATATTAACGAGGAGATACAAATTATTACAGACTCGCTATGTAATACTCAATATCCAGATTTACAAAACAAAGCAGGCAAATTCGACATTGAAACAAAGAAGATTGTATTAAGAGATTCCAAAGTCACACAGCGATTATTCCTGCACGAATATGTTCACAAAAAATCTGTAAAGCATAGATTATTCAGGGAAGATTATTTAGGAATTGAATCTAACTCAAGTTTTCGCAATCTAAATGAAGCAATTACAGAAAAAATAACATGTGAAATATTAGATCTTCCAGAAACAGAACAAGCTCTTCATCCGTATTTTTCGATGTTTATCGCAATAGACGAATTGACCAAGCTAATCCCCTGGCATAAAATTGTCCAGTCATATTTTTCAAATGATATCAGAATATACAAAAAAACACTTGGTAAAGACTTGATTCCATTTTTAAATGATGTTGATACATTATTAAAGAATTATCCAGCACTGTATCCAAACGATAAGAATAAATTACAAACTTATCAGAAAGCTCGCAATGATATTATTAGAATCATATCAGATCATACGTTATAATAGTGCCATGCTTTTTCAAGTCCCTCAAAAGTATCAGGCATCTGACCGTGGATAATAGCTATAGTCCAATGCTTCACACAATGCTTTGCTGCATTTAATATAGGTGCATGAACCTTGTAATAATCTGTGCAGTGGTGGATTGTCCATATCCTATTGCCGAAATTAAATGGTCTTAAAAATCTTCGATCATAAACAGCCATACAAAGTGCTATCAAGACTTCTCGGGATCTATATCTATTTTTTATGCGAGTTTTTATAATTTCACAAATTTTAAATCTATTTTTCATATATAGATCTCCTTCCTACCTCTCTAATATGCAAAAATCAAAGAAAAAAAGAGCATCGAATATGATGATCTTCATCCCAAAAAGTGAATTCGAATTCACTTTTTGGATATGTTCCCCCCTGTGGAGCAGGGATTTTTCAAACACATGAATTAAAAAATTATACCATACATCTTTGGGGTTTGAAACTGATTTGTATTTCTTTCCATGGGTAGATATTAACACATCTCATATAGGAAAATTTCTGGTACGACAAAAAGTTTTTTAGATAATCGCTGCAAAATGAAAAAAGACAGAGTCCTGGAATACTCCATGAGCCTGCCTTTTTACCTTTTTTCTTATATTTAGTCACCTGATTGCCAGTATCTGTTCACATAGTCCACAGCTTCATCTTCCAGCAATGAATAACATTCTATCAGTTTCTCTACTGCAACATCCTTATTTTATTAATCTACGCATCCAAGACTCGTGACTTTAGTCGTGAGATACGAATGCGCCTGGAAAATGTAATATAACTGTTTCAAATATCAAATAAAAACCAATCCTGCATTGTGCCGGATGAACGTACACTCTGCAGCAGGGAAATTTTTCATCCCCTGTCCGCAGGCCCGCAGGTATTTTCCGTTTGTGATCCTTCCAGACAGCACGTATCGTTTGCCTTCATAAAGGAATACGGCTCCCGGCAGGAACCGGTCCATGTCATTGTAATGCCTGCAGCTCTTCTCTACCCTGAGCTGGCTCCGCAGCTTCTCCGCTTCCTTCTCCCCATGGATCCTGACCTGTTCTTTATACCACTGGGAAAGAGCCGTTGTTTTCTGCTCGAACCCCGGTTTCCGATTCTGGGCAACTTTTTCTTTTCCCTGGTAATAGGAGCGGCCGGTCTGATGATGGATGATGGACCGGTCCTGTCTCCGGAACTGGCGTATCTGAAAGGTATGGTCAAACGCAGGTGCTGCCACCTCATTGACCTCCAGTGCTGCAAGCCCGATACAGTAAGCGTCCACCTCATGCATCTGGTTCTTTTTTGTTTTCTCAAATCCAAGGGCAGTCCGGATCAGGGAGGTATCCAGGCCTCTGCAGAAATGTACATGCTCCTCCCCGTATTCTTCCAGGAGTTTTTTGCAGATGAACGGGACTGCCTGGTTCAGGGCACTGAGGGCGCCATATTTCTTTAACTGACCGCTTTTCTTCTCGTCGAAATCCTTTCGGAAGGCGGTATCCGTATGTACTTTTGTATGGAACTCCGTGCAGAGACCAGCCAGGTTCTGGATCGTATCGGAGCCGCCCCTGCTGCGCGGCACGATATGGTGGAAATGGGCGATGGGTTTCTTACACATCAGACATTTTCCATGCTGCTGGGTACGGATGGCTTCCTTTACATCATCATATCCTTTCAGCGGACCGTTTTGGAAATCCACACCCACAGCTTTCGGGTTTTCCATATGCATGAACGCAAACCGGTTGACTTCAATTGCGATGTCTGTGACCGGCAGATACCTGCTGATCTTCCGGATGATGTTCAGATGTGTCTGCACCAGGTGCTGCACCGTTGGGGTGATCCAGTCCGTACAGCGTTTCCGGTTACAGAACCGGGCCTGGGTGTTCCGGATGAACTTACAGGCCACAAATTTGTCCGCAGCATACATGGGCAGTTTCCGCATGATCATGCCGGACTTCAACATGGAACCATATCTTTTTGCAAGGCGCTGGCGGGCTTTTCTTTCCCCTCTCCTGGATGCCTGCCGGCTTTTTTTGCGGTCAGCCATCAGTTTCTTGATCTCCTTGTTCCTGGTCTCGATCACGGCGGCGAACAGCAGGTCTCCAAGCGGGGACAGGACTGCGGCCCCGATGTTCGTCCTGCCCGGATCCTCCGCCAGCGTTACCGGCTGGAGGACGGGCGCGTTTCGGTATGTCAGCCGGATTGTAAACGGGATATCCTCTGCGATCCGGGCCCTGCCCGTTTTCAGCAGCTTCAGGACATGCCTTTTCCGTCTGGTCGGCATCTGGGGTTTCCCGTCAAAACCGAGGACATAGATATATTCTGTTTTCGATAATCTCTCTTCCAATGTTGTCATACTAACTCCTTTAGCAGTGCTGTTTCACGGGAGGAACGGTCCTCCTGCACCGGTGGTAAGCCTGAGGCACTGCACTTACGTTTGTTTTCCTGGACTTGGCGTATGCTCTGTAGAACGGAAGACTGGAATCCTGCTGAAAAGCATGATATCCTCCGGTACCAGCACCCTCCGGCATCCGAAGATGCCATTGGATACACGCATACGTCACCGTATCCCTGCTCAGTAACCCTACAGCTAAAACCAGAACCTGCTTTCGCAAGCTCGTGACTTTAGTCATGAGTTACTTGACTGTATTCCTGGCATATTCGAATAACGACTTGTATACTGTGAAGCCTTTCTTCCTGTCTGCCTTCTTGATAGCCTCTCCGATATCCTTCCTGATAGCCTTCCTGCCTTAACTCTTCCAAAGCATTGCACATATCAATCACCAATACCTATTCACATAATTTGCAGCTTCATCTTCTGGCATTGAAAACTCTTCCATTAATTTCTTGACTGCACTATCCTTAGTTACATTAAAATCCTTATAGGTTCGAATAAGAATGCGTATGCCTTTTTGAACGCCTTCCTGAACACCTTCCTGTTTTAATTCCTCTAATGCGTTGCACATATCAACCCTACCTCCTTTTCGTTCCAGTTCCAAAGCATGGTCAATCAGCTGCTGCGATTCTGTGATCGCACCTATTACAAGACCAAGATCTGTTGAGATTGCCTGGTCTTTGTATTTTCGATTTATTTTTTGATAATCTCTGGCATATATAGACCTGCTGACATCAAATACGGTATCTACATCCGGGTTACAAAACTTAAGTGATTCACTGGTTCTCACCTGGATCAGGTTCATTTTATAATCAGATATCATAGTCTCCAGTTCTTCCGGGATCTTCAGCATATCCTTCAGCGAAAGCGGTCCATCCCACTCACGTTCTCCATAGTATACACAAAGGCTGATCACCGGATGCAGACGATCAGTTTTTCTGAAATTTGATAGAAACTCATCGGATGAATCAAAGTCCTTATCTTTCCTGTTCTGGGCTGCGATCTCATCATATTCCTTCATATAAGAAAACGCATCTCCAATCATGTGTCTGAGCGGCATTGCGTAATGAATCTTTGCCTGATTTTCCAGTCCCCAGATCACAAAATCCACACCGTATGCCGTTTTCTTTACGACATCCAGAATCTTCTGCATTGTCTCCGCATGTCCATTAAATTTCAGTACGGAGGAGATATCCGTGTCAGCTTCCGTAAGGTCGCCTGCCTTTAATACCTGCCTGCCATCAAACAATGCTGCATTGAACAGATCTGCAAAATGTTCATTGTCTCTCCAAAAGGTTTTTAGGATGACAAGCGGGAATCCTAAACAAAATTAATTTCAGGGAAGGCAGGCTCATCCTGAGTCATACCTTCCCTGTCCTGAAACTGCCTGTCATCTGCAGGTCTTGCCTTTTACATTAGACCATCTGCTGTATACTTTCTTTCCGTCTGCGTCGATCGTATAAGAACGAACTCTGTAATAATAAGCTGTTCCTTTTTTCAGCTTCGTATTTGTATACTTCACCGTTGAATTCTTTGTGATCGTCTTAATCTTCTTATATTTCCCGGTCTTACCGATCTTACGGTAGATCTCATAGCCTTTTGCCTCGGATACCTTCTTCCAGCTCAGAGTCAGTTTTCCACGGTTCTTGTTGGAAATGGATTTAACTGCTGTCTTAGCCGGAACCATCTTTACAGTCACAGCCTTGCTGTATCCGCTCCATTTCTCTGTACTTCCCTGTACTGATGCCGCGCGAATCTTAAAGCGGAGCGTCTGTCCCCATCCGAATTTGCTTGAAGCCGTTGTCTCCTCTTCCATTGTTTTAAGTTCCCTATAGTTCGTTCCGTCCGTGGAGACGTAGATCCGGTATTTCTCAGCATTCTCCAGCTGATCCCAGCTGAATATGACCGTCGTTCCCTTGCGTTTTGCAGTCAGTACCGGGGCAGCAGGTGCTGCAAAATCTTTTGACGTTTTTACAGTGACTTCATTGCTGTTGCTGCTATAAAGAATTCCACTTGTGCCAGTCTTGTATGCTCGCACAATCAGGGTAAGATCCTTATCATATCCTAAGCGGTAACGGCAGGATGTTTCATTTCCGTAAACAGTCTGCATCCGGGCATATCCGTTGTTGTATTTTTTATAGATCAGATAACCATCCACATTCGGCACCTGATTCCAGGAAATGTTGACATATTCCCCATCCGGATTTGCCTGCACCTGAATATCCGCGGCAAAATCCTGCTGCCCATCCGGATCTGACGGAACTAAAGTCACAGTCGGGATTGGGGTTGGTGTTGCTGTTGGAATCTCAGACGGTTTCGGTGATTCCGTTGGTTTCGGTGATTCCGTTGGCTTCGGTGATTCTGTTGGTTCTGGTGAAACTGTTGGCTTCGGAGACTCTGTTGGTTCTGGTGATTCCGTTGGCTTCGGGGAATCTGTTGGCTTTGGTGACGCTGTCGGCTTCGGAGACTCTGTTGGTTTCGGAGTTGGAGTCACGGTTTCTGTATTTCCTGTAACTTTTACAGTTTTTTCATAATACCTGTCGCTTCCATTCACATAAAACTTCAGACTTGCCGTTCCAGGCTTTAATGCTTTTACATTTCCATTACTATCCACGGTAGCAACGGACGGATCCGAAGACTCCCAAACACCATCGCTACTGGAGATATTAAAAGTACCGATATCATACGGAGGGCAATAAACGTAATTTTTTAATTTGGGAATCAAGGTATTAAAAGAACCAACCTCACAGCTCAACGGACTATCTGTTTTAAAATCCAGATATCTGTTCGCAATTTCCATTTCAAAATCTTTACTATAATCCGAATAGGAACCTGTAAACGGGGTATAAGAATATGTCTTATTACTATAGAAAAAAGTAGCTGCTCCACCATACCAGTTTGATCCTTCAGGTTTAAATACAGCAAATCCTAAAAGATCCTGATTTCCAGTCAACAAAGCATCCTTATGCGCCGGAGAATTCATCCAGCTGTTAAAAAACGTCTCCGCGGAATATTTGGTCTTTAATGAAATATTTTCTGTCATTATATTGGGATATTTTGAACGTACCTGCTTGTCATTTGGTAAAATATGATTATAAACAATCGAAGCCTGTGCCGCCCTGTCAATCGCACATCGCATCATTTCATTGTCAAGCTTCATTGGCTCCACACCTTTTTTCGCTCTTTCCGCATTGACCAGCTCCAAAAACTTTTCTGCTTCTGAAAGATAAACCGTTCCGGATACATGCACATTATAAGTGCTCTGAGAAGTTGCTGCTGCCACATTTTTCCCATTATCCACGGCAAAATCATCAGAAAAACCAATCTCCGCGGACTGTCCCATCTCCAGTTCTAAGCCATCATCACCAGGATCAACAGATGTCAGATCATCAGAGAATAATTCCGGCTCGTCATCCGTTGAGTTATCCACATCCTCTCCTGCCCCGGAAATTTCCGCGGAGGTACCATCTGAAAACTCATACATAGCCGAAACAGAGGAAACAGATGCAAAGACCATAGAGGCTGCAAGTAAAATAACCAGATATCTTTTTTTCATAGTAAACTCTCCTTTTCTATTGTATTTTAGTATTTTTTTATAAGAAGCCAATATACGGGAAATCGGGAATCTCCGCGGAAAAGTGAATTCGAATTCACTTTTTTCAACCATTTCTATGTTTTATTGTAACATACAAAAATGTGGTTGAAAATGACTTTCTTTCTATGTTTAGATATTACCATCCGGGGAGATACAAAATTTCTGGTACGAAAAAAAGGGGCTTATAAAAACATCCTACCCGTTCATTATAATAGGAAGAAAATGTCTTCTTTATTGGCAAATAATTTTTATTCGAAGACGGGTTTCTCCGCGGCAGTCTCCTAATCCAAAAGGTTTTAACAAAAAAAGAAAGCGAAAATGTTATGTGGTATATTATACTATAACATTTCACTTTCTCATTATACTTTCGCTTACATATCGATCCTCTTACAGGCAGTGTCGAAATACTTCTCATCTATTTCTATACCGATGAACTTTCTGCCAGTATTCTTACACGCAACGCCCGTTGTACCCGAACCCATCGTAAAATCCAATACCACCTGCTCCGGCATCGTAAATAACTGAATCAAATATTCGATTAATGCAACAGGTTTCTCTGTTTCATGGTACTTATTCTGTTTGTTTACATCAAATTTTAAGATATTGGAAGGTATACGATCATTCTGACAATAAAAACCTCCTACTCCATTATCCAGGACACAATCTGTAATTGTTCCCTTGTAGGGTTTCATTGCAAATACGATTGGCTCGTAATATGGGGCAAGATTTCCTATCCTGTAATTATCGTACTTACCCTCAATTATCCCACGCCTAAATAACACATTATTAATTCTTTGGGCTTTTGGGTTACACCTGTTCTTTTCCCATACCAGAATATCCCTGATCACAAAACCCGCATCCTCTAAAGTAGCACTCACTCGATGCTGTAATCTCCTGCTGCTAAAAATCAATACAGGACTGGCAGGCTTTGTAACCCGAATCAATTCATCCGCCCAGGATCTGCACCATTTTTCGTATTCATACGGAATTAGTTTATCGGCTTCTGACCATCCATTCAGAGGTTTTCCTCTTCTCCTGAAGGAAGTATCACGCAATTGATGCGGACTGCCTCCACCTAATGCAGAATTTTGATTATTATGTAGAACATCCCAGTTCGAAAAATCAATGCCATATGGAATATCTGTAATTACCGCATCAATACATTTATCCGGGAAATTTTTCAGGATTTCCCTGCAATCCCCCAAATATAAGTCAACATACCCATTTGTTTTTTTCATACACATCTTTCTTTCCATTTTTGTATAAAGATTTCTTAATCTCCTTGTCAAAAAATGGAAGATAAGCTCTGTCTATGAAAATAAACAAAACATCTGTTCAGCAGAAGAAAAATATGGTAAACTATATCTACGGGAAAGTCAGATACGCACAAGGCGGCCTGCCCTCTTCGGAGGGGCAACCCTCCAGACGAAAGAAAGGAGGGCGATGCCAATGATTACATACTCTGAATTAATTCAGACTGGTATTTTCATTGTCTCTCTTATCGGATTGTGTTACACAATCTTTGGGAGAAAAAAATAGCCGCCCACTACTCCCAATAGTGAACGGCTACTGTTAATAATAAACGGCATGTCTTTTATTAAGGGGTAGGCCGCTGTATCTGGCTTTCCCTTTCTATTTGTATAATACCACACGCTATAAGCATTATCAACAACTTTCTCACAAATGAAATCAAAAATTAATGCCTTAGTTAGCTGATACTCGCCACTGTAATGAAATCCACTCCGAGGCTTTCATATAGTCCAATCAGTCTTTGATCCGTTATACTCCAGACAGCAACATTAATACCCTTTCCATGTAAATTATCTATCGTACCCTTACTCAGTTTCGTGTATCCTACGCTGATGTCAAATTTATACTGCTGACATATATTTATGGTGTTTTCTGAAACTCCACCTCTCATGATATACTGGATATCGACTAAATTGTTGACAAGCCTTAATTTCTTCAGCGTTTCCACACGGAATGAAATAACAATCGGAGTTTTACGGGATGACTGGATCATCTGATTAAATCTCAGGACATCCGTTTCATCCATATCCCATTTTACCTCAATTACAGGCACCACCCCATAACTACTGCAGACATCGAGATACTGCTGAAGAGTTGGAGTGTAATTATCCGGGTATTTTTCGGCATTGTGTCCATTTATGATCGGATACTTTAGGATTTCCTCATAGGTAAGGTCGGATATCTTTTTATCTACCCCACACATTCTTTTAAGTGTGTTGTCATGAGAGATAACAAATACCCCGTCCTTTGTTCTCTGTACATCCGTTTCAATATATCCAGCTTTCCGTGCTGCTATTTCAAATGCCGGCAGCGTATTCTCCGGGGCTTCCAAAGAAGCACCTCTGTGTATGATATATTTCGTTTCTGGTGTAATATCATAACTGTCATCCACAACATAAACCCTGATCAGCTTTGATTTTTTCTCTTTTTTTCCGCAGTCAACCTGCACGGTTATTTTTGCATATCCGGAACTCTGTGCCAAGACTTTTCCATCTTTTGTAACAGAAGCAACCTTTTTATTATTACTGCTGTATTGGATATTTTTTATATATCCATTAACCGGAGTTCTTTCAATAACAATATCTGCACTGTCACCCTTCTCGATGATCATTTCATCCTGTACATTAAAAGAGGTAAGGGAAGGACTGACTGTCAGGGAAAACGTCCCTGTATATTTCATTTTTCCGTATGAGGTATAAGTAATCTTCACACTTCCAGTCGATTTTGCTGTGATTTTTCCATCTTTTGACACCGTTGCAATTTTCGCATTGCTGCTCTTATATGAAGATATGATTCCTTTCTCCGACGGTATCAGCGTCAGGCTGTCTCCTGCTTTTACCTCTCCTGCATTTCCAGATTTAAAATAGACTTTTTTGCTCTTTGCATAAGAATATAATCTGATCTTACTGACCTGTCCATTCTTTACTGCCTTTACCCAAACCACACCTGCTTTCTTAGCAGTTACTTTTCCATTTGTAACCGAAATCGTCTTCGCATCCGAAGTACTCCATTTAAAGGTTTTAGGATCCTGTTTACTCTTTCCCTTATAGATATAAATCTCCGAAGTCGTCCCCGTTTTTACCGCCGCAGAAGAATACGCAAACGAATATTGCGCCGCGGATACCGGAACACCCATACATAAGCACATCACCGCAAGATAAATAACCATTAAGTATTTTTTCACAATAAATACCTCCCGTTTTTTCTTTTACAGTAATCATACAGTTATCTGCAGATTCTGTTTTTCTACACGAAAAAATGAAGGAAATACCTCAAAAAAGAAAATAAGGATTTTTCATTTCTTCTATTTTTTTCGCAACTTATAGATAAAAAGGAGGGATTTTATAATGAGACTAAGAAAAATAATCTTATCTTTAGGGCTGTCTGCCCTGATGCTGACTTCTGCTCCACTTTCGGCAATGGAACCAGTCTCAGTACAGGCAGCAGCATGCAAACATTATCATCGAACAAACTATGTTGTCAAAGCAGCAACCTGTACCGACCAGGGTATAAAGAAAAGAAAGTGCGATGACTGCGGAGCAACGATCAAAACCTACACTGTTCCGGCACTTGGACACAATCTGTCCGTAAAAACAACGCCTGCCACCTGTCTGACAACAGGATTATCTGTTTCCACCTGTAAAAGATGTGGAAAAGAAATCAAAAGAGAAGTGCTTCCAAAAGGCGATCACAATTACACAACAAAGATCACGAAGATTGCAACCACAACATCTGAGGGAGAATCAAAAACTTACTGCATCAACTGCGGATATGTGAAAGAAGTCAACGTAATTCCTAAAAAAGGCAGCTCAACGACCATAAATTGTACGCACCCGCAGAAAACTACAGTTGTAACAAAAAAACCTACCTGCCAGTCAACTGGAGTTCAGGCAGTAAGATGTACCACTTGTAACAAGGTGCTCAGCATTACTACTCTTCCTAAAACGGGACATTCCTATGTAACGAAAGTTGTAAAAAAAGCAGGTATATACAATGAAGGGTTAGAAAGAATCTATTGTGAATACTGTGGCACCGTAAAAGAAGAGAGAGTTATTCCGAAACTGACCAGAGAGGTATATATCAGCGATACCGCCCTTTCCCTGACAGCGGGAAGCCACAAGACGATAAGAATTCTCTACGCAACCCATGACGTTACATGGAAATCTTCAAATAAGAGTGTTGCAACCGTGGACAAAAACGGACGGATTACTGCCATTAAAGTGGGAACATCAACAATATCTACAGTTTATGATGGAAAAACATATTCCTGTAAATTAACCGTTACTGCAAAACCGGTTTCTATCAGTGCCACATCCTTATCATTACAGGAAGGAAAACAAACCAAGCTCAAACTTAACAACGCGACATCTACAGTCACATGGAAATCTTCAAATACAAAAGTTGTAACAGTAGACCAGTATGGAAATGTAGTAGGGGTAAAAGCCGGAACTGCTACAGTCACAGCAACCTGCGGAGGACAGACTTACACATGCAGGATGACAATCACTAAAGCATCATCTACCTCCACCGTATGTAAGCATACCAATACAACCGTGGAGACGACGAATCCAACATGTATAAAAGCCGGTTCTAAAGTAACAAGATGTAAAGACTGCAAAAAAGTCCTGAAAACAGAAAAAATTGCAGCAACAGGACATAAACCGGACAGCGGAACTACTACCGCTGCTACCTGCCAGAAAACCGGAAAAATCGTATACAAATGCACTGTCTGCGGAGTAACAACAAGCACAAAAACACTCCCTAAGACATCCCATAATTATGTATACAAAGTTATTACCCCAGCTACCACAACTTCTACAGGTAAAGCAAAGACTTATTGCACCTACTGCAATAAAATCAAAGAGACTACTGTAATCCCTAAATTAACAAACACTACAAAAACGATGAGCATTCCGCTTTACCTGATGGCAAATTATTCCAAGGTTAAATATGGAGACGGTACTCTTGCTACCTGTGGTCAGGGTCCAATCTGTCTTGCCATGGTTGCTAGTTATAAATCCGGAAAGACCGTTACTCCTGCGGATATTGTTAATCAGATTGGTAACAAATACTATACAAAAAGAATAGGAACTTCCGCAAACATCTTCTCCGCAGCAAACAACTACGGAATCAAATCCGTAACAAGAACAAAAAAACAGTCTGAAGTTATCAGTGCATTGAAAGCTGGCAAACCGGTTGTAAGCGTACAGAAAAAAGGTCTCTTTACAAAAACAAATACCTTTATCGTACTGAGAGGTATTGATAAGAATGGAAAAATTCTTGTAAACTCTCCGGAAGATACAAAGAAATCTATTTATAAGAGTTCCTACAATCTGAGCACACAGATTGCAAAAACAAGTTCTACTTTCCTTATCATTAACTGAACATAGCCCCAAAAAGAGCCTTTCTAATTAATAGGAAGGCTCTTTTCTTATGCTGACTTTATATTTTGCTGACAACAAAAAAGGCCCTTCCTCCACATACCCAAGGGTGTGTGGTTTCCGGGCTTAAAATTAATATGAAAAAATAATCCAAAAATCCTGCATATTAAGCAAAAGAACCTGGAGGAAAACAATATGTCCTATCCCACACACCTTATGCATCTGGCAGAGCAGATTGATCCTTTCATCTTCTGCCATTATCTACAGGAAAATAACTGGAAAGTATTTGAGAGAAAAAGGACTGATATACGAATCTATCAGATGGATACAAAAACGGATTTCTACCAGATAATCATCCCACTTGATAAGAAGCTTTCTGATTACACGCAGGCGATGTATGATGCAGCCGAAACTGCATCTTCCTCGGAAAACCTCCCTCTCGAAGAACTCATCCATCTTCTCCTAAGCAAGAACTGTGATACATCCGCGGATGCCCCAAAAAATATCCGGTAAAATAGCCAAAATCGAATCTGAGCCGGATATCTCAATGCTCATATCCGGGAAGATCACTGTCGTATATGCAGACCAAAACAATGAAAGGCAATCTATGTCTGGAACCTTATACAAAGGGACTACAACAAGACTGTCATGGTGCATCTCCGCGGAGACGTCGTGCTCCTGACCGCCAACATTAACAACGACAAAAACTATGATCTGCGACAAACTACTAATTATAGGATAAAAAAGTGAATTCGAATTCACTTTTTTTACCTTATCCTGGTACCGCCAAACAAACGGTATCAGGATTTTTTTCAGTCTGATACATTTATGATGGCAGGCGGGAATCGGATCTTTTTCATTTTTTTCATTTCTTTTTCACATTTGCAAATAATTGGATATTCCAATATCAGAATGGAGGAATGATAATGAAAGAAAAAAAGACTACCACAAACCATACCTGTTTTATGAACAGGCTCATATCCTGGTTGCTTGTCATAACCCTGCTGTTTTCTGCTCCGATACCAACACAGGTTTTCTCAGTACCAACTCCGGTCGCAGCGGCAACTAAAAAAACCCCGAAATTAAGTAAAACATCTGCGGTCATCAAGATCGGCCAGAAATCCCGGCTCTATCTTTATAATGCTGTAAGCAATCAGGTAGCATGGGCTTCTGAAAACAAACAGATTGTAGCTGTAAGCAAATCCGGCTATATTACCGGTGTTAACAATGGAACTGTAAAAATCTATGCTACATATAAAAATCAGAAATACACATGCCGGATAACAGTTCCAAAAGTATCCATCAGCAATACTTCTGTTTCTATCTATGCCGGAAAGAAAGTTTCTTTAAAGCTAAACAATGCATACGGTACAACCTCATGGAAATCATCTGATAGATCCATCGCTACCGTTTCCTCTTCTGGGCAGATTACTGGAAAGAAAACTGGAAAAACTACTATTACAGCAACAAACCAGGGAATAACATATACCTGTACACTCAATGTCTTAGATCTGAATAAAAAAACTAACAATGCAATAGACACACTAATTGTAACAGCCAGAAAAGAAATTGGATACCGTGAGAAACGTACGGAAAGAAACCTGGATAGTAAAACAGCAAATGCTGGATATAACAACTATACCAAGTATGCCAGAGACGTAGATGACTACTATCAGGGAGATCCCTGGTGTGCAATGTTTATCTCATGGTGTATGATGAAAACATATGGACGAAATACTGCCAAAAAGCTGTTAAAAGATTGGCCTTATGTTGCCTGCCGTTATCTTCCTTATTATCTTCCATCCTATAATACCCCGAAAAAAGGAGATATCGTCCTTTTCTATAATGGAAGCGATTACGAGCATACCGGACTCGTAACAAAAGTACAGGGAGCAAGATTTTGGACAATTGAAGGAAATACGAAAAAAATAACAGAAGTTATTCCTGAAGGCTATTGTGTATGCGAAAAAAGCTATTACATCAAAACTCTTCCTAAAGTTAAGTTCTGCAGGCCTCAGTATCAGATTGCAGTATGATAATATCCGCGGCGTTTCCAAACACTTGTGGTCTGGGAATACCGCGGATTTAATCTGATGGCACAAAAATAGCAAGACAATTCGGATTATATTTCTGCCAAAATGTACATAGAAAAACTGTGCTTTTTATGTTGTTTTTACATGTTTTTTCTTCGTATTTCGGTACTATCCGGCAAAACAAAATCGGCTTTAGCAGCGGTATTCTGCGGGTATTTTAACATCAACCGACCTTGACGGGTATCCCCCCCTATGCAATTTCGCGAAAAACATGTGTGAGTGACATCGTTCTTTCAATAATAAAATAAAGGACGTGTTTTAATGCGAACAATGTTATTAAGTTTTAGCCCAAATAGAAATATATAGGAAAGGAAATAACTCATACTTTTGAAGGTATTATCAAAAGATATTTGTATTTGTTAGGTAATCAAAATATGATAGATAAAATATTTGTACCACCAATAAAGATTCAGGGAATCAAAACAAAACTCGTAGAAACAATTTCTGATAATATCTATTTAACCAAGGATTCCATATGGTACGAACCATTCATGGGATCTGGTGTTGTAGGATTAAATCTCGCACCACATAAAGCAGTATTTTCAGACACGAATCCATATACTATTGCTTTATATAATGCCATTAAAGAGAAAAAATTGATTCAAAAATTGTTCGTGATTTTTTAGAATATGAAGGCTCATTACTTTCAGAAAAAGATGACGAACACTATTACTTTATCCGTGACAGATTTAATGAGCATCACGACCCACTAGATTTTCTATTTCTGAACAGAAGTTGTTTTAACGGAATGATAAGATTCAACCGTTATTATAAATTTAATGTTCCATATGGACATAAACCAGAACGTTTTGCCAAGGCTTATGTAACAAAAATTTGCAATCAAGTAAAGCATTTGGAAACTATTTTCCCTGAAAATGATTGGACTTTTGAGTGCTGTTCTTTTGAAGAAACTATATCCAAAGCAATACCATCTGACTTTATTTACTGCGATCCTCCATATATTGGACGTCATGTTGATTACTATGATAGTTGGGATGAAGAACTTGAGCAAAAACTTCACGACGCACTATTCCAATCTGATGCATGCTTTATGTTGTCTACCTGGGATGAGAATAAATACAGAAAAAATGAATACATAGACTCTATATGGTCAGGTTGCTATAAAATTAATAAAGAGCATTTTTATCATGTTGGTGCAAAGGAATCTAATCGAAATTCTATGATAGAAGCCTTATTAACAAATTATGATCCTACAACAACACCTCAACGCCCTTTAAAAAATTGTGAGCAATTAACTTTAGATTCGATTTTTCATAACAACTGAAAAGGTTATACTGGAAAAGATCCGGGAATACATGGAATCCCGGAGGACAGAATACCACAAGAGGAACTATAAAAAGTCCGGCAGATCTGTAAAGGATGAAAACCGTTGCTTACATCCGACGGACAACCTTATTGGTTGGACGCAGTTTTACACATCATTCGATAATTTCACGAATCTTACATTTGTCTTTCATATAAGAACATCTCCTTCCTGATTTTCTAGTATGCAATAATTAAAGAGAATAGTTCACCAAACTTGAATCTCTCAGACTGTAGACAAATTTGGTGCTGAGCATATCACCCAACACCAGGTTTGTCTGCAGGAACGGAAATCTGCTCCTTCTCTATCATATCACCATATTTTTGAAAAGACCCATTAACTCAGATTCCTCTTCATCATTTGAGTTACCAGTTTCTGCCAGCTCATCATTCAAAGAATTCTGCAAGGAAGTATCTTCCTGGATTTCCGGCTCCATCCCCTCATTCGGAGATTCCTTTAAAGGATCTGTTTCCCTGGAATTCCCAAAAGAGCCTTTTGTTTCAGGGATAGTTGCGTCCTCCGGTTTCTCAGGAGGCAGATCTTTTATGATAACTCCTCCAACTTCTATCGGAGCATCCGTCACGCGTTTCTGTTCGGAAGTCTTTTCTCTCACATATCTGCTGATTGGAGCCGGGACAACTTCGCGTTCCCCAAAAATTCCCTTTTCCCGTTCTGCGAAATACTCCAGGTTTTCCTGTGCCGTATAACAGCCCGGAAGGACAAAACACAGATATACCCTGAGCAGCTGCTTGATAAAATTGTTCCGGTATCCCTTGTCTATCTTATTCAACAGATCAATGGCATCTTTGTCCTTTTTCTCATCTAAGATGATGTTAAACATATATACCGGTTTGGCAATCTTTTCACATTTCTTATCGACTGTCTCCAGCCTGACATAACGTTTACGGGCAAATGCATTCAATGTGAGTTTCACTGCTTTTGGGATGGATATCCTGCCTTCCCTGTAAAGAGACACCAGATCGAGGTCGTGGTAGTGATACAATCGAATTCGTATCTTCAAATCAACCACCTGCCTTAGAATTCATGTGGCAAAACATGAAATACCCGCGGACATTTGCATATAGTAACGGCAGCTTGTCATTACGGTTGCCCGGGATAACCGTCAGGGATTTCATTCCCTTGAAATGTTCCTTAAACTTATCCATCCATAAAGAACAGGTGCCTCCTGTAGGGATTAGGATATCATAGTCCCTCATATAGTTAGTCATGTTCTTCAGGGAAGCCACTGCCTCCTGGAATACCATCTCGCTCGCCCTTTCAACCAAAGGAGCGATCGGTACGGACTCCGACTGCATGGTCTCTTCATCCAGAACGTCAACATATCCTTTCTCAAGGAACTTCTGCATTGCAGGAACCCGGATATCCTCTCCGTATAAATCCCTTAATAAAGCAGATGTCTCTGACAGGATACGTCTCATGCCAATATTGGACAGGGATTCCTTCAGCACCAACTTACGGTTGATCAGTCCATACGGATCAAAGGTGCCAAAACCCACGTCTGCAATCAGGATATTTTTCAAAAAGAATTCTTTTGTATCCGGAAGAAAATGCCCGGTCTCATCGATCACTACGGAATAAAGGCTGCCAGCAGGCTGAGGCATAACAGCTACATTTTCAGGTTTCACCTGGATATCGTACTTTTTCCAGTTTCCTGCCCCGATCTTTAATTCAAATACATAATGTTCAGAAAATGCTTTTATGATCGACTTTTTGTCTTTTGTGATATAAGCGGTCGGAAGCCCCGTCTGAACGACGATCTCCTGCTCATCACTTTTTTTACCATAAAGATTCTCGCTGATCCCAAGTGCCATGCCGGTAGCGATCACGATCTTGAATTTTTTATTGGCATAACGGTTTCTTGCATAGAGTTCCGTTTCCGTTTCATTTGTATCATCCGAACCAATCTGGTTCTGCGCAGATGCCCCTACAAGATATGTCCCGCTCTCATCGCGATACAGAATATCCTTTTCATTTACAATCTGAAGTTCAGAATCAAGCTTGTGGGCAAAAGACGGAAAACAGAAATATTTGTTCGGAGCAAATCCCTTCAAACTGGAAAAACCTGCATCAATGCCGAGGATCCATTTTTTAGGAAGTGTCATGTTCCGTTTCGCAATGATCTCCTGCTGTGTCCTTATTGTCTTTGTATCAATCAAAATCAAACTCTCCTCTCTCTGAATTTTCTCAAATAATATGAAAAAAGCCTGAAATTCCAAAAGCAGAAAATCAGGCTTTTTTATCAATCGCTGCTTTTTGCTGAAGTTGCTGATTTCATGTTCAATCGTCCGATTGCCAGAAAGTGCTCAACCCAGTATGATTCCGTATAATCGGAGATTTTACCCGGGTTTCCAAAGTGGGCAAAATGGTTATTTCCAACAACGATCCCTACATGGCTCGCTCCGGGTTCAGCATATGTCCCCTGGAAGAAGATCAGGTCTCCGGGTTTCGCATCCTCTTTTTTTACCTCTGCGCAATAGGAAAGAAGACCGTTTGCAGTGGTCCTGTCAACATTCCATCCATTTCCGCAGTGGTTGATTACCCAGCATACAAAACCAGAACAGTCAAAGCTTGTCTCCGGGGAGCTTCCTCCAAATACATAAGGGTAATTTCCCTGTACATATTTACTGATCTCATTGTACATGTTCATAAACTCTTTATCGGAAAGAGCCTCGGATGGAAGTGAGAAACCAAAAGATCCCCCGCCACCTGTCTGTGATACCTGTACAAAATAAAACTGCAGGACTTTGTCAGGATATTTCTGGTCTTTGAAATCCCATGGGCCTTTCTGCTGGATCTCTGCTTCATCTGTACGTTTTGTATTTCCGGATTTTTTCTTTGCATACTCTTTGGCTTTTTCCAAGGTATACTTTCCTTTACAGTAATCCACAAAACCATCGGATTCAAACTCAAATGCCTGAAGAATGGATTTTAAAGCTTCCGTATCCGTTGGCTGCGGAGGCATATAGGGCTCCCCCATCTTTGAGTATGCATCGATACAATCCGCAAACAGCTCCGCGGCGATCTTAATGGAATCTGCCCTGCTTAAGGTCTTTTTGGGATCCGGGTTTAGTGATGTTTTGGACATGTTAAAGATATCATCCTTTTTCCCATCGTAATGCCGCTGTTCTGCAAGAGCCTTGAACAGTTCAACATAGGCTTCAAATCCATATTCTTTGGCTGCTGCCTCCAGTTCCTCTTCATACTTTTTGATCTCATCGGACAGTTTTGCCTCGATCTTTGTATCTGCCCTTAAGCTTACATCCAGCCCGGAAAATTTCGTCCAGTCTGATACCTTATATTCAAGAAGAGCCATCTCCTTGTTATTACGGCACCACCAGACCTTATTGCCATCTGTGGCATACGGGTCAGAATTCCCCGATCCGCCCAGCGCAACCTGCTGTCCGATAAAAGACAGTATATTCTTGGATACGGCATTTGTATAATGGGTTCCGTCAACTGTCTGATAACCGGATTTATTAAGCTCTCCATACAGGTCGATATACCCTACATCCGAGCTGAGTCCGTTCTTTAACGCACGGTTAAAAGATTCGATCTCGCTATTCGAAGTGTAGGGGTCATTCTGTACCGGACCTACAGATGCAAAATAGACAACTGCACCTTTTTTCTTCCATTCCGCAGCTTTCTGGTTGATCGCTGAAATATAGCTGTTCTGGTGGTACAGGTCGTTCACACCCATTAAGATTACAAATGCAGTACCGGAGGAGGCATAAGACTCTGCCTGTGGGAAAGCAGTACTCAACATCCAGTCATATCCCATACTTGACAGGCAGATAAAAGTATTCTTCGAATCGGAATTGACGTCCCTGAGTCCTTCCGTACGGGAATCCCCGATATAGACCACCCGGTTTATGGACGCCTTTTTCTCATCATCCTTATCCCCGTCGTCCGTATCACTGTCATCCTCAATAAGGTCGTCATCCGTCTGGGATAAAACTTTCGTGAGCAGGGAATATTCTTCATCCCCGACTCTGGAAAGCAGGTTGTTCATAAGGTCTGTAAGTGAATCCGTCATGTTCGTAGACAGGGAATCCTTTTCTCCCAGAACATTGGAGTCATCCTTCTCATTCTTATCAGATTTCCCCGGTTCCGGGGTAGGGGTAAGCTTATCAAGGATGCTTTCATTTTTGTTTCCTCCAAGGATGCTGCTTGCCGCTACCTTTGAAACAGGAATCAGTTTCATTACTGAGGTGACAGATAAAGCCAGAACAGTAAATAAGATCAAAACATGTTTTTTCTTCATTCCGCACCTCCTATTTAACTAAAAATACTTCGGCATAGTTTACGCCTAACCTATTGCATTCCGCATGGGAATTTGCATCATTTCCCATATAGATATCAATATGGTTTCCTTTGATCGCACCCCCACAGTCTTCTGCTGTGTATACGATACCGTTTATCAGTACCTTGCTGCCATACGGGATCACAGACGGGTCAACAGCTATAGAGTGATTTTTTTGTAACGGATTACCCAGTGAACCAACCGGTCTTCCCTGTGCATCGTTGTAACCCTCATTACACTCATAACATCCGCAGTAATAAGTAAGCATAAAGTTTCCAAGGGATACCGTTTTCTGTCCGGGCTGAAGTGTTTCCCCGGTGCCTCCGCCTGCACTCTGTGATCTGCCATGATAGCTTGCATAAACATTCTGGGCATACTGGACTCTTTCTGCCATATGAGCCAAAGGTTCTTTTGCACAGCGTTCAAAATTTGCACAGAAAACATAAGTAGCATATTCCACATCTGTCATCTTTTTAAATTCTTCCAGCGACTTCCTGGTATTTTTCGAATAGCCATAATCATGTCCGACATACATCCAGTCTCCGCCCTGAAGTTCCTGCAGCATGAAGTTGAACTGCACTGTAATATCATTGTTCGGCCATCCAACCCCCTGCTGGTTGCAGAATTGAAGGAATGCAGTTTTTCGGCCAAATGACCACTGACACATACCAACACCTTCTCCATTATCCTCCACTGCATTAAGGGCAATATCGTTAGGACCGCCTCCGGATTCCCACATAAGATTTCCGATGGCACCGGCAGCCGCCTCTTCTGAGTACCCGGCATTGATAAGTCCAAACCATACTTTTTCAATGTTATTGCTTCCTACAAGGGTACTGGATAACGGATCTAACGCACAGGTCTGTTTTAATGCACAGCTGAAGAGTTTGTCGAAATAATACGTGGTGACCGTAACATCCAGATGACGGTGTCCCGGACAGTAATACTCATCCTCTCCGTCAGCATTTTTACGGCTGGTGCATCCTCCGCAGTATGTAACAGTAACATTTTTCTCCACATCATGGGAACCATTAAAAATTCCCACAAGATAGGATCTGATCAGGTTCTGATATGTGCCGTCATATTCCGATTTGTCGATATCGTAAAGATCCATGAACTCATAAAGCTTCTCACGGTCTGCATACCGGATCTCATCAGTCAGTGGACTGGGGACATATTCTTCCAGATTAAAGTCAAATAACACTGACATCAGGCAGAGACACTCTTTGATATTATTATCCCCGTTTACCATACCAGCTTCATTTTCCCAGTCTTTATAGACCGTTTCGTTTTTTTCATCCCTGTAATTGATCGTAACAGTCTCATAGGAAGAATCAGAGCTGAGTTTTTCAAGATAATTCTTGAACTGATTATGACAGGTATCTAAAGCATCCACATACTGCTGTCCTACTAACATCACAGTGTCCGAATCATCGCTTTCCTCCATTTCCCCGCCATTAAACGAGAATATGGCAAGGATGATACCAATGATCACTGCCGCCACCACGAGTATGATGAGCAGAGGGAATCCTATAGACAGTAATGTGGAAACAATGGAAATAAGAAAGTTGACCACATACATCGCCGCTTTGGTGACAACCACCATTACCTTTGCAACTACCTTTGAAGATACCTTTACTAGATTCGCAGCTGCCTTTGAGGACATCTTTGCAGCCCTGGCAGAGCCCTTAGCAACGATCTTGGCCCCGGCTCTGTCCACGGAACCGATAACCTTTCTGGTAAGTCTCGTACCTCCCCTTATCGCACTCTTCATCTGGTGCTTGTAAGTCTGTTTGATCACCGGGGTAACCACTTTACCGGATGCCCTTGCCATCATGGTTCCGGCTTTAGTCATCTGATGAGCCTGTCTGAGAGAACGCCCCACAACCTTCCCTGCAGCCTTTACGGGCTTGATCGCAGTCCGGGCTACTTTCAGGCTCCTTCTTGCCATAGTATAGGTAAACATCATTCCCTCGATGGTACTGTTTTCCGTTTGGCGCATCATCTGCTTCAGTTTCCGCCGAAAGTCTCGCACCAGCCGCGCCCCGCCTCTTTTCAGGGAATGCGCAGCACCTTTCATTGAAACCCGGTTATACTCGGAAAGCTTATGGATATTGTTGATCCCGAGATAAGCCTGTGCTAACAGCCTGTCTTCTCCGGACAACTTTCCTTTCTTTAATGACTTTTTCAGCTTTCTCGCATTGGGTTCAATCCCTCTTTCCCGAAGGGACTGCTTTACAACGCCGTAATAATTATTGATGCCTTTTGCATTGGTCGGGTTTTTGATCTTATCCAGCTTCCTCATGTTCCCGCTCATCCGGATATAGGACTGGACTAACGCTTTATCTTTTTCTGCAATGGAACCGCTTTTTAACATTTTCCTAAGATCTTTTATGTCCGTACCATAGCCTTTTGCCGTAAGCCTGGAGCCTGTATTTTTAAACTGCTCAACGGTGACATAATTACGCCCCATCCTCTGCCTCAGAGCCTTTGCTGTTGCATTCCGGAAATCCGGATGTGCGTAGAGGGACTCAAAGAAACCGTCTTTACGGATGTTATGCAGCATTACCCTGCTGACTATAGTCGTCGACACTCCGCTCACCCTGTTGTAGGCAGTCTTTACTCCCGGTATCAGGATATATCTTCCAACAGTATTATATGCGACAGACGTTACGTACCCGGTATGAGTCTGCTTCATCTGGCTGGTAGGGAGCGCCGAAGTGAAGACTCTTTTTCCACCACGCGTCACCGTTCCTATGGCCATATGTCCTATATTATTTCTTCCCGGAGGAGCATTGAAAATGATCGTAGCCCCGGTTGCCGATGCAGCTGCACTTCTTCCACCGATACTGCCTCCTGATCCGGCAGAAGCAACGACCTTGGAACCTGCATCCGTAGTGGAACTTGCACGTGATGCGTCGGTCGTACTCCTGATATTTCCGATATATGACCCTTCCTCTTCCTGTCTTCCACTGTCCCTGAAAGGATTGAACTCATTTGCCGGATCACTGAAAGCATCCGGGGCAGAATCCCTGTTATCCGTCCGCCCGGCCTGTTTTTCCTCCCATGCCCTCTGTGCATCACTTTCTATCTGGTTGGACTCGCTCTGGTAACGGGAATCTGTAACCGGGGAATCCGTATTTCTGAGTCCGTTTACGGGAGGGGAAGCAGCATTCCTTGAGTCCTCTGCATGTGATGCTTCCGTATTCCGGGATATATCTGCCGGATAATCCGTAGCGTTCCTTGTCAAATTGGAAGACGACGGCTCCACTTTCAAACCGGAAGACGGAGGAGTACTTTTTTCGGTTCCCGGAATCTGATCCGGGGTGGACGTTAGCCCCGTATAGGAAAAATCTTCTGAAGGATCCTTATCCGGCTTCCTTGAGAACCCTTCATTCCAGCCCTGGCTGAAACCGTCCTGTCCAGATGACCCTTTTCGGATAAACGATCCGTTCTGGTCAACCTGTTTTTTCCCTGAAGGAGCTTTAGAACCTTTAGACATCCATATATCTCTCCTTTCTATGTAAAATTGATCCCTGGACCTGACAGCAAAAGCCAGAAAAGGTCGCAACAGGATCAGCAATAATATGATGAACACGGGAAAACATAAAAAAACAAGGCACCGTAAGTGCCTTGCCAGAAATCATTTTTTTGCAAAATTCAAAAGCTTTTCATGGGCGATATTGATGCCCTTCATGATACATTCATCTTCTTTCGTATTGTCGCTGTGGAACCTCTTTGCCAGGTAATGATATCGGAGCTTCAAATCCTCCGCAGTCACTTCCCCTATCTTCTTAAACCCGAACACGTATAAGGCATTCTTAAGGGAGATATGATCTGCCATCAGCATACCCCGGATCTCCTCCTCATCCGTATGGTACTCATTTTTCTGTTCTATCCCAAGTTCTTCCTCCGGTTCATTCCACGGCTCCCATTCTTCCTCAGGATCTTCACCCGTCGCATCCCTGTAAAGCCTCCGGTTCATCTTCTTTATATTTCTGGGACATATGGTATAATAAAACGGAAACAGTAAAAACTTGAGCCCCCTGAAGATATAACGGAACCCCTTTCGTATAAGATCGTATAAAAAGAATACCAGGATCTCTGCCACGACCACGACCGGAACGATCCAGTTCCTGTCACTGTTTTCATGTACAGCCCATATGCCTAAAGAGAGGAATACCAGTTCATGAAATACAATATACCTCTTTCTCCTCTTAAACAGGTTCTTGTCTATAGAATCAATGCATACATACACGATCCACAACGGGATTGATATGATGTAAAAAAGTCCAAATAATCTTTCCAAAATTCTCCCTCCTGACCTGCTATTTAAACCGCCCCCGGATACTGTTAATCGAATACAGAAGTAGCAGCAGGACGGACAGTGATAAAACAAAGTAAAGGATCGTACCGAAACTCAGTATTTCACATAAAACAAAACTTCCAACAAACACAGCAGCCGTAAAAATAAGTCTCCATATCCTTTTCCTTATATGGAACACACGAAATGCCACGCCTGCCAGAAACACACTGATAAGAAGCGCAGCTGCTGCAAACCCCTGTTCATATCCTGTCCTGCCGACATGAAACCCGAATATCCTGACCGTCCTGTCTAACGACCTGTGTATCCCTTCCATATACCAGTTCATATAACCCGTCCCGGTCTCAACTTTTTTCCACTCAGAACCGTTCATGTAATATATGATGCTTTTTACCTTTGACGCATTTTCCGACGTAAGCCCCAACGCCGCAAGAAAAGGGCTGAGATTGTCCTTATAACTCATGATATAATTCACGTTATCTAAGATCTCCCTTAATCTCAGAACATAAGAAGGAAGGTTTCTCATGATGGGTTCAAGGCAGGCAGATACTCCTGTTGCCACAAGGAGAAAAACTGTCTTATACAGCCTTCTCCTAAATATCTTTCCCAGCAGAAAACCAAGCAGTAAACATACAGCCGCCGTAAGCACAGACAGAAAGAGCAGGTCTATGCCGACGCTGCGGACATCAAGAAAACTGTTATCCATTGCCTGTGTATACAGATCAAATAATCTACCTATCATCTTCATAATCCAAATCTCCAAAAGAGGGAGGGAAATCTCCCTCCCTGATACTCATACCAGACCGGACATCATATCCACGATCTCTTTAACAGTGTCTCTCATTTTGCCATCTACATAGCCCTGTTTGACAAAATGAGGAAAATAGAATTTTGCAAGCATCTTTACAATCGTATCTACATATGCCATTTCCTGTTCACTGGCACCATTTCTGTCCACCATTTCGGAAAACCATGCCAAGGCGGTCAGCGCAGAATCAGTTGTATCTACATGATAATTAACCGGGGCACAAACAGACCTCTCCTCTTCTACATCATCCTCGTAGTCCGGTTCCTCAGGATCATCATAGCCTGCGTAATCGGCGTTGTCATATCCATCATAAGGATCTTCAATATCATTCTCTCCGAAGAAATTAGAATCGTCATAAAGAGAAACCATATCCTTGATTTCCTGCTTACGTGCAGCAGCCTGGGCTTTCTCTTCCTCATGGCTCTTTTCTAAAACAGTCTGGGTTTTCTCTTCTCCCGGACACTGTTCCATAGATGACTGATCTTCCTTAGGATACTGTTCTGTCTGTAACGCAGGCCGGGCTACAGGCTCTTCCGTCTGCTGTCCTGCCAGATCAACAGGGACAGATGGTTTTGGCGGTTCCGGCACATGGAATCCTGGAGCAGCAACTGGCTGTTTGGACACTCCTTCCAAAACAGTCATCTGCTGGCTGGATGCTTCCGGGACCGATCCTGAAACCTCCTGGGTATGCATCACAGGTTCAGAAACAGGAATATGCGTCTCAGGCTCAGAAACCGCCGGATGTCCAGGTTCTTCCTCTTTTGACGCCGCCTGAATTTCCTTTGGCTCCTCCATTACTTCCTGTGGTCCACTTTCTGATATATTCTCCTGGCTCGATCCATCATCTGAAGACTCCTGTTTTTTCTGGAATCCCTTACGGTACATATTCAGGATCTCCTTCGGTATCATCTGATGCTCATTGAAGATCTTATGCAGGGCTTTCTGTTTATCATCATCCAGATGAGAGATCATAGCCGCTACATCGATTGGGAGCAACCTGTCCTCAACTGCATTTGTGATCCATGGAGCCGCGGATGTAGCAATGAAAGCTGTCTTATACGCCTGTCTGGTTCCGACATTAAGTTTCTCCGCCAGCCTCCGGATCAAGGCAGAACCTTTAAACTCTTCATCATTACGACTCTTCTCCTGATATAGCATATAAAGGGTTTTCACTCCTTCAAGATAATTGCCGTCCTGATAGTTGCGGCTGCTCAGGTTCTCCTCATACATGACGATCTGTTCATCGATCGTGTTTTCAATCTGGTGTGGCTGGATAACACATGGGACCCCTTTTGAAAACCATCCATATCCTTCCTCTATCCCCTGCTTTATGGCAGCAAACCTTCTGTGACCGCCTATGATCCTGTATGTAGTCCCATTTTTTTCCGGAAGGACATCGATTGGCTGCCTTAATCCGTTTTGGCGAATACTCTCCTTTAAATAATCTATGTTGTTGATGACGGCATTGTTTAACTTGTTTTCAACAATGTTCTCCGGAAGGATGAACGTAAAACGCATCACCGCAAATTCCTTCTCTCCTTTTGACTTTTTTCTGCTCATAATGATCCTCCTTAGATTATTGATATGTGCGTCCAAGACACATGGACTTGATGTCCTGCTGTCCTTTGATATAGTTAATTCTAACACTCCCCTCCTTTCCGTCTTTCTGATACGAAAAAACAGAAACATTTTTTCAGTGTAATATGATAAAAAATATTTTTTTTAATTATCCTGCTGAAAAAAAATAGACAGCCACGTATCCCTGTTATGTGACATGACATTTGAGACGCATATGGAAAGGGAATTTCTGACCGTAAATAACATCACTTTCTTCCTTGCCCTTGATACTGCCGTATTCAGAATATTTCTGGTAAGCAGCACCCTCGGCTTTTCCGGAAGCATGACATAAACATCTTCATATTCCCCACCCTGCGACTTATGTACTGTAATGACATCTGCAGGAAGGATCTCATCCAGATCGTATTCTCCCAGGGAAACCGTTTCATCCCCAAGACTTACCGTCATGCCGTTGTGGATCTCTGTGATCACCCCTACATCTCCGTTGCAGTATCCGGCCTTATAGTTATTGCTCACAAATACAACCTTGTCCCCGGCACGGTATACATAATCATGATAGATCAGACTGTCTGCATCTGCGGGGTCTTCTAACGTCCTGTTAAGCACCTCTGTCCCTACTTTCCCCTGCTTGGTCGTACTTAGAATCTGATGTTTCATACAGTCTTCATCTTTGGGATAGTAATACAACAGGGCTCTCTTTGCAGCCTCATCAGACTCATACCGTCCGATAAAAAACTGTTCATCGGCGATCAGGTCAGGATCCCCTTCCAGGATCTTCTTACAATTCTGTACGATGGAAGACTGGGCATTCTGTCTCATGAACTGGTTCAGCGTCACCGTACAGAAGGTATTGCTGTTTAAAAGATCTCTGAATACAGAGCCGCAGCCAACGCTTTCGATCTGATCCGGATCTCCGCAGAGAATGATCTGGCATCCGTTTGGGATAGCGCGGAGAAGCAGATAGAAGATCTCCGTGTCCACCATAGACATTTCATCCACGATCAGAAGGTCGCATTCCAACTGGTCATTCTCGTTTTTTCCCAGATAGTCATTCCCATAAGGGATCAGCTTTAAAAGTGAATGGATCGTTGATGCCGGATAACCGGAAGATTCCTTCATGACCTGGGAAGCCCTTGCAGTCGGTGCACACATGCACACCTTGGCTTTCGGATTCTTCTCCTTATACAGACGAATCGCACCGCTGATGGTCGTTGTCTTTCCTGTCCCCGGCTTTCCCGGCATAAGGATCACATTGTTTTTATTCATGGACGAAAACAGGCGTCTCTGCGTGTCAAGGTAACGGAATCCCTTTTCCTTCTCCATCATCATGACATCGTTCAGAGTGATGCCAAGGTCTTTGGGGATATCCTTGATACGGTTCAGATGCTTGTAAATGTCGTATTCCTGCAGATACCTCCTTTTAAAGAACAGATAGCCATCCCTGACCATGATCTCCGGGATCGTGTTGATGACTGCAAACAGATAGACAGACGAAACGGACTTTATCCACGCAGAGTGCCTGATCAGTTCATTAAACGTGCGGATATATCCTTCAATCGTGATCCTGGTATTTCCCTTTGATTCGTTGATACGCAGTACTTCTATTGCAGCTGATTTCATCCTTGTCACAGACAGCCTGGAAAGTCCGTAATGCCTTGCCAGGAAATCCTTCTTGATGAAATCCATGTCTACCTTCTCCCCTGCCGAATACGGATCTTTTTTCAGGGCACCTATGGCATTTCCCTCATAAATTGTCTGAAGCCTGGATATCTGGCTGTATTCCAGTCCGCATGACAGCAGCTCTTCATAAGTTGACTGCGTCAGGTTGATACCCCTGAGCTTTTCCATAAGGCTGTCCCTGTATACCTTGGACCTCTTGATCCCTTTAAAGAAAGCCTCTGTGTCCATGTCAAGCAGCTTCATGATATTCCCATCCAGCCTGTCCAGGAGCATGTTTGCGGTCTTTGGGGAGATCCCTTTAATGTCCTGAAGGAAAAACAGACTGCTCTCCCTGGTGTTGGAATAGACCTTTGCTGTCTGGATGTCGTAAATATATCCGTTTACCTGTATGACTTCCATTTCAAGCGGGATACCGGGAATCGCCATAGGGATGACCCCCCGGCAGAGCACCTGATGTTTATCATTACACTCTATGTCTTCCGTAACGAGGAACCAGAACATGGCATATCCGTTCCCCTCGTCCTGCGGTCTGGTCAGTCGTACCAGTTTTCCATGTATAAGCATTTAAGCCACCTCCTGGAAATTGATTTCACATATACTCTATATGACAAAACAGGTTTTGTTTTATCAGACGAAAAAACAATGCTTTGAACAGACTGAACGATGGAGCAATTCATCCGCAGACACTTTCCATGGAATACATAGAAGACCCCTCTCAGTCCAGCCAGACGCTCATATCCTGCATCCTGAACGAAACCAGTAACGGATGGGTACTCAATCTGTTCGGGATCAATAAAGCAGATACATCACCTCTTCAGACCAAAACATCCGCGAACCTCCCAGCAGTAGGATTTAACTTTTCTGATGGATACCGGCCACAAAGCAATCCTCCAAATTCTGTCCGCAGCAGAAAGACATTCAGGATTTTCCGGCTCCACATCCAGTTGTATGTTTGGACTCGTTCCCACTGTTCAACTAAAGGTCATCTCTCTGCTCAGGAAAACCAGACATGCCTGTGGGATACTGTATCGCCATTGCTTACCTTCATAAAACAACCCGCTCCTATATGCTGACAAACGCAAGAGAGGTCTCATTTCTGCCACACTACAAACGACCTCTATCCATTTTTCAAGGACATCACCCGCAGCGGACTGGATATCCACTCCCATGAGAGAACCGGTTTCCTCTACAGCCATAAACAGAGACATTCCTGACCTTACAAGCAGAAGGAATATCTGGTATGATAAATTCCTTTGTGCATGGAAAAAAGTGAATTCGAATTCACTATTTTGTATTTCAAAGTATATTATTGTGGATCAGAATCACATAAGCAACCCATCCCATATCACACTCAGATCCATTGTCTGTATAGAGATAATATCCACTCATTCATCAGTAGGACTCCATGGCTCTGTGCATAGCTGGAAGGATAGAACCAGAATAACCCCCCTGACAACCCATCTGCTGCCGGATTCAGAATCACGACTTGCCATTACCATTGAGCCGGCACTCATTATTATGGGTTCTATATTTAAGGACTATCAAGACAGTGAGAGAAACTGTGAACCACAACTGCTGCCATGTCTGTCGCAGGGTGAAAAAAAAGTGAATTCGAATTCACTTTTTTTTATTTCAAAGTATATTATCAAAAGTCAACTCCTCTGGCTATCCTGCTGACCATCGAATTCCTTATCAATATCCGCAGCCAAAACCTTACATACAGCCTATACCTCTCGTTGATGACTTTAAGGACCTCACTGACTTCCGTAGCCAGTAACGTAAAACTTTGCCAAGAACTCCCACTTTGGAGCATACTCCTCTGGGATCTCGAAGAGGTGTAACACTCTGACATTGAGGAAAGTATCCAACCCTGTCCGCCGCTGTTCCTGATGGATAGTAGGAACATAGTAACCCCTCTGTCTGGACCTTGTGAGGAATCTGCTTTGTTAAGCTGATTGACACATCCAGAGATTTATCAATGCCAGAGTTTACATACATGAAGTTAATATGACAGGATTCCATGGTACAATCCCATGCCTGTCATTTGTCCAGTTCGATAATGTAGAGCCTCTGTTGTAATGAACCGGGAGATAATTGGTTCCGACTGTCCTGTGGTATATGTAATTGTAGTACAGTATATTGCATGATGCTCTGCACATCTATGCTCCTTAGACTCTTCTGTTGTTCCCGCGGATGATTCATCTGTGGGACTTTGCTTCGGATAATCAGGATTACCAGAACGAAAACCACTGTTGCTCAAGAAGCCTGCCCCCGGTGCTTATCGTTTAACCTGGGACTTGCCATATCCGGATGGATCCTGATTTACGGTTTATAGCCAGTTGACTCTATCCACTGTCTTATATTCATCTTGTAATGACGGAACCTCTCCTGTTGTCTGTCTCTATATTTTAATAGATGTAGTACATTGACATCTCCGGAGTTCTTTTAAAACCTCAAGATACTAAAAATAACAACCATATTCTGCAGTTGCGTTCGTCTGGCAATTCTGACTTTTCACGCTGATTTCTGACAGTTCGGCATTACTGCCAGCCCACCTGATTCTCCTGTCTTAGGCTTTCATACTGACAGCAGCTTCTTTGATATCCCGAGTCCATATAAACTATGTACCGTAATACCATAACGTCCCGTCAGGCTTTTAAAGCTTAAGAAACTAAAAATAACAAACATGTTCCGACTTTGCTTTCTTTTGACAACTATTACTGTTTCTCTATTATTTTCAGACTTCTTTTTTAATTATGATATGAGAATAAAGGGGATTTATTGGCCGGACAGACCATTTGATATCATTAAAAACGTATTACTGCCGAAAGAAAGGCAGGTTGAAACAAATAAATTCATAATAACATACAAATCCTGTTGCAAATTACTGCTTTTGGACACGCAAATAAGACCTTTGTGTTTAAGGTCTTCTAAAATAGTATTCAATTACATTTCTTCGTATCAGGCAGTCCAGCAGAGTGACTTCTCAAAGAATTTTCCTCTGAACGGAATCCATCCGAACTTCTTTGCATCGTTTTTCCTGCTGATTACCGTACGCTTGGATATATGCAGCTCTTCTGCAATCTGCGCAACAGTCAATCCTTTATAAAACAGGCTTGTAACTGCCTTTGTCATTGCAGTCTTCTTGTCATCCATTTGTTTTACGTATTCTTCTTTCGGCATTTTTTTCTTTGGCACATGGAAATATTTGTCGCTTTGAAGACCAAAGACATCATTCAGTGTTTCATTTTTGATCTTATAAGTGGAATCCGCCTTAGTTTCTTTTATATACGCCTGAGGCATGATGATCCCCTGTCTGCGGAATGTCTGGTCGATCAGAAATACGATCTCGTCATCTTCATACCCTACGTCCATGGCAAAACACCAGAACCAGTAGAGGATCTTTTTCATCTGCTTCCATTCAAGATCCTTGAGATCCTTCTTCTCCCGGATCATCCTGCGGAGGGAATTTAGTCTGCGGATCGCTATGAACTGTTTTGTGGTGGAAAGGCCTTCCCGATACAGCATGTCATTGTTGATATATACTTTCAGGGCACGTCCTCTTACAGGGAACCTTTTACCAACTTCCTCCCATATCTCTGACAGGGAGTATTTTGTTTCCATATTGTAAAGAAGCTCTGTTTTTTCTTTTAATGTGCGTACGTCCTTAATACCAGGCACCATGATCCCTTTTGTCTTATAGATCGGCTTTGCACCCGGGCACAGATATGCGATTGCTTTCTCCAGCAGATGACAGCTGGACTCCATTTTATGGCACACAGGAAACTTTAATACCCAGACATACTGGTACACTTTCCCTTTTCCGGACTCTTTGTAAAGCATGAATGTCGGCATCATGCATGGGAAGGCAAGGACAGGATCTGTCGTTTCGATCCCTACAGCCTGAATGACCACCCTGCCATCATCATCCCTTGCTTTTTCCGATATATAGGATGCTGCGTTGTCTCTTTTGATCCAGTCCTCAAAGATCTTGAACATATAGACTGCCTTGCCGACCATGACCTTCATATCATACTTGAACATCCTGGATACGGATATCAACGCATCCATGTCCTTTCGGACTCTCTTATTTGCTTTCTGTATTTCCATGAATTTTTCCAGGCTGGAATCCTCATTGTCCTTCCAGCCTTTCTTTCGCATGGAAACTTCCGCTTTCTTTTTTTCCTTATTATAAAGCTCCATCTGTTTCCTCCGTAATTTCCACACTTGTATAAAGGATCTTCCTGATGCGTTTCAGCATTTTTTTCTCTTCCTCATCGATCGGCTCCGGATGATGCATGTCCAGCCACATAAAAAACGATACAAACCTGTCCGACAGTTTCCCGTCTTCCATGACACAGACCAGATCTTCTGATGAAGGGATATAATCAGTTGCATAGGACAGTTCCTTTAATCGTCCTTCAAACTCGTCATAATCCTTTTCCGGTATCTCCATAAAAAAAGCCTCCTTTTACGACGTTTATCTGAAGGATAAAATGAAGAATAGTTATTTTTTTGTGGTACGAAAAAACCGCCTGCCGGTACAACCGACAGACGGTATTTTTAAACAGATTTCTCTCTTTAAATTCCAAGTTCATTAAGAAAATCTTCAAGCTCCGCAGCTGCCCCTGCGCCATTGTCTTTCATCCGCAGGCTTTGGAGGATGGATTCGTAAGACTCAAGTCCGACATCCTTGATACAGTAGATACTGAACTCCTCATCTTCACTGTAAAGATATACTTCTTTTCCTTTTACTGAAGAGGAAAGGACGTTTTTCAGGATGCCGTTTTTATCGATATAATATCCGATCAGGCTCGTATACAGGGACACTGTCAGATCATTTGTGAAGATCAGAACAGGTGCGTTATACTTTTTAAATGCCATCCTGGTAAACATGGGGATATCATTAAAATCCACCTGTGGGACATAGATACAGATCGAAGGTTCCTTTTTTCCGCTTTTTTTCTGAGTAGCAACTTCTATGTTAAGTTTCTTAGTGACCTCATTAAACTGGGCGATCTTATACTGTCTTCCTTCCTGTCTGGAATCCAGATCCATGATGTGTGCCAGTTTTACTTTCGGATCGTCCGGTTCCTCTTTATTTCCCAGTTCCGTATCTCCGATGTTCTTTGGCATGGAAATAGCCTTAAGGGTTTCCTCACCCTCATCCGGAGGGGCAACGGACATATCCGCATAAGTATCTGAAACAGAATTTAAGAAGATGATCTTACCGTTCTCATCTTTCTCTTTTGTGATATCGAACATATTCCTGTTGTCCACATCGCCGGTATATTTATAACGGGGATGCTTCTCCAGCGGATACTTCTTATCATAAAAAGGATTTACGTTTTTAACAAATACCAGACAGCAATCCGGGGGCATGGTACGGATCTCATCCATGGTCATAAGTTCCCTCTTCTGCGGTCCAAAATTCATGCCACCACTGCCCTTTTTCCCCGTGCTGACACTCTCCCCTCTTTTACGGATTGTGGCACATCCAAGCTGTTTGGAATAATACTCCGCAGTTGTCTGCTCCTGAGTTCCCAGAAGGATGTTCGTATCACAGTTACCTATGATGGTTTCATAATCATCCTTGTACATAGCCTTGATCTGGGCAAGGGATTGAAGCACAACTGTACAGGAAATGTTATATTTACGCATGGTAGATATTTTAGTAGGAAACTCCGGTATTTTTCCGATGTTAGCAAACTCATCCATCATGAAACGTACGTGGTATTTCAGACGGAGGAATTCTACATCCGGCTCTTCCTCGGTAGGCTTCGTATGCTCTGCTTTATAATACAGGGTATCAAAAAGCTGGGAATACATCATGCTTACAATGAAGTTATAAGTAGAATACGCCTGCGGGATAATGACAAACAGAATCGTCTTTTTGTCCCCAATGGAGCCAAGGTCTATATTGTCCCTCCCGGTCAGGTTTGCGATTTCCGGGATATTGAACGGGTTAAGGCGTACTGCTGCGGAGATAAGAATGGACTTTAACGTCTTTACTCCGCCAAGGGAGAACGTCTCATAATTCTTCCATGCCTGTGATTTTTTTATCTCTTTTGCCCTGAGTTCAGACTCCTTCGTATTGGCATATTCCTTTAACTCCCCGTTTTTCAGATAAGCCTTTCCGGTAAACAGCTTGCCAAGGTTTGTATCATCCACACTGGACGGTCCCTTTGCACCCGGGTTTTCATCCATCTGTGCCATCTGGATCATCTTTAATACCATGGGGAAGTTTTGGTCACCCTTGTCGGCAAAATCTCTCAGATAAAAGATACAGGCGTTTAAAAGCGCTTTTTCGGAATTTTCCCAGAACGGCTCCCCTCCGCTCTTCTCCGGGGGCGTGGTATTCGTGATCAGCGTGTCAACAAGGATGCCGACACCTGCATCATCCCTGATATAACAGAACGGGTTATAACAGTTTGAGAATCCCATGTTTACAAGGTTGAATACCCGGACATCATATCCCTGGTTTTTCATCTCTTTTCCAAGGCTTCCAAGCAGTTCTCCTGAGGGATCTGTAAGTATGAAGCTCGCATTTTCTTGGAGCAAATTGGGCTTCATTATGAAACGTGACTTACCGGTACCGGCACCACCGACAATCAAAACATTATTATTGAGCCTTGTTTTCTTATCCTCCAGGGACAGACGCACATGCTCCGAATGGATCATGTTCATCGGCCCATCACAGGTCTTTTTCCCGATCGGATCCGCATGTTTCCGGTTGTAATCACTGTAGTTGGAAGTCCATTTTGCAGAACCGCCTTCGATACCTGCTGCATCATGCCGGAATTTCTGGTTATCCCCATATATGAGCAGGGCAGCGATCACATACAGGGAAGCGCCTGCCCCGTAATATTTCAGATAGACACTGTCAAACCCGATGTGGAATCTAAACCTCATCATGTCATCAAAAGCCCTCTGTATACCATCCAGACCATACATCTGGTAAAATGCCAGGTTTCCGGCAAGAAGGAGGACCAGGATAAACATCACTCCTCCCAGCACAAGGTAAACAGGCATCATGTCATCTTTTTTTGTCATTTAACTGCAGCCGGGGCTGCACCGGCTGACTCCCTCCTATTCAGGATATGCAGCCTAATCCCTTTCCGGTTCCAGATCCGGGCTCTTGTCTTTATCCAGATCCTGGAATTCATCCAGAATATTGTCTCCGTTCTGGTCAAGATAATCCGGGATGTCAAATGGTTCACGCCAGTCCATAGTGGCACGTATGTCGGAATTGAACTGTTCGGAAAACTGCACGACCTGGTCCCTTGTGATGCTTCCGTCCATATACTGGGAAGCAAATGACCTGAGTTCCTGTGAAGAACTCCTGACACAGTTCCCGACTGCCATCTCCACGCTCATCCTTGCTTCATGCTCTGCATCAAAGGCAACTTTCTCCGACTCTTTCGGCTGTGCCATGTTGACACCTTCCTGTTTGGTGTGCATGATGTCGATGGACCTCTGGATCTTATAAAAAGCCTCTGCTTTTTCCGGATCGTTTAGATCCTCTTTCTTGAACATTTTTGCAAGTTCTTCTTTCCGGAGTCCTTTCAGTTCCTTTACTTTTAAGAGCTCCTGGGCTTCCTGCATGGTCATCGGGTCCTTCTGTCCGCGGTTGATGCGGTCAATCAGTTCCTTTCCAAGGTTCTCCGCCTTCTGGTCACGGAACATCCGCGGACGGTTCATGCGGTCTACCTGTTCACAGACAAACCGTTCAAATCTCGGATCCCTGCGGTCGCAGAATTCCAAAGCCGGGTTTTTGCCAGCCATGCGTTCCATATAGGCACCGTTCTCATTGATCATCATCACATGGGAACCACTGGCATTCGAGATATAGAACTTTGAACCATTTGCAGCGTGGACAAGATTTACGATATCCTCCTTGTTTTTCCGCTGTATGTTCATGTAGTCATACACAGCTTTTCCCGTACCGTTCCTTTCCTGCATCACCCCGGCATGGAACGAATCAAAAATCCGCTTGTCTTCTGTCCTGAGGTAAATGGAATACCTTCCATCCTTTTCCCTTTCCGCGGCAAAGAGCATATAGTTTTTTGCTGCCCGGTCTTTCATGTAACTCATTTCGGCAAAATCAAGCCCGGAGATCTTTTCCGGTTCCTGCTGGGCATTAAATCTGCGGATCGTATCCTGGTCAACCTGGAACAGCTTGTGGTTGGCAACCAGGTAATCCGTCCTTAACTGTTTCATGGCATCTTCGTTTTTATCTGCAAAAATGACACCATAGGACTCCTTTCCATTCCGGTCAAAGACACACTCCTTGTATGCGATCCCCAGCTTGTCACATGATTTCATAAGGGAGCGGAGGGTTTCCTTTTCCTCACACTCCATCATCTTTAACTGGCCACCTTTTTTCATGTAGTTATACAGGGTTTTGGCATTGTTATCCTGCAGGGCCCTTGTCTCGATATAATATCCGATCGCAGAGGCAACCGCCCCTGCTGCCCTGGCGGATGCATCGATAACATTCATGGTGTTCATCATATCCCTCTTAGGATCCTGTACTTCTCTCATGGTGCTTCCTCCTTTCAATATTTTCAGCATTCTGCTGTTTTGATAAAATGGAAAAAATTCGACTGTTTGGGATTCTGCATATTATAGGAAATATCATCAGAAAGGAGATCAAAATGGATGTCATCAATGAATACGAACAGGTCCTGATCGGGAATCTCCCAAAGATACCGCCGCGCCTGTTCCAGAATGAACCGTCAGCCAACGAACATCTGGCTTTGTCCGTATTCAGGTATGCGATTGAAAAACTTCTCAGATGGACGCCCATGGAAGCTTACCGGCTTTTTTCCCCGGCTGTCATAGAGACCATGAAACTGACACAGCTCTTAAATTACATAAATTTTCCAACTGAGCTGACAAAAGACAACACAGAATATATCGTATACCTCATATATCCCAAAGAAGTACCTTATGACTTTGCAAAATATGTGATCAAGGTCTACAGGCAGGTACTAAACGGGGAGATCCGTTATCCAAGAGAATATATGTATGGAAACAAGGGCCTTGTAAGAGCAGGGATCTGCCTCCAGTATGCGATCAAGAATAACATGGTATTCCATTCCGTCGAGGAGATGTACCGGTTCTTCTGTTCCCCTGAGGGGCTTACATTTTTACGGGAGAAAAAGCTTTACCAGCTGTATAAGAGCTTTTACAAGACACCTGTGCAGTTCCTGCACTTCAGTCTTCCGGATTCCCTTAAAAGTGAGCTATATTATAATTACTATACGTTTTTGATCAATTACAAAAAAAAGTACGGGGAGCTTCCTCCCTGTACTTCCTGAAAATGCAGGAGAGGATATCCTCTCCTGTTCTTATTTCAAAATCCTGTCAACTGCCTCCATCGTATCATCATGGTTTACACCTGTGATCACAATGTGGTCATAACTGCCTTTCTTCTCTTCCACCAGCTTCAACAAAGCTTTCCAGACTTTGTTATCCAGCATTTCCACTTCATCAAAGAACAGGAGCCGGATACCGGTAAAACTGTTCAACAGATCTAGTAACAGGAAGATCGCTACCGCTTTTTCTCCCGCGGAGCAGGCATCCACATCTACCGGAGTCCTTCCGTTCCTGCCAATACGGACATGCAGTCCGTTCTCCATCTCCATGGAGATAACATAACCTAACTTTATTGCAGATTCGTTCATCTGCTGCTCAAAGAACCCCAGATAAACCTTTGTATTGTTCTCCATTACGGAACCTTTCTTGGAAAAAGCAGAGGTCAAGGCTTCCAGTACGTTTAACTGTTCTTCCTGTTCCGGAAGCGCATTTTTAACTGCAAGCAGGTTTTCCCTTGTGATCGCCCCGTTCAGTTCGCCGTCAAGGGCTGTCTTTTTCTCTTCCAGGTTGCCTTCCGGCATCCGCGGCTCCTCCGGAAGAGGCATAAGACTTTCTTTTAAAGCCCGGAATGCCTGGTACTTGGAGCATTTGTCGGAATATGCCCTGAAGTTAGCCTCATACGCTGCCTTTTCTTCCCGGACAGACAGGAGCTCTTTTTCCGCGGCATCACAGGAAGCCTGGAAACTTGCAATGTTTCCATTCATCTGAGATACATTCGACTCAAACTGGGTGATGACAGGAGTCCAGTCGTGGGTGCATTTAATCCCCTTGACCTGAGGGCATAAGCCTTCTTTTAATGCTGCGACCGTCCTGTTTAAGTTATTGCATGCAGACTGTAATTCCCAGATACTTTTCTTACATCTGTCAGCCTGCTGCATCAGTTCTGATTCCCGCTTATCCAGATACTCTTTTCTTGCAGGATCCGGTTTCACCGCATGAATCGCATTATACTGTTCCTGCAAAGATTTCAGTCTCGTCAGGATATTTTCCCTGTTTGTTTTCCTTGCCTGGAAATCCCTGACTGCCCGTATCTTTTCCTCATAGGCTCCCATCTCTTTTAAGACAGAAGCAAGTTCTTCCCGGATCTCACCGGAAGCCCTGACAGGAATGGAAAAATCATATCCGGAGATCTTTGCCCTGTTCAGTTTGACCTCCCTTGCAAGATCTTTTCTGCGCCCGTCAAAAATATTAAACGCATTCTGTATCTGTGCATGGCCGAACTCAGTACCTGCCGGAAACAGTGTCCGGATCTCACTTTCCATCCGGTCTGTAATGTCCGGGATATAGGAGATGATATCTTCCACTGTCATCCGGTTAGGGATATGCTTCATGATAAAATCAGCCAGTACATCCGGCTTCATCTCAAAAAGTTCTCTGGAAGACGCAATCACCTTGATGGATGACATCCCGGTATTGCACATCTTCGCAATCTCTGCATTGACCGCATCCTTGGTACTCTTCTTGGTCTTTTCGTATCCCATGCGGTGGACAATCGTCCTGTCCCCTCTTTTCCTTTTTCTCTCAACGGTAAGACCGTTCTCAAAGAGGATTGAAACAGACATCTCTTTCTCTCCCTGCATGATCTCGCCGTCATCGCAGCCTTCTCCGCAGAGTGCAAAATTCAGCGCTTTTAAGAACGCGGATTTACCCGCCCCGTTTTCCCGGAGGATGACCATAACGTCATTCATCTGGAATTCCTCGTTTTTGTAGGACTGGAAGTTAACAAGTTTGATTTTTAAAATTTTCATGGGTTTTCTCCTTTCGTTTTTGGTTTCTGAAAAAAAATGATAAATGAAAATATTTCTTAAAAAATCCCACTGCACCTTAACTACAGGGGGATCTCGTCAGCTTTTTCTATAAAAAAAGTGAATTCGAATTCACTATTTTGAATTTCAAAATATATTAAAAAAAAAGCAGTCCCTCTAATGAGGGACTGCTTTAATGATCAGTCTCGGATGTTTACAGGTAACTGTACGAATTTAGCTGTATCCCCTGTATACACCACGACATTCTTTTTACCATAGAAATGCATTTCGATCTCGTCCTCCGGATATGCCTTCAGGATCCCCTTCATGATCGCAGGACTGAGTCCGATCCTTAAAGGTTTACCCTCTACATCTGCGGCTAACTCTTCATCAACCGTTACTTTCCCATCCATGTGGACATTAATGGTACGGTCAATATCAAAGATCGTCGGCTGCGGGACATTCCCGGACATGGCAGGCATCAGGGCATAAGCGCATCTTCCGATCGTATCCATAAGGATGGCCTTATCTACCCTTATCTTGACTACCGGGCTTTTATCCGGGAACAGTCTCTCATACTCGTAGAACCTGCCGCCCGTTAATGCCCCGGATACCTTATCCGTTTCGGTTTCCAGAAGAAATCGGTTCTCTCCGATCACGAAAGTTACCTCTTTCTCTATGTCTGACGGGATCAAAGGAAGGATCGCTGACAAAATGGCTCCACGAATCATGCAGTTTGCATGGATACCTGTCGGCTTAACCTCTTCTTTGCGGATGGCGATCTGATGCCCGTCAAGAGCTGTCACCTGGACGGTGGAATCCGCTATCTCAAAATAAACAGAAGACATCTGCGGGTTCTCTTCCCCTCTGTAGCAGGCGAACAGGACATCTGTGATCATCTGCTTAAAGGTATAGGCATTCAGGGAAAGTCTTTTTTCCTCCCCTTCAAGGGCCTGGAACGGAAGGACTTTTTCAAGGTCCCCAACCTCTCCTTTCAGACGGCATCTTTCAGCTTCCATGAAAAGGGCGGAATCTTTCTGTCGGATCGTGATCTCCCCTTCCGGCATCAGGGATGCGATTTCAAGGGCTCTCCGGCAGTTGGTGCAGCATTCACCGGGCTCCTTGACTTCCAGCCGTTCGCTTACCTTGGTCTTGATACCAAGCAAACGGCCTGTGGTCATAAATTCCACACCTGTAGAATCTGCAGTGATCTTAAGATAATCAAGATCCTTTCCTCCAACTCCGATCCCTCCGATCACCTTTTTCAATGCCTTTACTAAATCTTCCTTTGCAATTCTAATCTTCATAATATTTTTTCTCCTTTCGTTTTTTAGAATCGCTGACAATATGAAGAAAAAAATTTTTGAATGAGAAATTAGTCATATTGTCGTCATAGGAGGTGATCAAATTGATCCGTAATCTATGGTCCATTACAAAGATCTGCTGCGGATGTCACGAGGAACCGATAGCCATGAGGCTCCAGAACGGTCCGAAGTCCGTCTTTTATGCCTGCCCGGAATATGATAAGAAATACCATGGGGAGAAAGGCTGTCCGAACAGGGTAAGTACGGAGATCGTGGAGCAGATACTTGACATTTTAGGAGAAAAGATAGAGGACGCAGAGCAGAAAGGGGAAGAGATCAACCTGACGAATTACAGGTTCACCCACAAGATGGTCGAGTGCGTGGTCTTAAGCCATTCCCCGTTTTCCCTGAAAATCTCCCTGAAGAACAAACGGGCTTTCCTGCATTAAAAAAAGCGGCTTACACAGCCGCTTTTTCCTTTCTTTTTTCTTTTAGGATAAGACTCAGGCCTTTTATGTCAGAAACCCTGTACTTTTTAAAACACTGACTGAGCAGATGCTCCATGTCAATGTCATCCACAGAACACATTGCATCTTTGTTTGTGCCCCAGAACCCGCCTATGAGGTCATAATAAACCTGCCCGGAAGATGTGACAGCTATCAGGCGTTTCATACTGCGGCGCTTCGGATTTTCCCAATAATAACAGTAAGATAACTGCACCCGCATTTTACTGTCCGCATCCTCTTGTTTCCTCAGGTACTCTGACAGGGCACATATAAAGACCCTGCGTGTCGCCGTTACATCATCAATGGAGGAATGGAAGCGGAGTCCACGGTCGCAGCTGTAATAATGTGCAGCTGTTAACAGTTTGTAATTTTCCACTCTGTCTCTTGGGATGCAGTCCTTCGCCATCTCATATACATCAATGTACCTTCCATAGCTGAACCGGTCATGGTTGCGTTCATACAGCCCCACGATCTTATCCAGGTCAAAGTCTAGCCGGTATCCTGCCAGGATCCCGCCCTTGGAAAGAAATTCCTTTATGACAGGAAAACAATGCCTTTCATCCGGGTAATCCGAAAGAAAGGCATTTGTGATCCCATTCACTTTCATTACACTTTCTGAAAGTTTCTCATCCGGACGGATATACAGGTCCAGCCTCTCCACTTCCCGCATGGAAAATGGATTTTTTTCATACTGGTACCGTATCGCCGAAAACTGTACGATCTGACATTTCTTTTTCAGACCGACAGTTTCCGTATCCAGGACAACGATCGTGTCATTATTCTTTAACAGATCTATGACCATCTGTTTATATCTGGATGTCCTCCATGTCATTGGCACCTCCTCGACCTGTAAAGAGCCAGGTACTGCTGGATGGCATATAACCCTTCTCTTTTGACAGGATCCTTTTCCGTTGCAGGATCAATGTGTAAATACAGATCCATGGTTGCATGGGAGGCTTCGTTATACTTCGTTTCCTCAAAAGCCTGCTGTACCGTACGGTTCCTGAAGATTCCAAACCCCAGGACATAATTTGCCGGATCCGGGATACGGATGGCATTCTCTGTAAAATACGGTGGTTCAAAGGTTGAGTAGGTATTGCTTGGAAGACCCAGATATTTGATCGCAGCCCGGTCAAATGCGATGTACTGGGCTACCTGTACCGGATAACCCTTAAACTTATCCGGAAGGAGGGACACTGAAGTCTCCCCGATCTCCGTAACCGTTCTTACAGAGCCGTCAAATATCTTTGATCTCAGTCTGCAGACTACAACCGCATGGTTGACATCCGTCGAACGGACATCAAATTCCATGGACATCTGCGGAAACGTTCTGGACATATAAGCATAGATACTGGTATGGGTCAGCCGAATGTTTCCCTGCATGTCCGTATATCCTACAAGATCGATCACCCCGTTGAACAGGGTACTCTGGATTGCTATGTAGCTTTTCATCATAAGATCTCCTTTCGTATTCTTATATCGTTCAATGTGAAGAATTTGTCTTTGTCTGAAATCCATTTTACAAAAATCCCTGCACTGCCTGTTTTGGGGCGAAAAAAAGGGAAGTGCCGAAGCACTTCCTTTTAGTTGAACGGAAGTTCGTCATCAAGCCCTTCCGGAATGTTCATGAAACCATCGTCTCCCATTCCGAATGACCCTCCGCCATAGTTCTGCTGTGCATTCTGTGGGGCACTGTATCCGCCCTGCTGTCCGTAGCCCTGCGGCTGTGGCTGGAACTGCGGTGTGCCCTGTGGCTGCTGAGCATTATATCCGCCCTGCTGTCCGTAGCCCTGCGACTGCGGCTGGGACTGTGACGCGCCCTGCGGCTGTGGCTGGAACTGCGGTGTGCCCTGCGGCTGCTGAGCATTATATCCGCCCTGCTGTCCGTAGCCCTGCGACTGCGGCTGGGACTGTGACGCGCCCTGCGGCTGTGGCTGGGACTGTCCTGCACCCTGCTGAGAGGAGTTCTTTCCTTCGGCAAATTCCTGTTCTTCCACAACTACATCTGTAGTGTAGACTTTCTGCCCAGAATTGTTAGTATAGCTTCCAGTCTGAATGCGTCCTGAAACAATGATCTTAAGTCCCTGACGGAAATACTTCTCAGCAAACTCGGCTGTACGTCCAAAAGATACGCAACTGATAAAGTCTGCTGTTGCTTCCCCGTCTCTTTTAAAGCGACGGTCTACTGCGAGAGTATACCTCGCAATCGCAGTACCACTCTCACCTGCAGAATATCTCACCTCTGGATCTCTTGTTAAACGTCCCATTAAAATAACCTTGTTCATAACATTTTTCTCCTTTCGTAATGAAATAATATTTTTACCACTTCAATATGAATAAAATTTCTTAAAATGGTAAAGTTTCAAAAGCCCGGCATTCATAGTAGGAAACGTCCCTGCTTTTAAATCCTTTCTCATCTGTTTTTTCCTTAATGTTCCTTATCCGCGGACCGCAGATACATACGGAACGGCTTTGTCCGGTCATATAAAGGGAAGCGGCTTTTTTGATCTCCTCTCCTGAAAACCGGACGATCCTGGAATACAGGACTTCATGTGCCCTGTCCTTATCCAGAAATTCTGCAATAAGAGCCCCATCATCTGCTGTCCGCAGAAACGGCGTGTTTCCGATGATCACACTCATCTTCCCTTTGTACCCGGAAAAATTCCATAAACCGGAATATTTAAAATCCGCAGCGATACGCTCCTGGGCCTTAATCTTACATAACACGGATATATAGGAACCGATCTGGATCTTTGAGGCAACCACTCTGGTCTTTAACATTTTCCGGTATTCTCCATAGTCATCTACAAAAACAACCTTTGCAGTCCTGGTCTTTATCATTCCGTTTTCAATGTTTGAACCCGAAATACAGACTAAAAGAGCTTCTCCATCCTGCTGGATTTTCGCAACGGTTCCCGCCAAAAGTTCCCACGGCGGACCGCCCCTTCCCTTGATGACATACCCCTCAAGCTGTGAACTTGAGAGGATCCTAAGCATTGACCACACCTCCTAAAAAGTATCCAAGACCTTTGCGGTAGGTAATCTCCTGGGTTTCATTTCCGATCCCTTTGAAGCTTGCGACGGCAACCAGTGCACGTTCAGGATCATCCATCGGGAAGAATTGTCCCATAAAACAGGACAGGGCATTTTTTTTCCTGATGCCTACATAGGAAGACGCTTCCTGAAGAATCTCTTTCGGAGAAAGACCTGTTACCTCCATTTTTTTATAACAGGAATTAATCAGTTCATTGATGCCCGGGATAAGTTCCTCCAGGGATGTTTCCGAGCGGTGCTTCTGCTTTAAAACACCGGTATAGATCAGGGCATCCTCTTTTCTCCATGCGTTGATGAAGGTCAGAGATTCCCGTCCCACACAGGAATCACGGATAACCAGTTCCTGTTTCCATCCATTTTTTTCTCTTGGAAGGGCAATCTCCACCTGGAAACGGATATCGTTATAAAAAAAGTCTGCGACCTCTGCTCCTTCTTCCAGATAATGCTCTGCAACCTGGTACAGATCCCCGGAAATGGCATCCAGTGCTGTCTTATGGATGGCTGAGACTACCTTGTACTTATCCTTCATGGTATAAAGGATATATGCATAATCTCTTTCCTTAAACAGCTGAGCCAGATGGAAATCTCTCCAGATGGAAGGCTCTGATGCATTCCTTGTCCATCCAAACAGATCATTGAGGGAACGGAATGTCAGTTCGTCTACCAGGTACAGCTTTTTCTCTATACGGAATGCAAATCCGGTAATGGAAAGCATCCGGATAGCCCATCCCGGAAGATCAGACAGTTTCCACGTCTTTTCCTCCTCATATGGATATCCTCTTAAGAGCATGGGCGAGATCTCATACAGATAGACGACCCCGTCATTGATCTTTTTTACAGACAGGATACTTACCTGATCCATAAGGACTTTTTTCTTATAGGATGATTTATTGTAGTCATCCCATGCAGTTTTAAACTTGTTCATCTTAAATTCTCCTTTCGTTTTTTTATGAGTAAAATATGAGAAAAGAGATGTAAGATGAAAAGACTACTCGATCTTGTCTACATCACAGTCGCGCAGATACTCCGTATCATGGGACAGGACATCGATGGTCCTGCCTGGAACATCAAATTCTTCCCCGCATTCCTTACACTTATAGGTTTCTTTATATTTTCGTGTACGTAGGGTTCCATCCACAAACACAGAAGACCCTGTATGCAGCACCTTATAATCATCAACCGCCTGCTGCCCGAAGGAATACACCCAGGGATAATCTGTCCTTTCCGTTACTTCCTGCAGTCCTTTTGGACAATACTTCCTGTTGATTGCCAGCTGATAACGTGTATATGGTTTTTTCTCAACGTACCATTGAATAGGCTCACAGGTGAGGTTGCCTAACAGGAATACGGTATTGGAGATCTCTGCCCGGTTCAGGACACAGGAATGTGCTTCTCCCTGTTCCTCAAACGAACGCACCTTTTCTGCAAAGATCGGTGAGAAATAGATCATATTCCCACCTGACCGGACGCTCTCAGCCTGACAAGCCTCACGTCTCAGGTTTACCGCTCCGCAGTGTGGACAGATCGCTTTCTTCTCCACTTCCTTCGTTGCAAGGAATCCTTTTGCATAGATCACGTCATTTTCCTTCCATTCGGAAATCCCATCGATCAGATCTTCATCCTGGGTAAATAAGATCGGGCTGCTGTATTTTAAGGAAGTGCGCAGCAGCATGGTGTCTTCCTTTCTGTCACCTCTGACCACTGTCACAGCAACCATTGCCGTCCTTCCATACATTCCTGTTTTTATCTGAGGTGCAGTCCTGACTACCCCGAAAAGGCTCACGTAATTATGAATTGCCATATTCTTTCACTCTCCTTTCTCCAAAATAAAAAAAGTGGCAAAGCATCGCTGCCTTGCCGCTAATATGGAAAAATTTTAGTAAAAAAATCAGATTTTTGGGATCATACGCACCCCCTGGACGTCAGCGATCCGGGATGAATAAAAACAGCCCGTATTGACCAGCCTTCCGGACGGTTCCATCAGAAACAGCTGACATCCGCACCTTCTTCTGAATGGATAAAAAACCGCCTCTTCATATACTTTTGCAGAAATATAATATACATCATCAGAAACAGGATAGGCTTCCTTTACAGAAAAAGTATTCCCGTATCTGTCCTGGACGTACTCCCCATAAAGCCTGAGTTCCGCATCCGCCTTTAAAAGACCTGCATACTTTTCATATGCCTTTGCAAAAAACATGGCATAAACTTCTCCGGAAGAGGTGCCCATCCTTACGGATGCGATCATGCTTCCATCTTTCGATATCTTTTCCTCTGTCTTAAGCACAACCCCTTCCATAGGTATCAGGTCCTTATCCGGCTCCTCCGGGGCTTCCTCTACAACCGGAACACTTCTGTCAGAGACCGGTCCGCCTATATTCTGGAATACCCCTGCATCATTTAAACATTCTGCTTCCCTGTCCGACAGCTTTACCCTGTTCATTAGATCATCCGCGGATAAAAAGAACCCTTCCCTGCGTTCCTGCAAGATGTTTTCTACAGTCTTTCCTGATACTCCTGTAGATTTCAGTCCAAGCCTGATACTGTCCCTTTCCACAAAGCAGTCTGCTTCTGATACGTTGATATCCGGATCCAGAAAAACGAGATCCTTACAGACAGCATCATATTTGATACTCCTCATCTTGTCCGGAAAATGACTGATATATGCAGATATATAGTTTAAGGGAAAACGGTATTTTAAATAGGCAGACCGGTATACAAACAAAGCCCGGTAAAATGCCTCTGCTTTTTCACAAGTACTGCTGAAAAAAGAAACCAGCTCCCTCATACTTTCAGGATGAGACTGCCTGATCTGTTTCTGTATTTCTATACCCTCGCATCCGCAGATAAAATTCAGATGTCCCTTTGCGATCACGTTCTTAAAAACCTCCGGATCAATGGGGATACCGGGATCTTGTATGGAAGAGATACACTCATTGAAGATACTCAGATACTCCTGTTCTTCAAAATCCATGCAGAATAAACCCATTTTTTCTGCCTCATCCCTGTCACACTGGATGCGGTCCCTGCATACCGGCACATAATCCCTGATGTCCGGGTATCCAATCACAATGGTATCCTTTGATATCCTGGAAACTGCATACTTTTCCCTGATCTTTTTATATAAGGAATCGGACAGTTCAGAGCGTATCATAAACCGCGGATGATGGATCCCGGCTATAAATGTCTCTTCTGAAAGTTTTGTCAGTATGTCATTACAGACAGGATCGATATCCGTGATGCCAAGTACATAGCTTACCAGCAGACCGGGATAAAACGGATCTGACGGATAATACTCTTCAGCAAGCCTTAGGATATCACAGACTGTCAGGAAATATCCTTCCGTATCTGTTTTCCGTAGCATTTCTATTTCGGCTTCAAGCCGGGTGTCATACAGGCTTGTCCATGTACATCCACCTGCTTTTAAACGCGCAATCCCGGTTTTGATCTCCTCCTCTGCGCTACGCCCCACAGTCCAGTCCTCCGGCTCATACTGGAAGCTGCACTGGTCTATGATATCCAGTACATCCGCAGCTGTTCCGGGTATATATTTTATCCCATCTGTTTCCCGGATCTCACGGATACAGGAAAGGCTGTCACTTTCTGCAATCTGGCATAACGCTCTTCCTTTTTCATCAGTTTCAATATAAATATCCCCATAGACGGACAGTGCATCATATGCCTCACGGAACAATACCGTTACGTCCTCTTCCAGCAGGGAGGTTTTTGTTTCAAGGAGGACTGTCAGTGTTTCCCTCTCCTTAATTCCGTTTTCGATTCCAGAAAGGATATCCTTTGCTTTTCTTTTCCTGCTCTCAATCTCTTTAGCCTTTTTATTTAAAAAATCCAGCTGATAAGAATCAGAAGCCGGGACCTGTTTTAATGACATTCTGACAACGGCATCCTCTTCCTGCAGACGGTTGTATTCTCCAACAGCATCCTTCCAGGATTCCCCTCCCGCACTTGGAAGCCCCTTCATTTTTCTCTTAAGTTCCCTGATCTCCTTTTTAATCTCCTTATTCCGCATTAATATTTTATCAAAAAGGCCGTTTTTTTCATGGACGATGATCACATGTCCCTGGCCGATCATCTCCATTGTGACAACAGGATCGTCTTTTGCGAGCGTATCGGAAAGCAGATGGCAGATCTCCCTATAGCCGGCCCGGTCTTTTACAAGAAATAAAAGCTCTCCCCTGACACCGGCAGCCTCTACCATCATCCTCACGCCGGCAGCCGGTTTGATCCCGGCGGCTTCACAGGATTCCATAAATGCAGGGACACATGCCATGGATGATCTTTCTGCAAAAACTGCCGCCACACACCCTTTCCCCGACGCCCGCATGATACGTGTCTTTAAATTCTTTTTATCCATAACTTTCCTCCTTTTCATCATATTAATACCGGACTTGAAAGTGTGTATTTTGTAACGAAAAAAAGGGAGGCCTGTCTAAGCCTCCCCAAAAAATATTAGTCTTCACTCAGTTCCTCATATTGTTCTTTAATAAAATCGTCGTTGTCAAGCACAGGAGCAGATTCTCCCACCATGGATTCATCATACATTTTGATAACGTTCGGATACTTACGGAGCAGTTCCTTATTGTTTTTAAGTTTCATGGTTGCCCTGGAAATGCAGTCCTTTACATACGGAACGTTGGTATGTGTTTTCTGGGCGATTTCTCTGTAGCTGGCTTTCAGCTTGGCCGGGTTATCTGGCTGCAGAAGAAGGATCATGATCTCCAGTTCTTCCTCTGTCAAGGATTCTTCCAGAATGTGGTTAAAGCTTTCTGTCTCTTCGTTTTTTAAGAAAATGTTTTCCGGGGAGTAGAGGGAAGATGACTGTTCAAATCCATTTTCGCTCAGTACCTCATAAGAAACCACATCTTTTTTGGGAAGCAGGTCGATACATTTTTTAATGGTAGGGATTCTGAGTCCTGTCAGTTTCTGCAGGGTTTCGATGCTGGAAGGGATATTCTTTTCCTGGCAGTAGTTCATTGCTGCGGAAACTTTCCTGATGCCGCCTGCAAAATATGAGGTTGTCTTATGAAAATTTCGGGAACAGTATTCTGTAACCACGTGTCTGATCCATGGAAGAACAAATGTTGTAAGAGATGATTTACTGCAGTCATAGTTGTCAATCTGCTCAAAGATCACACACCAGATCTCATCGATCACATCATCACGGTGTAATGGATTTCTCATGATTGTCGGGTAAGTCTCCCACATAACACTGTATACATAGGAACGTCCAAAATAATACAGTTTTTCAAGCATGTCCTTCTTAAGCACATCATTCCCGTAGGTGCAGGCTATCTTATATGAGTTCATAATCTGCGCCAGCACCTCCTGACTGTAATTCTCATTTTTTTTGTACTCTTTTCTTTCTTCCATCTTGTAATCCTCTTTTTTCATGTTGAGTCTCCTTTCTGATTCAAAATATACAGGCGAAAGTCACCGGTCATTCAATGAACAGACTTTTTGTTACTATCGTCCGCTATAAAAAACCGAGGGATCATATATCCCATAATTCTGGTTTTTTTCAACCCTAATCACTTCTTTTAATGTTCCCTTATCGATCAGTACAAGTTCCCTGATCACTGCCAGCAGGGTAGGCATGACTCCCTGAGGAATATTTATCCCCGTATTGATCCAGGAGTTCCATACCTCTATATAATCCGTGCTGGCCTGGGTTACAACAAATTCTGCAAGCCTTAACATCAATCTATCCATATTTTTTACCATGAAAAATTTGAATTCGAATTCACTTTTTTTCATCTCCGCTAGGTGGCGGTACTGCTGTTACTCAACGATCTGGGCATCTGAAAGATCTATCCCTCCGTCTTCATCTGCAGCAGACTCCTCCTTTTCCACAATATCGATCGTCTTATAGAGGAAGTTTACCACATCCTCTTCACATTCTAAATACTGCAGTCTCTGCTTTTCATATTCTGAATATTCTGCATTAGATGATTCTATCACATCTTTGGCTCTTTTTTCCATCTCCGCGGCAGATACCAGCTTATATTTCTCGTTGACCGCCTCGATCAGGAAGACTTTTTTCAGGCTCTGTTCTGCTTCTTTGAAAGTATGTTTTTCCCCATCCTTATCTAATACTTTAAGTTCTTCTTCGATAAGGGAATCCGGGATGGAAACAAAAGTTGTTTTTTCCAAAACCCTGTCAAGCAGTTCGCCCATGGTCTTCTCTCTCCGCTGCGTACGGTTCTGCTGCTTATCTTTATTGATCGTGCCGCGTACCATATCGTCAAGAGAACTGTATTCCGTGTTTTTCTGCATATAGTCATCCGTGATTGGGTACTCTATGTTGTAAACGGCATTGACCTTGACATAAACCTCTTTATTCTTGTATTTTAAAAATTCTTCCACTTTTCCAAGGTCTGCAGAGTCCCCCGGCTTCATTCCGATCAGTTTTTCTTCTATATCGGGATCCAGGGTGCGGTTACCAATCCCTACAAGGTAATTCTTTTTTCTCTCAACGAATTTTCCTTTCTGGGATATTGTAAAATCCATGGAAACTGTACACTCTTCGCTGACCTTTTTTAACTCCCCTGCATTTTTCAGGAGTGTGTCGACGATCTCTTTCTCTGTATCGTCATAGTTTTTTTCTTCTACGACTTCCTCTACCTGCATCCCTTCTAGTACAGGCAGTGACACGTAACTTGAAATGTCACTTACCTGTGAAAAAAGGACCGGACTGGATGCGCTTGACACCTGAGGGGAGATTACCCTGTCCTGATAGGCACTAAAACCTGCCACACCAAGACAGCCTACTCCGAGCAGAAGAAATAATCCTGCAAAGAAATTCCTCATTGTATGCCCCTCCTCTTACTGGTTATTCTGGCGTTCCAGTTTTTTTGCGTTTTTCTCTGCTTTTTCAGTATCCTTGATCGTAACATATCTGCTTCCACTGTCCTGCTGGATCTCAAACAGCCTTCCACTCTTGCCTTTTAATTTCAAGGTCTTTCCAGAAGTGACTGCATTTGAAAGCAGGTTGGCACAATCTTCCGTATTTGTATTAATGGATAATTCACCATACAGATTGGAACATCCTGAATAACAGGAATCGCAATTGATCACGGATGCCGGTATGGAAGCTGCTTTTTCCAGACTGATACAATCTGCATAAGCAGAAGAGATATCTTCTACGCTCTCCGGGAACGCAGATGCCGTATAGATATTGCTGTCACCCAAAAAGGCTTCAGACATGTCCAGTACGGAATCCGGGATAACCGGTGCATCTACCAGGCTCGTACAGCCTTTAAAGATCGCATTGATGGAAGAAAGGGCATTTGTTTTTGTCATATCCGGGGCTTTTGTAAGTTTGATACAGTCCTCAAAAGCTCCATCAGCTTCCATGACACTTACCGGAAGCGGATCGGATTGTTCAAGACTTGTACAACCTGAAAAGCAGTCCGTAATGATCTTAAGTGATGAACACTGAAAAAAAGACGGTGTTTTTTTCAGGTTTTCACATCCCTGGAATGTCCCCCTTGCGCTTTCAATGCTTTTAGGAAGGGTTTCGCATCCTGTCAGGGCTGTGTTTCCTTCAAACCAGTAGTCGACATTCGTTGGTGTTATCTCATCTTTAAAGATCACATAAGTGTAATCCTCGTCAGCCCATGGCGTATCGCCATTAGCAAAGTTCATAGTGTTTCCGGAACCTGTGAATTCCAGGTCCCCATTGTTATAGATAGTTGCAAGAACATTTTCCTTTGTCGGATAACCCACCTTGTATTGTACTACTTTTGAGCGGGTTATCGGAACAGTAACTGTAGTTGTGCTTCCATGATATTCAATCTTTGTGTCAAAACTGTCTCCATGGGCCGGTGCTTTTTTTTCATCAATATCAAACGACCTTGCGGAATAAACAGAACCGGTCTCTGTATAGACGGTCACATCAAACATGGACATCGACAGTTCCTGGGACGGGGCAGTTTCCCCGACAAACTCTGCCTGTATACTTGAAACTCTTTCCTTGGAAACCTTGGTGTACCTGTAATAGTCTACCCCTTTCAGTACCCCTATGATAAGAGCCAGGACTGCAAATACCACGATAAGAAGCCTGTTGTTTTTCTTCATAAAAATCTCCTTTCCGCTTCCTGTAATACCAGGAAACCGGGCATCAGCCCGGTAACCCCTTCTTCTTTGATACTGCCATACAGATGATATCTTTATGAACCTTATCGACTGTTTCATCATGGTTGACATTGATCATGTCAAGCGCAGTCTCGTAATCCCCATAATCACCATCCAGATAAGTGATCGCTTTTCCAAGGAGACCGGACATGAGCGGATTATAGTCTTCATAGGAATCCTGCATCTGTACCAGTGTTTCCCTGACATCTCCTGTCCTTAAATAAACCTCGTTGATATTCACAGCATAGTTTTCATCAAATTCCTTATCCACTTTATTATCGTCTTTTTTCCCTTTGCCCATAAACAGGATAACGATGGCGATAACGAACAGGAACAATGCACCTGCCAGAAAAATATAGGAAGTACTCATGTTATTTACCTCCGCTTCTTGTCATCGTCAAAATACCCGATCAGTTCGGAAAGAACAGAACGGAGTTCCTCTTCTGTTATCCTTCTGTTGATGTACTTACGGGCATAAACACCGTCTTCTTTTGTAAAGAATTTTACATCAGCCACTTCATCGTTTAATTTTGACAGGGACTTTGTATCCACTCTCTTTAATTTTTTGCATACATCCGCAAACGGAATGGGACCAAACACAACCTTGACAGCGAAATTTTCAGAATAAGAGCAGGAAACGATGTCATTGCGGGCTCCGTGGAGAATAGAGACATCCCCGTAAACCCCGTCTTCATTTAACATCTTTTCACACCGCTCAGGAGACATTTCTTCTCCTGCAATATCGGCGATCTTCTGAAGCTCTTCGATCTTCTTTAAATACTCTGCTTTTTCAGAGTCAAACAGATGGACTGCCTGGTCATGAACATCTTCCTTGAGCTTGTCGGTTTCCTGTGTCTTTTCAAGGAGCAGGTCTGACAGTTCCTTATTCTTTCTTCTGAGTTCGTTGTTCTCATTGTTCAGTGTTTTTTCCATGGAAGCCCTTGCTTTAGTCAATGAGTTTAATCTTGACTTAAGCTTCGCAACTTCCCCGGAATCTTCCTTTGTTGCAGAACCCTGTCCGAGCCTTGCCTGGAGCCTTGCGATCTCACCGGTAAGGTTCTTCATGCTGAGTGCATACTTGGCTTTTTCTTCATCATTGATGGATTCCTGTTCGGCGATCGCGTTTTCACGTTCTTCCAGTTCTGCCTCCTTCTCCTGAAGTTTTGTCCGCTCCTCTTCCAGTTCTGCCTCCATCTGGTTCTTTTCGTTAAGAAAGGCTTCCTTTTCCTTTTCAAAGGCTCCCCTCTCCTCTTCGATCTGTGTCCTGGAAGATTCCAGTTCCTCTGTCTTTAACCGGATCTCTTCCAGCTGCTCATTCATGAGTGCCTGCATATTGGCAGAAACCTGTTCGCCGGAAACTGTTGATTTTTTCGCTGTCTCAAGGGAATTATGGATTGCTTCCTTTAACAGTTCGATTCCCTCTTTTGGTTCATCCGGAAGGTATTTATCCGGAGTCACATAAGAATACACATGGAGCATGCGTTTTTTTTCATTGTAAAAAGCTTCCAGTTCTTTATAAGTACTTGTGATGTTTGCAATCGCAATGTATGCAAGCTCCTGGTCTTCGACTACATAGGCATAGTCCAGTTTAAGGTCTTCCGGGGCATTTTTGTCCATGGTCACCTTAAGACTGCCATCTCCCTCATTTCTTATAAAAGAAACGTCATTACCTTTGGTAACGGGTTCTGTTCCCTCTGCCAGCTCATAAAAAGTTTTTTTACAATACTCCTGCTGGTCTTTTACAAAGGAATCTACGTAATCGGCGTTTTTTTCGTTCGATGATTCTTCTTCCAGAGGAGTAAATGTCTGCGTGGGATCATAAGTCTCTTCCTCCCTGGTCTTTACAAGGAAGTTCACGCAGCTGCCCTCGAACTGGGGGATCACCGCCTTACATACGGAATTGAATTCCCGGATATTGGTGACCAGCTCATCTACAGAATCAAACAACAGCCTTCTTCCTACGGAAATGTTCCCATTTCCCCCATAGATTTGGAATAGTGGATATCTTGTTTGTACTTCATTGTTGAACTGCTCACAGCTCTTTTCTTTGATTTGGTAGATATAAGTACGCTTTCCGGTAATGGCCACCGCACGTCCATTCGTAATGACGACGGATGTCTCGAAGTCCTTATCGTTGATCTGCATCTTATAGGAAATATAATTCTTATTTCCTTCTTCTCTGGTCTCAAAATCAGGGATCAGCTCTCTGAGTTTTCCATACAGCTCTTCCAGTATCTGTTTTTCCATCTTGCTTTTTTGCAGAAATAATATTCTGCCCTCCTTTCCAGTTTTCTATCCGCACCCTGACGGGTGCTGTCTGCTTTCTTAATATGGAAAAAAGGAAAAATTTTGTTTTTTCCCGAAATCGTTACGCCCCCTTCCTTTTTTTCTCATAATACCCTGTACCGGGGGATCACGATTTTGACACGAAAAAAAAGGACTCCTCGTGGGAATCCTTTGAAAAATATTAATTTTTTCTGCGTTTTTTTCCAAGCATCCTGTAAAGGACAGCTCCGATACCTGCAGCTCCGGCTGTCAGTCCGGCAATGATCCATCCTGTCACATTTGTGTTGTCTCCGGTCTTTACGGTTTCCTGTTCGATCGGTTCCACGTTTCCGGTTTCCGGAGTAGTCTCTTCTGTCGGGGCAGGTGTTTCCACTATCTCTTCCGGAGCCTGTGTGGTCTCTGCGGTCTCAAGTACCTTTGCAAGCCGGTCTGCTTCCTCCATGCTGCCATCTGTACCGAGTACCGTATAAGTGATGTTGTAAGTGCCGGGGGTGTCAATGTCTACCTCGGAATCATCCCTGGTGACACTGGAAACATACTCCTCGTCAAAAGTAGTTTCATCTTTTGGGAGTTCCTTTCCGCAATCTGTTTCAATATCATCCATTCCATATACATGGTCTAAAAGATTGGCTTCCACCTTGCACTGGACGGTCTTGCTCCTCTCATTTCCATGGATGTCTTTAAAAGAATAAACAACATCATAGGTACCTGGAACAGTGATGTCCACATTCTGGATGTCAACCTTTAAGGTATCCGGCTCGATCATACTGGTATCTTCAATGTTATTTTTCAGATCCGGGAGGGATTCCCCCTCCTTTACCGTGATATCCGGCAGCTTGTCAAGCATTTCCGATATCTGCACATTTTCCTGTTTCACTTTTTTTTCATTTTGCATTGCCACGTAACCGCCTCCGCAGCAGACAACTGCTGCAGCGATCACGATCCCGGCGATCAGCTTCTTGTTCATATTAGCCTCCTTTTGTTATCTTATGTCAAGGGAAGAAACAAGGACTTCCGCATCCCTGTCATCTGACAGACTGCGTATCGTGCATTTGCTGCCATTAACGGATAGCACCATGCATACCCCATAGGTTTTGTGCCGTACCATGTCGTTTTTTTTGACCGTTTTAGCCCGTCCGCTTTCCTTGAGCTGAAGCTCCCTGACGAAACGGGATACCGGTTTGCCTTTTTTGTTCCCTACATAAGTGATAAATAATCTTTCCTTTGCCCTTGTGACTGCAACATAGAACAGCCGCCTTTCCTCTTCCACCTCTTCCTGTGATATAGGGGTATCCGGGGAACCCGGCGGGATATATCCCTCGTTGCAGTCTATGATGTAAACGTTTTTCCATTCCAGTCCCTTGGAACGGTGCATGGTGCTCAGGCACACACCCTGGTCATTATTATTGTTTAAGTTCATGGATCGTTTCTTTATGTAGAGCAGCCATTCTTTCATGGTGTGGAACTTCTGTGAATCCCTCTGGTATATGGAAAGCATGTGCTTCATCTCGTCAAAGTCCTGCTGCAGGCTCTCTGCATACTCCCTGAGATATTTTTCATATCCAACGTCTTTTAACAGGTAGTCAAGAAACTGCCTTGGGCTTTTCTTCCCCATTTCCCGGATATCATAAAAGTATTTCCGAATTATTTTCCTTGCGTTGTCCCTTCTCCAGTCCGTATATTTCCGGCTGGCTGCTTCTAAAAGATCTGCTTCCTGTTCCCCTCCTGCTTCATGCAGGATCAGGCGCATATACCGGTTTGGGCGGTCCGCGATCCTTTTAAAATCCCCGGGTGCTGCAATCCCCCTTGACAACCGGTAATATGCTAAAATATCATACCAGATCCAGTGTTCATAAGAATCCGGGATAGCCTCTGTACAATAATACGGGATACCCTCTTCACTGAATTTTTCAGCAACCTGTTCTGCCTGACGATTGTTCCGGTAGAGAACAGCACTTTCATTAAAGGCATATCCGCAGCTTTTTACATCCCCGGCAACGTCCTTCATCTGATGAGCAGGGCTCTCCTCTCCGATCACGCGTATCTTCGCATCCCCGGTCTGACCGCTTAAAAACTGTTTTTCATAACGGTTCTTGTTGAATCCGATCAGCTTTCCTGCACATCCGATAATAGCCGGATAACTGCGGTAATTCGTACTGATACAAAATACATGAGCCTGCGGGAAATCTTTTGGGAAATTAAGCATGATCTCCGGTCTTGCTCCGCGGAAACGGTATATGCTCTGGTCATCATCACCGGCCACGCAGAGGTTCTTTTTCTCTCCTGCCAGCAGGTATACAAGGTCACGCTGCAGGTAATTGACATCCTGGTACTCATCTACCTGAATGTAATCCCATCGCTCTCTTAACTGCCTGAGCACTTGCGGGTTCCCGGTCATCAGTTCATATGCCTTTACCAGCATGTCATCAAAATCAATGTACCCGGTCCTTTCCTTCATCCTGCGGTATTCTTCTGACATAAAAAGGAAGTCTTTTCTGGAGATCCCTTTTATATCCTTTGGATTTACTTCTGAAGGGGACATACGGTTGTTCATGGCCGCACTGTAGAGCATCTGGAAGTTTCCGGCTGCCTTTGCCGGGTCACATACACTCTGGCATTTCCTTGCCGTTTCCAGTAAAAACTTCCACTGGTCTGAGGTCTTGATGATATTCTCCGCGGACAGGCCGCCATAAGTCATCAGGATCTTAAGGCACAGGGCATGTATGGTGGAAAATGTGATCCCGTTGGGTTCACCAAACTTCTTTTTAAATTTTACGGACATCTCCTGTGCGGCAGCTTTTGTAAATGTGATCATTAAGATCTTTTCCGGCGGGATACCCACCTCAAGCATGTGGTTGATCCTCCGCAGCAGCGTGGTCGTCTTTCCACTTCCCGGACAGCTGATCAAAATGACCGGTCCCTCCAGCTGTGCGATGGCTTTTTCCTGTTCTATGTTTTTCTTCATTTTTCTCTCCTTTTTTTTGTAACTTAACAGGATTATGGAAAATTTTTCCCTGACACGAAAAAAGCCGAAGGCAGATCGACCTTCGGCGGATTTCTGCCAGCCTGTCCAAAGGAGCCCGACTCCCTGCCCCCGCAGGGCAGGAAAGCTTACTTCTTCTTGAAGAATTTCATGTAGATCAGGGCACCTACCGCACCGATACCAACGATCAGGGCTGCAACACTGGCAATGATATTGAATCCATTCTCATCACCTGTTTTTACGGAACTTGTCGGGGTGTCGTCACCCTTCTTGGATGCACTCTGTACATCGGTTCCTGATGCTGTGGAGCTTGTGGATGTTCCATCGTTCTGGTCAGTGGAAGATGTGATGCCTGCGGCTGCATTCAGCTTGTCTAACAGTCCTTTTGCATCAGACAGATACTGCTTAACCTGGTCTTCAGAGGTGGCACTCTGGATCTTGTTTGTATAAGCGGAAATAACCTTCTGTACACTCTCTGTGTTCAGGGTAGTGTAGTTCTTCAGCTCGTTGATGGCATCCTCTTTTACTTTGTCAAGGGAAGATGAGTTCTCCTTTAACAGGGAAACGGATTTCTCTGCCTGGTCATAGATCTGTTTCATCGCATCCTCACTTGAAGTCTTATCGATGTTTTCTTTTGCCTTTGTGATGGTGTCGTTGATCTTTGTCTTTGTGGTATCATCCAGTGTAGAGGAGGCATCCGGTGCCAGGGCATCCAGTTTCTCCTTATAGGAGGTATGGAGGTCATTGACATAAGTTTCCTTAAAGCTTGCTACCGCAGTGTTGTAAATGGAAACCGCATCCTCGGATGTGGATGCATCCATGATGTCAGTCTTGGCCTGGCTGATGATATTAAGGGCTTCGGAACTTAAGGACTTTCCGTCTGCCAGTGAAGTCAGTTTTTCGATCAGCTGTGCCTTCTTTGTGGCAAGGGCCTTGTTTTTGCTGTATTCCACGGTTGTATTCTTGATATCATTCTTTGCCTTTGTAAGGATCTCATTCATCTGTTCTTCTGACGTGGCATTGGAGATATCTGCCTTTGCAGAATCAACGATCTTGGATAAGGTAGTCTTTAACTCGGAATCAGTAACGTTCTTGACCAGGTTATCCAGTTTTGCCTGATAGGTTTTCTTTTTCTTCTCAAGCTTTTCTGCATCGCTGGCTTCTTTCTTGACTTTCTCCACCTTACCGGCGGCATCTTCAACGATCTTATTGACCTCCTCAACAGTCTTGGCATCTTTGAGGCTTTCTTTTGCTTTTGCTACGATCTCCTCTGCTTTTGCTTTGACGGTCTTATCCGTGATCCCTTCTACCAGTTTGTCAAGGCTTGCTTCTGCTTCTTTCTTTGCTGCGGAAACTTCATCTGTTGCTTTCAGTTTGCCAAGTTCTGTCATGGCATTCTCATATACCTTATATGTGTTCAGACGGGAAACATCTTTCATGGATGACACCGCTTCATCAAAGATCTTCTGGGCATCCTCTGTCTTATCTTCTTTTGCGTCGGCAAGGACATCCTTCATATCATCCACCAGCACATCCTTAAAGTCTGCATCACTTAAGGATACATACTCCACAGCGGCCTCCATAAGGGTGCATGCATCGGCATATTCTGCTGCGGAGGCTTTTTCTGCCATATATGCTAACAGATCCGGATCATCCTTGTTAAGGGAGATCCCCCTCAAGCTGCTGATGGTATCCGAAACGGAAGATTTTGACTTTTCGTCAAGGGCGGACTTCATGTTTGCAAGGATCTCCTTGGAAACCGTCTTTATGGACTGGATGATCTTAGCAGAATCAGCTGCATCGATCTGCTCCTTTGCCATGGCTACGACCTCATCCGGGAGCTGGCTTTCCGTTTGGATCGCATCCCTTGCTTCGTCAATGTTTTTCTTTGCATTTTCTTTTAAGGTATCAAGAACCCCGTCTTTCTGGTCGATCACGTTCTGGATGTCCTCTTTTGCGGAATCCAGTTCGTCATTGATCTTTTCAATACTGTCAGCCTGGCCGATGGCTTCCATAGCAGAATCATAGATCTCCTGTGCTGCTGCCTTTAATTCATCGGTCTCAAATTTCGCACCATCAAAGAATTCCTTTAATGCTTCTTTTGCGGCTGTCCTCTGGCTTTCTATGTTTTCCTGTGCGAGAAGGCTTTCCAGTGTGGCAGAAGCTTCCGCGGAAAGGACCTCGATATCCTCGGCAGAGGAAGCGTTTGTGATCTTTTCCTTTACTTCTGCAAGGTATTTTTCTGCAGCTTCTTTTCTTTCACCGGTCAGGGAACTGATGTCGATAGATTCGATCTCTTTGATGGCATCTTCAGTGGCTTCCTTCAGTGCCTCGTCTGTATCTCCGCTGTTATCTCCACTATTATCACCGGAATTGCCTCCATTGTTATCCCCGTTGTTGTCTCCGCTGTTGTCTCCGCTGTTGTCCCCGCTGTTATCTCCATCACTGTTGTCCCCATCGGAGCCGTTATTATCTCCGCTGTTGTTGCCATCGGAACCATCGCCGTCTCCCTCTGCTTTCTGGAGATAATCTTTAGCCGCATCGAAAATGGAATCAATACTGTCAAGATCAGTGATCTTTTTGATCTCCTCCCCGGATAAGGACAGGTCTCCCAGCTTATCCTGGACATATCCTTTGACACCGGCGATCACATCAGTTTCCCCGTATACGGAAACAAAAGCACCGGTGATCTCCTTTACCTTATCCAAGGATGGTTTGATCACATGGGAGTCATCCCCGTCAATCCCCTGGTCACTGTAAGAGGACAGTACAAAGGAAAGGAAATCCGAAACAGTGGCAAAATTATCTTCCGGGGAAATACTCTCAAAGAAGCTCTTTAAGATGGAAACATCCTCTTTGGACATGGCACTGCCTCCAGCGGATACCTTCTGTTCCAGGGTTTCTACCACTTCGGTCAGTTTTGTCGCATACTTTGTCTCTTCTGTGGCTGATCCATCAGAACCGGATTCCTCTGTCCCGTCCGCTCCTGCAGCCGCAGCTTCTGCCTCCCTCATGATTGCTTCGAGTTCTGCGTCGCTGGTGTCCTCTACGGCACTCTCCTGGGCCGGTATTTCTGATGCACTGACTGCTGTACCGGGAGCGGCTACACAGAGACTCATGCCGAGAAGAAGAGCATTTACATATCTTTTCTTCATAACCATTATGCAGGATTTTGTTTGCATCCGCACAAACAGACATTATCCTGCCCTCCTTTTTTTTATATTTTTATTGCGGATCCTCTGCGCTGGTCATGCGCAAAGCTAAAATGACAAAAAAAGAAAAAAAAGAAAAGGCCAGTGTAAAAACACTGGCCAAAGCCATCATGCCGACTGGCAGTACGCCTGACGGTATGCTTTTATCAGGTTTTCAGAAAAAACCACACCGGAGCCGGTATATTTATCCCAAAAACCTTTTAGGGAATAACGGATACCGTTTACCTTTCTTTCCAGGATAGAGTTGTAAAATTCCTGTATCACATCCTCGATCTGCCACTGGTCAAGGAGATTCCTTGCCGGCTTATATCCAAGCCCTGCTTCTCCTCCCGGAAGATAACCCTCCGCGGTAAGGGATACCATTACCTGCTCAAAGAACGGATCTTTTGCATATTCCTGATCCATCCTTTCCACGAGCCGCATCCACTTTTCATAGTTTTCATCATCCGCGGACATATGCCTTACAGGGTTCATATACCCCTTAACGATACCCTGTAAGATTGTTGCTGCCTGAATTCTGCTTTTTTCATCCATGATGACCTTTCTCCTTTCGTATTATAAGTTTCAAAAAGAAATATGAATATCAAAATGGAAAATAAAAAAAGCAGGACAAAAGTCCTGCATGTTTGCAGAAGTCCTGCCTCTCAAAGGAGGATGGCGAACAATACATAGATTGCCAGAAAACCTCCTCCAATGACTGCTGAACAAGCCACGGTTTTTGCAAGCTCCGGCAGCAAGGCTTCTCCTTCCGGTACATCTAAGATATCCCTGAGTTCTTCTTTCATTTCTTCAAACATAATTTTTTCTCCTTTCGCGTTTCAAATTACAAAGAAAGTGAAAAAAAACAGGAGGAAATGAAAAATCATGGTTCGACCTTGACTGCCTGTACCACATATCTGGTTGCTTCGTTGCCCGTACAGGTACTTAAGGTGATGACCTTGTCCTTTACATCAAATTCCCGTCTTGTAAGCCCCAGGGTGTCCTTTGCCTGCATCTTTTCGGCATATTCGACCAGTCCCTTGCCGGGCCCTTTGATCAGGGTATACGTATCGGAACCCACTTCTGCCGTATAACAGGAAAAGATCTCATACTTGCATACCTCATCCGGAGTCAGTATCCAGATGTATTTGCTTTTCTGGATGGTCTCCGGCTGCTTGAACTGTTTCAGCTGTCCGAACATGGAACCATTTTTCATGTTATGTCCATAAATGATGGTATTGCTGTCTCCCAGGTTCCTTTTGTTCTGACAGTCAGTAAAAATAGTCCCTGCAAAATTATCCTGCTTCTCAAAAGTCCGGTGCAGATAGAAATCATTATCCTTGTAATGCACCATCGGGTAGCTGATATCCGGAAGTGCTTCCACATACAGCCAGCCGACAAAATCCGGATTGATCTGCGCCAGTTTTTTACAGTCGACCTCTATAGGAGCAGTCCAGACCTTTTTCTTTGTTTCTTTGTCTACCCATGTTTCGTCTTTCACATCTGCCTTTTTTTCCGTCACTACCATGTCGGATATCTTTGCATACTCATCCGTTCCAGCCTTATATTCACTGAATATCTTATACAGGTTCCCCCCTGCATAGGCACATACTCCGATCGCCACCACAAGAATCAGGATAGTGATGAAGTTTCCCAGAAAGGCAAAGTGGTTTTTCTTCTCTTTGATTTTCAGCTGTGACATATAATCTCCTTTCTCCCGCCGGAGTTTGGATCCCCGTCAGGGTTGTCGGGGATAATGTGAGAAAAAAGTGAATTCGAATTCACTTTTTTTCAAAAAAAAGAGAAGCTTACGCTCCTCTTTTTCTTATTTGATAAACAGGCTCACTCCACATTTTCCCAAAAAGTCTGAGAACGAGATCAGGGAACCTGCCGCAACGGATACCAAAAGCACCATTCCGGTCGTCTTTAATCCCTTCAGCGGTTTTGGCCATATGACTTTCTTAAAATTTGTCTTAAATTCATTCAGTTCATTTTTCAATTCTCTCACCTGATGATCCCTTCAAATTTATATGCGCTTGTGTCTGCGTCGATCTGTCTTGCATTCTCAATGATAACTCCGACGATAATGACTAATGATGTTCCCATAAGCGAGATGTTGGAGATATGGAATACTCCGGATAAGACCATCGGTACTGTTGCCACGATAGAGATCCCGATCCCGCCAAGGAGTGTTGTATGTTTGACTTTCTTTCTGAGATACTCCGCAGTATCTGCCCCCGGTCTTATTCCCGGAATCTGGCTTCCTGCCTTTTTCATGTTGTCTGAGATCTCCAAAACATTAAAGATAATGTTGTTGTAGAATACCTCAAAAAACAGGATCAGGGCCACATACACGATCCATCCCGCTGTGTAGTAAAACTCAGACGGGCGAAACCAGTCAGATGTATTGGTCAGGTTCACGATATGCGCCCAGACACTTCCCGATTTCGGCGTCACGACCATGGCGATCATGGACGGAACGGAGAAGATACAGGATGCAAAGATAACCGGTATGACATTGCTCGGGTTTACCGGGATCGGAAGCGTGGACTTCATGGCTGCCGGATTTACCCTTCCATTAAACTTTCTGGCATTTGTTACCGGGATCTCCCTCTTTCCGGTCTGTAAATAGACCACGAAGAATGTCATGAGGAAAATAAATACCACAAGCAGGGAAATATAAAGGGTACCCTGCGCTGTTTTATGACCGGTAAAGGCAGTCTCCCATAAGGAGAATAAGTCATCCAGTACACCGGATAAGATATTGCATGCAAGGATAAGGGATACCCCGTTGCAGAGCTTCTTTTCCGTCATATAATTTCCCACAAAAGCCAGTGCACCTGCGGAAGCTGTCCAGATAAGCGTGATGATCAGTACCCAGTACCAGGTAAAATGTGTCAGCATTCCTTTTCGTCCAAAACCGACAGACATGGCAAGCGCCTGTATGAAGGATAATCCGATCGCAGAATACAGTGTGATCTTTTTCAGTTCTTCCTGTCCGTGCTTTCCATCCCGCTTCATTTCATCCAGCTGCTTGAACACGATACTTAACAGCTCGATCACGATGGAAGCAGTGATATACGGTGAAATATTTAACGCCAGGATGGACAGGCTGCTTAAGCTTCCGCCTGTCATCAGGTCCATAAATCCCATTGCCCCGCTGCCGCCAAGTATCTGTTTTAGATAATCATGGTTGACTCCCGGTGTGGGGATCTGGTTCAACAGGCGGATGATAAACATCACGCCTATGATGAGGAGCATCTTTCTCCTCAGTTCCTTTACTTTTAATGGGTTAAAAAATCCTTTTTTTCTTGTTTTCATGAAAATCTCCTTTTAGTAAATGATTACCGGCATTCCTTTTTTACACTGGGAAAAAGCATCCCGGGCGGAGTCTTCCGGTATTGCAAAACATCCGTCCTCCTCAGGGACAGGGGCTGGATCAGACAAGAGCTCTTCCAGATCATCAATCTGCAGGTCCTCCACACTATCCGTTTCCTCTGCCGTATCGAGGTCTGATGTCTCATCAGAAATGTCCATTTCAGCTCCGTAGATACACTGTCCCGAACCAAATGGCAGGCACCAGTTTTTTCCGTCCTCTTCACTCACCGGTTTTTTCAGGGAATACACTCCGTTCTCAATGGAGCCGGATATACCGGTTGTCTGAATGACAGGGTTCCCATCAACGTAAAGGATAAACTGGCTGTTTTCCTTATCCACCTCGATATAGGTATATCCGATGTCATTGGAATCCCTTTCTTTTGCTTCCTGCTCATAGACAGGGGTGCGTACATCCGTCTGTCCGCTTAAAATGGCATTCATAAGACCGTCCGTTTCTTTTTCCTGGTCGATCTTCCATCCGTAATTTCCTCCGGAAACTTTGATCTTTCTGTCATCATAAGTGACAAAATTCCTTTCTGTCCCTTTGGTGTCATACTTTGCAGCCAGTTCTTCCACATATGCAGAAACCTTTTCCCTGTTCAGCTCATCATCCACAATAAGATCCCGGATCTTTCCGATATCCAGGGTTTCCGTCCTGTCGCCGAAATCATAGGTGATGATGACATCCTGAAATTTTTTCAATGTCTCATATTTCTTCTCCAGATCTGCCTGTCTTATCTTTGGCTCCTCATAGCAGCCGGAAATATCGACGGAGCTTTCTCCTCTGCGGATGGCAGTGTCGATCAGCTCAGATGCCTGTTCGATATCCACCTTGGAACCTTCCTTTTCCGGGATCAGGATAAACCCTTCCCCTTCTTTATACAGAATCCTTGCATCTGTCGGGGCAGACATATTCTGCATACAGTCCAGACCGGAGATCTGTTCTTCCAGAAGCTTTTCATCCAGGACAAACCCCAGGTCGGTCTTTTCAAAGGAACTTTCTGGAATGAACCATAAAAGTCTGTCCTGTCCGGAAAGGAGTTTCTGCACCGTTCCACCTGATTTATATTTCATTCCGATGGATCTGGCATCGATCTTTTCCCTTCCGCCGTTTCTCTCTTCTACGGCAATCGCATAGGATTTTACTTTCTGGTCGAGCAGGTCCTGTACCTCTGCGGCGGTCTTGAATGAAACATCAAACTCATTTAACTCTGTACCCGGCAGAAAATGGGAACCAAAATAAAAATATCCGGCACCATAGGCTGTCCCCAGTACTACCAGTAACAGGGTGATGATTATGACTGCCGCTTTCTGTACCCGGTTCATACAAGCCTCCCTGCTTCCGGATCAAAATCCCCCAGCCAGTCCGGAACCTGCATTGTGACCTTCGCTGCCGGCTTTCCATCCTCCGTAAACATCCCTGCATCGATCAATTTTCTCCGTATGGCGGAAGCCCTTCCGCGTTTTCGTTTCTCAGCCTGCTCTAAAAGCTGGATTGCAGTCAGAATCCCATCCTGTTTTGCGGACAGCCGCACATCCGGTGACCGGATGGATGCTTTTTTTAACTTTTCGTATTCTGCATTCAAAAGCTCTTTGTACACTTGAACATCTAAGTCTGTCATAAGAAAACCTCCCTTTTTGAATTTTCCACCATAATATGATAAAACCGGAAAGTCCGCTCCCCACACGAAAAAAAGAGGCTCCATCGAGCCTCTTAAAACCAGTCACATCGATCTTCGTTCAGCGATCTCCGCCAGTTTTGCATCGTTGTAACGGGAGGAACCATCTGCATTTCTCGTAATGCCAAGGTATCCGTTCATACGGTCCACCTGGGTAATCTCATGGGAACCACATTTCGGACAGGTTCCGTTCATTTCAACTGCAGAATATCCGCAGCTATTACAGTAACACAGGTCAAGGTTGACGCCTTCATAAAACCCTATTTCCATTGCCCGGTTTACAAGAGATCTTATCGCTTCCTTATTGTAGTCGAGCGGATAACGGACATACTGGATCTTGCCTCCGTTGAAAAGGTTCCAGAAGCGTTTTTCCTTATCCTGTTTCTGTACCGGAGAGATATCCTCCGTCACATGACAGTGGAAACTGTTGCTTACATACGCACGGTCGGAAACCCCTTTGACTACCCCGTATTTTGCTCGGAACTGTTTCACCTGGAGTCCGCACAGACTCTCCGCAGGTGTTCCATAAATGGCATAGAGGATATGATCCTCTTCCTTAAACTCCGCAATCTTCCTGTTGATATAAACCATGACTTCATAAGCGAAATCAGAGTCTTCTGCAATAGATTTTCCATTATACAGCTCCTGGAGTTCATTTAAGGCAGTGATTCCAAAGGAAAAGGTTGTTGCCGCCAAAAGCGGACGGATCTCATCTTCAGGCTTCAGGTGTCCGCCGTAGAAACCGCCCTCGCAGTATGCAAGCGGGTTTGTGGACGCTTTCATCTTTGCCAGGTATTCATAGGTGTTGATATGTATGCCGCGGATCATCTGAAGATAATAATCCAGCACCTCATAAAAATCTCTTTTTTCCTCTCTTGCTTTGGCAAGTATCATAGGAAGATGAAGGGATATGGCACCTCCGTTAAAACGGCCTACAAATACAGGCTTATCGTTTTCATCTGCAGGATTCATACCTCCCCTTTCATACCACGGGCTTAAGAATGCCCTGCAGCCCATTGGGGAGATTACACGTCCGTATTTTTTGTAAATACCCGGGACATATCCTTCTCCTGTAAGGCTTAACCAGTCTGGATACATAGTCTTTGAGGAGCAGCTTAATGCATCTTCATAGATGTCATGATTAACGCCGCCTTTACAGTGTAGGTTTTTGTCATAAAGGAAAACGTATTTCGGGAACAGTACCGGGATCTTAAAGCCTTCTTCTCCCTGCCCTTCCTCATGGACCTTCATCATGACATGACTGCACATCCGTTCAAACCGGCTGACACCAAGTCCGAACGTTACGGTCACGAACGGATAATCTCCACGGGAAGAACCAACAGTGTTTAACTTATACTCGATTCCCTGCCAGCCCTGACGAAATTCACGCTCGATCCTCTTCATGACGAAATCATGAGCCCGCTCCACTGTTTTTGCCGGAAGCACGATCACAGAGAGGACAGCCTGCATTTCTTTGATATACTCGTCCGTATATCTTTTGTAACTCTTCTCCGCATAGTATCCCAAAACTTTATCGATCTCGGGAACGGTAAAGCCGCCATACTGCTGTGCAGCGGTATTAAGGATAATGTCTCCGATGACATCAAACGCCGTATCAAGGGAAGACGGTTCATTGTAATGGATACCGCCCATCTTAAAGCCGCCTTTTAAGACATGTTCCATGTCAAACAGACAGCAGTTCATGGTGATCATACGGGCACTTTTGTCATGCACGTAGATATAACCGTCCTTGTCTGCCTGACGTTCCTCTTTATTAAGAAAGAACTCCCGGTACATGGTCTTTTCGTAAGCACCAAAGATCAATGCCCTTTTGGTGGATACCAGGTTGCCGTCGGAGTTGGCATTGCTCCGGTCGACACCAAACAGCACCTTGTCAGCCTCCCCGTTTACTTCTGCTAACATCCGGGCCATATCTGTTTTGTAATTTCTGTAGTCCCGGTAGCATTTTGCAACCTTCGGATTGACCTCATCTAAGGCTTCCTCCACAAGGGAGTGCATGGTAAGGATCGGTACCTCTGCTTCATGGATATTTTTCAGAACCAGCTCCACGGTTCTTTCTTCATCTTCCGCGGAAAGGGTTTCTCCAATCCTTTTTGCAGATGCATTGATGGCTCTGACGATCTTCTCACCGTCAAAGGACTGTTTTGTTCCGTCTTTCTTGATCACATAGATGTCTTTAATCTTCATAGATTTTTCCTCCTTATTCTGGATCTCTCCTATCGTTTTTTTTACTTCTATAAACTGAAGATTTTTACATTTCATAAAAAAATGCCCCCTTACGGAGGCATAAAAAAAGTGAATTCGAATTCAATTTTTAGGATTGTATACCCGGCAGTCCAGGGCAAATAACCGGTCTGACATTTCTCCCGGTTTTGTCTCCTCTCTTGCGGATCGGAACATATACATCTCTGCATCCATACAGTCAACGTGGTGCAGGATGGATGCTTCCGGGATCGCCGGCAGTGTAACTGCCCCCATCTCTCTTTTCCCATGATGGGAAAGCAGCATGTGCTGGAGAAGGAGTGTCTTTTCCTCTGGAAGTCCCAGTTTCCTTGCACACTCTCCGACCATTTCTGCACCGATGAACAGATGCCCCAGAAGATTTCCGTCCGGAGTATAATCAATGCTCATGATACTTGAACAGGAAAGTTCTCTTACCTTTCCAATATCATGTAAGATTACACCGGCGAACAGAAGGTCCCTGTCCAGCGGAAGGATATTTTTATACACCTTGTACAACTGGGATGCAGACTGTAACATAGTATAAGTGTGATACAAAAGCCCTCCGCGGATGTTGTGATGGACAGATTTTCCGGCCGCCCATGTAAGCAGCTTCTCGCGGTTTTCCTCTAACAGGGTGCAGACAAGCATGCCATATACCCCAAGGCCTGTCGCAAAACTGTGGATCTTGTTGAACATATCAACAGGATCCATGGGTGCGGATGTCACATAGGCCTCCGGTGATTCATCTGTCAGCAGATAAGACTGGACGGTATATGAGGTACTGCCCTTATAGAGCTTGGCATCGACCCGAAGATCAAGTACCTGTCCTTCCTTTGCGGTAAACTCCTCCCTGGTGCAGTTCCAGTAATTTGCCGTTACGGTCTGCTCCCCGTCTGTGAAGCTTAAAACCAGGTACCGGGTTCCTGCTTTTGCACCTCTCTCCTCAATCCCTGTTAACAGGGCACGGATCTGCTCACTTTTTCCAATTTCGATTTCTTTAAATTTCATTTTTATTCTCCTCTCGTTTTGAAATATAATGGCAATATGATTTTTTAGCCCAAAAATAAAATTAAGCATATTAACCATAAAATAATTGGAGGCCTTTTATGAATAAGCTTATTGTAAAAAAAATACTCTACGCAGTAAAAAACACGCTCATTGCTTTTCTACTGGCATTGTTTGTGGTAACCTGTATCATCATCAATGCAGTTATCCCGTCCGAATCAATGGAGAAAACGATCATGACCGGGGACCGGCTGATTGGGAACAGGCTTGCCTATGGGATCAATCTTCAGATAGGGGATAAGCAGATATGCAAAAAATTGCGTGATCCAAAACGGTTCGATATCGTCATTTTCAGATATCCGGATGATGAATCCGAACTATATATAAAGAGGATCATCGGGCTACCTGGAGAGACAGTGGAGATCAAAGACGGGGACGTTTATATTGACGGCAGCAAAAAACCTTTAGACGACAGCTTTACCGCGGAGAAAATAGAAGGCAGCTTTGGTCCGTACAAAGTCCCGGAGGACTCCTATTTTGTCATGGGAGATAACCGGAACTGCTCTTATGATTCCAGGTTCTGGAAAAACACCTATGTCAGGTTTGATGAAATCCTGGGAAAAGCAATGTTCAGATATTACCCCGGTTTCAAGCTGATTAAATAATGAAAGGACGTTCAGAAAAACTGAACGTCCTTTCTTATTTGCAGTTTGCCGACACTTCCAGATCCACATTTGCCTTACGGGAAGCATCCTCCGCGGATAAACCTCTTGCAGCCGCTCAGAAAAAATATCCAAACCTTTCATCCTGTATAACTTTGGAGAGTTTATCTGTTATATTAACCTTGTATCCTTAAAATCAGCAGGGACTGTTCCTCAGGACAGAAGCTGCCTCTTTCTCAGACAGTGAAGGACGATGCATGCGGTTGACATTCCACGTATCCGGAACCCTGTGAAAGCAGCCCCGGGGCTTCCTGCGGTATCTATACACCGTTTTGTTAGTCAGTTTACAGGTGGCAGGGCGCAGCCCGTCCCAGACGTGATACCTGGCCCACCGCAGGGCGGAAAGCCGGGCATGTACTGCGCCGCGTTTTTCGTACTGCCTGTCCCTTCACAGGCGGGATGCTTTGTTAACGGGTTACCAGAGTCCTGCGGTGTCCACTGCCGCGTTTAACGGCTCCGCACGTCTGTCGCAGATCCGCTTTACCCTCCGGTACGGGGTATACAGCATGATCTTTTTATCGTTCCTGCGGTCCAGGATGTTCCCGGCCGCATTGGTGTTGGCATTGACCGTTCCGCAGTTTTCACAGTCGGCATACTCATGGTGAAAACCGTATCTGGCCCCCAGCTTTGCCCCGCAGTGATTACAGTACTGGGAGGTGTAAGCCGGGTTTACATGGGTGACCGCGGCCCCGTACACCCTGCTGAGATAATCCAGACGCTCATCCAGATAGCCCTTCTGCCAGGAGGCCATACGCCGGTTAAAGTCCTTTCTGGGGGATCTCTTTTTGTCAGAGACAAAGGACAGATCCTCCAGGACTGCCTCCGACGGCTTCATCTCCTCCATGCAGGTACGGATGTGGTGGTTGATGGCTGCTTCCATATGTGCCACAGCCTTTTTGTGCTGCCGGTCATACTTCTTCCTTCCCAGATGGTCCCTTTCCACCTTCTGTATCAGGCTGTCCAGGCGTTCCCGCTCTTTTGGATCCCGCGTCTTATCCAGCTGCTCCTGCAGATCCTTCCTTTTATTATAAAAATAATTCTTATTGGTGTTCCTCTGGTTGATGCGCTCCGACTCCGAGGAGATCAGCTTCCCGAAATTCTTCCCGTATTCCGGGCTGTTCCCTTCCGGATCCATGCAGGAAATGAGGGTGGCATAACCCTTGTCGATGCCTGCCGGATGTTCCTTTTCCACCACCCGCTGTCTTGCAAGGATGCACTTATGGATGGATACCGTCCGTTTTTCCCTGTCCAGGATGATCTGGATATCCCCCTTCCTGTTGTAACAGAAACGTCCGTGCAGCTTCAGCCTGAGCAGTTTCCCACGTTTATCCGTCATCAGGTACAGGTAATCTGCGCCATCCTCTGTTTTTATGGAATACATGGCTTCATCCAGGAGCATGCACCTGGCCTGCCCGACCTGTGGATGGGGCAGGTTGTCCCGCACCAGCCGGCGGAGCAGGGAATGTAGGTAATCCATCCGTTTCCGGGGCACGTCCCGGATCCCGTCCAGGATCTCCCGAAATCTCTTTGAGATCTTTCCCTCATAAGGAACCTGGTTCAGGATACAGTACAGGACCTGCGGGGCACCCAGCACGTAATTACAGTAAGCACGTTCCGGTTTCGGCATGTCCCTGTGTGCATCATTGTCCCGCAGCTTCGCCCTGCATTCTGCCCCCACGTTCTTCCACATGGACTTGACCGTTGAGGAGGCATCCTTCAGCGCCTGCACCCAGAACCTTCCCTGGAACCCGTAGGTCTCACAGTAGGTCTTGTTGCCCGTCTCTTTCCCGTGGTCAGAGATCCTGTTCTGTTCGGTGCGGATCCGGTTCCGGAGGGAGATAAAGTTCTGGACATCAAGAACGCTCCCGATCCCGGAAAGCCTGTCCAGGAACATCTGCTTACAGTGCGCATAGGAGTCAAACATCCTCTCCAGGATGGCAAACCCGGCATCCCCGATGGGACAGGTCTCAAGGCGGACGCACTTTTCCACAGCCCTGCGCTTACAGATGTGTTTTTTCTTTGGCTTCTTTGCCCGCTTCCTTACTTTCCTCAATCTGAAACAGCCTCCTGTTCTCTTTAATGATATCTTTGTTCTTGTGGGATCTTCTCCCATACAGCCTTGATGAGAATACGGTGATGATGGACAGGACATCTTTTACCAGCTCCTCCTCATCGGAATTCTCAGAGGTGGAGTTGATGATCCCGGTCTTCCACATCGTTCAGCCTGCATATCTCTTCCAGCATCTCATAACCAAACCTTACCAGCCTGTCTTTATAATTGACCACGATCCGTTCGGCTTCACCGCTGTATACCAGCCCGATCAGCTCAGTCAGGCCTTTTTTTCTGTAATTGATGCCGGATCCAATATCCCTTATGATACGGAACCGGTACCGTTCTGCTCACAGTATCTGGAGACCACCTGCTCCTGTCTTAACAGATCCTCTTTTTGTCCAGAAGAGGATACCCTGCAGTAGCCGACTGTCAGCCTCTTTACAGTCCGGCACCTGCGTCCGCCTACACATTTAAGGAGATCTTCCTTAAGGAAACGCCGGTGTCCGCCCTCTGTCCTGCAGGCAGGGAGTTTCCCCTCGTTTACCCATCTCCGGATCGTCGTATTAGAAACGTGAAGGAAAGCCCCGGCCTCCTTCATGGTCATCAGTCCGGAATCTTTATCTCTCATGATTGATCCTCACTTTTTTATTTATTAGACTTAATGTGATAAAAAAGTTAAAAAATGAAAATGGTTATTTATAAAAAAGCTGTCATTGTAACACTTTATGTTTGCAATGACAGCTTTTAATTAGATTTCATTTAAACTGTTAAAAGCCCATCCGCAGAGATCTTCTTTCTTATTATAGCTTCCATCTACATATGTAACCGCTTTGTTTTTCATCATTTTCTACCACCTTCCTTTTGTTTTAAGATACACCTTTTTCAGTAATATGATTTTTGGTGCGAAGAAAACCTCCTGCAACTGTAGAATCTTTCCAAAAATACATTTCTCAATCGGAACCGGGTTCCGATTGACTCTCCTTTTTCTCCTGTTCCTGTAAAAACGCATCCTGCACATCCCAATAGGAAAATGATTCATCCGCGGAAAAGTAATATTTTGCAATCGGAATCCGGTTCTGATTGTATAGCCTGCCGGTTCTTTGAACGAATCGGAACCCTGTTCTGATTTAAAAAAGTGAATTCGAATTCACTTTTTTCCAACAAAAAAGGAAGAACATTTCTGATCTTCCTTAATTGTGTATTGTTCAAAAAAAGAAATAAACAGGCCCTCCTTTCTTTTTTCTTTATTATACCTTATTCATAATATGCCAGATTCTCATACGGAAAATCTTTATCTCTCATACATATATCCGCACACTTCTATTTCCAGCGCCTCAGCAACTTCCGTATCAATCCCTTTCTCTCTCAGAAAGGCTATCGTATCCTGACAGAGTTTTGTATAGCTTTTTTCCGCGGATGGTAATTTTAACATTTCTCCATACAGGATCCCTATGGACTTTACTGCCGGTGGGTAATATATATCCGCGGATTTTAAAAGCCAGTAGACGGACAGTAGATATTGTGCTGTGGAGTCCCCACATCTCGCATCTTCCGTTAAGATCCTTTCATCTGCCAGGCTTTCCTGCCATATGTCACACTTGAAAGATTTTCTCGCTGTTTTAATATACTGAAGCAGCATGTCTTCTATTTTTTTCTCATCCGTTCTTTTAATCTCTTTAAATAATCTTTTATCCATAGTATTTTCCTCCTCAGCTGTAATAAAATATACGGGCCTGTCTATTTCTTATGCCCAAAGGATACAGCTTGTTATGCCATTTGTTTTATGATACGAATTATCTAATATCTGATTATTCTTGAGATTTTTTATCTGTTTTCTAACGGTTAGAAAAATCAGGCTCTCTAACTGCTTGCGAAAACTTTTTCTATCTTATATAATAGAAAGAAAAACGAAAGGCGGCATAACAATTGGATACAAACGAAGAAAGCTCTCTTTATTTACGGTATAAAACATCTGCTGTCTTTATTCGGAAATATTTGTCAGATGAACTCGTTGATCTCTATGAATTCCGGATTAAGGATAAAGCTCCGGAAGACGTTTTAAAAAAGAAATATCTTTGTGAAATATCAGAACTATCTGATGCTTCGGAAATATCACTGGAAGATATAATCTCTTACGGGCTATATATCGCACTTTCCGCGGAGCCATTAAACCAGGCAATTTCCTCTTATCTTGCAAAAAAAAGGAACTATAAAAAGAACTGGTACAGACCAATCCAGGAAGAATTAAAAGGCAAAATAACCGCTGGTAACCCAGAGTCATTGAGACATTATGCAGAGGGAGTACAAATCGCAAAAAGATATGAGAAAAAAAATATAGACATAGAAGAATGTATGGCAGAAACAGCAAAGATCATTGACGAATGGAAAAAAAATCGAACCGCCTACCTGACAGACTTTTTCTTTTGTCCAGACAAACCTGACTATTCCGTTGCCAGAGCCTTCCTGTATGACATTACGTGTGAATCATTACTGATCCTGCAGAATCAATTCAATGGTTCTCTGGAAGGTTTTAACATGAAGGTGCCATCAGATTTTACAACTAAACCATTATCCTCCTATCGTACAGCGGACATTGAAGCAAAACCCTCAATCACCCCTAATAAGGAAGTTGTATTATCTTCGAAGTATACCTATCAGGATGAAGACGATGGAACAAATGTTATGGATATGAGATATACTCCACTTCTTCCAGCCGATTTTACAGTCGATATGGAAATGACGGAGGAACAGTTGGTTAAAAAATTAAATAATTTTAACATTGGAGTAAATGTCCGCGAACTAGACACTATGGATCAGGCTATCGTTACTCAGCTATTTAGCATGATAAGCGGTGAAAATATTGGAGAGCCATTTATTTCCTGTGACTTCAGGGATTTCGTCCAAAAGGTCGGCCGTCGAGAAACCAGACCAAGGAAATCCACTTACGATGATATAGCGTCCCGGCTCCAACGTCTGAAATATCTCGGATACTCCTATACAGAGTATAACAAGGAAACAGGAGATATAAAAACGCAGTCAAGTATCGGCTTCATTAACTCCATAAACATTGACAGGGAACAGAACATACTGACATTCTCCCCAAGTGCGGAGTGGAAGAATAGTTATATAACTAATTCTTATATACAGATCGAAGCTGAATCATACACAAGGATATCTTCATATCAAACAAGAGCCATCCTGATGCTTCTCCAACAGGAACGACTTGCCTGTTATTCAAGAGGGATGAATGAAACTACCTTAACCATCAAATTTTTCCGAACGCATATGAAATTGATAAAAGTACCAAATTCTGTGTTTATTAAGGAACTCACAAAACACCTTGACACGCTGATAGCTGAAGGGGTAGTCGTAGAAACTTATGAACTTGTACACAGGAATACTTCAGTCAGGATTAGTTTTAAAGAACTCACGAAAACGGAAATAATAGCTTACGGATATTCCGAAACCCACCAGTTAGAAGATAACAATAACTTACAATAACAGATACCGCCCATGGATTAAAAACCATGGGCTTTTTTCAAAAATACCCTGTTAAACGTGTCGTTTGTTTATTTTTAAGATTTTCTTTTCAAAATAAAAGCAATTTTTCCCTTAAAATTAAAATTTACCCTGATAATAATATAATTTTACCCTGTTATGACAATTTTACCCCGTCAAATGTGTTGTTTGTTTATTTTCATTGTATTTTACCCTGTTATATGTGTCGTTTATTTCATTTTAAAAAAATACCCCGTCAAATGTGTCGTTTGTTTTTCTCGTAAAAAATCATTTTTCCCTGTCATGATAATTTTACCCCGTCAAATGTGTCGTTTGTTTTTTCAGGAATCATAAATTTACCCACTTTGCATTAATTTTACCCCGTTAAATGTGTCGTTTGTTTCTAAAAACAGGCAAATTTCATAATATAATTAATTTTACCCTGTCAAATGTGTCGTTTGTTTTTTTTAAAATTATAAATTTACTCACTTTGAAAAATTTTACCCCGTCAAATGTGTCGTTTGTTTCTAAAAAAATCAAGATTTACCCCTCTGATCCAACTTTACCCTGTCAAATGTGTCGTTTATTCTTTTAAAAATCGAAATTTACCCACTTTGAAGAATTTTACCCTGTCAAATGTGTCGTTTGTTTTTTTCTGTTAAACACTGTGGTTTTAACAAAATTTCATTTCTGCCTCCAAAATAGGGGCAGATTTTGACAAAAAAAATAGCAGGCGTTAAAATACCCACTATTTTGTGACTTTTTTTTTGATTTACAATCTCCCCCAATTATTGTATAGTGGGAAATAGAAAAAAATGTCTCCAGAATTGGGACTCCGGAGACATTGGGAATAGATAGGTCCAACCGCCAAGAAAGACCTTATAACCAATCATTAATCTATGACTGGCTTCTGGGATTATTATATCTTAACAGAAGTTTATTTGCAATACCCTTAAGCCAGTTTTTTAGGTTTTTTAGTGATACTTAAAAACAGGAGCTGGGGTATATGAAAATAACACCGTATGCCAGAGTCGGTAGATCTCCATTGATCAAAGCCGTCGGTCTGCAAAAAAATTTCAAAGAAGTTTTCTATACAGAAACTCTTGAGCTGGATCGCTATGCATCCGGCTGTTTTTCGTGTCCAAATTACAAAAATGTGGAATTTGCCGAATTTATGCCTCCGCAGATTCAGACAAAGGCGAAACAATGCTGCGCCAGCTGCCCGTTTGCGCAGTATAAAACAGTTTACAAGGAACATGTAAAATATATTAATGAAAAAAATATGTTCGGGTATGCGAGAAGGCTTACTGCCATTCCGTTAAAACTGCTGCTAGTATATCATTTCGGTTCCCCGAATCCGCAGGGGATCGTCCGCGGATATAATACAACACAGCTTGCTGCTTACCTTGGATGCTCTCCAAGGTCTGTTCGTAATGCCAATATAACTCTCGCGGAATACGGTTACATCCATGTTCTGGAAAGTCTTAAAAAGAACCACTTTGACGTGATGCTTATGGAATACAAGGATTATGCCAAGACTGCAAGGGAAGGCGGCCGCGGATATGCTACTTTTAATAAGGAATTTCTGGATGAGATAATGCAGATCACAGATATTAACCAGTTAAGAGTTTTCTTACGTATTGCTCTCGACCTGGATACAAAAAAAGATCCGGAAGAAGAAATCTCCTATTCTTCCCTGCAGCGTTTTCTTCCTGATTACTGTAAAAAAGGCGTGATCCAGAAGGCTCTTTCCGCAGCATCCCGTCTATATGATCTTGTATTTGATAATGATAAGATCAAATTTACATTAAATACAATCTTCCATGGAAGGACGGAGTATGAAAACTCCCAGATCTCCGGGGAAAACGAAATATCTGAATACATACGAAAAATTGACACATCCATTGAAGCAGTCAATCAAGCGATACTGGAAGACAAGCCTTTTGAAGCAGAATTTCTTTCTGATCAGGAGATTGAGCCTTCCATAGCATCGAAGATTAAGAAAGAAAAATTGTACGTGGCATTTGATCTCTCCGCGGAAGATTTTAAAGATCTTGGACTATTGGTTTCTACTTATTCTATAGATGCGGTCAAGAAAGTAATAAGATACATACATAAAAACTACGTTGCCAAATTAAAGACGATCGATAATTTTGGTGCATTAGCCCGAACGCTTTTAAAAGATGAAACATTTCCACTAAATCTGCAGTCTGTTTCCCTGTAGCAGGTCTTATTTTTGTGCGCTTTTTTATCTCTGCACTACTCTCCCACCCCTTTATCCTCCATTAATGATTCCTATCAGTTGTAAGATTGCTATAATCAGCTGTTTTTTTATTTACTGCCGGAAAAAATTCATCCACATAAATAATAATTTATTCCACAAGAGAAATTATTCATTCACTTTTAATATATTTTCATCCACATTCGGGAAAATTAATTCCACAATAAAAAAAAATATATCCACTTCCGCAAGTCTTTCATCCACGGCCTTCTTTTTTACGTCCACACACATATCCTTATCTCCCCCTCAAAATTGACCTAAACACTTGCTGTTACAAAGATTCTTATGTATCTCTTTTACCAATTATGTTTAATTATGTTTAATTATATAAAACTCTGTATAGATTACTCTCCTACTCTCCTTCCCTCCCACATATTTCATCCAGCAATATATTCTCCATATTTTCTTTGTTAGAAAAACGAAAGGAGAAATAACAAATGAACAAATTAAAACTTCTAACAAAGGAACTCAATGAAGCTTCCAGAATCTATTACACAGAAAACAGGCAGATCATGAGCAACAAGGAATGGGATGCTAAATATGATGAACTGGTTTCCCTTGAACACAAGCTGGGATACTCTCTTCCTGACAGTCCGACAAAGAATATCGGATACCGTGTCGTATCCCACCTTGAAAAAGTTACCCATGAGGTCCCTGCCCTCTCTCTGGATAAGACTAAGGACAGGGAAGCACTTGCTACCTGGTTAAATGGAAGAACCGGAGTCCTGTCCTGGAAGATGGACGGACTGACTGTTGTTGTGACCTATTTAGGTGGAAAGCTTGTCCGTGCAGTGACCCGCGGAAACGGTGTTGTAGGGGAAGACATTACCCACAACGCCCCGGTGATTCATGGCATGCCAATGATCATTCCTGAAAAAGGAAAAGTCATTGTCCGCGGAGAAGCTGTGATCAGCTATCAGGATTTTGAGGAAATCAATAAGTCCCTTCCTGAGGGTGATACTTACCAGAATCCAAGAAATCTTGCAAGCGGCAGCATCCGTCAGTTTGATCCAAAAAAATGCGCAGAGAGACACGTGCATTTTAAGGCATTTACATTTGTAAACGCTCTGGTTTTTAACGGTTCTTATGATGCTTCCTTAAGACTCCTTAAAGAATGGGGGTTTGATCCAGTGGAATACCGGATTGTTTCCCCGGAAAATGTCATCAAGGCAGTCGCACAGTTTGAACAGCAGATCGAAGAAAATCCTTATCCTTCAGATGGCCTGGTACTTGCATTGGACGACCTTGAATATGGGGAATCTCTTGGAATGACGGGAAAGTTTCCTCGAAACTCCATCGCTTTTAAATGGCAGGACGAGACCGCAGAAACCGTTCTTCGTAATGTCGAATGGTCTGCATCAAGGACGGGACTCATCAACCCGGTTGCCGTCTTTGATACGGTACAGCTTGAGGGGACAGATGTATCCCGGGCAAGCCTGCACAATCTCAGATACATGCAGGATTTACAGCTCGGCATTGGCGATACTGTTTCCGTCTACAAGGCAAACAAGATCATTCCCCAGCTGGATGAAAACCTGACTGCAGGTGAAAACCCTCCGGTCCCGGTTCCGACCAAATGTCCGGTCTGCGGACACGATACGAAACGGCGAATCGGGGCGGATGGTCTTACGGAATCTCTTTACTGTACAAATCCTGACTGTGCGGCAAAACATATCGGAATGTTCGAGCGTTTTGTCTGCAGGGACGGATTAAACGTAGTGGGGCTGTCCACTTCTAAGTTAGAACAATTGATCGACAATGGTTTTATCAGAAACAGGAGTGATCTTTTCAGTCTCAGTCAATACGAGGGTGAAATTGCTTCATTTGATGGATGGGGTGAAAAATCTGCAGGAAAATTAATGCAGGCTATCGCCAAAGCAAGAACTACGACCTTCCGCCAGTTCTTCTACTGTCTGGGGATCCCCGGCTGCGGACATGACGTGGCAAAGATCCTGGAAAAAGAATTTGGCAAAAAAACCGGATGTAGCAAGACTGCTCTCCTGTCCAATCTTATTGGTACTGCTGATATCCTTGATACTTTATCTATGGATGGGATCGGGGATGTACGGGCAAAGGCCATGCAGGACTGGTTTGAGACGAATGAAGCAGAATACAAAAAACTGCTAAATCTTCTCACCATTTCAGATGATCTGATCCAGAAGAAAGAGATATCAGCTTCCTTGGAAGGGATGACTTTTGTGATTACCGGAGCAGTCCACATCTTCAAGAACAGAAATGCGTTGAAAGAAGAGATCGAATCCAGAAATGGAAAGGTATCCGGTTCTGTTTCTTCAAAGACAGATTACCTGATTTCCAATGAACCATCCACTTCTGCCAAGTCTGTGAAAGCAGCAAAACTTGGTGTGCCGGTCATCACGGAAGAGGAATTTTTAGAAAAATTTATAACACAGGAGGAATAACATGAGTAAGATACTATGCCATCCTGAAGACAAAAGTATATGTACTTTTATCAGTAAGGGAAGCCGCTGCATCTGTGGCTCTAACTGCTTTCATTACAGAGATGTAGATGGAGTAATTGCCGGATACTGCAATGCCTGTGGCAGGCTGCGTGGATATCCGACAAGAAAACCTGATGGATTATGGATAACTAAGGAGGATTGATATGCTCTATCATGTGAGCTTATTTCCGGTCAAACAGTTTTATCCCAGGATACCTGTTTCCAGATGCTGCGGAGAAAATTCCTATATATCCAGAATTTCGTTCAGCCAATTCTCAGCGTTGAAGGCTTTAAGTGCCATTCCGGAAGGAGGACGAAATATCTCCTGTATGCTGAAACTTGGAATCTGCCCGGTATTATATGTCTATACAATACCGGAGGATCAATGTATTCTGGTACATTACCCGGAAGAAAAAGCAAAAGGGATACGGTATATGGAAGATATTTTGGAATATGTACCAGATTCCGATCTGACTGGGGAATGCTGGCTGTTAGATAAACCAGATATGGATATGTTTACCTGCCGCACATTTTATGTCTCGCATATTGAGTTTGACATAAGTGATGTTGATCTCTATATCATAAAAAACATTGAGTTGGAGCCATGTGTCAATCCGGAAAGCAATCTGGATATACTTTTTGCCAAATTTCGTTGTAAATGCAAACCTGATGATCCGGGATTATCGGAATTTTACTATCCGGGAAATGAGAATGCTTTTCTAACATACATATTGGATATATTTGAAAAAAAAGGAGAAAATTATGGAATATAGTATTACTGAGGACGAATTAAGAGAAATCATTGAGATGTTGGGAAACGGCTGGTACTGCGAAACAGTAGAGGCCGATGAAACCTTGTACGTCCGTTTTTCAGACGGCGAGGAAACCAAAGACTATGAGCTTATACGCTGTTAAACAAAGGAGGAAATCATGATAAGATTAAGCGATGCTTTATTTATTTCAAGTGAACCGGATTACGACACTGTAATCGCTATCCGCATCAAAAACGGGGAATATTATTTCCTTGGATGGATGGAAAACGCTGAAGGCTATAAATATGTAATAGCAAAACATCCGGAGGAGAACCTTCTCGACAGAGACTGCTTTTCTGATGCAAACAGCCTCTATTGCAACATTATAAGCTGTGATGGATACAACGATGCATATCTGTTAGCTAAGAGTGAAAATCCATATTCTGATTTTCTCTCAAATATCAAATGTTATGAGAGAAATGCAATGTCGGATGTTGATGATCATGACATCTTCTCTCTTACAATGGATGAAATCTATTCCATCTCTGATGCATTAAGAGATGGGGATTATGTTTTCGTGATCGATGATTTCAGATAGGAGGTATGGATATGGGAGTATTGAAGAACCGTGATTTTATTTATAAGGGATTACAGTTCCATTTGAATGATTCGAAGTATCATAATGAATTTACTCCAAAATATCTTTTGATGTTCTGGAATGATTCCTTTGGTTACTGGCAGGAACAGATTCATGTGGGTTCAAAAAAGGAAGCTCTTGCATACATCAGAAAGTGCGAAAAGTCGCACTGCCGGATGTTTGCATGATTGTTCATAAAACGAAAAGACATGCAGATGCATGTCTTTTTTTCAATCGGAACCCGGTTCCGATTTCTTATCCAAGAAGTTCACGCAGTTTTTCAATCTCCGCGGATGAAAGCGTCACGCCTTTCCCCATCTTTGTACGATCCTGGTTCCAGCTGCGGATGTCATATTTTGGATCTCCGCCATTCCAGGATACGATGTTAACTTCTTTCTTCCAGCCATTGCTTGACTCAGAAAGTACGCCGATACTTTTAATGATTTCGAATTTTAATTCTGCCATTCCATATTTCTCCTTTTTTTCTTTATCATAATCAATTTTTTGATTTCTTTTTAATGGTGCGAAAAATCCCACTGTTTTTATTATATCGCATGAACCTTCATATTGACACAAATAAAAAACGAAAGGAGAAAATTATGTATCAGTTAATCAAATCTACTTCATTTGGAGGTATTTCCGTAGAGGAAAGCCTTAGTCTGTCGTTTCTTCAGGAAAAAATGAGAAAGGATTTTCAGGAGATCACAAAAAAGAAATCTGTATCCGCTTCCGAACTTTCAGACAAAGCAGCGTTTATTCATGCAGGAGCTGAATGCTACCACTGGCTGATCAGGGAGGAATGCTGCAAGGTGCCAGTCCGCGGAGGTTTTCTGGAGGCCTCAGAGATTAATGACCCAGATTATCCTGGGATTTCTGTTGATTTTACCAGAGCTGATGGTGACATCATGCCACTTGCTCTTATCGAGCAGAAGGAAAATCATCTTAGAGCTGTTGTGTATACAAAAATGTACAAGGAAGAACCAGAGTACAATGAGCCATTCGAATATGACAGCGAAATGATACGGAACCTTTGCTTCAGTTCCTATATTCAGGATGATAATTCCGTAAAATATCCTAAGAATTTGTCTTACAAAAAATTTTGTCAGACAGTATTTGAGGACAGGATGTATATGAAAGAAATCCTTTCTAATGAGGAATATCGATCATACGAGAATTATCTGCAAATGGCAGAAAATGGATATTTGCCTGAATGAATGGATCATATTAACAACGTAGACTCTTCTCAATCGGAACCCGGTTCCGATTGAAATGAGTCTTTTTTTTGATAATAATTTGATACGATCCAGATATTATTTTGACAGTTTATTCATATTTATAATTGAATTTTATCTTGGCATGATTTAAAATGATAACAGGATAAAATTGAAATAATCAAAATGATAACGAAGGATAAAAGCTGATTTTATGGAATTCAAAGATTTTAAAATTAAAATATTACCGCTTACCTGTCTGGAAAAAGATCCTTTAAATGAAGAGGCATATCTGGATACAGATGTAAGCAATCTTGCTGAATCAATGAAGGATATAGGTTTCTTTGGAGATCTTGTAGCATACCCGATCGAAGGAGAAAAATACCGGATCGAATCCGGGCATCGTAGATATGACGCAGCCATGCTTGCAGATATAACAGAAGTTCCTGTCTTTATTACTGAACCTCCCCAAAATCTGGTTGAACGAAGAAAAAGACTAAATCAGTGGAATGACTACGCTCGTCCAACTACTCCGCTGGGAACTGCCAAATTGATCGATTTTAAATATCACACATATAAAATGGAAAATGACTACCTGAAAAAAATAGGAAAGAACACATTTCCGATTCTGGAACGAATCTCCAAAGAAATGAATATATCTATAGCACACATATCAAAAATGAGGGCATTACTTAAGTTAAATCCGAAAATGCAGTCCTTAGCAGAGAGTGGAAATTATTCATGGGCGATTTTAAGCCAGGCAAGTCAGCTTAATGATTTCCAGCAAAATATGCTATACAGAAAGATTACAATGCAGGGCAGTATTCAATCTGCTGTTTCGGGTAATTGGATCAAAGACGAGATCGATAAAGCGAAATGTATAAAAAAGGATTACGTGTATTCTGTATACAGGGAAGAAAAATCAGATCATCCTGGAGTTAAAGAAAAAACTAAATTCCGTCATAAAGACGGATATAAAAGGATAGAAAAAAGCTATGATTTTCTGAAATCTGCTTTTGAAGATGATTCGATCATTAAGGCGAATCGTCTTGAGGATTGCTTATCTATCCTGATTGAGATGCAGGATGATCTTAATGATTATATCGCTGAGATCAAAAAGAAAATAGAATGAAAGAATCTTCCCAGAACGTTAAAAAAAGATCTTCCGATTTTACAATCGAAGGATCTTTTTAATATTGATGAAATTGTTATAATCAGAACCGGGTTCCGATAAAAAAGTGAATTCGAATTCACTTTTTTATCTGTCGGTTCATGCAGCAAGACTCCAGATACCGCGGCTTTCGGATACAAAATCCGGATACATCTGGAGTACCTGTCTGACTTTATCCTTCCAGTGTGGATTGGAATATGCCTTCGCATACCCTTCCACTTCTCTGTAGATATTTGAAAGGGAGGATGCTCTTCCAAGCTTTTTGAGTACTGCAAAAACAACATCCCGCCAGGTTGCGGATCTGCTGTCCCTGATATCCAGTTTCTTTTTGAGTGGAATCTGAAAATCAAGAATATAAGGAGCTATTTTTTTGAGTATGAGAATATACTCATGTACGATCGGGACAAAGTTTTTGGAAGAATAACTTCGACCTCCAGAACAGGTATTGTGCTGCATTTTAATGAGCACCTGTTCAAGTCCGCCTGGTTTTACGATGTCCGTTAACATGGAATGTAACCCGTTTCTGCGGACATCTCCCATTAAGATTCCCATTCGTGCCCCACTCTGTAAAGAGGCGAAATATTTCATAACGATACCGTTTAGGGCTTTCATAAATGTTTCCCATGGCATCTGCCCCAGGTCACATTTTGATAATTCACCACTTGGGTCCGGATACATAGAACCGGCATAGGGGATCCTGATCTCAGCTCCATATGGCGGATGCATAAATAAAAAGTCGGCATCTGTAAACTGTATCGGAACTTCATCTGTCACTGCGTTTACGCATAAGATCCCGGGACGTACCGGCGTAGGATTTAAGTCCGCTCCAACATAACCAATTTTCATATCTTTGGCTACATCAAAACCGGTCCCTGATCCAGCAAATAATTCTGCGAATTTTTTGACCTTATACTTCCAGATCAAAAATGCCTGATACCAGCCAGAGCAGTTCCCCCTGTATTTTGGGTCTCCCCATGGTCCTCTGTCAGGAAACGACAGGACCGTACTGTCGTTCTCCATAAGCCTTGCAATAATTTCATTTCTGTTCATTTATTTTTTCTCCTTTCGTTTTTCTTTTGCAATATAAAATGAAATTATTAGAGGCAAAATAAAAAAAAGAGATAATGCAGTACATTATCTCTTACAATCAGAACCCGGTTCCTATTTAATTTGCAAAGCGGTTCATTAATACTTCTATCTTTTCAGAAATGATCTTACTCAGATCTTCCAGCTCGTTGATCGTTTGTTCCAGATCCTTCTCTGGAATCACATATTCATCTTTTAATACCTCTGTTAATTCAGAAGAGTATTTTTTGATCTTTTTTGTGGCAACCTTTGGCTTGATATAACCAGCTGCTTTAGACTTTGGAGCGTTTGCCTGTGTAACTGCTTGGCCCTTGTTATTTTCCTGGTCTATTTTTATCTCTTCCTGCTTTAATTCCCTGCATTTTTTGATGATCCATGCTTTTGTAACCGATTCCGGTTCATTTAGAATATCAGATACAAGTTCTTCCTGTTTTTGTTCAGAAAGAGTTACTGCATCTGTAAGTGCAGTCCAGGAGTATTCTTTGGAAGCAGCCATTTCCTGCAGTTTTGGGATCAATTTAAGAAGAGTACGATATTTGTTTATGGTTCTTACATCCAGGCCCATGAACGCACTGACTTTCTTAATAATGTCTCCAGATTCAATTAAATTTCCATCTTCATCTTTATCAAGCAAGTCGTTTTCTTTTTTATATTCATATTCATCTCTGAATGTATAATACAGATTATCTGCGACCCTTGCCGTAATGATGGGATTTTTATCCCTTTCTAACAGGTTCGCGCCAAAGAGACGTCTCTTTCTTTCATACTCTGTTTTGGGAGGTACGGTTTCCAAAACAGGTATTGTTTCTATTCCTGCTTTTCTTGCTGCAAGTCTTCTTCTGTGACCGGATTCAATACGGTATTTTCCTCCTTCAATCGGATATGCAAGAATAACACCCTGGAAACCGTATTCTTTCATTACTTCCGCCAGATTATCTATTTCGTATTCACTTCCGTATATAGTTATATTGTCAGGATCATCTACCAGATATTCATCCTTTAGGAAGCGCAGCTTGACCTTCTGGGATTCCGGAAGGTCATCCGTATTCATATCCTGCGTGATGTCTGAGGAATATTTTTCAGACCTTTGTGCAACCATGGCCATTGTCGAACTTCTGCGCAGGTTTTGCTTTGCGTATCTAGCCATGCTGTTCAACCTCCTTTATCCTCTGTAAGATCTCTTTTGCAAGATCCTTATAATTTTTTGCAATCTCACTTCGTCCCGCACTGATGCAGACCGGCTCCTTATATGCCTCCGCAGCTGTTGTTGTTGCATAATCATATTTGATTGTTGTTTTAAAGAAACGCATTGCCTGTCGCATTTCTTCTGTCATACTTTCGGTATACTTTTCTTTCTGATATCCTTTGTAGAGCTGTGTCTGGGTATAAAAAGCACCAAGACGAACCAGGTTCTTATTATCAAAACTATTAATTGCCTCTTCACAACAGTCAATGATATCGTTGTATGCAAAGAGACTGGATTCCTTTCCAAGGTGGAGAGGGGCAATCAGATAATCAGATGCCACCAGATACATCATTGTCACAAGGCTGTTCTGCGGAGGAAAATCGATAAAGATATAATCATATTCATCCTCAGCCGGGCTTAACAGTTTTTTCACGCTCTCAATGTCATTTATTTCATAGCAATCCATTTCCCGGCTGCCAAGTAATACATCAAATTTACAGCTTACGGTTTTAAATCTGTTCCCGAACTTTCTTTTCGTGGATCGTTCGATTGTTCGGATGGCATTAAAAACAGGTATTTTATCTTCAAGGACAGTGTATAGATTTTCTACACCTGGTTTTGTACGACCCTGACTCAAAATACACTCATTTGGGTCGATTCCAATCTCTATATCAAGTTCATCTGAGAAAAAATATTGAGTAAGGTTCATCTGTGAGTCCCCGTCTACAAGGAGGACTTTTTTCCCTAAAAGAGCAAACTCTGCCCCTAAGTTCAACAGGCTGGTCGTCTTACCGACACCGCCCTTTCTATTGTATACAGCAATTACTTTTGCCATAATTTTCTCCTTTCCGTGTCCTTTTGATCATTTGTTATTATGACACATACATTTTTAAAATTCAATATGATTGACAACTTCTATTATATAAATTTCAATTTTGGAATGTTTTCACACGAGAAAAATGTCAAATCGGAACCCGGTTCCGATTAAAAATGGCGGTGACATAAGTACCTGCTAAAAAATATTTTTAAACTTTCATTTCCTCCTGAGGCCTTTTATGTATTCAGATTCTGACATATTCACTTTATTTTTGTATCAAAAATGAAAGATAAACAGTATACGAAGGTTTGGCATGAATTAATATTAAAATCGGAACCCGGTTCTGATTAATATTTTTTTCGGAAGATAATAGTTTGAGATCTTACGATAAACCAAGTATATCATGGCGGTTTAGTCGACTTAATTTGGATTATAAAATTGATGTTATGATATTTTGATAAATCGGAACCCGGTTCCGATTACATCAGAACATACATTCAGGTCAGAGCAAGGCAGGATACTGCAATCAGAACCCGGTTCCAATTGAGTAAATATTGATTTTTTGAAAAAGATATAGAGAATTGTATAAGAGAAAAAGAGTAATAGCGTATGATTATTTTAAATCGGAACCGGGTTCCGATTGTGGCAAATTATTAGAAACTCGAAATATAATAACGGTATATGTCACAAGAAAGTAAAAACACTGATTTATCAAAAGAAATCAGGATATCAATCAGAACCCGGTTCCGATTGAAATAATGATGCTTTAATTATCTAACTACATTTCTTTAAAATACCAGTTTTCATAATTATACCCCATTTTACATTTTCTAAACATAATAAAAAAGAAAGGAGAATAAAAAAAATATCACGTAACCTACTATAAAATCCATGAGAAGGAATAACTACTGTATCTTGAACTAAGAAAGCGAAAGAGAGCCTTCTCAAATCCATCTTCGACGGAATGGAAGAGTAAAAAAACATTATGAAAGAAATCTAAAATACGGAGGAAAAGAAAATGAACAACGAATTCAAGTTAAGACTTTACAAGAAAACAGGTCCAGAAAAAGGAAATCTGGATAAGGAATTATTCTATGATTCCGCAAAAGAGCTGTGGACAACATACAAGTCCCTGTGTCGTATATCTAATTATTCTATTAACCTTAACCCAACTATCTGGGTGCGATCAGGAGAGGAAGACTGGACGAGATACGGCGAAGCAGATTTTGCAAAATTCTTCCTTGGAGGTAAACGTCAGATTGAAATTATAAGCGAGAATATCAAATATACAGGCGAACTTTGTATGGATCTGGAAAAAGAAACCATTGAAGCAGTCTGGGAACTCTGGTTTGATGTCGACCGCTATTTTGGAACAGATACGGATTCCGATGATGAAACCTGGATTAATTTTTACACCTACTGGCATTCTAATGGAAGAGTGACGGCGATGTATGAAATTGACAGCGAAGAAACAACAAAGGTAATTGACTGGCCACTAACAGATAAGGAAGAAGAGTTCTTCTTATTAAAAATGGAAGAATACGCCTTAAAGAAGGAGCATTGTTCATTAGAGAATCTGTTTCAATTTGAGAAAGAATATGATGCACTCTGTGATGACGCAGGAAACGATGATTTCTATTTACATAAAGTAGTATACAACTTCCTTTTAAGAGCAAACTATGAAAGATGGGACGGAGCAGGAGAAATTCCGATTACTTTCAATAAAAAATGTATTTGTGTATATCCAACCGGAATTCCAGGAGGAATACTGAGACTGTCTGTGACAGAGGATAATAATGAATGGAAATATGTTTTATTCTGTAATGGAATACGATCCACTGGGGAACAGATTACCAAAACGGAAAGCATTCCAATAAGAGCAAATGATGCTGAATTGGAATATGGATTGGAAAAAATGATTTCAGAATTCAAAGAAAAATTTTCAGAACAGTTATATTGCTACAAAGGAGTAAGTTATCCAATTGCCCCATTAACGAAAGAAGCCGTATGCAGATATAAGGATGACAATAATTACATCCGCGGAATTGTCAAAGTAGAACTCTCTGATATGATCGAGAATGATCTTGAGGGATTTCTTGATCTGATTTCAGAAAAACTGACAGGAAGTCCGTTACTGATGGATATCGGATATGAACCCGTAAGTGTATTTGAGGAAGAATTATATCTTCTGGTATCAGGGGATGTATCGGGAATTCTTGATGAAGAACAGAACAACGAGGGGGATGGAAATGAATAATGAAATGGTAAGAAGAGCTTGCCATGCAATCGGTATGGACAACAAACAGCCCTTTTACAAGTATGGAGAAAAGCATTTCATTTCCTACCGAAATTATTCTGTTTCAAACAGACTGGGGGATGAGTATTTTGACAAAATGGAATCTGAAGGACTGGCAGAATCAGACCGTGGAAAACAGTCAGTTACCTATTATCTGACAGAAAAAGGATTCCAATGGCTGGAGAAGGAATGCAGCATGGTAATCCACGCGAAAAATCGTCCGGAAAAGAAATATCATTTAAACAAATACGATGAAGAACAGATTATAGAGATCTGGGCCTGGCTGAAAAAGAAAGAAATCTATACTTCTGAATTCCCGGAAGAATTGGATGTTGCCATTTGGCTGGATACTGATGCAATGGAATCGTTCTTCGAGTATTTTGGGAACGAAGAGAACCCGGTTCCTGCAAGGATTTACCAGAACGCAATCCTGGTATTGTTTTCAGATGTCCTTGATTTCAAAGTAACCGGTATGCAGATCTGGTCTTTCAGGCCTCATGGAATGAGAGAGGAGTGGTAACTTTTTTAGGAGCCAATTGAGGCTCCTTTTTTCGTGCATAAAAAAGAAGCCCCGAAAGACTTCTCGTTTGGACACAACCCGGCTCTTTTTAGCGGGTGATGGAAAGATCAGTAGACGACACTCCAGTTTCCGTCAACGTTTCCGCATGTCTCATATGCGTAACTCTGATGGGAACCAAAGTCCGCAGCCTTAAGAAAATCCTTAACAGGAACGGTATATAGACCGTAATCACCGCTAAGAGCCATTAAGACTGCTTCATATTCACAGGAAGATGTGTTCTTGGCTACACCAATGAACTTATACAGAGAGTCGTCCTCTGCACGTTTCACGACACTTCCTTCACGAATTTCTTCCGCTGTTTTCTTCCCAAAATCTTCTCTTATTCTATACATCACTTTTTCTCCCTTCGTTTTTAAAGATAAAGATAAATTGAAAAAAAATCTCCAAAATAAAAATGGATAAAAATCCGCACCCATTTTTAAGAACCGGGTTCTTTTTTCATTTTCTTTTTGTAAACCAAAACGAGAGGAGAAAAAAACATGCAAAGATTAAGAAAACAAAGGAGGAATTTATCATGCTGGTAGGAGATCTCGTTTACAATGACTATTTTGACTGCGACTGTAATTACAGGGTATATGACTGCACAGCGGAAGATACCCATTATGACAAAGGTGCGAAATGTATCTATGATGCAGTCAGAGATGGCAACCGTAAACCCCTTGACGCAGTCCTTGATATGCAGGTTCTGTATCTGACAGTGACTGATAACTGCATCATCATTGAAGCAGGGAGAAATCTTTAAGGAGAGAACAAATGAGAAAATATAAAACATCAAAACGAGGACTTACCTTCTCCATCACCCCGGATGAACAATATTATCCGGGAAGCCATTATGTCTATGAGGTAAGAAGGAACTGTATCATTATCAGACCATCTGAGGAAGGCATGACAGTGTCGAGGAAGAAATGTGGGGTAAAAGAAAAAGCACTGTTTGATATCCGGCAGAAAGATGTCCGCAGAGCCGTATCCACAAGTGATTACCTGGAGATGGAAGTAAAAGAGGACAGGATCGTTGTCCGGTGTGTCAGGGAGATCAGAAACAGGATCATTTCCCTTGAGGAAGTGATGAAGGAATTCTGCATTTCCAAAGCAACTCTTTCGATAGCTGCAGGTATGGAAGGACAGATCACCTTTGATGAATATCTGGCATCCATAACTGAAGACACACAGTTGGAAAATGATCTGAAACAGGTATTTTCTGTTATGTCCCTGTTTTCCGGGGCAGGTATGCTGGACTGGGCTTTTTATAAAGACCCGGCCTTTGAGATCAGGTTTGCCTGTGATTATGACAAGGGTGCCTGTGAATCATACCGACACAATATAGGAGACCATATCTTTCATGGAGATGTAAGAACAATACATGGAAATGATGATCCTTATAACCTTATTATCGGAGGACCATCCTGTAAACCGTTTTCTGCCAGCAACAGAAGGAAGATGGCAGGAGACCACCAGGATGTGGATCTGGTCAATGAGTATATCCGGATCACAAAGGAGAACAGACCGGAAGTATTTGTGATCGAAAACGTCCCCCAGTTTATCACCTGTGAACATGGTAGGTACATGGACAGGGTAATGAATGGGCTGGGGAATACCTATGAGATCACTTCGGCCATAGTCAGGGATACAGATGTTGGAGGATACACATTAAGGAAACGGGCGATCCTGATCGGATCCCGGATCGGATTGATCCGTCTGCCGGATAAGGTCATCCATCCCATCCGTACTGTACGGGAAGCACTTGAAAAAGTGAACCCGGAATGGTTCAACTATACCGATCAGACAGTCAGCCGTCCGGAAACGGTAAAAAATATGTCTTATGTCCGCCCGGGACATAATTTTAAAGATATCCCAGAACTAAGGGATAATCACAACATGCATTCCGACCGGTATTACCGCCTGGACCTGAACAGCCCATCCCCAACTATTGTCAATTGGAGAAAACTGCCATTGATCCATCCGACTGAAAACCGGACCCTTACCGTAGCGGAGGCTTCCGCACTGATGGGATTCAATAAGGAATTTCAGTTCCATGGCTCTTTAGACAGCCGCCAGCAGCAATGTGGAAACGGCTGTACCCTGGCAATTGGGAAACTGATCAAAGAAACAGTAAAAAAGGCTTTATCAGCATTCCATAATAAAGGCAACGTTCCAGTCATAAATTAAGGAGGAAAACAAATGAAAACAATCATGATGTATCAGTGTGAGAAGTGCAGGAAAATATACGATTCAGCAATTCAGGCAATGACCTGTGAGGCAGCACATTACGGATTAACTTTGGAAGAGTACTATCACTGGAGGGAACTTTTAAAAACTGTTAAAGAAGCAGGTGCCATGAACAGCATCAGTAAAAATGAAAGAACGGATAAAGCGTTTGATGATGCAGTGATCCGGCTCGTAGAATTTGAGAAAGAGCATAAGCTGGTCTGATCGCTGGCTAAAAAAATATGTATGAAAACTAAGGAGGAAAACACATGGCTGATTTTTACAAAGATAACTATAAAGAAGGGATGACCGTATATCTTTTGTATACCGGATACGATCTCTGTGTAGGGAAGTATGCTCCCCGTAAGAAATATTCCATCACAGAAGGGATTATTTCCGAAATGGGAAAAAACTATCTTAAAGTGAGCACTGAAGGACAAAAAATATGCTTTAGATTTAATGAAGAAACAGGGCAGATCTGGCAGGATCCAAGAGAAAGTGATTCTGTATACGGTCTTGAAATCTACGGCAAAAAAGAAGCCGCTGAGGAGGCTGCACTCAGATACAAACTAATCAAAGAGACATCTGTTTTATTCGGAAGCATTTCCTGTTTACTGGACAGATATCCTGTCAGAGATTTAAAAATCCTGAATGATTTTGCCAAAATGGTTAATTCGGAAAGAAACTCTCTTGATCATACCATAGAGGGATTTCTCGATACACTTCCATCTGATATCAAAGACTCCTTTTATCGGAAAATTTGGGCTGATCATGTATATGAGGATATCAGAGGCATGGACATGAAAGTGTCTAAGGAGAGAGCAAAAAAAGTATCCAGGGATTATGTGAATGGAAGATATGACTGCAACCTTTCTTACTGGGACAATCTCAATAATCTTCTTGAGGAAATTCCGGAGGAGCAGACAAAGCAGGAATGCATAAGCCTTCATGAATGCCTTACCAAAAGACTTCAGACGGAGGTTTCTGCGATCCACAGATGCTCTGCCATAGACATCGATTTCATTAATAATAATGGGATCGAAGATGAAACACAGATACATGTATATCAGAATATTCTTACCAGGGCAGGAACAAAGGAAGCGGAAGAGCTGTTTCGTTCATTAGAGAAAGAATTAGGAGCAAACCGTAACCGGATCATTTCCTGTACTGTGGTTGCCTCCGCGGAGACTGTAGAGGAACTGGACAAACTGTTAGATTGATTTTTGGATAAACCGCTGTCATTACGATGGCGGTTTTTTATTATCCTTTATTATTCTCCATTTTTTTATGCAAATAAAACGAAAGGAGTAAAACAATATAACTATCAAAACGGAGGAAGAATTATGAATAAATACATAAAGGAAATCAAGGCTTATACTTTCCCGGAACTTACTGGGGAAGCAAAAGAAAAAGCTAAGGAATGGTATTTAAACGATGAGACGCTCTCATGGGAATTAACAAATAACTACGAAAGTGACCTTTCGTGTATCTTTCCAAACAGTGACTTAAAAGTACAGTGGTCATTATCATACTGCCAGGGAGATGGAGTAAATATCTATGGTTCCGTGAATATGGAAGATATTTTCGTTCTCTCTCAAAATGCCCCTGCTTACAACTGGATCGATGGATATCTTACAGAGAAAGAAATCCGTACTTTAAAATTCTATATGAGTGAATATAAGAATGAAGTTAAGATTCCGGTAAACCGTCGGTACTCTTATTGTATGGCAGACAGCATCGATCTTGCAGAAGACTTCCGATATGAACTTGAAAACATGGGGATACGTGATATCCGGGTTTCTGTTCTGGAAAAAGCCGAAAGACTTGTAAAGCAGGTTTTTTCACAGCTCTGTATGGAGTATGAGAAGCAGGGATACGCAGAACTCTATGAGATTTCTGATGAGGACATGGAGGAAATATGCGAATCCAATGGCTATTATTTCCTTGAAAACGGAGAATTTTTTAATGAAGACTGCATTGAAGAACCGGAAGAACTGTCAGCATATTTTGACAACAATGGAGATCAGTGTATAGACCTGAGCCGTGATGATGATGGTACGCCGGTAGAAGAGATCGGAAGATATGAGGTCACCTTTGAGTACGGAAGATGCAGGTATTACTGTTTCATTGACGCAGTCAGTCTGGAGGAAGCAATGTTTATTTTCTTTAAGAACCATCCGCATATCAATTACGATATGGTGATTGAACATATGGAGGTATAAGAAATGGTATATCAGCTGCAGAGACCTTCAATTGAAATGATCATTGATTACTGTCGGGACCTGCTTGCAGATGAAAAACTGGAAGTATATGAATTTGGACAGAATTGTGATCTTGTCCTGCATATCTATAAGGATGGGGAGTATTCTCCATCCGCGGACAAAGATATTTTTAACATGGTCCGGGTTCACACTGCCAGAGACGGAGAGTGGGTGGATGACGCAGACGATATTGATCTGAACACCAGACGCTTTCTTCGTCAGGAACTGGAACGGATCAATGAGTACAGAAACTTTGGAATACTATAAAACAAAGGAGAAGAATATGAGAATTAAGGACTTAATAGAACAGCTTAGTATGTATGAAGAAAATTCTGAGGTTATCATTTATGACGATGATAAAGACAGAGAGTATGAAATTGCAGCTATTGACGCGGATGAAGGCGATGAATCTGATAATGATCCGCAGATTATGATTATATTCTAAAGGGGAAAAATGAAAGATCTGATTATAACTTATACAAGCGAAAACAAAGTTATCAAAAAAGAGTATGATCATATTTTTGATTTTACAGATGAAATAGAGGATACCAATATTTCAGTGCCCACTCAAAGGAATATAACTGCAACCTTTTTTGAAAACAGGACTGAAAAATTTAATACAATGGATGACTTATACAGACATTGCGTGGCAATTTTAAAATAATTTCAAATACAGAGGAGAATATGTCCATGAGAAAAGAAATCATTACAGCTATAGACAGAGATGGAATAGAGGTACGTATCCATAGTCTCGTATTTAATATTTACAAGGAAAAAATCAACCTTATTGATACGATCAAAGGTGCAGTAGCGAGTTATATTAATTCCGGATATGGTTTCCGGGAATATGAAAACAACTGCTACAACTTCAACTGGGGAGATCTCTTATTAATCCCTAATAGTTTTCTTCGTCAGTTCGGCATTGAAAGAGAATCGGAAACGGAAAGTACTGAGGTGGATTTTAACGAACAATTGTTTTCTGCAAACGACTTGAATTTTACGGAAGAGAAGTGGGAGACTCTGAAAAGGAAATTGTTCATGCAGGGGAGAAAAGCCCTGGAAGATTACCTTGATACGGACACCGAAAACCTCGATAAAGATTCCATTGAAAACCTGCTGGATCAGGTTTCGGAACAGATGCCCGACGAGGAATCATTCAGATATTACTCTAAATACTGCCTGGACGCAGATAACTCCGTTGAAATCAAGGAAGACTTGATCAGTACAAACATGGGAGATATTCCCAAAAGGGATTACTTAGATATCAAGGCTCAACAATATGGCTTTGATGACTATGCAGACATGAGAAGTCAGGGACTTGTACTGAATATATAGTTGCATTGTATACTGCCATCCGACGATGGCAGTTTTTATTTGCAGAAAAAATTACCATTTTAAATCTGAAAATAAAACGAAAGGAGATAAAAATTTTAACCTATCAATGATGAAAACAAAGGAGAATACGAATATGAAAAAAAATACAGCGATAGAAAGAACGGAATGGATCATTTCTGAATCAAACACTGATGTAGACGGGATAATAATGCATCGCTTTTTAGGAACAGAAAACGAAGTAAAAAAGATTTTACTTCATCTGGTAAAAGAAAGTGAAGAAAATGATCCTTACGAATATGAGCACGGAACGGAGGATACCGAAGAAGTTGAATCCGAATATCAGGGACATCTGTATGCGTATGCATCTTTCTCATCTTATCATATCGATTTTACTGCAGTTATGAATGAGAAGATAAAATCCTTAAAATATAAGCCTGTCATTAGATATATTGCGAAAAAAATAAAATGGGATACCGACGGAGACCAGGATACGTTCGATTCCCTTCCACAGGAAGTGATTCTTCCGGCTAAGTTTTCAAAAGAAAATTATGAGGATGAAAACGGTTTTTTTGGTGAAGCTGAAAAGATTGAAATGCAGGATGACATCTCCGACTGGCTTTCCAATGAGTACGGCTTCTGTCATGACGGATTCGAGCTTACACAGAAGGAGGTGTGACTTATGACACGCTGCTACATCTGCGAAAAATCTGACATTATGATTCCAAACAGCAAGGTAACCTACCATGGCAGGAAAAACGGAAAGAAAGTCCAGAAGACTGTCCGTATCTGCAACTGCTGCGGAGCTATGATGTCCGATGAAGAGATCCTCGAACAGGTATCTGAATGTCTGGGATGGGACAACGAATAAGCTGTCCTGCATGATAGTTTTATATTTAAACTGCCACCTTTTACGATGGCAGTTTTTTAATGAAAAAGTGAATTCGAATTCACTTTTTTTCATTAGAACTCTTTTTTAACATCTTACCTTTGTATTTAAAACGAAAGGAGAAATACAAATTAAACTCATTAACAACCACAAAACAAAGGAGAAAAAAAATGAACAAAAACGAATTTGCAGAAAACTTGGTAAAAGAATTCAGCGTGAAGCATCCAAATTACAGCGCGTCTGTAAAGAAACCGGAAGAAGAACCGGTAACAGATGATGTATGTGCCATGTTTCAAAAAAACAGGACTGTAATTTTGGTTCATATGGATGCTGCTTTTGAAGACTATTGTCAGTACGGAATAGAAGTCGTTCTACAGAAAATTGACAATTCCCTGACATATTGTGAAAAGAATGGAAAAAAGGGCGAAGAATTAGTGGATACGCTTGACTGCTACGAGAGCATCAAGGACAGGCTGTTTATCCGGGCATTTAATTGTGAGACTGGCAGAAAGAAAATGGAAAATGGGGTATGCCGCAGAACTGTTGGAGGAGTAACGCTGGTCCTGTATGTATTTTTGGAGACCACAGATGGAAAGGTAGGATCGATTATGATTCCTGCTAAAGCAACCTATAAATGGGAAAAGTCCTATGACGAGGTATTTTCCGTTGCAATGGAAAACACATTAAAACTTTTTCCTCCGCGGATAACGGATTTGGGAACCCTCCTTTTTAATCAGTATTCAAGCGGTAAGCCATTTATGGAAGATGATTTCCATACAGATGCCGACTTTCAGATCTTGATTTCAAAAAATAGGTTATTTGGTGCAACTGCGATTTTCTTCCCAAAAGTAGCAGAACGGATCAGTCAGATCATGGGGGGAGACTATTACTTCGCAACAACAAGTGTACACGAAGTGTTCGTCCATAAGATCAACACGATCTCTCCGAAGAATATTAAAGAAGGCTGGAATGCTTCAACAGATGCGGGAATATCAGACGGTTCATTGACATCTGCGGATTTCCTTTCTGACAGAGTGTTCCGTTATGACAGCAGGAAGAAAGAAATCGTGACTGTTCTTTAAAACAAAGGAGGAAAACATCATGAAAGTAAAAACATTGATCGAAAAACTTGAAAAAATGGATCCGGAAGCAGAGGTACGCTTACACGACAAATCCGGCGAACCGGTGCTGTTTGTACTCTGTGCGAAGAAATACCCGGATGTCTGGCTTCAGACAGAAGGGGATGTTGATATGTCAGATGAAATCCAGGCTCGTTTTGACGATGCCATTGAGAATGGCACAGACGAGCTGGATGTCTATATGGAGATGCTGGAAACAGGAATTGATGTCCCGATGGTAAGAAAGCATCTTGGAGATGAAGCAGCGGATCACATGCAGGATTTTTGCGAAGAACATGGACTTATTTAAAACAGAGGAGGAATTATACAATGGCTAACTACGAATCAGTTACAAGGAGTAACTATTTTCATGTAAAGGATGAGGATGCGTTCAGTAAATTCATGGATACCGTATCCGGTGATGATATGCACTGCTGGAGTGATAAAGATGAGGATGGAAATACGTTACATGCCTTTGGATGCGATGGAAGTATTTATGGAGTTCCGAACGGAGCTAAAGATAATGATTTTGACCTTTTTCTTTCCGAACTTCAGAAGCACATTGCTCCCGAAGATGCGGTCATCCTTATGAAATCCGGACATGAAAAGCTTCGATATGTGACAGGATTTGCTACAGTTATTACCAGCGGCGGAATTGAAACCATCAGTATCGATGAGCTGGCTATATCAAAAGCAAGAGAAATGTTGAAGAATATTGAATATAGCCCCAAAATGGATTACTAAGGAGACAGATATTATGGCTTATGATGCATGGACAGAGGGTTATTTAAAAGCGAAACAGAGTAAAGCAAATAAATTTGATCCGAATATCTCTATTCGATTTGAAAGAGTTGGAAATTGGATAGTATCTGCTAAAGTTCTTGGAGGATACAAAACGGTAATATGCATTTACCACAAAAAGACCTTGATGGAACACTATAAAACAGAGCAGATTACTGGATCTCAGAAAGCATTTAATAATGCTTTCCAAAGAGTGATTGATTTGGCGAAAAAATGGAACTAAAAATATACTCAAAATACAAAGGAGAAAAATATGAGAGCATATCTTGTGTGCATATTAGACAGCGATAACTACAGAGAACCAACATTTTTATTTTTTAAAAATATTTCAGACGCACATGAACATATTAAAAATTTGATTATATCAGAGATGAAAAACAGCAAGCTCTGGTCCACGAAAACAGAAATTAATTATGTGGATAATTCGGATGGCTCTGACGATCAGATTCTAAGAATCGACTATTCGTTTGGGGATGGAGTATTCTATGTTCATACGGTTCATGAAATAGAGGTAGAAGACCAAGATTATATTTGCGTATATCATCACGCATATAATGGAGTTGGTTTTTATATCGAAAAAATTGGTTCTTTAGAAGAGTGTCAGCAACAAATGAAAACCTCTGCAATAAATTCAGCGACGGATTTTGGCGTAGATATGAAGAACGATGGGTTTTTCGAAGTAAATAATAGGGATAGCTGCGTTGACGTCGGAGAAGAATGGCATATGTGTGACATTGTTCAATTCAATGTAAGCGAAATACTTAAAGAGAATGAATCCGAAACAGATATATCTACAAACATAATTGAACCAGAAGAAAAAAATAAAAGCTACAGACATAAGTATACTGATGATGTCTATCAAACTATGAAATGTTTATATGAACCATTGTATCAACCTATTAATCCTAAAGATTGTGACCATGAGTTTGTTACAATGGAAGAAGTAATAGAAGCTGTAGATGAAATGGATGAAACTGAATTTTTTGAACATTTATGTGAGCTCCATGGAATTCCCTGTAGCACGGTAGAATATTTATATGAAACTGCTTACGGAAGTTCAGAGCGTAAAAAGAAAGGTCATTATGTATTACATAGGAGGAACTAAGCATGCTGAAAAAAATCAAAAGAGAAACAGATATAATCACTAATGTTGACCTCTTTAATGAAATCGTTTTAAGGGTCAAAGAATCTGAAAGTTGGCCTGATAAATTAATCGAATATGCTTCAGCTAACAATCATGACAAAGTAGGGTTATATAATTATGAATTTGATCCTCATTTTGTATTAAAACCAGGCGGAAGTGAGGGATATTATCTGGATCTTGGGATCTATGGTAATTATACTCTTACAGATTCGGTTAATATTCTAAATCTTGGAACAATCAAGACCTTAGAAGAAACGGAAGATGGAATCCGACAGATGGCAGTCCTTTATGGAGAGTGTCTGATCGCATACGAAGCTATTCTTCGTGATCGGAAAAATCTGGATGCTATTACAAGAAAAGGTTTCGATCTTCATTTCATGGATTCTGAAGGGAAAATTTCCAACTGGGGATATTCCGGAATAAAAGACAGAGAATCTGCCTTACAGAGATTCCATGAGTATCATGAAATGGATCCGGATAAATATGCGAGAGCGATCATCCGCGACAATATGACTAGAAAGGAGAAAACGTATGCTTAAAAACAAACGGAGAAAACTGGAGTGTGAGATTAACAGACTTCTTATCTTCGACAATTATGACGGAAGATATTCCGTCTACACACCCTGGGGCCATTGTCTGTTAGCGGGTACATGTCTGGCGTTCGCCAAAAGCTTTGCCCACAACTTTACCAGGTATATCGCATATCCGTTATCAGAAAACAGCAAGAAATACCTGTCACAGTATATTGAGTTGTCAGATAAGACGGTCCTTGCTATCGGAAAACATGCTATGCGCTATGCACTTCATACGGACATCTGCGCATATTATAAAGATATGGAAGATTTCTTTTCTGACTGGTGCAGTATTGGATATTCCAGAACAGAAGCAAGAAAGCTGATGCATGGAGGACACGGGGAATTCATGAAGCTTCCGGATGGGCTCGGCTATATCCGGTTTGTAATATAAAAACAAAGGAGAATCCTATGGAAAAATACGCGATAACGATTAGAGAAACTATATCAAGAACAATAATTGTTGAGGCAGAAGATCTAGCCGAAGCGGTCCAGAGAACAGAGGATGCCGTAAATGACGGAACGATCTGTCTTAACTGCGAAGACTGCTTTGACAGGGATGTGGGTGCTGCAGACTGGTCGAAAGATGGAACCATTCCAAAAGATAGGAATGTTGAGTACTATGACCATCTTTATAAAAGCACCTGCATCAGATACCTCTATAGAGACGGATCTAACTACAAGATGCCTAATGAGGTAATCGTTCCGGGAAGATATACGGACGAGCAGATTAAAATGATAATTGATTGCCTGGATGATAGGATGTATTTCATTCCAGACAAGGTGGGTTTTCCGGAAAAGAAATTTGATACGGAGACAGAAGATGACCACCCGTGGTTTGAGCTTGATGAACTTGATTTTGAGGACTCCGCGGAAGCTCCGCAGATTGACAAGTCCCCGGAAGAAGTAGTTGATCTCTTCCTGGCGGCGAAAGATCACTGGGAAGAATGAGTTGTTTATGTTTGAGGAACCGGATGGTTCCTCTTTTTTTGTGGTTTTATTTTGAGAAACCAGGTATAGTCCTTACTGTTTTTTGGCTGTATCTATCCATTCCGAAATAATAATGCTGGCATTAATGACATCTTCCTAATATGTTCTTCCATCTGCCATGCATCTCGGAAGCTGAGAAACCGTCACAAGAAAGCGGAAATCCTCCGAGGACCATTTGATTATCATAGTACTTCACCTCATCTACAAAATCAAAAAGTGAATTCGAATTCACTTTTTCGTTTTTTACACGGCTTTTCCATATTTTCCATGTAAAAAAAACGAAAGGAGAATTAAAACTTATGTTCTATCGCTATGAAGTCCGGATTGGTTCGGACAAACCATGGGAAGGATGCTTCCAGTATTTTTTTCCTGACCAGCGGAGATATATCGGGAGGTTCTTAAAGGAACCAAAATGGTACAAAGAACACCCCAATGTGGCTACCAGATGCTGGTTCACACAGGAAGGATTTGACAAGTACGGTGATCTTGTCAAAGAAGCCATTGAGAAAAGAGACGTTGAGTACAGACTGGTCAGATCAGAGTCACTGGAAAACATTGTCATGCTGGGGAAGATCCAGTGTATACAAAGGATCAATATGTATGACCTCAAGATCCCTCTGGAAATGAGAGTACAGATCTTAATCGAAAGAAACAGATTAAGAAAAGAAGTCGAAAAAGAGCATATTACGCAAAACCAGGCAGAAAGGTTTTTAGCAGAGTATATGCTCCGTGAACTCCATGTCATTTCCGGAAAGGAAGCTGCGGATAAGCAGGTATTGTCATTTATAAACGATTTTCGGGAAGATGATAAGAGCATCCGGCAAAAGTTTTGCGCAGGATACTGCTATTACTTTGCAGTCATGCTCAAAGATGCATTCCACCGGGGAGAGATCTGCTGGTGCGCCCCTCTCGGACACATTTGTTGGGTAGATGACAATGGCGTACCGTATGACATTGATGGAGTCTGTGATTCTGACTGTAATTTTTTTATCCCAATCAGATACATCCGCGAAGGTATTGAAGATTTCCGTCATGTACCGGGCAGGGAATTTAATGCCTCAAGAGAGTATATCCAAAATGCAATCCAGACGTTCTGTAAGGACGTCATTGCAAATATTGAAAACAAAGGAGAAAAATTATGATCTTAAAAGCAAAATTCAGATTCAACAGACCTATCGACACAAGTAAGGATTTTATTTCAACCAAGGATGCTTTTACCGTTACCATATTTGGAAAAGAGTATTCGTTCGATTTTTTAAATTATTATGGAAACGTGAAGAAAGAAGATCCTGCGATTCTGGAATATGAGGGAACAGATCTGGATACAGATGCTTTTCCGGATTCCGCGGAGCTTGTCAGGTATGCAGAGTATATCGACACTCTGAATGAATGTAGCCTGGACACAGGTGACAATACCTTGTACTTACTGGAAGTCCTCGAATTCACCCTGATCAGGAATGATGGGTCCGTCTGCTTAAGGGATGATGGATCTGTCTGCATAGGAGCGGAAATTTTAGAGGATTTCAATTTCAGACATATGCTGAAATTGGCAGATGAGCTTCCACAAGAAGGGCTTTCCGTAGACGGGGATACGATCTTGAAAGATCAGCTTGATGAGCTGTGTGATGAGGACTACACCGGGATCTACGATGAGATCATCGGCATCTGGAAAGAGGCTAGAACAGATAGAGAAAAATCACTTATTAAAAAAATGTTTGAGACATTTACAGGAATCAGTCTTAAGGATTACCTGGAGAAATGTGTCATAACAATTGCGGAGGAAAAACATAATGAGCGTTGATGAGAGAGTAATGATCGAACTGGTTGGAAAGAAATTTCCCATTGAAACCTTTGAGGAAGAAATAGGAAAAGTCTTAAAACAGAAGAGTGGTGCAAAGCTGCTTATTTCCAATAAACCGGATACGATCAAAGGTACGGATGGAGAATTCCATGCGGTGAACTTTAAATGTATCCCGCAGTCGTCGTCCTGTAAAAACCTGTTCTGTTTTCTATTAAAGCACAAGGATGGAATGGTGCTGATCCAGAAAGGTTATTTGGAAAAATTATAAGATCCTGCGGTCATGTCTGACAGATATTGACCGCAGGAAAAATAATCATTATCAAAGGAGAAAAAAATATGGATAACATGATCAAGAAATTCAACGAGGAATTAAAATACTTATTTCCACAAAGTAACCTGGAGGTCGTACTGCTTGAAACCTCTTTATCGGAAAGTAAGGGCATTGATATCCGCGGAGAGTTGGACGTTATGGACTTTTACAACTGTTTAAAATATAAGAAGGACTGGATCACGGACAACTTGAAAAAATATTTTCATGTGGAAGATTGGAGTTGTTATAATGTCTATCCGCAGAATAAAACCATGAAGATTGCCTTTACAAATGCGGGAGCAAAAAAAATCAACGGCGTCAATATGCGTTACTTTAATCCCGAACTGCACTCTTTAGAAACAAAAGGGCTTAAATCAGCGCAACATTTTATAATGTTCGATATGAATGTTTATGTCATCTTCGATGCACTTATCTGCAGATACAAGGATATGCTCCTGACTCGAAGAAAAACCAGGAAGGCAGAAACAGAGTCATCAGAGACGAAGAAAAAATACACTGCCATAATTACCTCCGAACCTGACGGAAAAGGACTGGATTACATTTCAGACCATCCTTGGGAGGGAAACCTGGAGGCTACAAAGGAATTTGATACAGTGGAAGAACTGTATGAATTTGAAGGCCTATTTTACCAGCTGTTCGATAATAAATCAGGAAGACGCATCGGATACGGAATGGTCAATGATGAATATCCTGCTGCGGATATCAGAGAGTTTGAAAATACCCAAAATTCAAAACAGGGACAGTTGATCATCATTTCCGGATTTTCCAGGGCAGGCAAAGATGCCATTGCGGATGGATTGAAGGAATTAAGTGATAATTACATTTATTCTGTTTCCGCAACTACCAGGCAGCCGCGTCCCGGAGAACATAATGAAGTGGATTATTTCTTTATTACACCGGAATGCTTTGCGAACCTGGAAGAGTCTGGAGGTTTTCTGGAGTCTGCAGAATACTGCGGAAATAAATACGGAACACTGGCATCTCCGGTTGTAAAAGCACTGGAGGAAGGACGGGATATGATCCTGGTTCTGGAAACAGAAGGAGCCATGAAGGTAAAATCCCTTTACCCGACTGCAATCTCATTCTTTGTCGCAGCACCGGCACCTGACTTAAAAGCCAGAATGGATCGGACAGAGACAACGGAAGAAGACCGCAGAAACCGCCTTGCCCAGATCAGGAAAGAAATTTCCATGATCCCGAAATATGATTATCTGATCATGAACGGGAATGGGATGCTCGAAAAGAACATTGAGCTTGTCCATAACATTATTAAAGGACAGAAAGCGAAAACATCTGCAAACCTGGATGTATTAGAACAGTTAAGAAAAGAATATTGAGAGCTGCCCCTTGCGGGCGGCTTTTTTGCGGTGGATTTTTCATTTTCTGCTCTTATTTCTCATAATTCTTTTGTAAATAAAATTTTTCATCACGAAAGGAGAAACAAAATTATGAAGATGAACAGAGCAAAAAGAGGAACAATCGTACTTAACAAACTTTACGGAGGTTTCTACGTTGTAGACAGCAACTGTAAAGATGAGAACGGGAAGATCGTTTCTGCTCAGGTATTACGTATCAAGGTAGATGACTACTTGGAAAGCCTGAATATCAGATTTACTTCTGATAATAAAAGAGAACTGTTCCTGAGAGAGATCGAGAAAAACGAGGTTCCGCTTTACTGTATCGATGGACAGTCGGAAGTGAACATGACAGAGAAAAATGCCATCTGTTTCCGTGTGATCAAAGATTCCTATGAGAACCTTGCTGCGGAAAACTGGTATGTTTCTGACGGTGTGCTGGTAAAGAACGGACATCCTGCTGCGGAACAGGGAGAGATCGAGATCGACCATATCTTAGCCATTTTCCCGCGTAAGATCCTCCTTGGAGTAAAGGCAGGGGAAGATAAAATCTCCCTGATGTACTTTGATCCGAATTATGAAGGTAAAGAGTTCCGTCCAGCACTGAAAGGGATAACAATTCCAGTACCGCAGAAAGTAACTCTGGCGAACGATAATCTTCTTCTTTACTATTCCAGAACTCATATGGAAGAAAAAGGAGAGGGTGACGAAAAAACAACAGAAGAGGTCGTGGATGCGTCAGGATACTTAATCTACGATCAGGAAGGAAACATGCTTGACCATGATGAGTATGATACGGAGTCTGAAGACCATGAGATCGATACCCCGCTTGGTAAGTATGTCTTAAGCACGAACAATTTCATTGTATTCCAGGGCGAATTTAACGGGGAACCGTTCACCAACATTTACAGCGGTGAATACAGTGAATTGAGAAGCATCGATCTGGCATCGAAGGCATCCTCCGCAGAAGAAAACGTGGACGGCTTCCTGCTTATTAAGACAGCGGACGAACTTGCTGTAATATCAGATTCCGGCAACGAACTGGTATTAAAGCCGAGTAAACAGCTGTCGAAGGCACTTGGTCAGTTACATGGATATGATATCCTCGTGGACTATTGTAACAAGGGCAGATATTTTATCCTGACCTTTGCAAGCAGCAGCTACGAGGTAAAAACGCTGAAAGGCACCTTCACATCAGACATCGGCCTGGTGCTGACTGTAGAATGATCTGTTTGTCACTGTTTCCGCGGAAAATATCTGCGGAGACAGTATTTAAGAGGCACGTTATGTGTCTCTTTTTTTCATATTAAAAGAAAAAAGTTGAGGATAAATATGTTAAGAGAATGGATCAAAGAAAATACAAAAAGTGATGGTACAACAATCATTGTTAACGAGAATATCAGTATCCTTCCTCCGCGGACTTTTGACGGAATGACAAACCTGCAGGAGGTGGTGTTGCCAAAAAATCTTAAAAAGATAGGGATCCTGTCTTTTGCCTGGTGCAAAGGACTTAGAGAAATTGTGATCCCTGACGGAGTAGTGCTTATTGACGATGAAGCTTTCCGCGGATGTGTCAATTTGGAGAAGGTCAACATACCGTCCGAAGTGGTAGGTATCGGAAAAATGGCTTTTGCATTTACTTCGATCAGAGAAATCGTAATTCCAGACAGTGTAAGATATATTGACAAAGATGCTTTCTACGGATGCAGTATGTTGGATAAGAAATGTTTGGATATTCCGTACGGATGTGACTTTATTAAAGATTAATGATCTTGGTATTGGTACCGAAAATATGTTTATTTCTCCGTGGCTGTCCTTTCAGGATGGGAGAGTATCCGCGGAGAATTTTTTTGCGAAGGTAGTTGTGTTTTGAAAGGATCTTTGTAGAAGGCCTCTATGGAGACGGAGACGGTTTTACCGGAAAGGAAGACCATGTCTGGATGTCTCTTACTGGTTTTGAGAACTACCATGTCGGGGACTGTCTCTCCTTTGTGGCAGAGGTTTATCGATACATAAAAACCAGCCGCGGAAAAATGATAGACTTTGGGCTTAAAGATCCAGCAGGAATCCGAAAAGTGGGAGAGTACGAAGTTCCTTTAGATGAGCAGCTACGGATTCAGGCCGCGGAGCAGATCATCTGTATGGATCTGTGTATGTTCCGGGATCACTGCGACGGATTCTGTATTGCCAACCAGGAATGGAAAGAATCCATGCTCAATCTGCTTCTTGGAAAAGTACAAAAATAATTTTTCATCATATTTGGGACAGCGGTGTTGACCGCTACTCCTTTTTTGCTGTACTTTCGCAGTATCTCTCCAGATTTCTAACGACATTTGGAGAGAGTGCCGCGGAAGATCTATTTTTCATTAAATGCCATTCGACATATTTTCCATTTTTCTCTATTTTTTTCATAATGATTATAACTTTAAAAAACGATTTGGAGAAAAGGAGAAAAAAGGTATGACAAGAATATCTAAGAAAAAATACGACGCAATTGTAAAGGCAAAAAATGCCATTGCAGATTTTGACCTGAATAACAGAAATTTGGAGTTTGTTGACTCTGCGGTTGATGTTATTCAAGCAGTGGCGCTTGCCAAACTTGGTGCGTTGGAGAAGACAGCTCTTCTTGCTGTATTTACTTCTGCGACACTTACAAATAACGGCTTCCGCATGCCGCCAACGGCAGCTGTGGTTAGCAACTTTAAAAAAGTGTCCAAGGATATGAAACGACACACGCTTAGCGTGTTCGTGGATGATCCTTTGGATCCGAGGGCTGATGAGGACGGTTATTTTACAATGCCGCTGTTCTGATGCCTGTCACTCCCTTCAGAGCCCCTGCTAAGCAGTGGGCTTTTTTTTATATAAAAATAAAAGAATTTTAGATAATATTATTTGAAGTACAAAAAAGTGAATTCGAATTCACTTTTTTTAAAAAAATACGGCAAAACAAACCCGTAGGTTGTCTAAAGCTGAAAAATTATTTTGTTTTATATTTTCTTATAAAAAGCAAGTTTAAACTAAACAGTTAACAGAGAAAATATCACTTGACATTATTTATTGTTTTATGTACAATTAAATTAACAAAACAAGAAAACAATAAAAAGACTGATATAATCAGTCTTTTTATTTTGATTTCAGACATCTATTGGAAAAATCAGCGTTTGTCGTATAGATGAAAAATTCGCTTCTTTTCCATTTATTGCATATATTTATTATAAAATTGTCGATTTAACCTTAATGTGTACAATGTTTAAACTTAACCTTGTACAAAGCATTATTTTAAGACTCATGCTGCTACTTTGTACAAAATTAGGTTTAATTATTAAATCTGTAACTTGTACAAAGTAGAATGTTTTAACTCTAGTTTGTACAAAGTAGAACTTTTTATTAAATTATTAAAGCCATAACTTGTACAAAGTAGAATGTTTTAACCTAAGTTTGTACAAAGTACTCTGTTTTAAATCATCATTTTTATTAATCTTGATATCTATCAGCACATTTAGCACTCATTTTTCATATCTGTATACAACAAAATTATTGTATCCACTTACCTTGGTCACATAATATTCTGGTAAATAAATATCTTTCTGTGTGTAACGCTTTTGGAGAAAAATTTAGAATTCTACTTTGTACAAGTTACGATTTAATAATTCTACTTTGTACAAAAATAGCTTAAATCATTCTGCTTTGTACAAGATATAAGTTAAATAATTTAACTGTAATGTGTACAAAGTTTTCAATATGTTGGTAAAATCCGCTATAAAATATACATTTTACCGACATGCATTGTACACGTTTGAGTTAAATTGACAAAAATACTTGTCGATTTAACCTTAATTCGACAGGGAAATGTTATTCATATATTGACAAGAAAAAAATGGTTCTGGATGATCATCATTTGATATGCGTATTAATTTATATGAAAAATTATAAAGAAAGCAAAATATACAATATTATAAAATGTGGTATATTAAACTATTCGTAAAATTAGTGTTTGGCGAATAGTTTAAAGTTCCTTTTTAATCTTATACTTCCAAAGAGGGTCTCTTTATTTCTTAGTGGAATCAAAAGATTCAGTTTCCGCACCTTTCCCCATTGTTTTTGATACCGTTATTTCATATTTAAAGAATCTGTATTCGTCATTCTTTTCCATCTATCTGGGTACGTATCCTGAAACCATTTAAGAAAATTGCCAAACATGGCTTCCTCCGCCATTTTCCGGGCTCTTATGGCATCTTCCTTGTCTATATATCTTCCAAGTTTATAAGTTTTCCCTTTGAAAACAATCTGTGCCTGCCATTTTTGTGCAGTCCTGTCATAGGTAATACTTCTGACTCCAGAAGTGTTATTTTTTAACATTTTTTTCGGTTTAATACAATACACAGAGGAATTTTCCACACATCCGTTAAGAAAGGTTTCCCGAGCTTTCTGTATATTCTTTTTTCTCGCCCGAGTCTGGGCACATCCGCAGGATTTTACCTTTGGAAAATTTTTGGCAAGCACGACGAACTCTTTTCTACAGCTGCATTTACACAGCCAAAAATAACTGTCTGAATGCTTCTCTAACTGCTTGATGGCGGTGCATCCATATTTGTTTGTTTTATCTGTCAGATCTAAAGGTTGTATAAGGTTCTTTTTATTTATGCACCCGCAGGAAATCGTTTTCCCGGATAATAAACTGTCATACCGAACCGTACAGACATTTCCGCAGCTGCATTTGCAGACAGCGTAGAGTTTACTTTTTTTCTGAACGCATTTGTGACAGTCAGATGTCCGTACTGTTCTCCATTTATCTCATCTGTGTACAGAGGAGTATTTCGGCATTCATCAGAACAATACCGAGAGCTGTTACTTTTACCCTGAAATTCTTTTCCGCAGATAATGCACTTCTTTACCATATTATCACCTCTGTTTTAAAGAAAAAAAGGCTGAGACCGAGTCTCAGCCTGGTTCCCAATGCCGTATGGCATCAGGCAACTCTGTTGCATATAGTATATCGAAAAAAACTGTAATTACAATAGGCTACAGGAGAGCCTTATCGATAATCTGGTAATTTGCCCGATGGATATACAAGGCTTTGCCGTCAATCATGAGTTTGGTCATTTTTGGAAGGTCTTCCGGAACTTCCCAGTATACGTCATCCCCGGAAAAAGCCGCTATGGGCTGTCCTAACTGGGATTTGATGACCACTACACGGGATTTACCAAAATCATTCTTATATTTGTTTAATACACGGGCAATGGATGCAGGGCTTCCTCCTCCATTACTGCTGATCTCTTCCAGGGAAAAGTCGACTTCCGGTTCCAGTCCTTTCTGGACAAAGATGCAGGTATCCCCGCAGTTTTCAATCTCTTTTCCATCAATGGTGATGGTGATGACCGAAGACAGATCATAGCCGGTGATTGTTTTTCCCTCACTGTCAAAGCTTGTGGTTTCGATCTTGTTTCCGGTAATACTGATCTTATTCCCGGATGTTTTGAGTGTCTGGCTGCCATAGTTGTCATAGGTATAGATGGAATAGCTGTTTCCTATCAAAGAACCATGCAGGTCATTGATGACGGACTGCCATTTTGCACAGCCGGATAAACAGACCATGAATATGAATGAAACCAAAAGCATTAAACGTGATTTTTTCTTCATAAATATCTCCTTATGTTGATTAGTTGTAATCTCATCTGTAGTCATTATTGTTCCGAAAAAGATCTCAGATAGTCCAGCACCAGACCGGCACTCCTCTTCTGCTCTTCTGTCATGATCTTTCTGATGAAATCCGTATCCACCAGACCATCCTTGCATGGAAGAGAGATCTTGGTCCTCAGGATATTTCCAGTGTTCAGTTTTGTGGTGTAGTTGTATCTGCCGGAAATGGATTTTCTTACAGAGACGGCGATATATCTTCCAACCAGCCCGTCAAAATCAGGCAGAGTATTCTTGGGGATCAGTTTCTTTAAGTGCGCAAAACCGATAAAATCTTTTTCCTGATAAAAGACAGGACTGCCGCCGATGGTATCACTCAACGTAATCACATTTCCTTTGTTACAGGCTTCTAGTCTGCTGTATCCTTTTACCCCGTTATTTAAGGATGTATTTGTGATCACCGGCACCGTTCCATCTGCATCATACAGATCAGTTTCCGGCACTCCGCGGTAATATGTACTGTTTTGCACCTCAAACAGTTCCTCTATGGAAAACAGCTTCCTATCCGCAGATATCTCCCCATCACCCTTCGGTTTGAGCAGATCTTTGATCTTCTCCAGCAGGGCATTAGCCATTTCAGAGGAAAGATCTTTCCCTGTCACCTTTCCATCAATCTTTAAATGTGTTTCATAATTCCAGTCACATCCGGAATCTGTGATCTGATCAAGGATGACCGGGATCCCTGGATGCCCCTTCTTTTCCTTACAGGTTTTTACCAGATCAGCGTAGAGTCTCCAGACATCCCTGCTATATTTAAAGCCGCGTTTTGTTCTCTTACATCCGTCATTGCGGAAATCAACAAACAGCACGTTTTTCTGGAAATCATGCGGAATATGGGCTCGAAAAAGGTAGATGCTTGTCTGTACCTTTGCATTGGGGGAAAACAGGTCTATCGGCATCTTGATACTGCACAGCAGTGTATGATGTGCCAGTATTTCTCTGGCTGATACAGATGCCATGCCGCCTCCGGCACTGTCCTGGATGATCACTGCACCTTCCCCGCCTTCTTTTAACATGTCCAGTCCATAAGAAAGGAACGGGAGTCCGTTTTCCTCGCAGGTAAAATCCGGGTTGATGAGGAGCTTATCATATTTCTTATCCTCCGAATACAGGAATGTGTTGCCCAGGACGACTGCTTCCGCAGAGATCCCCCTGAGGATCATATTGGATACTGCAAGGGTTGCCATCCGCGGATTGATCTCAATCCCCCGCAGCTGATCCTTCTTTAACTGAAGACCCGGATTACTAGAGCGCATTTCATCATAAGCAGCTACCAGCATTCCTCCACTGCCTGCACAGACATCCAATACTTCGTCTGTATCTTTTACATGGATCAATTTTGCCATGAGATGGCTGATATAGGATGGAGTCAGCACCTTGCCGTTTTCCGTTGCCATCTGTACCGTATATTTCAGAAACTCTCCGAAAAGTTCCCCTATGGAATCCATTCCGTCAGAGATCTGGAAGATATTCTGGTAGATGAAACAAAAGATATAATGTGTGTAGCTCCCATGCAGCTTGTCAAGGTATCTGTCTCTTTCCGGATCAGATGTCAGTACCTGAAACTCTCTTGCTGTCATCTGATACATCTCTGGGGAAAGCTGGTCTTTTAAGAAGTCCATCAGATGCCTGTATATATAGTGGCTGGCGGTATCCTCTGTAGCGTACAGGGAATCCGGGGTCAGCACATGCATCGCCAGAAGCATTCCGCTGGCATAGACTGCCCGGTCGGAAGCATTGATGTGGGCTGCATGCATGATCTCGTTTAATTCCGCAGCAGCTTTTTTGAGTACTTCGTATTCTTCCATATTTTTTCCTTCACAAAAATTATCGATCGCCATATCTGTTCTCCTTTCGTATGTACGGTCAGGATACCATGATATGGAAGCCGGTTGTTTTCATACGAGAATATTACCATAAATGGGCGGAAACTGCAAAAAGAAAGACCATCCGCGGATGGCCTTAATACAATCCCATATTTTCTCCAAAGAAGGAGATTTGTCCAAAATCCCCCTGAAGCTTCGTCCTCAGATTAGAGTTCCTTGAAAGCATGGAGATAGTCTTTACCGCTTTGTATATCGCATTTCGCTGTCCTTCCAGGAACAGGTATTTCTTTGCACGTGTAACTCCGGTATACAGGAGGTTTCTTTCCAGCATGACAAAGTGGCTGTTCAAAAACGGCATGATTACAGCAGGGAACTCGGAACCCTGTGATTTATGGATCGTGATCGCATAGGCAGGGTCCAGGTTTTCAAGGTCGTTCCGGGAATAAGTCACGTAAGGGTTTGGACCATGGGCTTCTATTTCTTCATCCTCTTCTTCGTCCTCATCCATATCCCAATAATCCAGCCAGAACTTGCTATCCGTTTCCTGTTTGTCCGTATCAAGGAATTCGACTTTCAGGAGTTCTTTTTCTAAATTGACTGCCACGATATACCCAATATCGCCATTAAATACTCCTTTCTCATAGTCGTTCTTCGTCTGCATGACACGGTCTCCCTTCCTGTATGAATATCCTTCAAATGCAATGGACGGACCTTCCGGGTTTAAAGCTTCCTGGGCAAGTTTGTTCAGGGCTATTGTTCCGGCACTGCCGTTCCTCATGGGGGCAAGGATCTGGATATCCTTAGGCTGGATATGGTACATATTTGGAATCGTATCCGTCAGAAGTTTTATAATGGCCTGTGCCGTCCGTTCTGCGATCTCTGAGGCTTCCAGTTTTTCCCCTTTTTTGTCCATTATTTCCAAAAAGAAATCATTTTTCGGATTCGAATCGTCGATCACCGGGAAGAGACCGTCATTGATCCTGTGGGCATTGGTAACGATATGGCTTTCTGCAGCCTGCCGGAAGATCTTAGTCAGCCGGACGACCGGGAATACCCCACTGTCAATGATATCCTTCAAAACGGTGCCCGGACCAACGGAAGGCAGCTGGTTGACATCCCCGATCAATATCAGACGCATGTTTTCCGGTACAGCCTTTAACAGGCTGCTCATCAGACGGATGTCGACCATGGAGCTTTCATCAATGATCAGGACATCTCCCTCCAGCGGGTGTTCTTCATTGTGTTCAAAAGTCCCGGAGCCGCTGTAGCCCAGCAGACGGTGGATCGTTTTTGCTTCCATTCCTGTGGACTCGGAAGCCCTCTTTGCGGCACGTCCTGTAGGTGCGGCCAGAAGGATGTGCAGCTTAAACTTTTTAAATACCTCGATGATCCCCTGGGTGACCGTTGTTTTTCCGGTACCTGGGCCTCCGGTAAGCACCATACCCTTTGATGCGGCTGCGGTACGGATCGCATACAGCTGGACGTCATCATACTGGATGCCCAGTTCCTCTGCCATTCCGGATACATCCACGGAAAGATCCGGATTGCCGCTTCGCTGTCTTTCATACCAGATCCTGCGGTACAGGTAGTCTTCGGCGGGGACAGAAGCCAGTTTCTTTAATTTCTCAGCACAGAAGTTTTCTGCTTTCAGAAGCTGCGGAAGGTAGATACAGTCCATCTCGCATCCAAGGTCTTTTTTGGCAAGCATATCCGAAAGTGTGAGGGAAACAAGGTTTTTGTCCTGCAGGTCAAGGACTTCTTTTTCCATGGCTTCAGTTACGACCTGTTCCCGGTAACCGAAAACATGTCCCTTCATGGCAAGCTGATCCAGTGCGTACTTGATCCCGCTTTCTATCCTTAAAGGTGAGTTTTTCTCGATCCCCATTTTCTCTGCGATCTCATCCGCAGTGGGAAATCCGATGCCTTTCACATCATCCGCAGCCTTGTATGGGTTAGCGGACATGATCGTGATCGTCTTTTCCTCATAAGTCCGGTAGATCTTATCTGCGAGTTTGTAGGATACCCCGTATTTTAACAGGAACACAAAAGCGATCCTGCGGATACTGTTCTCCTGCCAGGAGCTTTTTATGCGTTCCAGTTTTTTAGGAGAGATCCCTTTGATCTCCAAAAGCCTTTCAATATTGTTATCAAGGATATCCCATGTATCCACACCAAAAGCATCTACGATTCGTTTCGCCGTTACCTTTCCGATCCCTTTAACAGTTTTGGCGGAAAGGTAGGATACAATATCTTCTGTATTGACCGGCTTGGCCTTCTCCCAGTATCCGCAGGAGAACTGCCTGCCAAATTTGGGATGTTCTACCCATTCACCGTAAAAGTCGGTTTTTACGTTTTTTTCTATTCCATGGAAGCTGCCGGTAGCCGTAAATACTTCATCCCCGGCAACGACAGTGAGGACATAGTAGTTTGTCTCATCATTATGAAAGATGATATGCTTCATTTTTCCAGTAATTATTTCCATCAGTTTTCCTCACTTTCCCAAAAATTTTTAAAAATATTTTTCATATGCTCATTATACCATATCTTGTGTGTGTCTCAAAATCTGGTGCGGAAATTGTGCATCTTTTACAAATAGCATACACAAGATATAGTGTTTTGCCAGCGCTTGCAATATGACAAAAACGGTGAAAAAGAATTATTTTTTTTGTCATATTGGAAGTATCTAAAAAAAGGAGGGATTGTATGATTTTTAAGACGGGATATGGATAAGAGCAATCAGATGATTACCTAAGATGCAGATTCCAGATTTTGAGACCGAAGATTTTTTGAATGTCCGCGGAAGCAGACATATGATCAGCCTGTCGATCAATCCTTTCATCGAAAGATTGAGGACATCTTATCGTTCAGGAATAAAAAGTCTGAAGCACCTGGAAACCTGCATAATATGATATGCCATGCTCTTATGGATCATTTAACCGAATCAGGCAAGCCCCCTGCGGAAGTTGCGAAAAGCAATAAGCGGGTACATGCTTGTATCAGGAGGAGTGCATACTCATAAACTACATTTATTCGGTGTAGGACTGCGTAGCGAATGATTTGCTCCTGATTATCAGGTATAGCTGCTCATGAAATCTGTTCGACATCCATAATGCATTGGTTTACAGGTGAAATTTTTTTAAGGCAGAGAGCTCCTCTGTCTATTTGTGTTGTCTGAAAAACAGAGGTAACCTATATGACACTGTAGGGAACGCCGGTTCTGTTTGGGGCATAAAAAAAAGAGTCTGGTACTCCCGTCAGGCCTCTCCAACTTTTTCAGGAGTCGAGGTTGCTGGTTGGGTTCTACTTGGCTGTCTGGGGGAAGTGCTGAAGCTTATGGAGCTGACTGAAGGATTCCTGGTGCACTACGGGTTTCCGACATCACTGATGAACCAGCCTTGTGAATAACTTGAGTTTTGTGAAATGGATAAAGTCTCGTAGATAATATGATGAATTTTTGAAATCAGATGAACTTTGTTGGCCCCTTCCAGAGCCAGAGGGAGATGAACGAGCCGAGGCATAGTTTTCCCCCTTGATTTTGGATTAGAGGATCCCTATGCCCCGGCTCGTTTTTTGAACGACTTACAGAATGTCTTCCGTCACCGTCGGTCGGTCACTCACCATGATTCCGATATAGTGGCAGGCTGCCCTGCCAGCATAATGCCGCAGATATATTATCTGCGTAGTGTAGTCTTTTCATCCCCTATAAAAGCGGAAATCAATTGGAGCCCCCCCTCACACTACTCTGTTTCCATCTGCATTATACTAATCTGTAACGGGTGTATCCCGTCCTGGCTCCGCGTCACTATTGACGATTTGCCTCCAGACGCTACATTTAACCATATGCGTTGCGATTGCACACTTAGGCTTATTGAGGTCTTGCGCCCGCTCCAACCTCTTTGGTACAGCAGAAAGATCGGAACTGTTCTCTCCGCCACCCCATCGACTTCTTGCCGCTCGATCGACCACTTAACGTTGTTTTCATGTCTCGTTTCCCATCAGGCAGGTTTGCGTGTTTGGTAAACGCTCCTGCCCCTCCGCTATAAGGAGTGACATCTCATATATACACATTTTTGTGCCTTAGCATCTTCCGGAGCCTTTGATCGCATAGCTCTTTCGGATACCGTGTAATACCAATATGATAAATACTGTTAGATACATCCGGTATTGAGAGGTGTGTCAGTTTTGCACTGACGTTATTTATCGGCAGAAACCGATTTTCTCTACTCACCGTTAATGTTTATTTTCTGTTTGTAACTTCATCCGTTATCAGCATTTTGTTCATGTTTACGAAAAAAAAATCTTATATGCTTGGATAAAAAATAAATTTGTGAAAACCGAAGGTCGACAGACATCCAACTCACGGGCTGGAGCATTATTTCATAAAAAGAAACCCTGACGCTGAAAGGATCAGTTTATTGCCTGTTTTCCGGTTATCGTTTTTTCAGCAATACTAATATGATTAAAAAAAATATTTTTGTTTGCCGGCATCTGCGTCCGAAAAAATGGAGTAAACAGATAAAAAGAAATTAGGGATATACGGGAGATGACTCTCTAGTCAGCTTCTCTCTTTTTCTTGGTTGTCACTGCCTGAGCGCAGATACTATGACGAAAAAAAATATTTTTTTGCGGTCTTTTGAAAACTTAAAAAAAATTAATCTATGAGAAAAAAAGTGAATTCGAATTCACTTTTTCGTAAATCAAAATATATTATCAATATAGGGCATTTACATAAAAAAAATACTCCGTGGCTGATTACAAACATACAAAAATGGATACTGACAGGCATCAATCCCTACCATTCTGATTGAAAATAACTGTAATATTTGACATTCTGTAGGGCGAGATTTAAGATCACAAGAATCGGAAAACGGATCCAGAGCCATGGACAGTGTATGGTAGTCCCGCTCAGAAACCGGGAAAAATAGAATTGTACACAGCAGACTCTTTCGGGAAACGTTTTTAAAAAACAGAAACGAAGAAAACAAAATCATGCAGAAAAAAATTCAACTGAAAAATGGATATACTTTTAACCGTGTTATTAACGGCTGCTGGCAGTTATCCGCAGTTTTATTCTCTCCTATCCTTAAACAATCTGTTTCTCTCCAAACAGAGTAAAAGTCATCCGCGGCAAATTCCGAACGCCACGGATGACTTGAAACGAAGGGGGGAAAACAAAAATATGTATGAACAGTTTTTTCTGTTCATGGTTGTATTATAGCTGATACTGAAAGCCTGCAAAAACTGGTACGAAAAAAAGCTATTCCCCAAAACACTGATTTGAGAATGTTTCGGTTTTTAAAGGGTGGTAGAGGCTGGGTTTCTCCGCGGAGAAAAATATTATCGTCTTGTGTAGGTGTCGGCTTTGTTATTTGGTATTGTACAAGTGGTACCGTCGGAGGTGTAGGCGGTGCCGTTTGAGGAATACCAGATGCCTTTTGGAAGATAATAATCTGAGCCGACAAAGGCGAACTTTTCCCCAAGGGACAAGGTTGTAAGTGCGGTGCAGTAAGAGAACATATATTTCATATTGGAAACTTTGCTGGTATCCAGAGAAGCCAGATTGAGACTGGTAAGGTTGCTACAGTTGTAGAACATCCCACTCATATTCGTTACTTTCTGTGTATCCAGATGAGTCAGGTCGAGGCTGGTCAGTCCACTGCACTCGCTGAACATGGAACTCATATTGGTAACGTTGCTTGTGCTCAGGGGAGTAAGATTGAGGTTAGCAAGCCTTTTACAATTATAGAACATCCTACTCATATCGGTAACTAAACCGTTATCTAAAGGAGTTAAATCAAGATTTGTCAGTCCACTACAGCCGTGGAACATTCCGCTTATATCGGTAACGTTGTTTGTGTCCAGAGGAGTCAGATCAAGGCTGGTCATTCCACTACAGCCACGAAACATCTCATTCATACTGGTAACGTTACTGGTATTTAATGGAGTCAGATCAATGGTAGTAAGCCTCCTGCAAAAGTAAAACATAGCCTCCATTGTGGTTACGTTGGAAGTATCAAGATTTGACAGATTTATGCTTAATACTTTGTTTAATTCTGAAAACATGCATTCGGAATTTGAAGGAGCTATTATTTTCTGTCCCGATATCTGAGTCGATACTTTCATAGTAGTACCATCCATCCAGGCGACAACTCCGTCATCTCCATCTGCATCTACGTCAATCAGGACTGCAGATGTTGGCATTGCTTCAGCTGTAAATACAATAGAAGTTGCCGTAGATGGAATTAAGTAAGAAAACTCATTCAAGTCTTCAGATGAGTTATATCCCTTAAGAAGAAATGTTTTCGGTTTAGCGTATAAGTCTAAGTCAGAGAAAATCCCGGATAAAGGTAAGCCATTATTATCTGTTTCAATTTTTGAAGTACATTGAGAATCTAAGTACCATGTAACAGCAGTATTTCCAGGAAGTTTATACTGTCCGGACACAATTTTTCCAGAACTATTTACAATGATTTCATTTTCTGAGTTTCCATCTGCGAAAGTAAGCCCATTTCCATGATAAGTAATGGTATAACCCAGTGGATTTTTGCCTGGTTTTCCGTACTGATAGAAACATCCGGTACCGGCCGTTCGTCATTAGACATATTATCATCCCACGATTTGGTAACAGTTACTACACCGGAAGTTTTGGAATCCTTAAAATCATATACTTTCTCGGAATCATTGCTTTTCTGAGATCCCGTTTCCGCAGCTACATCATTCGTATTACTTGCTTTCGAAAATTCTATCGGGGGGGGGTACTACCAGAATTAGTAATATCCGCGGGGACTGGCACTGCTGCCAGAAGAGAGAGTCCCAGGATCATGCCTGGAAGCCATGTTTTCAGGTTGCTCAATTTCATAATACAGTCCTCCTTGAGATTTATTATTTGTCCGTAATATGACAAAAACCCAGGCTTACACTATTGAAAAAAACACAAAAAAAAGACCGCCGAAGCGGTCAATTTCCTGACACCCAGAGCCGGCTCCAGATCTGGAAAAAACATTAAAAATTAATAGTTCCGCGGCGGAAAAGCAAAAGCAATCTTCCCATTCTCTAACCTTAATATCGCATCAAACTTTCCACCGTCCTTTTTCTTGAATCCTTTGATCACCCCTGTCTGTCCTTTTGTGAGCAGATCGGATATCTGTTTGTCTGTAAGCTTTTTGTGAGCCACTTCCCCGAGCAGAAATTTACACTCTGGGTACCCGGTACATCCGTAACCAAATTTTGTCTTTCTCAATGGTTTTCCGCAGAGAGGACAGGTGAGACCGGATGCCTTCTTCTCATGTACTTCAAATTTCCGGTTCATGACCTCATCGACGGTCTGGTCCACATATCCTAAGATCTGCTCCCGGACAGGTTCATAGGCTTCTGTTCCCTGACGGACATTTTTGATGTGGGTTTCCCACTCCGCGGATAATTCCGGATTGACGATACTATGGTTTCCTATATATTCAATGTAATCTTTTCCGGACTGGGTGATATAAAGTCCTTTTCCTTTTACCTCCATGTACCCGGTGGTGATCAGGTCTTTGATGATCTGGGCTCTGGAAGAAGGCATCCCGATTCCCTTGGCTTCCTTCATGATCTTTTTCAGATCCCGGTCTGTCATGTATTTCTGTATGTCTTCCATGGCATCTACCAGTGTAGCCTCGGTAAGCCGTTTGGGTGGCCTGGTCACGACTTCATGGATCCCTTTCTGGGCGATCCCTATTTTCTGTCCTTCCGATACATCCGGCAGGCGCAGTTCCTTGATCTTCGTGTCAAAGATGGCTGTAAAGCCCCGGTCTTTGATAACAGAACCCCTGCTCACAAATAAACTCCCATCCACATCGAGGAGATACTTTCTCTTCTCTTCCACCAGGTCAGGAAGAAAGATCGCCAGAAAACGCTTATAGACCATGATGCATACATTTTTTTCCATTTCAGACATTTTGGAAAAATCCGGGATCTTCCCTGTCGGGATCAGGGCACCATGGGAACTTTTTTTAACTTCCTCATCGTTTACGTATCGCTTGTTTGCCGCCGTCTTTTTGATGGCTTCAGGGGTGATGGAAGACAGATATGGTTCCATCACCGGAACAGCGGATACCGTCCGCAGCAGGGAAGAAAATTCTTTTGCTTTCTCAGAAGAAAGATGTTTTCCGTCGGTACGCGGATAGGACATGACCTTGTGCGTCTCGTATAATGACTGCAGAGCCTGCAGTGTCTCATCCGGGGAGTACCCGTACTTCTGTCCTGCCTCCACCTGGATGTCTGAGAGTTTGTACAGCTGCTGCGGAGGCTTTTTGGTTTCTTTTTTTTCTGTTTTCTTTACAATGGCTTCCGGGCCAAGACCGCTTACCAGTTCTTTAGCTTTTTCCAGTTCTGGGAAGGCAAGGTCTTTTCCTTCTTCATCGACCAGTGTCGCTACCATTTCCGGATCTTTTGTCTGGATGACCGGAAGGTAGGAACTTTTCGAGGAAAATTCATCGATCGCTTTACAATTGTCATAGACCAGCTTCAGGGTAGGCGCCTTTACTCTTCCCACCCTCATGAGCATGCCGGTCTTGACGGTATATGCGACAGAGAGGTTGAACCCGATCAGCCAGTCAAATTGTGCCCGGATCCAGAATGCCTGCGTCATACCCACATCCCTGGGGCAGGTATGGAAGTCCGTCAGGTTTTTGAAGGAATCCATGATCCCCTTGTCGGTCAGGTCGGTCTCAAAGAAGCGGTATGCTTTCATCTTTTCCAGATGCAGGTTCTTTTCCAAAAGGGCATAGATCCCGTTCCCCTCCACATCACTGTCGGTGCCGACGATGATGCCTTCGTAATCCCCGGACTTTATAAGATCATGTATCTTTTTTACCAGATCCGGCTTGATGGATTTGATGCGGAAACTGTCAGGCACCATCGGAAGCTTCAGGTCCTTCCATTTCAAATTCCATTGGCTGTATTCTTTGGGTTCCATCAGTCCGCAGACATGGCCTGCAAGGGCAACGAATGTGATGTCCCCGCAGGGTTTATTTGATCTTTCGTAAGCCTTTTTCACCAGTATCATGGTGGACGGCTTTTCGGCTATATATAACAGCATAAAATTCCTCCTATGAAAAAGGGAGGATGATTCCTCCCGTCCTTAAGCAGTCTTTCTTTGTGACCTGTGGTATTTTCGGTTCTCAGCCTTCTTGTATGCACTTTCGATCAGTGCAAGTTTTTTGTTGACAACTGACATCTGATAATCCAAAAAATCGTTCTGGATCTCCTCTTGGAGGACAGAAATAGTATTTTTTGCCGCAATGTATTTTTTATAATATTCGCGGCATTTGTTGCGTACCATCCAGTAAAAGGTTCCTTTATCTGATTCATAAAGGTCTGCCAGGTGTTTGTACATTGGCTGTCCGTTTTTACTAAGTACGTAATCATCAACAACTGCGACAACCTCTCTGGTACGTTTTGAGTAACCTAGAGTGGTTTCTTTATTGACAGTATACCCGAGTCTTTTTTCCGGTGCTTCCAGTACGGATTCCGGGTATCTTTCCGGTTTCCTGTCTCCGGTCAGCAGACCGATCGCAGTCAGTTCTTCCCGGCTGAGCGGCATCCCGGAGGATCTTTTCTGTAGCGTTACGTCAGCAAGGCCGAACCGTTCAGAAATCTCCTTTGCAGCTTCCTGCAGGGACAGCCCTGTCTGGTGCATATAGACATCAAAGATATCCCCCGCTGTATCACAGGCATAACATTTGATCTTGTTATTTTTTCTGATAAAGGCATTTCCGAACCTCTGGTCATCATGGAACGGACAAAGGACAGAAGTCAGTCCTCCGATCCTTCGTTTCTCTATGCCAAGTATATCACAGATATCTTCCATGCTGACGCATTCCTTGATTTTTTCCAGGTCATATTCTTTCATAAAAAAATCCCCTTTCGTTTTTGGTTTTAAGATAAAATGAAAAATGAAGGGGATTGATAAAATCACATATGGCTTTCGTATTCTGCAAAACAGATACAGGCAAGACAGACACAGGATGACAGGAGCATCCCAAGGGTAGAGAAATTAACCCACCATTCACCTGGACTTGCAGCCGGTAGACTTGCATCCGTCGAACCTGTAGCCGTCGAATTAGCAGCCATCGAATTTGCAGACGTTGAACCAGCAGTTGAGCCAGCTGCCGTCGGATCCTTCGCCGTCAGAGCGGCGTTGTTTTCCGATGGATGAAAGACGGCGATATCCGGATGGTAAAAATAATACCCTGTCATCTCCGGTTCTACCGTCATGGCATCCGGCCTTTCCAGATGAAAGCAGAAAATAAAAGAGGAAAACAGCAGTAAAGCAACAAAAGCGGTAAGAAAGATCCCGCGGAGAGCATTCCCCGATTCATACATCCCCGTCACCTCCGATCCGTCTTTCCAGCCGGTCGATTCTTCTTTTCATCCGCAGCATGCTTTTTTTTATTTTTCTCAGCCGGGCATCCCGCTGGTACATTTCCAGCGTATACAGCTGGTGAAGGGAGACAGCCAGGCTGATGCAGACCATGGAAAACTGTTTAAAGAGCAGTGAGGTAAGTACCCCTGCCATACCAAGCACAAACAGATTGACCATCACCGTCCTCTTATTTCGAAAAATGGGGAATATACGTGCAGCAGCACTTAATGCTACAGATATTACAAATATTCCATTGAGTATCCGGAGTATTTTAAGAAAGAGCATAGTATCCTTTCCTCCAAATAAGGACCAGAAACTCCGGCCCATATTGGATCATCTTTTTCGTTTAGTCATAAAGAGCAGGATCCCGGCAGCTGTACCAGCTAAAAGTGCGGCAAGTAACTGTCCCGTATGGTCCGGCTTCAGACCCTCCTCGATCTCCGGCTTCCAGGTCTTCTTTTTATCAAAAATAAAGGTCTTTCCATTCTCCACAAAAAGGCAGTCGTCTTTATCCATGTCCCGGAATTCTTCTAAAATCTTCACATCAACTGCTGCGGAACCATGGCTGGTTTTTACATCCCGGTAATCTGCAAGGTTGATATCCTTAAAGCTGGCAAATACAGGGATGATCTTATTCAGGTAAGAGATGGAAGAATCATCACTGTTATCTAAAAACAGCTTATAGTCACAGGAATTGATGATTGTCTCATCAGCATCAGCCAGGCTGTCGATATGTACAAATGCAGAGAGCTGGCTTTCATCGTATCCTTTGTCCCACATGTAGGAATAATCTGGATCAAAACCATTAGCGATCAGTGTCAGATGCTGTCCGTGGAGATATTTGCCCCTTAACAGCATATCAACGAACCTCGGGGTACTGCAGGGGCATGGATGTTTCAGATAGATCACAACCTTATCCTCAAAAAACATCTTCGGCTTGCAGACGAGCAGTTCGACACAGGAGCAGTATTTCTTATTAAGTGGATCCACTTCATAGACCTGGTACCCCTTTGCCTTCATCCTGCCGGCGGTTGCTTCACTGATCTTCCCGTTATAATCCAAGACAAGATAGGATCCGTTTGCAGCAAGAAGATTCAGGACGATCAGGTCCCGTACTTCATCCGCAGTCCCTCCGACGGCAAGCAGGTTTCCGGAAACCAGTCTTGCGATATGCTTTGAAATCTGAAGCGGGAGCCCCGCGGAAAAATCTGTTCTAAATAAATCTGTCATTCAATTAAACCTCCTTTGATGTACCTAATATGGAAAAAAATCTATAAAAAAAATCCTGCCATCTCTGGCAGGAGAAAAAAGTGAATTCGAATTCACTTTTTTACCACCGGACCGCCATATGGTCAACCAGATCCCTGGGGATCTCGTCAATGAAACGGGAGACCTCCATGGCATAAGTTTTTCCATAATTCATTCTTTGGGCGGCACTGGTAAGCGTCAGGGTCTTCCTTGCCCTGGTGATGCCGACATAGCAAAGACGTCTCTCCTCTTCCATGGCAGCTGGATCCGTGCTGTTGATCGCCCGGTATCCCGGGAACGTGTTTTCTTCCATACCGGCCATGAACACATGTGGAAATTCCAGTCCTTTGGAGCCATGGAGCGTCATTAATACTACACCGTCCTCGTCGTCCTTTAAAGAGTCAATTCCGGATGTCAGGGCAGATTCTGTAAGGAATCCTTCAATGGCTTCTGCTCCCTCATGGTTTGTTTTCCTGCTGTAGTCAGTGGCCATATTGATCAGTTCATAGACGTTCTCTGTTCGTTCTTCCAGCTCCTCGCTTTTTTGTGGATAATCTGCAAAGAAATCCGTTTCATTAAGGATCATCTTGATGGTCATATCTGCCGTCTGGTATTTTGACTCTTCGGTCATTTTCCTCAGCATTGCAGCAAATCTCTTTAATTTATCCGCGGCTGTCTTTGATAAGATCTCATCCGCAGAGCAGGCTGCATCATACAGGCTGCAGTTATTTCGGAACGCATACTCTTTCAGCTTTTTGATTGTCACTGCACCAATCCCGCGGCGTGGGACATTGATGATTCGCTCCAGTCCGAAATCGTCATCCGGGTTGATAAGGACGCGCAGATAAGCAAGCATATCCTTGACCTCTTTTCTCTCAAAGAAACTTAAGGCACCCACGAGGCGGTACGGGATATCCTTCATTGTAAGACACTGTTCGAAGAGGCGGGACTGGGCATTGGTACGGTAAAGGATGGCAAAATCCTTATAATCAGCCTTTTCCCTGTTATGCATCCGTTCGATCTCGGATACGATAAACTTCGCTTCTGTTGTGGCATCTGGCAGAGTAATGGTCCGCAGCTTGCTCCCCTCTTCCCCCTGTGTCCAGAGTTTCTTTTCTTTTCTCTCCTGATTATGGGAGATCACCGCATTGGCTGCGGAAAGGATGTTTTTGGTGGAGCGGTAATTTTCCTCCAGCTTGATCACCTTTGTATTTTGAAATTCCTTCTCGAATTCCAGGATATTGCGGATATCAGCTCCGCGGAAACTGTAAATGCTCTGGTCATCGTCTCCGACTACACAGAGGTTCTGGTATTTATCCGCCAGCATACTGATGATCTTGAACTGTACAAGGTTTGTATCCTGATACTCATCGACCATGATGTACTTGAACTGCTCCTGGTAGGAATGAAGGATATGCGGGTAATTCTCAAACAGCTGGACGGTCTTCCATAACAGGTCATCGAAATCCAGGGCATTGTTTTTCTTGAGGATCCGCTCATATTCTTTGTAGACTGTGATTAATGGGTAATCCGGATAGATGCTCTCTAGTTCATCCGGTCCGAGCATTTTTTCTTTCTGCTTAGAGATAAAGCTGATGACATCGTATACTTTGATATCCGGATATCTTCCCTGGAAACCTGTTTCCTCGAAAATAGTCCTTATTATTTTTTTCTGTTCATCGGTATCATAGATGACAAAGTTCCCACGTTTGTATCCAAGAAGCATCATCCTGTTTTTTAAAAACCTTACACAGGCAGAGTGGAAGGTTGTGATCAGCATCTTATCCGCGGCTTTGCCGGTCAGGGAAGCTGCTCTTTCCTTCATTTCTTTTGCTGCTTTGTTGGTAAAAGTCAGGGCAAGAACGCCCTCCGGTTCAGTAAATCCGTTTTCAACCAGATAGGCAATGCGATGGGTCAAAACTCTTGTTTTTCCGGAACCAGCACCGGCAAGGATGAGCAGTGGGCCTTCGGTATGCGTGACGGCTTCTTTTTGCTGCGGATTCAAACCATTTAAAATATCAGACATATATTTTCTCCTCTCATTTGTTCTACCTGAAATACTACTATCTTTTGACACTTCCTTTTTCTGGTACGGAAAACATCTGATTTCCGGGCAATAAAAAGACCATCTGAATGGTCTTTTTGGTGTCCTCTCATTTCAGTAGTAGAAGTATCTCCTGGCAACCTCTTCATAATATTCTTTTTTTGCGATATCCAGTGTCTCTCGCAGGCTGATCTCATTTGCTCCGATCTTTTCTCTCAGCTCTTTTGCGTACGGAAGGAGACTATCCGCTCTCCTGCCGTTTTTTTCTGATTCCTGGATATCCGCATACACTGCTTTTAACGCATCAAATGTCATAGTCTTATATGGATTCTCTGTCATACCGGCACCTCTCTGCTGTATTTAACATGTTTTTTTGCAATTTTGTACTGTCCTGAAAAGTTCATCCTTTCAAAGTTCTCCAGGGTGGACTGTAGTCGGTAGATGAAGAGATCCATTTCCTGCTGGGTCACTTTAAAGGTAAGTGTCCTTTTATCTTCTGCATGTTCCACATCCACGGTCTTCAGCTTTCCCATATCCCTTAAAAATGCCTTGCAGTTAAAGATTTCAAAGGTCCAGTCCACACTTAAGGAAGAGGAGCCTGAAATTGAGATTGAGTAAGCGGTACGCCTGTTGTTTTTATCCGCAGTAGATTTTGGTTTAACTGGGGAAGAATACAGCGGAGGCAGGTTGATGGTTTGGGAAAGACGATGTGATTGATACAGGTACAATGCTTCATCTATGGCTTCTACCATCTGTTTATTTTTGGGGTATCTGTCTAAATTGGCTGCAAAAAACTTTCTCGCGTTCGTAAGGATGTTCAGCCCGTTTTCCATCTGCACTACCTCCGCGGCAGTCCGGTTCTTGCAGTTCCTTTCTTTGATCGGGACGGTATAGGCCGGGGTATTTGGCTTGCTCATTGCCTGCCGGTTTAATATGTTTCGCTGGAACTGATACTGGTTCAGGAGATACGGTATGTCATTAGCCGGGATATTGGCAACCACGCTTCCCTTTTCCGAAGAGGCGATGGCCATGCGGAATACGGAATAACCGGTGTGCATTTCCATTGGCGAATTTTTTGTATCCCCTTCTCCCGGGACATTAAGGTCCGCGGCGCAGGTCAAAGACATTCCTGCTCTGGCAGCTACCCAGATCTGCAGGGGATATTTTTCTACCATAGCCTGTTTATCTGGGAGCGGCTGGTTGGTTTGAGGATAAGATGGCATGTTATTATAAAACTGCTGATATGCTGTCTGCGGAGACTGATTACTATACATTTGTTTTCTCCCTTCTGTTTTTCTTTAATAATATGACAGAACGGGAAACTCTTCTTTTTGTACGAAAAAACTCTTAACTTGTTTTTTGTACTTTAACTCTTTTTGAGTTAAGATACATCAACAAAGTTAAGATTAGCCTCAAAGCCATATTATTACTGAAGATTTTGCTTTTTTAAAAATCAAAAATCTCCGCGGTGTTTTCATGATTCCGCGGAGATCAAATAAAAAAGACCCGCACTTTGCAGGCAGGATTTCCACCATGACAATAAAGTCAGGTTGGGATATTGATCCAAAACTCAGAAAAATAAGGCAGCTCTGCATCTGCAGGCTGCCTACACTTTTACGCTGTTTTCGCACCATATTCAAACATTTTGATGCCAATTATACGGCAAATGTCGAACATATGATTGATAATTAATTCCACATCAGGATCTTCTTCTCCTGATTTATGTAGTTTTTGGCTGATATGCTGCTTAGCTTCATATATTTCTCCATACAGCCTGTCGCATTCCGAGCCTTTAAAAAACTCGTCCTGTATTTTTGCGTACTTTTCTGAAGCATCATCTTCTGTAATTGCTCCCATTACCATTTCGTATACTGTGTTTGCGTCCATGTGTGAACCTCCTGTTATGTGTTTTTGTGTGTATGATTATCATACTTCAGATATTCTGTTTTCTCCACAAAAACAGTTCGCAAAATACCTGCCTTTTTCGACATTTTGCGTTGTACAAAAATACCAACAATTTAGACTTTTTTTCGGGGCATTGTATGCGTTTATAGGATGAGAAAATAATACAGGGAGATGGATGAAAACAGGGAGAATTGTGGGGGAAATTGTTTTCTGCGGATTGACTTTGGCATTTGATTGTACTACAATTAAGATAAATAAAAGAAAGGAGAAGTGTTTTTATGAAAAAGTTTAAAACTGTAAAATTTGCCGCCCTGATGCTGTTTGTCTGTGCGGTACTGTTCTGCATGAAACCGGTTGGAGTACAGGCTTCTACAATGCAGACCATCAACACCAAAAGACCGTGTAAGAGCTACGATATCACGGGGGACAACAAAAAAGACTCAATACAAACAAAATGGGCATTTGATAAATACGTGTCTGTCATTGTTAACAGAAAGACCATCTACAAAGACAAAACTCCGATCGAGTATGCTCCGACTGTCCGTTACTGCAGATTTGAGAATGGTACTCCATTCTTATTCATTGAGAGCTACGGCGTAAATGAACTTGCTCAGGCTACCATTGTTTATTATAAGAACAACAAACCGAAGTCTATCAACCTTGATTTTGGTGCTTATGGATGGCTGTATGGAGTAAGTGGCCTTAGTGTTTCAGGGAATTCATTTACCGTACAATACAGCACAATGTTAGGATCCACAGGATTTACATACATGCCACCATGTACATTTGTATATAAGAATGGTGATATTAAAAGAAAAGGTGGTTATATATACGAAGTAAACAGCATAGGCAATTATTCAATCGGAAATACTTCTTATGCGAAGACAGCAAAGAAATTAACAGCATATAATGATACTTCTACAAAGACAAAAGCCTTTTCGGTAAAAAAAGGAACAAGAGTTAAAATTACAAAAATATATTATAACCGAAAAAAATTACTGGTTGGCGTTGAATACAAAGGAAAATTTGGATGGCTAATCGGAGGAAAAATTCCGAAAATACGTCTCAACCCATTGTTTAAAAATCTGGCATTTGGAGGCTGATCATGAAAAGGGGATGCATATGGCATCCCCTCTTTTCATCTGGAAACAGTCATTACCTTTCCCATAAATAGTATTTCATCATTATTACTGTCATAGATCAGGAAGGCAAATGGACGGGTAAGCTCCACAGTTTTGATGATCGGCTCATCCTCCTCCGCGGCTGACATGCATTCCATGATGACAGCAGTCACTGCCGCTGCTTTCGTGCCGTTTTCATCCAGCTCCAGTTTTGTTTTCTGTAGTATAGTATCCACATTTACGTTTTGGTCTGCAATACCGGAGAAATCAGCATTGCTGGAAAATATATTGTCCAGTCCCAGACCTGAGAGCATATCATTTAATACAGCAGTAGTCTCAAACTCAAGCTTTGGCATCTTACACTGGACTTCGTCATACTCTGGCAGGGATTTCAGAAGTTCTCCAATACCCAGATCCTCAAGGCTGAAATCGCCCTGATCGTTTGGCAGGATACCTATGAAACTTAATCCGTTAGCGTAGTCCCTGCCAAATGCAACAGCTTTGTCGTTCTCATAATACCGGTCTCCTGTACATGTCATGTAATTGGTCTTTTCATTATCCCCAAATTCTTCTTCCGTCTCAGAAACATCCCATGGCTCCCCGCTCCATCCGGACTCAAAATACAGGGAATTGGTTAAACACAGTCCGGTACTGTCGCTGATAAGGTCCGGGGTTATGATCTCCGGGATCAGACCTTCTGTGTTTTTTTCACACCAGGAGTTGATGATACCACATGTTTTCTCCGCGGCAGAGAAATCCACATTTTCTACCTCAGCCCCAAAACTGTCCGATACAGTATTCCTGAATTTCTCCTGAAGCGTCAGTTCATCATCTGCCCAGACCGCATCTGCGATCTTTAATTTCGATTTATATCCATAATTCTCGTCTTCGGTATTGTATTCTTTGATCTTGTCCAGGTAATCTTTTGCATAGGAAGCAAAATCATCGGTTCCCAGGTAATCCCCCAGGACTTTTTTGGTTTCTCCCTTTGCACCTTCCGCGATCATACCGAGTGCGAAGTTAAGACTTGTGGGACTGAACATGATGTTTTTTCCATCGGCTGCTGCGGAGATCCGATCTGTCATTTTTACGGAATTCTGCAATACTGCGGCTTTGTCGATATCAGATTTTTTCTCTTCAATAGATGCTGCAATCTGGACCTCATGGTCTTTTGCGGAATCGGCATATACATTGGCAACTGGCATTACGACAGTCATGGCCGTCATGATTCCGGCTAACAGTTGGTTCCTTCTCATAAGGCAGTTCCTCCTCTGGCGTTTTCTTTAGTTTAGCATATAATTCTTTCGGTTTTGTAATCTGCGAAAAACAAAGATCTTGCAGGATGGAAGGCCTGAAGCATCAATACAGAAATGCATAAAAAAACAGAGACCGTTGGCCTCTGCTTTCTGTATTTTACATCCCAGTCAGAAGTTGGTTTCTTCTCATAGGGCAGTTCCTCCTTTGGCATTTTATATAGTTTAACAGATGGTTTTCAGGGGGGGATTTTTATTTTTGGCTTTTTTTTGTCAAATTATAAAAAAATCCAAAAGGAGGAAACGGGATATGAAATTTTCAAAATCTTTACTGGCTGTCAGCATGTCTGCGATGATGCTTTTTTCTGCACCGGTAGCAAACGCTGGTATTCTTCAGTGCCAGACTGTTGAAGCGGCAGTATCAAAAACTTCAAAACTCAACAAGACAACAGCGAATCTTACTTTAGGAAAGGGTATCCAGCTTTCATTAAGCAATGCCGTATCCAGTAAGATCATGTGGAAGGTATCCTCTCCTACTATCCTGGGTGTTACTCAAAGAGGATATGTCACTGGCTTAAAAGCTGGTTCTGCTTATGTGTATGCTACGTACAAAGGCAGAACATACAAATGCAAAGTAACGGTCAAAGCGGATCTGTCAAAGGTTTTCTTAAACAAGAAATCAATTACAATGAACGAGGGAGATTTGTATAATCTTGTGCTATTTAATGCAAGTGGTGCAACCTATCGGTCATCGAATCCTTCTGTAGCTTCTGTTACAAAGAATTCAGACTCATCAAACTCCTCTTCTTGTACTGTGAATGCAAAGAAAGCCGGAACTGCCACCATTACCGTTAAATATGCGGGAAACTCTTTCACTTGCAGGGTGACTGTAAACAAAAAGACAAAACCGGAGATCAATATCGACTCCGCAGAACTTAATGTAGGAGAGACTTTAAACTTGAAGCTACAGAATGCTTCCGGAAGCATTATCTGGAGAACATCCAACTACAGAGTCGCAAAAGTATCATCAACAGGAAAAGTAACAGGTGTTGCTGCTGGAAAGGCAACAATTACAGCACAGAATAATGGAAAGAAATATACCTGTACCGTAACTGTGAAAAACACAGTAAAAAGCAGTGAAATGAAAATACCGCTCTATATCCAGTCAGACTATTCGAAGGTAAAATACGGAAACAGCAACCTTGCTGTCTGTGGAGATGGACCAACCTGTCTTGCCATGATCGCAAGTTATAAAACCGGAAAAACAGTGACTCCCGCGGAGATTGTAAAATGGTGCGGAAATAAATATTACATCAATGGATCTGGTACTTCTTACAATATCTTTTCTGCAGCCAAGAAATACGGGATCAAGTCTGTAACAAAAACATCCAGCACATCCATGGTATTGAAGGCTTTACAAGAGGGAAAACCTGTTGTAAGCGTACAGAAAAGAGGATTATTTACAAATAACGGAACTTTCATCGTTTTGAGAGGAATTGATAAGGGTGGAAAAATTCTTGTAAACTCTCCGAAAGACAGATCTGTTTACAGAAAATTATATGATCTGCAGAGCCAGATCGCAAAAACGTCCACAACATTTATGATCATTAACTGACATCAAGAAAGCAGGGGCTTATGGCCTCTGCTTTCTGTTTTTCTACTTTTCCGTAATGACATTGCAGGAATCTAATATCTCATCTGTAAGCATCGGGTTGTAATGCTCTGTCTGAAGGGGTAACAGGGATTCCGTACAAAGAATGGCTGATACCTGTGTACCTTTGATCCTGGAGAGTTTATGAGGAAAGTTGATTCCTCCAGCCAGATGTCCAAAATCATTGACCATAAGAGTTAAATGCTGACTGAGATCCATTTTGCCATTCAGGATATCATCCAGGATCAGTGTGATCTCAGCAATCAGTTTTTCGTTTCTTATCTTATCAGATCCTGTCAGATACAGGACTGTTTTTTCATTGTGGAAAATATTATAGTAATAATAACGAAAATAGTCGTAGAAAAAGCCCTTCGTGTCATCAACATTGCAAATATAAACATGGTATCCTTCCTGTTTTAATTTTTCACTGGTCTGTCCCTCAAGAATCCCCTCTGGATCGATTACCAGATAGGAACCGTTTTTGGCAAGTATTGATTGAACCAGATATTTTTCCGCTTCTGTTTTACCTGCAATGAGCAGGATATTTTCATTATTTTTTGTTGGCATTTGTATTTGCTCCTTCTATTCTGAACGATGTTTGAAAATGATACAGACAGTATACTACAAATCTGTCACATTCGAGTAATGATTGATCGAGTAGGAGGCGGCTTTCGCCGCCGACCTCTCACACCACCGGACATGCGGTTCCGCATCCGGCGGTT
>ERZ773200.13-NODE-13-length-190314-cov-17.715766_pt1 | contig 190314 bp, 181 predicted proteins | sample MGYA00581008_ERZ773200 | MGnify/ENA primary metagenome ERZ773200 (study PRJEB29015, sample SAMEA2737770) | human gut metagenome | biome: human gut; feature: human-associated habitat; material: faeces | place: China | collected 2012 ... | reverse complement strand
GACAGTAGCCGATATTGATTTCAAGAATGAAGTTGTGATTATCGACCACCAGTTACTAAAGAGCAAGGAACAAGGCTATTATATTGAAACGCCTAAGACGAAAAGCGGAATAAGGCAAGTACCATTAAGCAGAGAAACGATACAGGCATTTCAACGGGTTATGAAGAAACGCCCAAAGGCAGAACCATTTGTGATAGACGGACAGGGCAATTTCCTATTTGTCAATCATAAGGGCAAGCCAAAAGTTGCGATTGATTACAACGCCTTATTTGTCCGTATGGTAAAGAAATACAACAAGCACCACAAAGACAATCCCTTGCCACATATCACACCGCATACGCTACGCCATACGTTCTGCACAAGGCTGGCAAGCAAGAACATGAACCCAAAAGATTTACAGTATATCATGGGGCATTCAAACATTAGTATCACAATGAATTGGTACGCTCATGCGTCCATAGATACCGCAAAATCAGAGGTTCAGCGTCTAATCGCATAAAAGTATTTACCACGATTTTAACAACGATTGATAGAGAAAATATAAGAAGATAGACCTAGATATGCGAGGTTTACCACAAAAGCAAAATGCCCGTAGAGCCTATAAAATAAGGCTTTGCGGACATTTAAGAAGATATAAAAAGATAGTCAAAAAGACATATATAATTTATCTAAAACCTTATCTTTATTTTCTTTCGCGGGCAAATTGATGCAGAGTGAACCTGTACTGTCGCACCCACTTAACGCTAAAGTAAGAGTTGTAAAGTTAGTATTAAAACTACCTGCTCCTGTATCAATAAAGTAGCCGTTAAAAGAACCATTATTAGTATGAAAACAATCTCTTAAATATATAGTCCAAATTTTTGTTGTACTTCCTGTACATCGTATCATGCTTGTAGAACCTGTTGTAAGTTTATTTTCAAACTGTACAGAGTCTAATTTTAACTTAATTACATTACCTGCAACTAAAGCTCCTCTAGTGCTGTCTGTATAGCCTGGGTACTCTGAGCTAAATTCTGTTCCATCGCCGGCAATGTATTTACCATCTAGCCTACATAATCCTTTGCTTATTTTTAAATTTGAAATCTGAATATTTTCAACTATATTGTCAGCACCTATACTATTTATCCAAAAAATACTTGTGTCAGTTAAAACTTTTGAACTCGACAAATAAGTAGCTGTAAATACTGTATTTAACCCACTGCCTATTAAACTTAAAGATTTATTTATCTTCAAACTGTCTTTTAAGTTATAGTTACCTGCTAAAAATTTAATTTCACTACCCTCAGGGACAGTATCTATCAATTCTTGTATAGCTATATTATCGCTAATGCCTGTGCATTTTACATCACAATACATTAATAAATTTGCATCAGAATCTTTAGCCCCTACTAGATAACAAGTTTTGTTGAGCGTTTCTTTTAATTCAGCTATACTTTCATCAGTACCGCTTAAACTTTCTTCAAACTCACTAATTTTTTCTTTATCTGCTTTAGTATTAAGTGCTGTATATACAGCCCCACTTGTAACTAAGTCATCGCTACTTTGTAAGATGTTATTTCTTATGAACCTTGTACCCAACTGTGAAGATGTTCCGTTACCGACAAGAGCATAGCCTGCTGATATTGTACTAAAGCCTGTACCACCTTTGCTAACAGGTAACACAGTAGAACCAACTATATCCTCTAAAGTAGGCTTATTATTAGTATTATAGTAAGAACACCAATCGCTCCAGTTATTGCCGTTTTTGGTTCGTACATACATTTTAGAATAGCTTCCTGCATATCCCCATGTATCATAGTAAATTTGTGTCACATAGCCACCACTATGGTTACTTGCTGTTCTACTTGTTAAAACAACTAAAGCAAACGAATATCCAGCTGTTGCACCCTGAGGAGTTCTCTTTGTAACAGGTGCATTTACATACTCAACTCCTGAAATATTACAATATATACCTTGTGTTGTAAGATTATTTAAGTCTACATTTTCTGAACCTTCTTGCGTATCAAGAAAATTAGGAATGTTAAAATCTGTAATTTCACTTTTGGTGTGGGAATGTCCTTCAACGCATACTTCTTTCCAATCACTCCAACCTGTCGAATCACTTTTTCTAATATAACAATATCCTTTAATGCTCACATGAGACGGAAAAAGAACTTGTGTAACAGTAGTAGAACTACCTACCATATTCCAATATACTTTCAAGGCAAAACTTCTAACATATTTAGGTTTGTTATCACATGTATTACCATAAGGTGCATAATATTCGCCCTGTTGAAGAATTGTGTTAAGGTCAGGGCTACCAGTCAGGGTTGTCCTTGTAGGGTTTGCTGAAATATCTATGTCTTTCGTGCCATCAAATGCTGTATTGTTGATTTTTACAGCATTTGTAAGTTTAGATGCCGATAATACTTCTTTATTTATATCAGCAGTATTATCTACATTTCCAAGCCCTACTTGTGCTTTTGTAACCGAATGTGGGTTAGCTGTGTCATTTAAGTGAGATGCGATAGTTTTTTCAATTTTATCTATTACAGTATCTACTATATCCATGTTAGCATTAATGTCTGCTATGTCTGCCTCAACAATATAATCAGGCTTGTTTAATTTGTAGTTTGTTGTCTGTTCCATTATTCAACCTCCATCTTAAAGTCGCTAAGTGTGAATATTTCCGTCTCCTCACAAGTAATATTTACATACCCATTATTCACTTTAAAATCAACTATATCTGCTACACCATCGCACACGATAGCCGTATTTAATAACCTCGCATAGCTAAGTTCTGTCTTATTAAAACTAATCTTTTTTAAATAGCTATCAACAGCATTTTCAATGTTCTTTATTGTATTATCTGCTTCAATAGTGTTGTCTAGCTCCACCTTACCACTTATTGCAACACCCTTAACTCCTGCACTATACACTTGGCATATCGCCCCAAGAGGAGCAACTCCACTGCCATCACCATTGGCGTTAGGGTCTATGTAGTTTTGTACCGTTTTTAGTACATTATTATCCACCGTTTCCCCGTTTTCTCCACACACATATAGATTTACTTTATTCGCTATAGCTTTATCCCTTGTAGCCTTAGCACTTCCTACACCTATACATTCCCTAGCCCATAATATGTAATGTGCCTTGTTGCCACTTGTGGCAGGCATAGAAAGCCTTATATAATATCTTTCCCTTAATGCCTCATCAGTTTCCTCGTCTACACCTCCTGTAATGGCTTTAGAGTTGGTAATGCTCTTTACATTAGCGTTAGATGTTACCATCTGTGTTATTGTCCCTATTTCGGCATTGCCATTCTCTCCTGCCATCACTGCTACAACAGGCACCTCCACTGTTCCACTTACCGCTACATCGTTTATTATCTCATACTCTGCACTCTCGCTTGCTACTATAGTACCTGCATATATAGTACCCTCACCTGTTACATCTATGTAGCCTGTGGCAGGTTGTGCCTCTTTTCGGCTTAGGTCAGTCCATTGCCTTACATAGGCATCTAACTCGTCCCCTTGCAGGTTTTCTATGTTCAGCTTGCTTGCTGTATCATTTACAAGCCCTAACAATTCGTATATCTTTATTGCCACAGCCTTAAACAACTCCCACAGCCAAGTCCCCTTAATCTTAGAATAGCTGTCAGGCATTTCACTTAGCATATCACTCTGTATATCTTGCAGTTCGTCATCGTACTTCATCTACTCACCGTCCTTTATTGTTACACTTTTGTCCTCGTTATTGTACTCAATACCTAGCCCAAGTGTACTTGCTATATCTCTTATATAACAATATGCTGTTCCATCGTATATCTCTGTATGTATATCCAATAATACCTTGCCACAGCCTACTCTTTTCTTCTCCGCATTCCACCAACAATCTCGCCCTAATAGTGTTACTATATCCCTTGTCTTTACAAGATTGCTTCCGTTAATGTTAGCAGCTGCAACTCTACTAGCTTTATTGTTATAATATACTGTAATATTACTGAATTCAGGCTTTCCCGAAACTGTTTCAGTCTTTGGCTCTGCTAAGAATATGTACTCACTACAATCTATAGTAGCTCTTATATTCTTAGCTGTGTCATAGCTATATTGGTAGCTGTTAATAGCTATTGCTATGTTGGCAAGCTCTGCAAGGTTATCTGTTATAACAAGCCTTGCCGGTATCTTGCTATTAGTTACATACTCTATTAGGTCTAATACCTCCTGCCCATTTCCTTTGCAGAAGTCATAGTCCTTTGTTGGCAAGAACAAATCTAAAGAGAAGCTGCGTGGTTTTCTGTTCCCTAACAGCGTTAATGTATTGCTGTGTGTAGTTATTGTGTCATTTTCAATAGCTCTTGTAATGCTGGGCAAGATGTCGGGTACAACAGGTATCTGTACAGCTTTTGCGTTGTTATCACAGCTTAATACTATCTTAATCGAAGTCATCATCTAGCCCTCCTAATATAGTGCCACTAACACTTTCACTAACACTGCCCCAAGTGTACTTCTTAACATTGCCCCAAGTAGTGCCTTTAAGCTCGCCCCAGGTTACATGCTCATACTTAAGTGCCAAATCTAAATGATAAGGCATCATATTCTCAATAGCCCTTTTTACAATACCTAAGTATTTGTTGTTTTCGCACTTTAAGAAATTAATTTCCACCGTCATGCCTTTGAAGTTTATTTCAACCTCAACACCGGGAACAGTATTAGCTGTGTTCTCCAGTAACTTCTTAGTCGCAGTACCTGTTCCAAGCAGTCTAGTCTTAACATAAGCACGCCTCTTGCTTAAATCGTCAAGCTTCTTGTTAAGCCCCATTTCATTCTCTTTAATTTCAATATACCAAGTAGCATAGTCTAAGAACATCTGCTTATATATATCGTCAATTTTCTCTTTTATAGCACTTAATTTCGTCTCGATAGCATTAATTAAGTCTATTGTTACCTTGTCTTTCCTGTACAGCCTATTTATTAACTTTAACACCTCTATAACCTCCCGTAGGAATATACCCCTGATGTTACCTTTTGCCTAACGACGCCGACTTTTTCGTTCTCGGCACTTATCTGTATACCATCTCCCACATATACTGCCACATGGTATACTTTTTTCTTGCTCGCCCAGAATATTAAGTCGCCTTTCTTTCTGTCTTTAGCCTTTATTTTTTCACACTTATTGTATAAACCCTGTGCTGTAAGCCTTTCTATTTTAATGCCCGCTTTATTAAAGCAATAATACACTAGCCCACTACAATCGAAGCTATCCGGACCATTTCCACCCCACCTGTAAGGCTTTCCAATTTGGTTTTTAAGAATTGTGTACAAATCTTCAAACCCCGTGCCGGCTTCCTCGGTCTTTATTTCTTCTCGTGTAATTACAGCACTCTCTGTCAGGGTATTACTTTTTGCCTCTTTCAGATATTCTAATGTACAGCTCATCTTGTGTATGCCATTATTTATCTTGTGTGACACTTCTACAATTCTAAAGTAGTCATCTATGCCTAAGTAATCATCTATAATGTGCATCACTCTGCCGGCTCTTGCCTTATCGTGTCCTATAAAGTCCATACTTAACTCTCTTTTGACTTTGTTCTTATCGTTAAGTTCATTCTTAGCAAGCTCTTTAATATTCTTATTATCATCAGAATTTACAGTATAGTTTTCTGCCAACAAGCCATATTTGCTGATGTTAGTATTATCACTTACAGTATATTCCATCGCTGGCATATTCCCACTAGTCTTAGAGTTTACAATAGCAGTTACTCTGTTTTTCATTTCCTCTATACTGTGTGTATACTTGCCTCTGCTATGGGCTTTCTTGTCTGTTACATCAAACTCTCCTACATTCTTAGCAGGCTTGAATGTATAGCTTATAGGCTCCGCAGGAAGCTGAAATACATATATACTCTTGCCTCTTAGCTCATAATAATACTTCTTACTGTCATTATCTTGCTGTATCTTTATAAGCTCTTTTATAATGTCATTTACATTCTTTATGTATACACCATCTACCTTTGCTGGCATATCGCAGATACTTCCGATAGATATACCTACTTTACTGAATAATTCTTTCAAACATTCTGAAACACTCTTATTCTGAAATTGCACAACAATTTCATTCTTGTTTAAATAAAATCCAAAATCATAAGCCTTTATACTCCTACACGGATAATCCCTTGTAACACTTACTACTACTGCCCTTATTAGCTCCTCATTATTGTTACTAACAGTTACTATATCACCGGCAGTAATAGCATAATGGCTTATATATCTGTCTGTAATATCCGGAATACTAAAAGAGAGGGAAAGCCCTACGGTATCAAGACTTTCTTGCCACGCCAGATTTTCTACTACCTTAGAAATATCATCTGCTTTACCCTCCTTATATAATGTCACTTGATACATAAGCCTGTTCCTCCAATATACTACCGTCTGTTAGTGTAACTTTAAAAGATATGTCTAAGCCTCGTCGCTTTCTTTCTCCCTTCCATTCTGTCACACTTTCCACCAGCCTGTGTTTCAATAACTGTTCTGTAACTTCTCTTTTTAACTCGCTATTTAAGTACCCCATAGGTAGCTGTCTGCTCCCTATGTACTTGTATACACTTACACCGAAGTTTTCACTTTCCTCTACTGTATATACCTTATAGCTACCAGCTTGTGTTCTTAATACATTCTGTATATATTGTTTTACATTTCCTGTTTCATCACATTCAACAAGCACGCCATTTTTCATCTCGTGCTGACCCGTATTATAGTCGAACACAAAGACATTACCTGTATCTTCTGTACTTGTTGTTGTTATGCTACTGCTCGTTGGAAACATATTATCACCTCTTAATTATATTAAGATTACTTATTGTTTCTGTTTTTCCTAACACATATAAACTTTGGTTGTCCTCTCCTGCTATGCAGATAAACCTGTCCCCTATCTCCACAGGGTACTCGTCTACATATAATATACCACTTGTTATGCCTTTCCCATCGGTTATTCCTTTAATACTGAAAAATTCTTTAAATTCCAAAGGAGTCCCTGCGTAATATATCCTTATAGTAATAGGGGTGAGGCTTGTTACCTCACCCACACATATACCTATCTTCGCAGGATTACTTCTGCTCTGTATTTCCTTTGCAAGCCTAACATAACTATCCATTAGTCTATCTTGGACAATACCTTTATTTCGGTGAAGGTAAATGGCATACTTCTTGTAGCAAGTTTCTTAGCTTCATAATCAACAGGAGAAATTTCTGTGAACTGCACACCTGTAATCATATAGCTTTCGCTCTTATTAGTGTTAGGGTCTGTAAGAGTAGCTACAATCTTGTAGTCAGGTGTAGTACCTTTTTGATAAGCTTCAATTAAGTCAGCATCTATCATAGTGTTTACTCTTGCACCTTCAAGAGTACCTTCACCGTCATAACCTACATAAACATGGTGTGAACAGTAGTCACCACAAGGGCTAAAATCCTCATATTGACCTGTCATCTTAATATTTACTTTGTTGATTTCAGCAAGAAGGGTGTTGTTTAAAAACACCTCTCCACTAGTACCTTTTAAGAATTTGTTGTCGTCAAACATTTTTCTTACCTCCTACATTATTCTAATGTTACAGTAAACTTTAAATTTTCCATACAGTTAAGGATTTTAATATTACCCTTAACAAATACAGTCCTTTTATAAGCCATTGTTTTAACTTTATTTTCGCTCCATTCTTCAGCTTCACTCTTGCCTGTGCCTACCCAAGCAGAACGCTGTTCAGCTACATCAATTTCAGCTCTGTTGTCGTACTCGTCATCGAGAATATCCTCATTGGCAAGCTGACTGAAGTACTGATTTACAGCACTAATAAATAAAATCTGATACTTGTACTTATTTTTAAACTTACCCTGATATGTGGTCTTAAATACTTTATAGATGTCATCTCTAATTAAGTCCATAGCCTCTACTGTTTCGATGTACTGCATATCCTCTGTAGCAGTATTGCCATTAAGTGTTGTAAGAGAGTTACAGCCTGTTACAATTCTAACGCCACCAATGTCATTTGTTAAAACAAGCTGACCATTATTTACAGCTGCATCAATGTCAGCTACCTCAACAACTTCCTTAAGGTCACTACATAAGAAATTAGTACAGCCTTTAGTAACATTACAAGAGGCTACAATACCAAGTAAGCTAGGTAAGTATTCTACAGCCAAAACAATATTGCCTGCACTGTTACGGCATCGCTGATTAAAGTATACATAATGCTTACAATCCTTATTAGCAATAGTACCTACTGCCTTGTATGTCTTGCCAGCGTTCTCCTGTGCTTTAATCCAAGTAGCCAAGTCTTCCTGCATTGCACCCTCGCTGTATGTTACTTCAATGCCGAACAGCTGATAGTCTTTACTACCTCTTGTTATAGTGTGTTCACCCTTGTCAAGGCTTACTGTTACGATGTCCTTAAAGTCAGCACCACTAGTATCAGCTTTTATAGACTTGCCGTCAATTAAGAAATCTCCGGCATTGTTCTGCTTGCCATAAATTAAGAATGTACAGCTACTCTTATCCTCCGGTACAGTAAACTTAATTTCACAGTTGTTCTGTATCTTAATAGCTGTAGTATAGGTCTTGCCATTGTTTTCCATGCTTACAGTTGGAGATGTATTCGCCCATACTGCTGTAGTGTCGCCATAGTCTACGCCTATGTCATTAACCTTAGCCCCTGGGTTATAGTATACAGTCTTAGACTCGTCTGATGTTTCTATATTGGAAGCTATCCAACCTGTACTTCTAGTGCTAAGAATATCTGCTGTAAAGTCAGAAAATCTAGTTCCGCTCTCTGCAATTACGACACACTCATAAGGAGCATAAGCCATACAGTTCTTAATCGCTTTTAAGTTATCAGCTGTATAAAGGTTCTCGTCAATATCTGCTACTGTCTTGTACACTTTGATGCTAGGGTTAAGTTCATTTAACAGCAATATCGCTGTTCCTCTTTCACTTCTTGTCATTAATGTAGTTGCTAGCTGTTTAAAGTTAATTTCAATAGTTGGTCTTGTTGCCATCTGTGTTACCTCCTAAGTTATTTATTTTCTAATTCCTCCATAGGCTCAATATTGCTTTCGTCAATAAATTCAGTACCTATTTCGAAATTAAAACTACAATTCAATATTCCGTCGTCTACTTTTTCGAATTCCAAATCGTCTACATATACTGCACAACTGTCTTTAATGTACAAAGGCTCTAAAAACGAGTTTGAAACCCTGTCTTCAATTTCGAATATTTCAGCCTTACTTCTTGTTCTGTCCCTAGCATAGTAATAGCAATTAAAGTACACCCTTATTGACCTTATCCTTGAACTAAAAAAACCAGTCTTAACCGTATTCATAAAGATTTTAAACGACGGTCTTTCAACTGGTTCTTCTATGTCACTATCCAAGAGTTGTATATTTGTACTTTTATTTATGCAATTACATACAGACTTAAAAATATCTGCTAAAGTAATAATAGCTCTCACCCCCTGTTAAGTGGCTCTATAATAGTATCTGTAAACTTATCACAATCTCTCTCGTAAGTATCTTCAAAGGCATCAGCAGAAGTTTTAAAAGTATGGTAAGCTTTAGTTCTGCTTCCCGTCTGGGTAGTATGCCCTTGTTCTACCAAATGCCCATGATAACCCGGAGCACCAGTGTATACTCTTATAGCATCAGCCCCTGTTCCATCGTGTTTGTAGTATTTTCCTCGCTTAACGCCCTTAAAGTAGTTACCTGTTTTCTTTTTTACTGTGCTTTTTGCAGTTTTGAGAGTGCGATTTTTAAGTTTCGTTCCCTCTTTCTGCATAAACTTCTTAATCTCTTTAGAATATAAGCTTTGTACTGCGTTCAAAGCTTCTGTCATCTCGTCAAGACCTTCGATTATAAAGCCCATATTTATACCACCTTTATTGCATCAACGACCTTGCTACATACCATATCTCCAAGTAGTTCAGCAGCATTTTCAAGCCCGAAAATATTGCCTTGAACATTTACAGATATAGAAACATTTGGCGAACTGTTCATCATCTTCTCGCTTTGGGAATGTGGATATATCCTTGTACCTTGTGGTAAGTCTATTACTTCATAGCCATGTTCATTGATAGTTGTAAGTCCACCACCAAAATAAGTAGAACCTAATGCACTAGCTTTTGTGGTTGTAGTTTCTTTCTTATTTCCACCATTGTTATTATTGTCATTAGTGCTTACAGTACCTGTTACATTAATAGGCACTTTAATATTAATACTCTTGCTAAGAGTGTCTACTACTAAGCTTCTAAGCTTCTCTGATGCTGTTTTTGTTTTGCTTTCGTTAGCCTGTATTCCTTTTACAAAACTGTCCCCGTACTTCTTAGAGCTTTCTAATATTTTAGTAGTGTCAGCCGATAATACAGTAGATAGTGTTGTAATACCATAGTCTTTCAAAGCCTTAGCATTATTGCCTACAGCACCTATTGCACTGCTCTGTATAAATACATTAGCATAGCTCTCAGGCACTTTTTCCATACCCTGCATAGACTTCTGTAACTCCTCTACTGTAGGCATCATTTTCTCGTAGAACTCGCCTATGTGCTTCCTTGTCTCAGGAGCTATCCCGTCAAAAGCAGTTCCTAAATCCCTCACGAAAGCACTTGCTACACTATCAGACATTTCCGCACTTCCATTAGCAAGCTGGTCTGTCATTTCTTTAAGATAGTCACTGTTCCAACCACTTAATGTACTCTTTAAAGCTTCACTTACCTCTGGAAATGCCCCCATAATAGCATCATTTTCGAACTGCAAGCCCTTTGTTGCTAAAGCTCCCATCTTCTCATTGTAAGCGTCATTGGCTTCCTGTATAGCTTGTGCCATCTTGTCAGAGCCATCTTCATACATCAGCTTAGCCTGTGCTATTGCATCTGTTCTAGCCTTGCTGTATGTTTCTTTTAGATTATTAATTTCCTCATTTGTCGCATCAATAAGATTCTGAAAACTTTCCTGACTTAAATCTCCTGCTTGAAAGTCTAGTTTTAATGTTTCAAGCTTTGCCTCACTTTGTGCTGTAGCAATTTTTTCTTGTATTTCAGCTTGTTGTGCCATAATAGCAGCTACAGCCTCTGTGCTGTCTAAATCCCAATTATGTTCATAAGCATTTTTTGTTGCATTTTTTAAATCTTCTCCAAGCTGTGTAGCTTGTTCAGATAACTGCCCATAATAGCCATTTGCATCTGCACTAAAGGCATTACTGAAGTCAGAATTATCAAATAACAAACTCATATTTAAAGACAAACTGTACTGCTTATCCTTTATGCTTTCTTGCAAATTTGCTACATACTCATCTGCAGCAGACATATAGTCGTCTTTACTTACACTTCCACCGAACTTAATTTCAAAATTCAGCTTATCTAGTTTCTTCGCCGAGTCGGAAGTGCTTTCCAAAGAATTCTTAAAATCCTCTGTCGCACTATTAACACTATCTACCTGACTTATAAGTTCACTACCAAACACATTCTTAACAATACTAGAGCATTCTTCAGCTGAAAGAGTTATATCGCCAAAATGTTTTGCAATGTCTGCTTTTTCCATATGTTTTTTCCAGACCATTACTCCTGCACATATCGCAGCTATTCCAGCTACAATCCAAGTGATAGGACAAGCAAGTAGGCTTGTATTGAGAGCAGTTTGGCATACAGTCACTAACTTCTGTGCAGTAGTAAGCCCTGTCATAGTGCCTTTTAGCTTAACCATAAAATTAGTGACCTTAGTAGCTACACTAAAAGCCTTTAACCCCGCAACAACTGTTCCTCCTGCAATAGCAAGCTCATCAAAATTCTTAGTGCAGAAACTTACAACCGGCTTAATTTTATCGAAAGAGCTCTTGCAAAAATTAATTGCTTTTGGCACCTTATTATCAAGGATTACAGCGAATTTTTCAGTTGCAGAAGGCATTTTTGATGAAAACCAATTAAAAAATTGCGTTATATAAGGCTCTAACTTCTGTCCTATAGCAATCTTAAAGTCATCGGTTGCCGACTGTGCTCTTGCCAATGCACCACTAAGATTGTTTGTCATTGTATTTGCCATAGAGTCCAAGGCTCCGTTACTGTTCTGTAATTCAGCTCTAAGATTTTCAAACTCCGTCTTGCCATTACTAGCCACAGTAGTTAATCCTGACATAAGGGCATTTAATGTAGTAAGCTGTGTCTTGCCTGCTATCATAGTAAGATAATTGTTTCTCTGTTCTTCTGTCAAATTTTTAGTCTTATCGTTTAATTCTAAAAGAACATTAGAAACGCCTTTAAACTTACCTTCGCTGTCATAAGCAGATAGCCCCAGTGCCTGCATTGCCTTATAACTTTCACCACTTTGTTTTGTAAGATTTATAAGTGTGCTTTGTAAGCTGTTACCTGCTTCAGACCCCTTAATGCCTCTGTTCGCTATAATGCCGAGCAACGCTCCACTTTCGTCTAAACTTGTATTAAAATTCTTAAATGTAGCACCACAGCCGATATATGCTTCTTGCATTTGTGTAAGAGTAGTATTACTCTTATTCTGTGCTCTTGCACACACATCTAAATAGTTACCTAATTGGCTTGTCCGTAAGCCCAATGCTGACATACTGTCTGTAACAAGGTCAGATGTAGTAGCAAGGTCTGCACCTGTTGCCTCTGATGCTCTAAGTATTGGCATTAAGCCATTCATACTATCCTCAGTGGACCATCCTGCAAGAGCCATATAGCTTAAAGCATCTGCACTTTCCTGTGCAGTTTTTGTTGTACTCTTTCCAGCCTCTCTTGCAGCACTTTCAAGTTTCTTGTATGCTTCGGATGTGGAATCAATGCTTAATATACCAGCCACATTGGACATACTCTGTTGAAAATCCTTATATGTATTTACAGCAGAAGTAGCAAATGCACCCATAGCAGCTGCTCCTGCTGTAGCTGTTGCGACTGCCGTCTTTGCCAGCTTTGCAAGTCCCTTGTCTATGCTTTCAGATGCAGTATTACAATTTTTAAGTCTTTGCTTAAATATAAGTGTCTGCTTTCCTGCCTCTGTCAGCTTCGGCGTGAACTTATCTGTTAGATTAAGTATTGTATTAATAGTTTTCCCCAACTCTTGCACCTCCTAATACTCTCAATGCTCCATTCATTTCCTTGTACCAGAGCTCCATACTCTGCTTATAAAAAGCTCTTTCTAATGGAGTTAATGAGAGTAAGTATTCAGGTTTAATTCCCCGTACAGCATAGAAAGACAGCATATTTAACTGACTGTCTTTCTCTATTAGTTTTTTAATTTTTCCTCTGCATCTTCTTCATCATCATCAAAAAACTTAATTAACTTAATACCAATATCACTTATTTCATCTACATCAAATATCGCCCTAACTGTGTCGTACGGATATTCAACCTCAATGCTTTCCTGCAACTCCTTAGAACGAAGCATAGGGCAGCTATCATAAATAAGTTTTATCATACCCTCAATCATATCCACATAACTTCCGGATTTTACCTTTTCAGAATATTCAATTCTTGCAGAGTCTGTTGGATTGTTAAATGTAATATTGCCCCCAAGACTTTCGATATAAATATCCTTTGTGGCTATTTTTTTTCCGTCCTTTGCCAGCTTTTTTTCTATAAGCTGTTTTAAAGATACCTTAATTTTCTCCATAATCTTCGTCTCCTTCAATTATTAATTTACAATAAAATTCAATTATGTCGTTCTTTAAATAATTTGGCATAAAGTACATTACTTCGTACTTCTGCCCCTTGTACATAAAGTACATATCATTTCGTGTCTTCTGTATTGCACTTTTTCTTACAGTAATTTTATGTGTTATGTTGGCATTAATGCTATTACCGTCTAGGTCCTCATTCTTGCCACTCTGTGGCACTATCTTAGCCCATACCGAACACATTTTTGTATACTCAAATGTAACTTCGCCGAATTCATTTTTTGTTTTTTTCTTAGCATAGCAATCTATCCTGTTTCTTAACTCTCCACTATTCAACTTCTGTCACCTCGCTACAATATTTCAGCTGTAACAGTAATGGAGTCAGATTCCCTAATGTCTTTTCGTAGCTGTTATTAGTAAGCTCCCTATTGTCATAGGCATTAGAAACGAATAATAATAAATATTTTTCAAAAATCGGATTGCTTTCCTCCGGCACAAAGCCTATTGCATTTTTGCAATAGGCTTTGCCTTCGGCTATTAGGCTTTCAATGAGCTCGTCTTCTTCTGTGAACTCTTTTTCAACTCTTAAATATAGTTTTACTTTATCTAGCATATATTATTATTCCTTTGCAGATGCTGTTGATGGTTCTGGGATAATAACTCTAACGCCTGCTTTAGCATCTACCTTGCCTACATCAAATCTTTCAACTGCTCTTGTGAATACAGAATACTGCTTAAAGCCTGCTTCTTCGCTCACAGCAATTTCAAGGGTCCTTCTATCGTAGAAGTTGCAGTAGCTACTTAAGTCACCAACCCAAAATTCTAACTTTTTAGTATCGTTACCATATTCACTGTCGTTAAGCTTTACGATTTCGTACCCCTTAAATGTAAGCTTTGTTCCGTCTGCTAAATTCGGTTGTAAAAGTGGTCTACCGTTACTATCTTCTAAGCTGTCAAGATAATCGAAACCTGCCTGATTAGTGTAGATTTTAGCATTCATAGCAATAGCAGTATCAAGTTTTACATTTAATGCCTTAGATATAGCCTTGTAGTCAGTACCTTCTGTGTACTGTGTAGCTTCTTTCATAAGTGTAACAATAGCATCGTTTTCACTGCGTACTGCTCGCTTTGCAAAGTGTTTATCAATGTAGCTAAGCAAATTTGCTTTTTCATCCTGTAACAACTGTTTTGAGATTGGAATAAGAACACCTTTTGTTTTTACTTTGTAAGGGCTCTTTGCAAATTTTGCATCTTCCTCAGCAATGTCACCCATTTCATCAAAATCGATTAATTTGCCATTACTCTCCACCTCCACAGGGAAAGAACCACTTAACGTAGTTACAGGCACTACATTACAATACTGCTTTAAAGAATTAAGACTTCTCTTTAATTCCTCAATCTGTGTTCTCTGTTCCTCTGGTACTAAATATCCACCGTCTTCCCCAGTTTTTTCCACAAGTGACATTTCCGCATCAGTCAACTTCATTCCTTTTACAGCCTTGTTAAAGGCTTCGAGAGCATTGCCCTGTCCAGTTGCAATCGGTGCAAAGTTCCTGTTCTGTGGCTCATTAATTCTGTTTTCTACTTCAAGTTCTTTCTTTAATTCGTCAATTTCCTTAACAAGGGCAAAGGCTTCTTCAATCTTGCCTTCTTCTCTAAGTCTTACCATTTCCTCTTTCTTTTCCACAATGCTATTGTTAATTTCCACAATCCTGTTCATTTTTCGTACCTCCTAATAATAATTGTTAGTTATTTATAATTAAAGCCTTAGCTTAATTATCCAGTAACGCTTCTGTTATAGCTATCTCCATTTTCATTTTTTCAAGATTATTATCATTTTTTTTCTTATTTTTCTCTGTTACCTTAATGCTTGCTTCTGCAATCTTAATGTTTGCAGGCAGTTTGTAACGTTCTAACATATCACTTCTTACAGCTGCACAAGCCTTACTGCCTGCATCTATTTTTATATTCTTAAATAGCTCTACACAATCTGCGTTGGATAGCCAAGCTTCAGAATTATACAACTCTCTAACCTTTTTTTCATCTTCGCTGTTAGCTAAGCTGTTTTTATAAATTTCAAAAATGCAATCTCCTAGCTTGTCTAAGTCATCAGCTGTTTTCCTAAGTTCATCCGAATTACCTACTGCCCTTATCCAAGGTCTATGTATCATCAGCACAGACCCTATCGACATTACTATTTCATCGCCTGCGAGAGCTATAAGACTTGCAGCACTAGCAGCTATACAGTCTATATGTGTTACAGTTTTGCCTTTTCGTTCTTTTAGTAAGTTATAAATAGCTACTCCGGCATAGGCATTACCCCCAGGGCTATTAATATGTATATGTAATTCTTTATCCTCTATAGCCTTTAAGAAGTCAGCCACAAACTTAGGATATACTTCTGTATGCTCCATATCGTCATACCAGTCGGTGTACTTTTCGCTACTAATATCCCCATATATATACATAGTCGCTATGTCATTTTCAATCTGCACGCTATCGAATACTTCTTTAATATTTACTATCAATTTCAGTCCCTCCCAAGTAGTTCTCTATGTTCAAAATAATAAACCTGCCCCTTAAAGCCCGTCCCTCCCGGAACGCCTGCGTAATCATGAATAGCTCCTGTATCGTCTTTAACACAACAGCCTATTATAAGCATTTCAACAATTTTATTGTTTGATATTACCTTGTGTTTAGTTCCCACTCCAAATAAGTAATCACCCATTGTTATCATCTCCATTCTTGTCTATCTTATATTGCTTTCCAACATCCTTAATTGATATATAAGTACCATTAACTATATTAGTATCTCCACCTTCTGTATCAGGTAAGTTTAATTCGTGTCTTGCTTCATTTATGTTATATATACCAGTAGTAACACCGGATACAAGACTTTCAATTTGACTCTTAAAATCACATCTTAATATGCCCTTTACATTTCGCTTTGTAAAATAGCCTTGTTTTATTTCATTAGAACTAAGAAGTTTGTGCGTATCTTCTTGCTCATACGAATTAAGTATGTACAAAAGAGTATCTACATAGAAACTTAAGTTCTGCGATTCAGAATTAGAATAACTGCTCTTTTCATAGTTATTTAGCTGATTTGGCTTAATACCAAAGGCACTTGCTACTTCTAATGCTGTAAACTTCTTAATCTCTAAGAATTGTATGCTCTCTAAGTTTATATTAAGAGGTGTCATCTTCATTCCCAAGGGCAGAGGTATAAACTTGCCATAGTTATCTGTACCTGTGGCATATTCCTCTATTTTTTTTATCAGTCTTTTTTCTGCTTTATCGTCTATATCTCCCACATACTCCAGTACTGCCTTACCGGTCACACCGTTTCTGTAGATATTCCTGTTCAGGCTGTCGGCATCTTTTTTGGCATCTAGTGTATTGTGCAATATATCCCTTATAGCCATTCCACTAAATCCGTCAGCTGATATAATACTGCTCCTATAGTGCAATACATCTTCATAGCTGAATATAAACTGTCTACCAGAGCGTGGCTCTATATATCTTATATATACCTGTTCTCTAGCCCCCAACAATCCTTTATTGTCTATAAGTATTGTTGTGTGGTCAGGGTTTAGTGGATATAAGGCTTTAGTATATATCTTGCCACTTCTGTCATGCCCTCTCTCAATCCAAACAAAAGCATTTCCATAGTGGTTGCGGTAATATTCTACTGTAGCATTATACATAGCAGCTGTCATGTACGGGTTAGGTCTTAGTCCTATTACAGAATTTAAAGGGTGTTCCACTTCAATGATACCCTTATCTGTATGCCTGTACACTTTGTTGTTTAGCTTACCTAAGCTCTCACTAAGTATTTTTATGCACACAAAATAAGTTATCTCACTTAAATCCTTTTCCTTAGTTACCATTCTGTCACTAAAGAAGCTATTTACTTCAGATATGTTAATCTCTTGTGTAGCACTTGTTGTTGTACTTGCTCGTATATCTCTTACTATCATTTTTCTACCTCCTAGAATATATCTAAGTAGTTGTTTAGGCTTTCCTCATAGTCAAATTCTCTATCAGCAAACATTGCACCAATAGCCATAACCATTGCTATAATTCCATCAATTTTCTTTCTTGATTTTCTTTTGCTATATTTTACATTTCCGGCATCGTCTGTAAGTGCTACTGTGTTTTTAGCCATCCACCTTAAACAAGGATTGTTTGCTATAACAATTTTCTTATCTATTAACAGTTCTTCAAATGTATTTATTGCCGGTGACATTGACCTATATCCTTGCCCAAAATCTAGCATATTAAATTTATCTTCAAGGTTTTGTTTTATTGCCGGACTGCCCCAACGGTCAAAGGCTAGAATTTCATTGTTAATACTGTTATCTGTAATGTATTGTTGGACCTTTTTATAATTTATATATCCACCTGCAAAGGCATTTATATACCCCAACTTTACCCATTGGCTGTATGGAACTCGGTCATCCCTTTCCTTGTCTTCTATTCTGTCATAGGCAACAAAAAGGTGTGGATAAACAATATATCTATTATTTTTCTCATCATCAAAAAGTTGAACAAAGGCAGTGATGTCACAACTTGCTGAAAGGTCAAGTCCAGCAGTATTTGAAAGCCCTTTGATTTCTTCATAGTCAATATCTATAGTACACTCGTCCCATAAATCCATATCTATAGCATTTTCAATTTCACTTGAAATGTGCTGATTTAAAATAAATCTTCTAAAAAATCGTTCAGCATATTTGCTCAACTGTGCTCTTTTAGCCAAAATTTCAATGTCGGTTCTACCTCGGAACACATCTAATGCGGGATTAGCCTTTAGCCATTGCTCAGGGCTTTCAACATTACAGCCTTCATCAGCTTCATAAATTGCATAATAGAATGTTTCATCGTCAATTTGCCCATTCTCAACAGCTTTAGCATAATTATATTTTTCAAATTCAAGGTTAGTTTCATCTTCTCCACTACTGGCTGTGCTTATAAGAATGCCTAACGGCTCGTCAAAAATACCTTGTCCGGTACTCAATCTAGCATACAGGTCTTGATTTTTAAATTCGTGTACCTCATCAAGGCAAAAGACAAAATCGGCATAAGAGTTGGCATTTCCGGCATCAGAACTAATAACTCTTAAATATGTATTATCTTCTTTTCTAAACACTTCTTTCACACTTTTTCGTATTTTGCAATACTTTTCCAAAGGTGTGTTTTCAATAAAGTGCATAACCTGATTAAATAAAAGATTGGCTAAAGGTCTACTCACAGATGCAAGTATAAATTCGCCACCGTACTCAGGGGCAAAAAAGTACAAGTATGTTAAAATAAGACCTACTACAAAACTTTTTCCATTTTTTCTCGCTTCATCAATCAGAGCTTCTCTAAATCGCCTTTTTCCTGTTGCCCTATGCTTTACACACAATATATCTGTGCAATTTTGAAACTGGAACACACACAAACGGAGCTTCTGATTTTTCTTTCCCTTGTCTGGAGTAAGTTTGCGAGTAAATTTGATAAATCTTTTAGCTTCTTTTACATCGTAGTAATACTTATCATTATCCCACAGTTGTTGCTGTAGCTTTAATAATTCATCAATATTTTTAGTTGTGACTATATCGTTTGTCTTATAATTACTTATATCCCATATACTTTTCACAGCTATTCATCCTCATCGTCATCATCAAGCCAACTGCTGATGTCAGGCTTATCATCATTTCCTAGCATACTATCAAGCTCTTTTAAAAGTCCTGTAAATGTTTTTGTATTTTCACGAAGTTCTTTTTGAGCTGGATTAGCTTTTACAGTACCTGTTGTCCCAACAATAAAAGCTCCTTTCTTTTCCAAGAACTCTTTACACGCACTTATTAGCGGAACAATATCAAGAATGTTTTTATACAAGTATGCCTTTGTTGCACTATCCTTAACCTTGTCCTTATATGCTGCTTCAAATTTTTTTACATTTATCTTCTTACCAACAAACTCAATTTTTGTAGAAGTATTTTTCTTAACTCCCTGCTTTGCATTTTCTCGTTGGTTTCTTTTTGCTAATTTATAATATTCCGTTCTATCACTCACATTTACCTCCGAATTTATAAAACCAGTTAAATTTTTTTAATTTAATTTTCTGTCCACATCTCACTTTTTTAATCAATATTTTCACACTTGAGGGGGGCTGCGGTTACAGAGTCAACCCTAAAAACTTTAAGGGATACCCCCTATCCAAAAATCGAAAATTCGTTCTATTATCAAATTTCTTTTTTATTCAACGACTGTAGGTACTCTTGCATTTCTTCTTTACTCTTCTTACTCTTATCGTAAGCATAATGCACAAGTCCATGGCATTTATAACATAGCGTAATACAATTAGTTATCACAAGTCTTTTGTTCCAATCGTCTTTAACCGGCACAATATGATGTACTATAGTTCCTTTAGTTATCATACCATTAGCCAAGCACAATACACACACACAATTGTCTCTTTGTTTAGCAACCGACACAAGTTTTTTCCAAACAATACTGTTGTAAAATGTTTTAGAGCGTATATCTCTATTGTGTTTATCGTAATACTTATTTCTTTCAGAAATTTTTTTAGATAACTTAGACTTGCATTTATCGCAGTATTTATCAGCTTTTTTTATTATTTTTCCACATATACAAAACTTCAAATCCTGCATAAATACTGCCTTTCAAAATTTCCTACAAAACCAATACTGTGAAATTTTATAAATATAGTTTCTTCTATTAAATATAAAAGAAAAAATATTACAATTTCCAAACTTACATTTTAAAGGAAATTATATTGTAAAATTATTTAAAGTATTACTTATCTGTTCATCTGTTACGCCAATATATATAAGTGTTTCTTCTGGTGTAGTGTGATTGAATATTTTTTGTAACATGGCAACATCTTTATATTGCTTATAATGCCAGTAGCCAAAAGTTTTCCTGAGAGTATGACAACCTATCGCTGTAGTTACTCCTGCTTTTTCAGCTGCTGCATTAATTATGTTATATACTTGTCGTCTTGATATATGCGAACAGTACCTGTTGCTTGTATAAAACAAATAATCATCATTGTTAAGCTGTTCGTAATCAATATATTCCAGCAACTCTTTTCTAATAGTTTTTGGAATTGTAAAACGATTTCTTTTATTTCTTCGTCTATGTCTTGTTTTCTTTTCTATAACATATATGGACTCTTTATTCTTAATGTCTTTTACTTTTAGCTCAAGAACATCTGATATTCTCATTCCAACATGTATGGAAAATTGAAATATCATATAATTTCGATAATTTTGTCCAATAAGAATGTTTCGCATTTTATCCAGTTTTGCCTTTGTTCGTATAGGCTCAACTTTATTCATCACACCACCTCACATTGCATAAAAAAAGGACAAGCCGTTTAGCCTGTCCTTTGATTAAGGAGTTGTAAAACCAAAGTTATTACTCTACTATTATAGCATGCCCCAAAGTATTAAAAGGTATTAAAAGGTATTAAAAGGTATTAAAAGGTATTATCCTTTAAAAAATAATTAGGGTACTTAACTTTAAACGCATTAAGGGCTTTACCATGTAGCGTTTTTATGTAAGCATAGCTATAGCATAAATCTTTGTTTGTTTTTATGATTTCAAACAAAGATTTTTTATTTACATATTTTTCTGTTAAAAGCTCAATGTATATGTAATTGTCAAGAGAGTTGATTTCTTCAATAATTGTTTCCCTTAATTGTCTTAAATTTTCAACATCTTTTTTTATTTTGCTTTCATAATCAACCATTTTATCAATTCTGTTATAGCCATTACTTAAAGAACTATGTACTTTTTCCTTGCTAGTATCTAAGCCTTTAGGGCTATAGCAGTCTTCCCTCATTCTTTGCAATTTTAACTTTTTTTGTTTCAATCTAGTATCATATAGTATAATTTGCATAAGATACTCTTTAACCGTCATAAAAGCCCTCCTTGACAACTGTCCTCAAATATCATATAATTAATTTGTACTGAATATATGGAAAAACATTGCTCTCCTAAAATGTATAGGAGGGCTTTTTCTTACTTAAATTTCATTGCGAACTTGTCGGATTTTCCGACAGGTTTAAACTAAAATTCTCCATTGTATGGTTCATTCCAACATTGTTCACAAGTACTTGCTTCGCACGAAACTTCCCCGGTCAAATTCCTAACGCAAAGAATGGGGCGTCCTCCCAATATCGGGGCTTTTGGAAACATTTTTTTAAAGTGTTCCAATCTAGTTTCCACCTGATGTTCGTCAGACCATTTTTGTACGATTTTTATCGCTTCGTCAGGATACGTTCTTTCAAACTCTCCACATGGCAAGTTGGTCTTGTTGTTGTTATCACTAATCGGGCAATCTTTACAATCTATCTCACAATTCCCTGTCATCCTATTCTGCTCTTTAAGATAGTTTTCAGTATATCCGCAATCAACTTTCATTTTCATTACCTCACTTTTCCCGCTCACTCTTTAAAGCATCAGTTTTTTTATTAATTTATACTAATATATATCATTGTCAACATACTCACCTGCGACATAGTTCTTATGCTTTTTTAGCACATCATTGATTTTAGTTTCAAAATACTCAATTTCCTTGTCTTCTAGTTCATTCATAATCTTTTCAGTCCAACCTTTGCCAAGCACATTTTCATCTTCTATTATTTTTAAAAAATCTTGCAACTTAAACTCAATAGGACTTTCTTCAGCAACAAAAATTTCATCTGTATGGGAATGATTTAACATATACTCCTCTACAGTTTTCACAAATGTTTTTGGTATAATTTCAAAGTGCTCATTTTCAAATCGTTCTATATATAGCAATTTCTTTTCATCTAAAACAGTTAATTCGCTTAACTTTAACATTGCTATTCCTCCCAGCTTATCCTTAGATTTTTAAAAGAATTTATCGCTTTTGCAAGGTCTTTGTAAAACAACTTAGCTTTCTTTATTTCTTTTTCCATTTCCTTGTTCAGCTTTTCATAATTTTCAAGATTGTCTTTCATTTTCCAATAAGTTTTATGCTGTATTTTATATATTTCAAAGTTTAAGAGGCTTGTACTATAACTTAATTTTTCAGCAATATCTGCATTTTCGCTAGGCTTTAATTTTTCAATTTCAGCAGAGCTTTTGACAAATCTTGCTTGTGTAAAATATTCCAATTTTTCATTTATAAAATCTTGCTTTTCTTTTAACTTGCAAATATCATCTGTTTTATCATAAGCATTTAGCAGAGCATTAATAGCATCATTAAGCATATTATCAACCCCTGTAAGCCCTCTTAAAAGTTGTAGTTTTCTTATCAAATTTAGTTTTTATAGTGCCTATTGCTCCATTTCTCTGCTTAGCAACAATAAACTCTGCCATGCCTTTATCATTTGAATTAGAATTATACACTTCGTCTCGATATATAAATATAACTGTGTCAGCATCTTGTTCGATGTTGCCACTTTCTTTTAAGTCAGATAGCATAGGTCTTTTATTCTGCCTAGCTTCGCACCCTCGGTTCACCTGACTTAGCAAAATAACAGGGCAGTTAAATTCTTTTGCAAGTAAAACAGCAGTTCTTGACACATCCCCCAAATCAGTTGCTCTGTTTCCATTTTGTGCAATTTTTACTATTTGCAGATAGTCGATAGCTATAAGCGAAAAATTTTTGCTAGTCTTATTCTTTATGTTTCGACAACACTTCTGAATATCGTATATACTCATATTCATATCATCTTCAACATAAAAATTTTGTGTTTCTTTAGAAAACTGCTCTGTATATTCACTTATTCGCAGTAATTCTTCTGCTGTAAGCATATTAAATTTAAAATGTTCATTGCTTATGTTTAATGCTGAACTATATAGCTTTAATGCAACGTCTTTCTTTGGCATCTCCAACGAAAAAAATATCACATTTTCATCAAGATTAGTTTTTGCAATATGCTGACATATATTTAATGTCGCAGAGCTTTTACCCATTGCTGGTCGTCCAGCAACAACAATCAATTTCTTTTTTTCCAAGCCAGAAATTAATTCATCTAAGTCATAAATTCCTGTCGAATATCCTGCTATTCTCTTGCCTGATTTTCTTAATTCAGCTATATCCAGCAAAGCATTTTCAAGAATATTTGGAACGGCTTCTGTATCTACAGCACCAGCACTATCATTTTTTAAATCCTCAACAGCACTAGAAATTTTATCAATTTCATTTTTCCCTGCTGCTTCTAAAATTTCCTGTGCTTTAGTAATTGCCCTTCGCCTAAAACTTAAATCTAGCAATATGTTACAGTAGCTTTTAATCCCTACAGATGTAGCTGTATTTGTATATAACTCAACTATGTACGTTGCTTTAACTTTGCCCTGTAACCTTGCCGATACAGTTACATAGTCCACTTTTTCACCAGCATTGCTTATATCTACGATAGTTTCAAAAACAGCTTGATTGTTAAAGAAAAAGAAGTCGGAAGTATTCAAGCACCCTAAGCCACATTCTAGCCCAGCATCATCAAAAAGCATTGCTCCTAATACAGCCTTTTCAACATTTTCATCATTTGGCATAGCATATTTACTACTCATTTGCGTACATCTCCTCTCTTTCTCTCCTACGTTGTTCTAGCATTTTTTCTGTTTCTGTTATAGCTTCTGTTTCAGAAACATTGTTATAACTATACTTGTTTTTCTGCATTTTGATGTTTAATCTATCGAAATGCTTTCTCAAAGACGTCGGCGAAAGAATGTTACTACACCAAAAATCATCTTTTGTGGCAAAGGCAATAACCTTGCACACTTCTTCTCTATTCTTGCCGTCAATATTTATTAAACGGTGTATTTCCGTTGCCCATTTCTGTTTATTTTTTAAACTATTAGGGACTTTAATATTTTTATTTACACCTTTTAATTTTTCGATAAAATAATTAACTATTTTTATTTCATCGCTATTTTCATCAAATTTAGCGTCAGAAATTTTTTCTGACATAGAGTTATTTGTAGTAGTCTCTGTAGTAATCTCTGTTACCGTTTTTCTATTTTGTGCGTTTCGATTTTCTGTTTTAGAACTTCCATTTTCTGTTTTAGAAAATGGCAAAATCAAGGCATAACCATCTAAAGCATAGCCATTTTTTAAAAGTTCGTTTTGGATAGCAATTAGATTTATTTTGTATTCTTTTCGTCTATCCCATTTGTTTTTATTTTGTCGTGAAGATACAAATCCTAATTCAATAAGTTTTTCAAGGTGTTTTTTTACATTGCTAGGCGATAAACCTATCATTGTTTCGTTAGATAATTCTAAATAGCTTTTATATATCCACCCGTATTTGGGTTCAATTTCATTTTCAATTTGCTCCTGCTTAATGAAAAGGTCAAAATCTCTTACCCTTTCACTCCAATACAAGAGCTGAGATAATAAAATTGCATCTATGTAATTTCCAGTAATAGCGACAAATTCTTCTTTTATCACTATTCTTTTTAACTTCTGAGGCTCCATATTACCACTCCTTAATTTGTCTTAAAACGGCATATCCTCATCACCTTCATAAGGTTTAAATCCGTCAACTGTTTCAGTTTCAGTCTTTTCTTTGTTTTGGCAAAATTCAAAATCACTTACAACAATAGAAAAACTATATTGTTGCTTATCGTCTTTGGTATAGGAGCTAGTTTCAACTCTACCCTGTACAGCAATTTTATTGCCTTTGTGAAAATTTTTTGCAACAACTTCAGCTCTTTTGCCGAACATAACACAAGGCAAAAAGTCAGCCGTCGGTTCATTTTCTGCCCTGTCTGATTTATAAGGCTTGTCTACTGCTAAATAGAACTTGCAAATAGCAGTTTCATTTTTGTATGATAACGACGGCTCTCTACAAAACCTGCCAATTAAAATTATTTTATTCAAATTAATCACTCCCAGTTGTTTTTTCTAATACTTCAATAATGGCAGTAAAAAGACAATATCCTTTAAAATTTCCAACAAATATTAAATCTAAAGCTTTTTCAATCTCTTCAAAAATTTTCCCATCAACAGCACCATAAGCGGTTTCTATTCCAATATGACACAAAAGTTTTGCATACGAAAAGTCCCTCTTATCCCTGTCGATAGTAAAATAATTAATATTTGCTAAACACTTTATATATTCAACTGTCTTTATACTGTCATCATTTTCAAGTTTTAGTTTTTGTCTATATAAATTTTCAATTTTATTTTTCATAGCACCATTGACAAAACATATTTTTATATTTATAATAAAAATGTTTTTGTTAGGTTTTTTAACCTTTTTTAGCCTTTAAGTCTGCCAACTTAGGGGCTTTTTTATTAAAATCGTCTATGTATGCTATGTTGCATTTATCATTTATCAATATCTTAGAGCATGCAGAGTCTACATCAGGTGGCAATACAGCAATCTGAGTAATAGTCCCACAATTTTTACACACGATATTAATTTCGTGTGGCTCTAAACTGTAGCTTACTTCCAAATCGTGCGAACAACAGTCTGCACAGATTAGGCTAATTGGCTTTCTTCTCAACATAACCTCACCCTTTTCAATAAACCAAATTTGAAGCTATAAATATAACTACGATTAGTAACACTATAATCATTTATGTACCTCCTATTTTTCTGCCAAACTTATTTAAAAAGTAAGAGAGCGTTTTACCCTACTCGCTTATCTTTTATATCGCTCGTCATTATGCCAATATTAAGCTGTTGCATATTTTTTTCAAGAGCAATGTCAAGTTCTTTTTCATTTTTAATACCATAAGTTTTTAACTGCTCTTTGATTTTTTGTAAATCTGTCATTTTCTTCGCCTCCTAAAAAAACTTAATGTCTTTTAATACTTCCCCGATACAAATTGGAATAAAACCAAAAATATCGCTTTAAAAGTTGGCTCATTTTCATTTGAAGTTATAAAAGATATATCTACCTCTGTAATATCAGATGTCATCAAAAAAGCAATGTTCAATGCTTAATTTTGAATAAGTCATCAATTAGTCTTTTTTGTAACTATTTTGATAGCTTTTTTTATTTCACTATCACTAAATTCAATATTTTTAGATATACATAGATAAATAATTGTTAAAAGTTTCAAGTACATTAATAACAATTTTATTATCATTACTACAATAACTAAAAACAGTATAATAACTAATTCCATCTTCCCACCTCCTAAGCAATTTCAATATCTTTTAATGTTTCTCCCTATGTGCTATAATTTAACTAACCGATATTGCCGTATCGGTAATACTAATAGAAAGGAGATGATAACAATGTCAATTCAAAAACGCTTAAAGTTTTGTAGAACTTGTCCTCAATTAAACAAGATTCCGGATTTTTATGTAGATTATGAAATCATTAACCTTATTGACAGCAGTCATTCTGTTAAAATCGGTTTTTCTTGTTCTCATTCTTCGCAATGTCCGTTAGACGACACTAATGAATGTCCACTTTTCAATAATGCTCCAACGGAAATTAGTTGATACAAAAAAATTCTTTAATGCCAACATATTTACATAACCTTTTGCAAATTTTTATCCATTCGTCGAAATGATTTTCTTTACATTGCTCAAGGTACTTGCATTTTCTACAAGCTTCAACAATGCTGGCATTCTTTTTAAGAACTGTCTGCTTTTGCTGAATCATTAAATGGTATGCTATGCAGGCAGCTTCTTTTTTATTTAATTTCATGCTTCCACCTCCTACGCAATTTCATCTTTTAACACCTCTCCTTATGTGCTATAATTTAATTAACCGATATGCCAGTATCGGTAGTACTTATAGAAAGGAGGAAATGTTATGTCTAAAACAGATAAAGAACTAACTGCTGAAATAACCATTGCATTTATTAATTCTTGGAATGCAAGACCAAATACAAGTGTTTTAGATTGTTCAGCTGTAAAAGATTTAATTACAAATATTCATTCAACACTCAAAAAATTAAACGACTAACAATTTTCATACTGATTTGGTTCTTTGATTGCTAAATATAACTTAACCATTGATTTAGCTATTACATTAGCAAGTTTAAAATCAAAGTCAGAACTTTTAGAATACTCCGACAATTTTTCTAAATATTGTTGGAGTATTTCTTTTTCCTTCATCTTCCCACCTCCTACGCAATTTCGTCTTTTGCAAACAGATATTCAAAACTTACAGTAAATAAATCAAGAAGTTTTGTAATTTCACTATATTTAAAATTACCATTTTTCTTTTTAATTTCGTAAGATTGTCTACTGATTTCAAGATAATTTGCAATATCCTGATTTGTTAATCCTTTTCTAGCCTGTTCAGCTTCTAAGTTATTAAACATTTGTAACACCTCCTTAAACTTGTCGTTTTGTTAAGTTCAATAGTATAATATCATCGTTTTGCAAAGATGTCAATAGTTTTCTAAATAAAATATTTGCGTTTTGCAAAGTTTTTTATTGACAAAGACAAATTTTAATGATATTCTTTAAGCAGGAGGTGACGAAATGACATTTGCTGAACGGTTAAGGATTACAAGGAAAGAATGTAAACTTACCCAGAAAGAAGTCGCAAAAGCTTTAGGAATAACAGAAGGAGCTTATTGTAGTTATGAAAAAGGTAAACGAGAACCAAATCTTGAAAAATTAGTAAAGTTATCTAAGTTGTTTGATGTTAGTGTAGATTTTCTTCTAAATATTAACAAATATAATAAAGATGCTGAACTAAATCAAACAGAGCAAAAACTTTTAGAAATATTTAGACAATTAAATAAACAAGGTCAAGAATACATATTACAAACGATAGATATGGCAAAAGACAGATATAAAAAATCTGATTATATTTCCGACTTGGAAAATATAAATTAAATAAAAATATAATAAGAGGTTATAATTTTAATGAGGTGGCTTTAATGATTGATATTGAAGTATTAAGGAAATATTATAACGGTGATATGGTTATAGTTTCCGAACACGCATCAGAACGATTTAGGCAAAGAAATATCAAGGCTCGCGATATAAGACAAGCCGTATTTAACGGAGAAATTATCGAACAATATCCTGATGATTTCCCTTTCCCCAGTTGTTTGATACTTGGTAAGACAACTAATGGAAAGGATATTCATATAGTAATGAGTGATGAAGGAAGTATGAGCAGAATAATAACTGCCTATTATCCTGATAAAGATAGATGGAGTTCAGATTTTAAAATAAGAAAGGAGAATGTTTAATATGAAATGTTTAGCTTGTAAAACTGGTACTATGACTGAATCAACAAATACTTATTTTGCTGAATTAAAAAACTGCTATATCATTATTGAAAATGTTCCTTGCTTAAAATGTGACCAGTGTGGCGAAGTATTTTATAAAGCTTCTGTATTAGAGAAGATAGATGACATTATAGAAAAGATTGAAAATATTTCAAGTAAGATTTTTATAATGGACTACAAGACTGCTGCATAAGTTATATAAGTAAAAAGGCATTAGATACTGGAACTATCTAATGCCTGTGTGGAAGATTTTATAAAACCATCAACCCTCCAAAAATATTATAACAAATATGTATTATTTTGTCAAAAAATGTTATTTAAAAATAGATACAGTAATTCGACATTTTTCGACAAAATAAAAAGGAGGATTTTTATGCAAGAAGTAACATTTAACCACGCAGATGGCACAACAACTATAATGAATGTTAGTGATAAAGAAATAAGAAAACATAAAGGAAAAAGTTTGGTTGATTTTCCTGACTCATATTGTGTAATTGATTTGGAAACAACAGGACTTGATTCTAATTATGATGAAATTATTGAACTATCTGCAATTAAAGTTGTCAATAATAAAATAGTTGATAAATTTTCATCACTTGCTAGTTTAGAACATACAAGTTCTCTAAGTGATTACATTGTAAAATTAACAGGAATAACAGATGATATGTTAAAAAATGCTCCATGTTTAAAAAATGCTTTATCTGATTTTCTAAACTTTATTGGAAAAGATGTAATAGTAGGACATAATGTTAATTTTGATATTAGGTTTTTATATGATAATTGTTTTTATTATTTTAAAGAACCTTTTACAAATAATTATATTGATACCATGAGAATATCAAGAAAACTTTTACCAGATTTAAACAATCATAAACTTAAAACAATTTCAAAATATTATAATATTGACTATAGTAATGCTCATAGAAGTTTGACGGATTGTGAGATTACATATAATTGTTTTAACGCCCTAAAAACAGAGGCTTTATTACAATATGATTCAGTCGAAAATTTTACTACTAAATTTAAGCCTTTAAATTCACATATTTCTGTCAAAAATATTACTACGGAAAATACAAATTTTGATGTTACACATCCTTTATATAACAAAGTATGCGTATTTACAGGGAAACTTGATAAATTATCCAGAAAAGAAGCATTGCAGCTTGTTGTGGACATAGGTGGTATATGTGGTAATTCAGTCAATAAAAAAACTAATTATCTTGTACTTGGTAATACAGATTATTCAAAAAATGTAAAAGATGGTATGACTACAAAATTTAAAAAAGCTATTGAATTGAAATTAAACGGTCAGGACATAGATATTATAACTGAAAATGTTTTCTTTGACTTAGTTGAAAATAATTAATAAAAAAAGTCCCCTGCTTCCAACAGAGGACCTAGGGGAAATCTAATGCTTCCAACAAAAGATTTCCAAAGTATTATAACCTTTTCGATAAAAAAGTGTAATATAATACCCACCGCAATGGTTATTATATCACACTTTTTAACACCGTTCAAGGTGTTATTTTTGTACCAAAAATTAAGGAGTGAGATAATAATGACAAAATTAAAAAAAGCAGCCTTGTATATCAGAGTTTCTACAAGGTACCAAATTGATAAAGACAGTCTACCTTTTCAAAAGCAAAAACTGATAGATTACTGTGAATTTATTGGTATAAAGGATTACGAGGTATATGCCGATGAAGGTTTTTCAGGCAAGAATACAGATAGACCTAGTTTTCAAAGAATGATGTCGGAATTAAGAAACGGTGATATTTCTCATATTATTGTTTGGAAAGTCGATAGAATTTCAAGAAACTTGCTAGACTTTGCAGCAATGTATACTGAATTAAAAAAGTATAGAGTTACTTTTGTATCTATGAATGAACAGTTTGACACATCATCAGCTATTGGTGAAGCAATGTTGAAAATAATACTTGTGTTCGCAGAACTTGAAAGAAATATGACTTCTGAAAGAGTAACAAGTATTATGCTCAACCGAGCAGAGCATGGGCAATGGAACGGTGCAAGAATGCCTATGGGCTATAAGTGGGATGATAAGATTAAATTTCCTGTCCCCGATGAAGAAGAAAGTAAAACCGTTCAGTTTATTTTTGATAAATATGAAGAAGTTCATTCTTGCTTAACTGTAAGTAGGTACTTAAACAACAATAATATAAACACTAAAAGAGGAGGCAAATGGACTTCCAAAACTGTCAATGATATAATTAAAAATCCATTTTACATCGGCACATACCGGTATAATGTTAGAGAATCTGCACGAGGTAAAATGAAACCAAAAAGCGAATGGATTGTGAAAGAAAACAATCACACTCCCATTATTGAAAAAGACCAGTTCGAACGATGTGCAGCAATTATTCAAAGTAACCTAAAAAGAGATACATCTGAATACAGACGAACAAATTATGTACATATTTTTAGCCATTTATTAAAATGTGGAAAGTGTGGTTCCGGTTTCTGCTCACAAAAGGATAAAATGAGGTCTAATGGCTATCGCCCTAGTATGTACAGATGTGCAAAAAGAATGCACATGAAAGATTGTGAACAAAAAATAATAAATGACACTACTATCGGGAATTTTGTTTTTAATTATGTATCAAATGTCGTTAGAGTACAGAAGGATTTTTCTAAAATCAACAGCCTAGATAAATTTGAAAAGGCACTGCTAAAAGGTCCCGCATTTGAGGATATAGCTAAAATTGAAGAAGCTGGATTGCAACAAATGTATAACGCAATTCTATATAATTCAGCAACAAGCAACAGCCTAAGTTTTGATTTTTTGTCTACTACTCAAGCAGATAATAATACTGCTGAAATTATATTACTTACAAAAGAAAAAGAAAAGTATGCAAAAGCTGTTGACAGACTTTTAGATATTTATTTGTACGATAGCGAAGCTATTAGCAAAGATGAGTTTACTAAAAAGCAAAGGGATTTACAATCTAAAATTGATGTAATAGATGAAAAAATTGAAAACTTAAAAATAAGTGAAGCAAACAACAAAAACTTAAATCTACTTGATACTTCGTTTATTAAAAAAGCAACAGCCTTTTTGGTAAGTCAAAAAATACTGTCAGCAAAATATATAGACTTTGTAGATTTAGCTTTAAACTCTGACCCACAAATCCTAAAAGATTTTGTTTCTCAAATAATAGAATATATAACTGTAGATGAAAACAAAGTAACCAAAATAAAATTTATAAACGGTATCGAACATTCATTTATTTGTAAATAAAAAAAACACCCCTATTTTGAGTAATCAACTTAAAATAGGGGTGTTTCTATGTTATTTCCAAATATTTTTTTAATCGTGTAATGTGCTTATTTATTGGTCTTTTTTAACTTCTGTCCTACTCACACACTAGGGCAGCCAAAAGTCTGAATACACATAGTTTTCTTTCTTCCCTCTGTTTCTTCAAACTTTTCATTTATGCTACGGATTTTAGCTATATATTCCTGTTGCTTTTTAAGTTCTTCGGCAGATATATTGTTTTTTCTTTCCACTATTCTTCCTCCAAATTATCACAATTACACATCATTAAATTATATCATATATTGTCATATTGTGCAAGGACATAAATTAAGGCAGATAATGTATTTTAGCAACCATTATCTGCCCATTTTTGTACAACTACAAGCTACATTTCAATATTACTTTTTTTGAATATAACTTCCACTAGAGGATAAATCATTACTTCCATGTACTGCACTTTGAAAATCTGTAGTTGTTTCAGTTTCGTCTTGTTGAAGTTTAGCCTTTTCCAGCAAATCTTCCGGAGAAAAACAGCCTGTCAACAAACACAAGGAAAATACAAAAGGTAACAACACCATTAATACTTTTTTCATAAGAATACCCCCTATTTAATTTTACTATAAACTTAACCCTTATAGCTTTCTATAACCTTGCAAGTCTTTTCAATATCTTCATCACTGTGTGCCATAGAAACAAACATAGCCTCATACTGTGACGGTGCAATATATATGCCATTTTCAAGAAGATAATTAAAGAATTTGGCATACCTTGCTGTATCTGATGAAGTTGCACTATCATAGTCGTTTACTTCTCTATCTGTGAAAAATCCACTTAAAAGAGAACCTATTTGATTTACACTTGCACCTATTTTTCTATAAGAATTGGCAATTTTTTCAGCCTTTTTCTCAAGGTCTGCATAAAGGTGTTTATTTTCCTTTAATGCTGTAAGAGTAGCAATACCGGCTGTTGTAGCAATAGGATTGCCTGAAAGAGTACCAGCCTGATATACTCCACCTAAAGGAGCAACACAGTCCATAATTTCTTTTCTACCACCATAGACAGCCATAGGCATACCACCGCCTACGATTTTACCAAGAGTAGTCATATCCGGTTTAATGCCAAAATATTCCTGAGCACCACCTAATGAAAGTCTGAAACCAGTTATTACTTCATCAAATATTAAAAGTGAGCCATACTTTTCTGTTATATCTCTCAAGAACTGTAAAAAGCCTTTCTTAGGAAGAACTACACCCATATTTGCTGCAACTGGCTCTACAACAACACAAGCTATTTTATCTCCATACTTTTCGAACAATTCTTCAACAGATTTTTCATCATTGTATAATGCTACAAGTGTATTTTCTGTATAAGATTTTGGCACACCTAAGCTATCTGGAACTGCTGCTGTAAGTGCGGCAGAACCAGCTTTTACAAGAAGTCCGTCTGAATGACCATGATAACAGCCTTTGAACTTCAAAATCATATCTCTTTTTGTAAAACCTCTAGCTACTCTAATGGCACTCATAACAGCCTCAGTACCAGAGTTTACCATTCTGAGGACTTCCATAGACGGCATAATTTCTCTTATAAGCTCTGCCAAAACTACTTCTTTTTCAGTTGGTGCACCAAAAGTAAGACCATTATCACAGGCCTTTTTAACCTCTTCAATAACCTTTGGATAACAATGACCTAAAATATTAGGGCCCCAAGAACAGATATAGTCAATATACTCATTTCCGTCTATATCATAAATCTTTGAACCTTTACCTTTTTCAATAAAAAGTGGGTTTCTACCAACATTCCTGTATGCTCTAACCGGGCTATTTACACCACCAGGCATTACAGTCACAGCTTCATTATATATACTATCTGACTTTTGTGTATTCAAGAGTTACATCTCCTTTATCCATTTTGCTACATCTAGGGCGTGATATGTAATTATAATTTTAGCACCTGCTCTTTTAAATGCAAGCATATTTTCCATTACTATTCTCTTTTCATCAATCCAACCATTCAATGCTGCTGCTTTTACCATTGAGTATTCGCCACTTACATTGTAAACAGCTAATGGACAATTAAATGTTAAGGCTGCTTCTTTTGCTACATCAAGGAATGCAAGACCTGGTTTAACCATTACAATATCTGCACCCTCCTCAATATCAGCCTGTATTTCTCTCATAGCCTCCTGACCATTCGCAACATCCATTTGGTAAGTTTTTCTATCGCCAAAGGCTGGAGCTGAATCTGCTGCATCTCTAAATGGACCATAATAAGCTGAAGCATACTTTGCACTATAAGCCATAATTGGAACATTTATAAAGCCATTTTCGTCAAGGCTCTTTCTAATAGCTCCTACTCTACCGTCCATCATATCAGATGGTGCAATAATATCAGCACCTGCTTTTGCAAGGCTAACAGACATTTTGCAAAGTAAGTCAAGAGTCTGGTCATTTAAAATTTCTGTACCGTGTATTAAACCACAATGGCCATGAGATGTATATTCGCAAAGGCAAACATCGGCTATAACAAGCATATCATATTTTTCTTTAATATGTCTTATTGCCTGCTGTGTAATACCATTATCATTATAAGCCTCACTACCACATTCATCTTTATGCTTTGGAATACCAAATATAAGCAAAGACTTAACGCCACTTTCAGCAACTCTGTCAAGTTCTTCATCAATTCTATCAATACTGTATCTATTTATGCCAGGCATTGATGGAATTGGCTCTGCTATATTTTCCCCTTCTTCTACAAAAATAGGATAAACTAAATCGCTAATTTCTACTGATGTTTCTCTTACTAGAGAACGCATATTTTCATTTACTCTTAATCTTCTCATTCTCTGCATTTTCTATTATCTCCAATTCTTTTAAAATTCCATTTACGGAATATTCTTTTGCAATATAAATGTTACAATACCCTTTTTCTTTCAGTTTGTTTGCCGTTATATTTCCAATGGCAATTATTTTTGTTTTATCTTCTATTGCATTTGAACTTGTGTAGCTCTCTACTCCCGAACTACTGCCAAAAACAATATAATCCTCTGTAGCCTGTGTACAGTAGCTACACTTTATATCATATATAGGCACATCATCGTAATCAATCAAATTATTTGTCAATTCCGGCGAGCCTTTCTCAGCTCTAAGAATAAGTATTCTGCCTTTTGCAATAGTGCTAAGACCCTTTCCCAATTCCTCTGCTGTATATTTTTCTGGTGTATAGTCAGCATATATTCCATAGTCAGCCAATCTATCATAAGTACCCTTGCCTATTACAGCAAATTTTAAATTATAAAGGCTTCTCATATCAATAGAATATTTTTTCATATTTTCCATAAAAATTTCTACACCGTTTCTGCTAGTAAGTACAACCCATTCATAGGCTGAAATATTAGCAAGTACATTTTTAATAGTAGAATTTTCATAGGCTGATACATCAAGTTTGCAAACCTCATTAGTAACATAACACTTTTTTTCCAAAGCTGTTTTAAGTCTGTTTCTAAAGGAGTTAGTACCTGTAACTGCAACAGATTTATTGTGGATAGTCCCTCTAAAATCCAAGCTGACTACCTCTCCCATTACAATAATCGCTGGAGGTTTAACATTTTCTTCTACTACTGTGGTATAGGCATTTTTAAGTATAGTTTTTGTTATTCTTTCTTTTGGTGTTGAACCATTTTCTATAAAAGCAACTGGCGTATTTTCGTCTTTACCAAATTCCATAAGTCTATTTGCAATTTTTTCAATATTTCCAACACCCATAAGAAACACAAGAGTACCTTTTTCCTGTGCAAGTGCCTTATAATTTACATTTTCTTCTTCTGCTGTATGACCAGTAACAATATGTAAATCCTGACTTATTTTTCTATGAGTTGGTGGAATACCGGCAAGCTCTGGAACAGAAATAGCCGAAGTAATACCAGGAATTACTTCATAGGGAATATTGTGTTCCTGCAAAGCGATAACTTCTTCCCCACCTCTGCCAAAAATAAATGGGTCGCCACCTTTTAATCTGACTACAGTTTTTCCCTCTAAAGCCTTTTGAACTATTATTTCATTTATTTCATTTTGCTTAACGCTATGGTGTCCTACTTTTTTACCTACATCAATTTTTTCACAATTCAAATCCTTGTAAAAATCTTCTGATGCAAGTCTGTCATAGACTACTGTATCACATTTGCCTAAAATGTTTAAAGCTCTAAGGCTAATAAGGTCATTTGCTCCAGGTCCTGCACCTACTAAGTATACTTTACCCTTCATTAGTGACCTCCTTTAGTTTTTTAGCCAATACAGCAGCGGTTAAAACAGGATTTTCTCCCTCTATAGACATTTTTACAATTCTGTCTTTGTAGTAGAAACATTCCATTTTAAGATTATTTTCTCCTATTTCAGAAATCGCACCTAAAGGAGTTTGACAACCACTATCCATAGCCTTTAGAAATGCTCTTTCAGCAACAAAACATACATAAGTTTCCATATGATTTATAGCTTTTAAAACATCTCTTATATACTCATCGTCAGCCCTGTTTTCAACAGCAATAATACCCTGACAAGGAGCTGGCACAAAGTCTAAAGTTTCAAAAAATTCATAGTTGTACTTATCAATATCTATCATATCTAGTCTGTCAAGACCTGCTCTGGCAAGTATAATGCCATCATATTCTCCGTCATCAAGTTTTTTCAATCTTGTAGGCACATTTCCTCTTATATCCTTGCACTTACAGCCATATTTTGCCTTTATCTGCAACTGTCTTCTTATACTGCCTGTGCCAATAACAGAGTCAGAAGAAATCGTTTTCCCCTGTGCCATAATAAGCACATCTTGAGGGTTTGCTCTTTTGGCTACTGCACCAATTTCCAATCCCTGTTCAAGCTGAACCGGTAAATCCTTGGCACTATGAACTGCAATATCTATTGACTTATCAAGCAAAGCCTTTTCAATAGTATCTACAAAAGCACCTTTGCCACCAAAATCTGTCAACTTCAAATCTCGTCTATCATCGCCTAATGTAGACATTTCAACTATTTCGCATTTATGATTAGTGTTTTTTTCTATTAAATTCTTTATTATATTAGTCTGTATTAAGGCTAATTTGCTTTTTCTAGTCCCTATTTTTATCTTCATAATCATCACCTACTGGCAATTTGCCTTGATTTTTAAAACCATAGTCTATTAACTTACGAAAAATATGCCTTGCATTTTCCCCATACTTTTCATATATATTTTGCCTTATTCCATTTATATTGTCAAGTAATTCGCTCAAATTACTAGGAATTATTTTTTCAATATATTCTCTCAAATATTTTGAAAGTGCAGGAGATTTGCCAGATGTATTTACAGAAATAACAACATCACCTTGTCTAATATAAGAGGATAATGTAAATGTGCAATCATCAGCATTTGTAACTGAGTTTACATAAATATTATTTTCTCTGCAATACTGTGCTATTTCCGAATTTAATTTCTTATTATCTGTTGAGGCAACAACAAAGAAAGCCGATTTAATATCATCATATTCAAAGGGCTTTTTCAAAACCTTGCAACCCTCAAAATCTTGTTTCAATTCCTCTGCAACAACTGTAACATCAGCACCAAAATCCAAAAGCATATTAGCTTTTCTCTTGGCAACTGTTCCTCCACCAATTACAAAACATTTTTTATTTTCAATATTTATATTTACAGGAAAATATGCCATTAGTTACACCCCATATTCTCCATAATTTTCACTACCTTAGTAAATTCCTCTGTATTAAGTCCATCTCTCAAATTGTAAAAAAGCTGTTCGAAGCTATGTTTTTCACAATTTTCTTTCAAGCTATCCATTTTACCCATAATACTATGGAAAAACAGATTTTTCTTTGTATCATCAACCATATGTTCAATAATTACCTTTGCTCTGTCTGCCTCTCTCAACTTAATTGTGTTGTTTTCTTTGGCAGCCTCCTCAAAGTAATCAATATCAAACACCTTTGTATTTTCTATTTCTCCTATGCCCTTATCAATATCAAAAGGCACAGCCAAATCTATAAACAATCTCTCTTTGTTACTTAAATTTTTAAGCTGACCCTTTGTAACAGTATAATGTGGTGATGCTGTTGCACTAATTACAACATCAGCCATATCTATGTAATCATATCTGTTATTGAAATCAACCCATTTTACTCTATCATTATTGGAATTAGTAAGTGCATTATGTACTCTCCTAGTTCCATATATATTTATATTTTCATTAGCTGAAATATTTTTAAGGACTATATTGCCTATTACACCTGTAGCACCCATTATAAGTACATTTTCAGCATTAAAATCAAATACCATATTTGCAACTAAAGTACCTACAGACACAGCGGTTTTAGAAATAAGTGTATCTGTTTTTATTTTCTTTGCACAAGTAATTGCACCTAAGAAAATATGGTTCAATTCATAGTCTAATTCAAAATTATTATGGGATAAATAATATCCGTCTTTTACCTGTCCAAGTATTTCGTCTTCCCCTAAAATCATAGATTCCATACCACAGGCCACATTGTATAAATGCTTTATAGCACCATTTCCCACAAAAACATTAACATGCTTTAAAAGCAATTCTTTATCAATATTTTTGTGTTTGCACCATAAATCCTGTACTTTATTAAGGCTTGCCATATCTCCAGATACATATATTTCCACTCTGTTACAAGTAGAAACAATTACTGTAGGCATATTAATCTCTGATATATAGTCTAATATTTCTTCCTTTGAAAAAGCAAATTTCTGTCTTATTTCAACAGGGGTCATCTTATAAGTAATACTCAAACAAAGCATATTTTTACTCCTTAATCAATATAGTAGTAAAATAGCTACTATTTATTTCATCATTTATGTTTTTTACTATTTTTTCATTTTCAAGACCACAATTTTGAACAATAGAGGCCTTGTTTTCAATATTCTTTTCTTTTATAGTTTCAATTACATTTTCCAGTTCTGATGCACTTTTCATAATTACCTTTGTGCCTTCTTCAGCCAACAATTCATCTACACCCTTATAGCCTCCTGGAATAATAATCAAAGGCTTTTTGCGTGTAGTAAGACTTTGTTTCAACTTAGCTGCTGCTGCACAAAAACTAGGTACACCTGGAACAATTTCACATTCAAAACCACTTTCGCAAATAATATTCATAATATAGCTAAATGTGGAATAAACAGAAATATCTCCAATGGAAAGCATAGCCACATCATTACCATTATTGAGCTGTTCAATAATTTCATTTGCTGACTCATTATGGCTTTTGTCATTAGCCTTTGCACTTTTAGTCATAGCAAACTGGGCATATATAATTTTCTTGTTTGATAAATCAACTGCACCTTTTACTATATCTAAAGCCATTGTATTTCCTTGAGGTGTTATGGGTGTAGCAATAACACTACACCCATTAATAACCTTTACAGCCTTTAAAGTAAGAAGTTCGCTATCTCCCGGTCCAACACTTACACCGTAAAGTTTTCCTTTTTTCATAACTCTCTCCTAATATGTTCGCAATAAATTTCTCTTATTGGTAAATATTCTCCTACGCCTTTTAAGACAACTTCTACATTTCTGCCGACATTTTCCATAACACTTTTCCAACTGTCATCATCATCGCCTGCCATATCATTTACAGCGTGGTCACCTGCAACTACCATAAAAGGCACAAGAACAATATTCTTAAAGTTTTCTGTTTTATTTAAAACATCATAAATATCTGGTTTATTTTCAACTGTACCCACAAAAATATTGTGGTTTTCCAAAATATCAGATAATTTTAAATAAACATCATTGGCTCTGTGTTCTGTCCCATGTCCCATAAGAACAACAGCCTTTTCAGTATCTCCATATTCCTTAATAAGGAAATCAGATACCTTTTTATAGTCATTTTTATTCCATATTAATGGCTTACCAATTTTAAAGCTACTGAACTTGTCCTTACAGCTTTCAGCCATTGACACAAGTTTGTCATATTCCTCTCCCGGAATAATATGTGTAGGCTGTACAAACACATCTGTTACACCCTGAGCTGACAACTCCTCTAAAGCTGTAACAACATTAGGAATTATGATACCTCTTTTAGCAAGGTTATTCATAATTATCCCACTTGTAAAGGCTCCTTTTACAATATAATCAGGAAATTCCTTTGCAATCTCCTTTTCTATTGCTCCAATAGTTTTTTCTCTAGTTTCGTCAAAACTTGTACCAAAACTAACAACTAATATTGCTTTTTTCATTTCAATTCTCCGTAATTCTTCTTTAATTCTTCTATACTTCTTGGGTACTTGCTATAATCCTTATAGCCCATTACCTCCATAGTCTGCCAAAGTATAGGTTTCCTTAAATTCGCTTTTTCTATTATATCATTTTTTTCAAAAATTGCATAGTCACCATCAGCAATAATATTTCCATTATTAAATATAATAAATCTGTCTGCCCATTCATATGCAAAATCTATATCGTGAGTAGAAATAACTATTGTCTTGTCCAGTTTATTTATAGTATTTTTAAACTTTTCTATATTTGCTGGGTCAAGACTTGCTGTTGGCTCATCAAAAAATATTATTTCTGTTTCAAGAGCAATAATATCTGCTATTGTTACTCTTTTCTTTTCTCCACCACTTAAATAATAAGTAGGTCTGTTTCTCATTTCTTCCAAATTCATAGCTGAAATGGCGTAGTCAATTTTTTCCTTTGTCTGTTCTTTTGTAAAGCCAAAATTCATTAAACCAAAGGAAATTTCCTTTTCTACAGTATTTCCAATTATCTGTGTATCTGCATCTTGAAATACAAGACCTACATTTCTTCTAAGAGTTTTAGGCTCATAATCTCCATTAAAACTTACAGCATTTTTAGTTTTGTAAACACCGTTGCAACAGAGAAAGAAAGTAGTTTTTCCTGAACCATTATTACCTAATATTGCAATTTTTTCACCCTTTTCAATTTTTAGACTTATGTTATTAAGGGCAATATGGTTTTCATATTTATAAGTCAAATTTTTTATTTCAAGCATAAACTAACTCCTATTAAAACTATAACATATGCTACACAACTAGCTATTTCCTTAAATTTCACTTTACTATTTTCATTATAAAAATTCAAATCCCCAACATAGCCTCTTGATGTCATAGCATCAAAGGAATTATTTGTCTTTTTTAAAGCATACAAAAACAAATTTTTACCTATATTTGAATAAGTATAATATGAATTTTTATAGCTATCGTAACCACCTCGGCTAGTAGCTGATATAGTCATATTGTGGAGTACATCCATAAGCATAAAAATAAATCTATAAATCAAAAACATAAGCTCTACAACCAATTTAGGGCATTTTATACTGTACAAAACCTGTATAATATCAGCTATAGGAGTTGACATTGATATTCCATACAGACAGCTGACAGCACCCATACTTCTGAAAAGCAACTCTATACAACGGTATCTGCTACCGAAATTTATATAGAAATTTAAAACTCTTATAGAATAGTCATTTATTGGTGTTGATGTAAAGTTAATGGCTATTGTTATTGTGCTAAGCATTATAAAACAAAGAGGTAAAAGCATGGCATAAACATAGTCTTTTAAATTAATACCACCTACAAGTGTTGTAATTATTGCCATTGTGATTATAACAAAAAGAGAGACATAAATATTCTCCATAAATACACAATAAAAAAGCACAAAAACAAAGAAAGCTGTTTTTATATATGGATTTACAAATCGCAATTTAGAAAAATAGCTATAATAATCTATTTTCAAATGCTTATGAGTAAAGGAAACATAAATAGCAGACATAGCAAAAATAATACTACATATAACTATAAATTTTGTACTGTATTTTCCACTAAACATAACAAAAACATATGCAAAAGACAGAAGAAAGAAAAATACAGCCTTTATCATTTTAAATATTAAACTCATAATTTTTCCTCTTTAAAGCATACTTAAAGTATACAAAAATGTGCTTTCTTTTCAGAAAGCACACTAATTCTATTTATTGTATTTTTTTCTAGCTACAAAATAGCCAAAACCATAACCAATAATTAAAGCACCAAAAGCACCCTGTAAACAGAAAAGTAAGCTTTCAGTTTCGCCACCTGGAGGTGTGAGAATACTTTCTGCCCATGGTTCATAATCTGGATTAATATCAGAAATTACAGCCTCTGCCTTATCATCAGAGCCACCAAATTCACTATCTTTAATAGTAGCAAGAGGGACAACTGCAATAACAACACATAAAATTAAAAGTGCAATAACCAATGTACTTTTCTTCATTATTTTTCCCCTCCTGTAAATGAAATAGCCTCAAGTTCAGGCTTAGCATAAGTTTCAAGACCAATTACAACAACTACTGAAAGAATACCTTCAATAATTGCAAGAGGTACCTGAGTTACAGCAAAGATACCTAAGAACTTAGCAGCAGATGCTAAAACGCCACCTACTTCACTTGGGTAAGCTAAAGCAAGCTGGAAACTTGTAACACAGTATGTGAAAAGGTCACCTAAAGTACAAGCTAAAAATACACCTACCATTTTATTTACCTTTAAAGCCTTGCATAACTTATAGATACCATAAGATAAAAATGGACCTGCAATAGCCATACTAAATGTGTTAGCACCTAAAGTAGTAAGTCCACCATGAGCAAGTAAGAGTGCCTGGAATAAAAGAACGATAATACCGATTACACTCATTACACTTGGTCCAAAAAGTGTAGCACCAAGTCCAGTACCTGTAGGGTGAGAAGAAGAACCAGATACACTAGGAATCTTCAAAGCAGAAAGAACAAAAGTATATGCACCTGCCATAGCAAGAACAATAAGAGATTTTCTCTCCTTTGTTACAATCTTTCTAAGGCTAATAAAGCCAGCAACCAAAAATGGTATACAAACTACACCCCAAGCAATACAATGTGCCTTAGGTAAATAACCCTCCATAATATGCATTGCAAAAGCACTTTGTGTTACACCAAAGACTGAAGCAAAAACAACTGAGAGAGTCAACAACAGTTTCTCAATTTTTTTCATATTTTTCTCCTTTTTTCTGCATAAAAAAATGCCCCAAAAGGGCATAACAAGACCGTTGCAGAAGTCTTATTTGCACCTACTGTTAGTCCGACAGTATTGCATTTGCCTCTATTTCAAGGCACAAATACAGGCAGGTCTTCTGACTTAAAGCTATAGTCTGTTTTGCCTTCCCCTGTGTAACCAAAGTGGCACATAAACAGACAACCTATCACAGCGGCGGTCCCGTACAGAATTTTCATCTGTTTCCCTATTCTCATACATTTCAGTATGCACCTGTAAATCTTGTTGACAAAATTGTATCATATATTACATAATATGTCAATTATCCAAATATATCATCAAGCAATTTATCAACTTCTGCTTTTCTTTTTTCAGTTTCTGAAACATCTATTGTATAGACACCATTTTCTTCCACAATACAATCGCCGTCTTTTACTCCCTTTGGAAGTAGAGAAACATTGACTTCTGAAAATGTCATATCCTCGTTTTCACAAACTGCTATATTTTCTTCTATTCTATCTACTATATATTTTTTCACAATAACACAACCTTTCTATGCAGGATTGCAAATTTTACAAGGAGAATAGCCCTGTGAAATTAAATCCGTCATTTTGCCAACATAAGTTTTCTTATTTTTCTCTTTCATTTGAGAAACTGACCTACAATTTGGCTTATGTATTTTGTGAGTATTAGTGTTCAACACATATGTAATGCTTACAGACTGTGGAACACTTGTTGAAGTTGCTGTACCAAATCCATTAACTGAGCCAGCACCTGTTGTATTTTTGAGAACAGACTGGCTTGTGCAGGGAGTGGCATCACCTCCACCATTGGCATCAGCACTATTATCAACACTACCATCGCCAAAAGATAATGTTTTGCCATCACTTGTAATAATTATACTTCCGTTTAAATCTGTTCTGTAAACAGTTGCACCTATTTTAGAGAGAGCCTCAAGTGTTTTCTCCTTTGGGTGACCATAGCTATTGCCTGCACCTACTTCTATTACAGCATACTTAGGTTGAACCTTATTTAAAAATGCTGAACTAGAAGAAGTTGTACTACCATGGTGAGATACCTTGTAAACATCCGATTTAAGTGTCTGACCACTAGCTACAATGTCGTTTTCCTCTTCTGTTTCAGCATCGCCACAGAAAATAAAGCTATTATTTCCATATACCAATCTAAAGGCTACAGAATCATTATTCATATTTTTAGTATCATATTTTTTAGGACCTATAATAGTAAATGTACTATTACCTAATTTGTAACTATCTCCTATTTTAGGTTCAATAGCTTTAATACCTTTTTGCTGAATAACCTTTAACATATTAGTATATGTTGCTGTAGTATTATTTACCTTTGGCATAATAATATTACTAACAGGAAAAGTATTTAAAACCTCTGACATACCACCAATATGGTCTGAATGAGGGTGTGTAGCGATTACATAATCTAATTTTTCTACCCCTCTTGATTTCAAATAATTTACAACAACAGTACCTTTGTCCCTTTCCCCTGCATCTACAAGCATAAACTGACCATTACATTCAATAAGTTCAGAATCACCTTGACCTACATCAATGTAATTTACAATAAGTTTATTACTTGATGCCGTATCTGCAAATACTGTCATAGACAATAAGCAAATAAGAAAAGCGACAAGAAAACTTTTCATAAAGCCTTTCATTTTTTCAACTCCTTTAAAAATTATATATATGCAAAAAGAGGTAAACAAATTTACCTCCCTTTAAGACATAATACTATCTGCTCACTAATTGAGATGTATTCATAGTTTCGATTATATTGCCAGTTTCTTCGTCAATATAATTTATATCTACAGTTGCATCTTTCTGTGGCACACCCTTGAAAACCTGATATGTAGCACTATCCAAATAAAGCTCAATAGCTGAAATGGTTTTTTCCATTCTTATATCTTTTTTGCAATAAATGTCAAACTGATTTAATTCATCATTAGCCTTTACATCAGAAATAGACGGATATTTTTTGTTATCGGTTTTAATAGTTTCCATACATTTTTCTAATTTTTGCTTTAAACTATTGACATATTCATCGTATTTTTCTACGGACATATCAACTATAACAGCCTTTGTGTCTGGGTCAATAATTATATTTTCCCCGCCCCAAGACTTAACTTCATTCTTTATATCTTCCTCGTTTTCATTTACACCGAAAAAGTCCGGCGAAATTATAACTCTATACATTTCACCATTCCTTTGAACCTTAACATTAATATCAACACCTTCCTTTAGGTCTTTGCCAAAAGTATCAGTAGTCAATTCTGATGATGTTTCTTCTGATTGACTATGTATCTGAGTTGCGTCAGTATTAGTAGCTGTAGCACAACCACTAAAGAGCAAACAAGCCAACAAAGAACCCAAGAGCAAATGTTTTCTCATAAAAAACCCCCTGTTCAGAGTATCTTCTCATAATAAACCTTAGGTTCATTATACACTAAACAGGGGTTAAATACAAGCTATTTTGTTTTAGCCAAGTAAATTAGGGTTATTGAACTGTCTTAAAAGTAAATCGTGGTTATAAACGATTGTCTGCTGAGTATTCTTTAACTGTTCAATCTGGAGCTTATAAGCATCAACAACAATCTGAGTTGTCTGACCTAAAGCAAGCTGAGTTTCATAAACCTTTAACTGGCTTTCCATATTTTCAAGAGTTGTTTCGTTATCCTTATAACTCTTTTCAAGGTCTTTAAGGTCATTAATATTCTTCTTTACAGAAGTTGTAAGAGCATCTTTTGCATCTTGATAAGCTCTTGATGCCTGAGTATAATTATATAAGCTATCCTTGTAGTTAGTTGTAGTATCATATACTGAATTATATCTGTCAAGAGCATACTTAGCTACATCAGCTGAGTCCTTTTTGCCCTTTACTGTCTGATTAACAGCTAAAGCATAGTTAATCTTGCCATCAACATTTACATTTTCTGGCATTTTTTCATAAGATACATCATCAAAAATTATATTGTAAGTCTGATTTGCATTTGTGCCCATAAGCTGGTTAAGTGTAGTAAAGGCATTATCAATAGAAGTCTGTAAAGTTTCCTTGTTAGACTCTGCAAGTTTGTAGTCCTTTACCTTTGCATCATAGTCACTCTGGCTCATCTGACCAAGTTTTAATGATACTTCTGCAATTTTAAGCTGGTCAGCCTGTACTTTCATACTCTGTTCATAGAGCTTGATACCATTTTCAGCTTCTCTGATACCATAGAAAATACTTCTTACAGAATAATCAATAGTCTGCTTTGCTAATTCAGTATTTTCATCATACTGCTGTAAAGCAACCTGTAATCTTTTCATCTGAACTGTAAGACTAAGGTTAGTAGCATAGTCCTGAGTGTATGAAAAAGCAAATGTTAAATCGTCCTGAGAATCTTCGGCAAGTTCCTTAGATTCCTTTAATGTCTTTATAGTGTTGCTGTTTGCAATAGCTTTTGTTACAGCATCGTCAACAGTCAAGTCCTGCACAGGATATTTTGCATCCTGTACAGCCTGAACATCAGAGCCGAAGCTATAATTTCTTTTATTAGTTAAAGTCTGACCGTCAGCAAAAACGGCAGAAGTCAAAAGCATTGAAAAAGCAAGTGTAGTACAAATAAATTTATTCATTTAGTTTACCGCCTTTCTATCTCTCTTTCTTATTTTAGCACTTACAATTTTTCTGTCAAGCCAACGCTTTGTACTATTTACACAAGAGTACAATGCTGGAATAAGTAACAATGTGATTAATGTTGAAACTGTAAGACCAAAGATAATTGTTATCGCCATTGGCTGTTGAGATTCCATACCAGAACCTAAAGCAAATGCCATTGGGAGCATACCAATAATTGTAGTAAGTGTTGTCATAAGGATAGGCTTTAATCTTGAAGGACCAGCCATCATAAGAGCCTCATCACAAGTACAACCTGAATTACCTCTTAACTGGTTAGTGTAGTCAACCAATACAATGGCATTGTTTACAACCATACCTACCAACATAATGAAACCAAGCATTGCTGTAGATGTTATACTCTTGCCTGTAAGGAACAAGCCTGTAACACCACCAGTAATAGCCAATGGAATTGAGAACATAATGATGAATGGGTATACAAAAGATTCAAACTGTGATGCCATAATCATATAGATTAAGAGAATAGCTACTATAAATACAATAAGCAAGCTTTGGAATGTATCATTCATCATATCCATTGCACCATCAAACTCGTAAGAATAGTTTTCTGGGAATACATATGAATCAAGAAGCTTCTTAACTGTACTCTGCTGTGTACTAGAGTCCATACCTTCAATTTCACCTGTCAACTGAACATATCTGTGCTGATTTTCTCTCTTAATTGTTACTTCACTATCTGTCATCTGAATAGTAGCAACCTGTGTAAGAGGAATAACTGCACCAGTTGAAGTTGTAATTGTTAAATTATTAAGGTCTTTTACATAATTAATATCTTCGTCTGGGTACTTGATTGTTACATCAATCTCTGTACCGTCTACATTGTATTCTGTTGCTGTTGAACCAGAGTTAGCCATTGATACAAGAGATGCAACCTGTGCAGTAGTTAAACCATACTGAGATGCCTTAGCTCTATCAATAACAATATTAACTTCTGGTACTGAATTATCCATTGAACTTTCTACATTAGTAGAATTAGGGATTTCCTTGAATTTTTCCATTAAATCATCAGAAATCATCTTTAATGTATCACTATCATCACCAATGATATTAACAGTATAACCGTTGCCACCCATTGAACCCATAGCAGCACTACCAGTTGATACCTTAATATCAGCACCGGCAATATTAGATACTTTCTGTTCAATTTCAGCCTTTATATCGTCTGTACTTCTATTTCTGTCTTCCTTGTCAACAAGGTTAATATTGATTGTAATGGCATCACCTGTAAATGTACCACCACCGGCATTGGCTGTCATATTCTTCTGTTCTGGAATTTCGCCTATTGCTGAAATAATCTTGTTAAGCATTTTTTCTGTTTCTTCAAAACTAGCACCACTAGGCATTTCAGCTGAAATACTTAATGCACCTTCATCAGTTCTTGACATAAGGTCCATACCAGTTAAGCCAAAAGTAGAGGCAGAAAGAATAAAGAAAACAATAGCTATAATTATCATCTTGCCTCTGTTTCTTAATACAAGACCAAGAACTCTACCATAGAAATTATCCAAACCGTCAAGGATTTTACCAATGAAAGAATCAAGCTTGCCTATAATACCGCCAGTTCTCTTTTTGCCCTTCTTTGCCTTACCATTAATAACAGCGAAAGCCATAGGAACGAATGTAAGGGCTACAACGATAGATGCTGACAATGCAAATACGATTGTCCAACAGAAATCCTGAAGCATCTTACCCATAATACCAGTAATGAAAAGCATAGGTCCGAAAACGGCTACAGTTGTAAGTGTAGAGGCAAATATAGCCATACCTACTTCCTTAGTACCGTCAATGGCTGCAGCTTTTGGAGATTTACCAAGGGCATAGTGTTTTGTAATATTATCCAATACTACTACGGAGTTATCTACCAGCATACCTATACCAATAACTACACCACCCATTGACAGTATGTTCATTGTCATACCTTTAAGGTACATAAGGGCGAATGTTGCCATAATAGATGTAGGAATAGATACACCGATAACCAATGAAGTCTTCCAATCTCTAAGGAAAATAAGAAGAACGATAACGGCAATCAACGCACTCTGGAAAGCTGTTGATGTTACATTACTTAATGATAACTTGATATAGTCAGCAGTTGTAGACATCATTGCAAAGTCAAGGTCTGGATACTGCTTTTTCAAAGTTTCAATAGTTTTGTTTACATTATCTGTAACTGTAACTATGTTAGCATCTGACTGCTTAGAAAGAGAATACACAATACCCTCTTTACCATTAATATAAGAAACATTATCCTGTTCCTTAGTTGTTTCTTCAATAGTAGCAACATCCTTTAAAAGAACTCTGTTGCCACCCTTTGTTGTAATAAATAAGTTCTTCATATCTTCAAGAGACTTGAACTTACCTCTTACCTTAATCTGGAGTTCGTTTGTACCCTGATATAATGAACCACCTGGAGTATTCTTATTTTCAGATGCTAAAGTCTGAGAAATTGTACTCAATGTGATACCATAGTTGCTTAATTTATCTGGGTCAGCAGTAATAAGGACTTCCTTTTCCTGTCCACCCTTCATATCAGCAGATGCAACACCTTCAATTTTTTCAAACTGTGATGTTACATTGTTATCAAGGAGTTCATAAAGTGTAGTTGGATTAAGTTTATCACTTGTTACACCAACTTCAATAGTCTGTGCATTAATATCCATCTTCATAATTGATGGGTCATCTGCATCGTCAGGAAGCTGATGTTTAACTCTATCCAACTTATCACGCATATCGTTTACAGCCGAATCAATATCTGTACCATCCACGAACTGTACAGCTACCATTGATGAGCCTGTTGAAGATTGTGATGTAATGGTATCTACACCAGTAAGTGTAGCCATTGTCTGTTCAATAGGTTTTGTTACAAGGTCTTCCATTTCTTCCGGACCTGTACCTGAATATGTTGTACTTACCAATGCTACTGGCAAATCAACTGAAGGCATATAAGCAAGTTCCAAAGAAGAATAAGCAAATATACCTGCAAGGAATACAATAAGTACACACATTACAGTTGTTACAGGACGATTAACTGCTGTTTTAGTCATTACTTATTTTCCCCCTTGCTTTTCTTAGCCTTAGGGTTTTCAGTAGTGGCTTCAGTTGTAGCCTCTGTAATTTCTGTACCATTATCAGATACAACCTTTACCTTAGAACCGTCATCAAGGTAAGTCTGACCCTTTGTTACAACCTTATCACTAGGCTTGATACCACTCTTAACTTCAATAGTTTCGCCGGCATCAATACCGATTGTAACATCAACTTTCTTAGCCTTGCCATCTTCAATAACGAAAGCATAGTAGTCATCGCCATCTCTGAGAACTGAATCTCTAGGAACAATAACTGCTCCGTCACTTGTAGACTTAGCAAAGTTTACTTCTGCAAACATACCAGCCTTTAACTTGCCGTCTGTATTGCTCATTTCTACCTTTACCTTAAATGTACCGTCTGCATTAGATACATCAGAAATTTCACTAATATGACCTGTTATAGCATGATTAGAAAGTGTAGGAATAGTAATCTGAACAGAGTCGCCAACCTTGAGGTTTGGAACAACATCTTCTGATACATTAACCTGAATATCAACTGTATTTAAGTCAACAATAGTAAATGGTGTTTTAGCAGTTAAAAGCTGAGCACCAGCTGTTACATTACATTCTGATACTGTACCAGAAATAGGACTTTTAACAACTGCATCGCTAAGCTTAGATTCACTAGCCTCAATCTGAGCCTGAACAGACTTTCTTGATGCCTGTGCTGTATTTAAGCTATCCTGTGCCTTAGTTACATTTTCCTTTGAAGTCTGGTTTACAAGAATATCATAACTCTTTTGAGCATTTTCAAGAGAAGACTTAGCCTGACTTAAAGTAACTTCTGCCTGCTGCTTAGAGTTTACAGCCTGTGTATATGCGTTCTGAGCAGCAGTAAGGGCTGTCTGAGAATCGTCAAGTGCCTGCTTAGAAAGACCACCTGCATCAAAAAGCTGTTTATTAATATTGTATGTATTCTGCTTATCGTCTAATGTAGTTTTAGCATTGTTTACACTAACACCAGCAGTATCAAGAGCTGTCTGTGCTGTTGCAATACTGTTTTTAGCATTAGTAACCGCATTTTTAGCATTTTCAATCTGAGTCTGCATAGTTGCACCGTTTGCAAGCTCTAAATTAGTTTTAGCAGACTGTATACTTGCATCAGCTGAAGCAAGTGAAGCCTTGTTAGTCTTTATAGTATTTTCAAGGTCCTTAGTATCAATAGTGAAAAGTACATCTCCCTTGTTTACCTTGTCACCCTCTTTAAAGTTGACTGCCTTAACTGTACCTGTCATAGATGCTGTAACATCAACTGTATCCTTAGGTTCAATAGTACCTGAATACTTGTATTCATCTTTCATAGTACCAGTCTGAGGATTTTCAACTTCTACATTTGAAACCTTTTCCTGTACCTGGTCCATAGGACCGTCTTTTTTAGCACCACAGCCAGAAAGCATCGAAAGAACTAATAACATTCCAACTGCAAGCATACATTTCTTCTTCATTCTAAAATTCCCTCCAAAAGTTTTTGTGAGAGGTCGTATCGAAATATACAACCCATATGGAAAACTCCAACTATAAAAATTATAACATTTCAAAATTAAATCTTCATTAGAAAAGTTTTAACAATATGCCAAAATTTATTAAGATTTAATAACAAAAGTACAATTTCCCTCAAAATAAGATTAATGCCCTAATCTTTGTCTATAGTAATTGTACTACAGATTTATTTAGAACAATTACATATTTTTATTACAAAAAACTTAAATTGTTAGAGTTCTAACTTACTAAAAAAATTATATTCCTTTTTATTCAATTTTTCCATTGATTTTTTGCACAAGGTTATGTATTTTGACCATTGATTTTTGTATATTTTGATGATAGAATGAGTTGCTATAAAAAATTACGGAGGATAAAGAATATGTATCAAAATACTAGCAAAGAAATATTCAAAATGAGCATACCAATGTTCTTTGAGCTTTTGCTCCAGTTGTTGGTTGGTAACATTGACCAGATAATGGTAAGCCACTATTCACAAGGGTCAGTTGCTGCCATTGGTAATGGTAATCAGATTATGAATATTATAATACTTGTGCTTAGTTCTATGACTGTAGCGACTACTGTTTTAATTTCACGATATTTTGGTGCAGGCGACCCTGAAAAAGCAAAGTCTGTTTCTAACGCATCAATTTATTCTTTGAGCTTTTTCAGTATAGTAGTTACCTTATTAATATATGGTTTTCAAAGGCCACTATTCCAATGGCTACAAGTACCAAATGAAATTTTAGACGAAACCTGTTCTTATACTGTTATAGTTAGTACCTGTGTTTTAATTCAAGCAATATATATGGTTTTTGCATCTATATTGAGAAGTCACAAATTAATGAAATATGTTACTTTTGTGGCAATAATTATGAATACATTAAATATTTTAGGTAATGCAATTTTAATTAATGGTTTGTTCGGTTTCCCTCGTTTAGGAATTATTGGTGCAGCTATTTCTACTAATATAAGTAAGTTTATTGGTCTTGTTATTATAATTTTAGTTTTCTTAAAAAAGACAAATATGGGATTAGACTTTTTGAATTTAAAGTATTTCTCATTTAATATGGCAAAAAAGGTTCTTTTAATTGCTGTTCCTTCTGGTGGAGAGGCATTCAGCTACCAAATGTCACAGCTTATAATACTTAGATTTGTAAACACCTTTGGTACAATGGTTATTGCATCAAGAAGTTACTGTATGATACTTGCGAATATAGCCTATGTTTACTCTATGGCAATATCACAGGCAACACAGATTTTAGTTGGCTATCTATACGGTAAGGGAGATTACGAAAGTATCAAAAAGAGAGTGTGGAACTCCGTATTTATATCAATGGCTGTTTCCGTTTCTCTTACAGTTATAATGATGTTTAACAGCAATATGATTTTAGGCATATTTACATCAGAACAATTTATACTGGACCTTTGCAAGAAAATTTTAATGGTAGAAATTGTGTTGGAAGTCGGTCGTTCTATAAATATTTCTATGGTAAACAGCTTGGTGGCTACTGGCGATGTCAATATACCGGTTATACTTTGCCTTTTCTCCGCTTGGATTATAGCCGTTGGTCTAAGCTATGTTTTAGGTATTAAACTTGGAATGGGTCTTATAGGTATATGGATAGCTATGGCAACAGACGAATGTTTCCGAGGAGCTGCATTTATTGTAAGATTTAAGCAAGAAAAATGGAAACTGAAACGAAGTGTAGAAGTATAAAATAACCCCCAATCGTTAGCTTTTTATGTCTAATTATTGGGGGTTAATCATTGTAAGCAAAAAAAGAAGTTACTATTTTTCAAGTAACTTCTTTTTATTTGCCACACTTTTACTTTCTCATAACCTTTGTAGCATTTAATATTGCAAGAAGTGCAACACCTACATCGGCAAAAACTGCAAGCCACATATTTGCATAGCCCAAGGCTGCCAAAATAAGAACTATAGCCTTTACGCCTAAGGCAAACCATACATTTTCTTTTACAGTTTTCATAGTCATTCTAGCGTACTTTATAGCTACTGGGAGCTTAGACAATTCGTCATTCATAATTACTATATCTGCTGCCTCAATAGCTGCATCAGAACCGATACCACCCATAGCAATACCTACATCAGCTCTTGCCAATACTGGAGCATCGTTTATACCGTCACCTACAGCACCTACAACAGCATTGTTATTCTTGCTATAAATTTCTTCTACCTTTTCAACCTTGCCCTGTGGGAGCAAGCCTGCATAAACCTTTGTAACACCAGCTTTTTCGCCAATTTCTTCGGCTATATCCTGTTTATCGCCAGTAAGCATAACAACATCTTTTACGCCTAAAGCCTTTAAATCTGCAATAGCCTTGCTACTATCAGGCTTAATTGTATCTTCTGCCTTAATAGCACCATAGTATTCATTATTTTTAGATACATATATATTGTATTTTGTATTGCTTAAAGCCACATTTTCTCTTTCCATAAGTCTTTGGCTACCTACAAAATACTTTTCGCCATCTTTAACACCCATTAAGCCATAACCAGCTATTTCCTCTGTTGTGTCAAAGTCGATATAGTCCCCTTTATAAGACTTAACAATAGCCTGTGCTATAGGATGATTTGAAAATCTTTCAAGAGATGCTGCAACTTTCATAACATCATCTTCGCCGTCAGTTTCTACAACAGTAAATTCGCCCTTTGTAATTGTACCAGTTTTATCTACAACAAGAGTATTAAGTCCGCTAAGTGTCTGTAAATATGTGCTACCTTTTACCAATGCACCTTTTTTAGATATAGCACCTATGCCACTAAAGAATGTAAGGGGAACAGAGAGTACCAAGGCACAAGGACAAGATGCAACCAAGAAAACCAGGGCTCTTGACAACCATTGTTGGAAATCTCCCACTACTATTGTAGGAAGAACAGTTAAAGCTACTGCCAAAAATACTACAACTGGTGTATATATTTTAGCAAATTTTGTAATAAAGTTTTCTGTTTTAGACTTGTTAGCTGTTGCATTTTCAACCATTTCAATTATTCTAGCAACAGTTGAGTCCTCAAATCTCTTTTGTGCCTTCATATAAATTACAGCACCAGTATTAATTGAGCCACTAAGAACTGTGTCCCCCTGTTTCTTTTCTACAGGAACTGATTCGCCAGTAAGGGCTTTCATATCAAAACTACTGTCGCCCTTTGCTATTACACCGTCAACACAAACCTTTTCGCCAGCTTTTACAACTATAATATCGCCAATATTAATTTCCTCTGGAGCGATTGCCTGAACCTCTCCATTTCTTTCAACTGTAACACTATCAGTCTTAATTTCCAAAAGCCCCTTAATTGACTTCTGTGACTTGTCTACAGCCATATTCTGGAAATATTCGCCAACCTGATAGAACAACATAACGGCTACAGCCTCAGTCCATTCTCCAATAACAAAGGCACATATTGTTGCCAAACTCATCAAGAAGTTTTCATCAAAGAAATCACCCTTGAAAATGTTCTTAACAGCCTTTATAACTACATCATAGCCAAAAACAACATAGGCTAAAACAAACAATATTTCTGACAAAAAGCCGAAATTGCTGTTAATGGCAATTCCTCCACCCATTAACACAACACCTACTATAATTCTAGCTATAGCCTTTTTGCCAAAATCTGACTCTTTTGTCTTTTTAGTTTCAACCTTTTTATTTTCGTCTAAAACTGTGTCTACGCCCTCCTCTATTGAGTCTACAATACCCTTGACTTTAGCAAGTGTATCCTGTGCAGACAATTTACTATCCAATGTCATCTTCTTATTTACAAAATTGAATACAACATTTTCAAATTCTTCCTGTTCTTTCACTTTTTGCTCAATTTTTGCTGAACAGTTTGGGCAATTTAAGTTGTTTAACACCAAAATCACTTTGTTAAAATTAGTTTTGACACTTAAAACTGTGTCAACACCGTCTTCTATAGAGTCTACAATACCCTTTACCTTTGACAATGTTTCTTCTTCGCTTAACTGGCTATCCATTGTCATTTTTTTATTTACAAAGTTAAACATTACATTTTTAAATTCAGCCTGTTCTTTCACTTTCTGTTCAATTTTTGCTGAACAGTTTGGACAGTTCAAATTGTTTAACAACAGTTCAACCTTATTATAATTTCCTTTTCTGTTAAGTACAGTATCTACGCCCTCTTCTATAGAGTCTACAATACCTTTTACCTTTGACAATGTTTCTTCTTCACTTAATTGACTTTCCATTGTCATTTTTTTATTTACAAAATTAAATATTACATTTTCAAATTCAGCTTGCTTTTTTACTGTTTCTTCAATTTTTGCTGAACAATGTGGGCAATTTAAGTTATTTAAAACCAGTTCAACCTTTGCCATACCTATTCCTCCTCGTAACCATTCTTATGCTTAATATGTTCTATACCCTTTTTCAAAAGTATGCTAACATGTTCATCATCAAGGGAATAGTACACCGTCTTTCCGTCTTTTCTAAATTTTACGGCATCGTTCTGACGCAACAATCTAAGTTGATGAGATACTGCTGATTGGCTCATATTGAGAAGTTCAACCATATCGTTTACACAAAGTTCGTTGTCAACTAAGGCACACAATATTTTTATTCTGCCGGCATCTCCAAAAATCTTAAAAAAATCAGCTATATCACTACAGACTTCATCATTAATTTTAATCATATTATTATCCTCTCATATGTTCATTTATTCATATATAAAATAAAAAAATATATGAACTCATTCACATTATATGAATGAATGTTCATATATTCATTATACATCACTTTATTTATTTGTCAATACTTTCTTCAGGATTTTTAATTTCTTCTGAAGTAAATCTGTTGCCACCGTTTAAATATTCCAAAAACTTGCCTGTACCAATGGCTACACAAGAAATAGGGTCTTCGGCTGTAACACAACGAATACCAGTTCTTTCCTCTACTGCTCTGTCAAGACCGGAAATAAGTGAGCCACCACCAGTAAGCACAATACCTCTGTCAGAAATATCACTGCAAAGTTCAGGTGGAGTCTGTTCCAAAACATGGAAAATGGCATCAACAATAGCTGTTACACATTCAGACATAGCCTTATACATTTCCTTTGAGCTAACCTCAATTTCTGTAGGCAAGCCAGAAACCATATCCCCGCCCTTTACTGTGAGCTTGCTTTCTGGAGTATCTGCACAAGCTGTACCTAAAATAACCTTTAAGTTTTCTGCTGTTCTTTCGCCAATGTTAATTCTGTGGTTTTTACGCATATATCTTACAATGGCATCGTCAAATTTATCCCCTGCCACCTTAATAGATGTACTAACTACAATACCACCTAATGAAATAACAGCTACATCAGTAGTACCACCACCAATATCAACAACCATTGAGCCACAAGGTCTTGAAATATCAAGTCCTGCACCTAAAGCAGCAGCAACAGGTTCTTCAATAATAAATACCTGACCAGCACCAGCACTTTTTGTTGCCTGCTCTACAGCACGCCTTTCAACATCAGTAACCTTACTAGGCACGCAAACAGCAATTCTTGGCTTCTTAAACCAATGGAAACCAACAGACTTGCCAATAAAATATCTTATCATTCTTTCTGTAACTTCGAAGTTTGAAATTACACCCTCTCTAAGTGGTCTAATAGCTACAATATTGTCAGGTGTTTTGCCCAGCATTTTTCTGGCTTCTTCCCCAACTGCAACAATAGAATTAGTGTTATCATCAATAGCCACTACAGAAGGCTCCTGAAGTACAATACCTTGTCCCTTGCAATATACAAGAACAGAGGCAGTACCTAAATCAATCCCAATATCATTGCCTAAAAACATCAGTTTAGCTCTCCTTTACTTCTTCTATATCATCAGACTGCTTTTTCAAAACAATCCTCATTTTTTCTATTCTGTTTTTTTCACTTAAAAGTATAGTAAAATCTGCAGTTTTATCAGATATTTGCTCACCTTTTTTAGGAAATCTGTCTACAAGGGCTATAACATAACCACCAATAGATTCAACATCCTCAAATTCAAAATTAGTACCCAGAACTTCGTTTACATCATCAAGTTTGGCACTACCGTTGACAATATATTCATTGTCCCTGAACTTAATAATTTCTTCCTCATCATCTCTATCGTCTTCTATAATATCTCCCACAATTTCAACAATAAGGTCCTGAAGTGTAACAATACCAGCCGTTCCACCATATTCATCTAAAACTATTGCCATTGACAATTTATCTCTTTTCATAATATTAAAGAGCTTTGAGCAAGGCTTTGACTCATATGTAAAGTAAGGTTCTTTCATATAATCAGCAACCTTAAAATTGTCTGTATCCTCTACAAACATAACATCTTTAAAAGACAATATACCCACAATATGGTCATTTGTTTCAGCATAAACAGGAAGTCTAGTAAATCTTTCTTTTCTAAAGACCTGCATCACTTCTTGGTAAGACATATCCTCCGGAATAGAAACCATATCCATTCTAGGAACCATAACATCTTCTGCATCAGAGTCCCCAAAATCAACTACATTAGTAATCATTTCCTTTTCTGTACTTTCCAATACACCTTCTTCGTGACTTACATCAACCATTGTTCTGAATTCCACTTCTGTCACACTATGCTTGTCATCATTGTTACCACCTAAGAGTTTAACAATATTGCTAGTGATAACATTTAAAATAGCAATAATAGGTGTAAAAATTATCGTACAAAAATATATGATTTTAATACAAAAAACTGAAATTTTTTCGCAATTATTACGGGCGTATGTCTTTGGAGTGATTTCGCCAAAAATAAGCACAAGAACTGTCAACACACCAGTTGCAATACCTACACCACTACTGCCGAAGAACTTTGTAGCAAGTATAGTAGCCAAAGATGCAGCAAGGTTATTGACAAGGTTATTACCAATCAATATTGCACTTAAAAGTTTGTTAGGGTTGTCTAATACCTTTTGAATTAATTTTGCGTTTTTAACCTTATCGTCAACCATTGTCCTTAGTCTGATTTTGCTAAGGGAGGTCAAGGCAGTTTCTGCACTAGAGAAAAAGCCTGAAAAGCACAAACATATTACGAGAACAATTAAATATCGCGAACTTTCCGAGTCCACAAAAATCACACTCCTAAATAAAGAATAATTAATCTGAAATTTAAAAAGTAAACCAAAGTCTACAATGTTTTGATTATACCACATTTTCATACAAATACCAATAGAAAATGGGAAATTTTTTTATTTCAATTTTGTTAAAATCTCTTTTATTTATTACGCATAAATGGTATAATGGTATAGAAAATCAACAAAGGAAGTAATGTATATGAAACTAATGACTGTTCATGGTGGCGATTTAGATGTAATTTCTAGGGAATATAACATTCCAAAAAACGAAATTGTTAATTTTAGTGGTAATGTAAATCCCCTTGGACTTCCACCATCTGTAAAAAAAGCAATAAAAGAAAATGTAGATTGTGCAACTGATTATCCTGATGTTTCATATGTAGGATTAAGAAATGCCATAAGTAGCTACACAGGTGTTAAGAGCGAAAACATAGTTGTAGGCAACGGTTCTACAGAACTTATATCTGCCTTTATTAAGGTAAGTGAGCCGAAAAAAGCTGTTATTGTTTCCCCTGCCTATTCTGAATATTTAAAGGAAATTAAGTTACTGGGTGGCGAAGTTGAGCTTTTTGAATTAATGGAAGATAAGGACTATATGCTTGATGTAGATACACTTATTTCCCACATCACAAAGGATACAGACCTTGTTGTTATTTGCAATCCTAACAACCCTACTGGAACATATGTAACCATTGACCAGACAGAGAAAATTCTCAAGCATTGTATGGATTGTGGTGTTCGTCTTATGATGGACGAAACCTATGTTGAATTTTCAGAGCCTGAAAAACATGTTTCAGCTATGCCTTTGATAGATAAATACCCTAACCTTATGATTGTCAGAGGTACATCAAAGTTCTTTGCCTGTCCTGGACTTCGCTTAGGCTACGGTGCTTGTTCAGACAAGGAAACCCTCGATTATGTAAACTCACACAAAGACCCTTGGTCTGTCAATGTGTTTGCTGAATTAGCTGGAAAAATTATGTTTGTTGATACTGATTTTATAAAATCTACTACTGATTTTATTTCAGCAGAGCGTACAAGAATAAAAGAGGAGCTTTCAAAATGGAAGAATATTAAGGTTTATGACACACAATCTAACTTCTTCCTTGTTGAAATATTGCGAGATGATATAACTTCTGATGAGATTTTCCATAACCTTATACAGAAAAAACTTCTCATCAGAGATGCCTCTAATTTCCCTTATCTTGGTTCTAAATTCTTGCGTTTTTGCATATTAAATAAAGAGGAAAACAATTTACTTTTGAGTAATCTCAAAAAAATAATAGAAAAATAGGAGTGAAAAACCAAATGTCAGAAGAAAACAAAAATTATGATGAATACGATGCAACACCCCTTACAATGGAAGAAGCCATTGTGGAAGCAAAGCGTTGTCTTAATTGTAAAAAGCCAGGTTGTATAACAGGCTGTCCTATAAGCAACGATATTCCTGACTTTATTCATCAGCTTTCAAGAGGTAACTTTGGCGAGGCCAGAACAATTCTTGCCGGCAAGACTAACCTTCCTGCTGTATGTGGTAGAGTTTGCCCTCACGAAAAACAATGCGAGGGTCATTGTGTACTTAACAGAGCTGGCAAGCCAATAAGAATTGGTAAATTAGAGCAGTTTATTGCTGACTTTGATGCTGATATGAACTTAATCAGAGAAAAAATTCCACCAAAGACAAGAGGTAATGTAGCTGTTATCGGTTCTGGTCCTGCTGGTCTTACTGTAGCCGGCGATTTAGCTATGATGGGCTTTAATGTTACTGTTTACGAGGCAGAGGACGAGCCAGGTGGCGTATTACTTTACGGTATTCCAGAATTCAGACTTCCAAAGGAAGTTGTAAGACGAGAAACAAAGAGAATTTCAGAATTAGGCGTAAGTTTCATTTGCAATTCTATTGTAGGTAGAGATATTACTATTGACCAGATGTTTGAAAGTGGCTTTGATGCTGTATTTATTGGTACTGGTACTGCTATTTCTAAGGAGCTTAATATTCCAGGCAAGGAGCTTACTGGTGTAATTCAATCACACTATTTCCTCAGAATGGTTGCCCTTTACAACAGCAAATCTCTTGAAAGAAAGGAAGTTCCTGTTGACGAGGGAGATACCGTTCTTGTAATTGGTGCTGGTAATGTAGCTATGGACGCAGCTAGAACAGCTCTCAGAATGGGTGCTAAGTCTGTTACTGTAGTATACAGAAGAGGACAGGAAAATATGTCTGCTGAAAAGGCTGAATACGAAAGTGCTGTAGCTGATAATGTTAAGTTTATGTGGGAAACTTCTCCAGTAGAATATGTTGGTCGTGACGGTAGATTAGAGGGTCTTAAAGTAATGAATAATGACAACGAATTTATTATTCCTGCTGACAAGGTTCTTGTAGCTATTGGTTCTAAGCCAGCTAAGAGAATTATTTCTACTACAAAGGGTATCGAAGTAAATGACAATGGCTACCTTATTACTAAGGAAAAGCCATATGGTATGACAACATTAAACGGCGTATTCGCTGGTGGCGATGTAGTTCATCAGCCTGCAACTGTTGTACTTGCTATGAAAGAGGCAAAGAAAGTTGTTGCCGGTATTGCAAGCTATGTTGATGCCGTTAAACTTTTAGGATATAAGAGAGAAGATATTCAAAACTAAGATATTCATTGTTAGAACAAATTAACTTTGTTAATTTGTGGCTTGTGAACAAGCCATCGGATTTATCTTTCCGATTCATAGGTACAAAATATATAAAAAGGCTCTGTCAGAAATGGCAGAGTCTTTTTTGTTCGGTATTAAAAATTATTTTAAAATATTATAGCCAATATTTTGACCAAATTTAAAAGTAGCTATTGTGGATACTGCTATAAACATAAAAAGACCATAGCCGAAAAGGAAACCGGTTACAAACCTTTTAAAATTATTGCTTTCATAAGAGGTAAACATTTGTATTCCGCCGTCTAAAATCAATGGCAACACAAGTATTACTATAGCCAGCATTGATATTCTAAAAAAGATACAGGAGAATATAGAGAAAAATATCCCCACCAATTCTCCTGTACATCTTGCACATATAGGAAACTTTTTACCTTTATAATGAAATGACCTATCATCTCTACAATGGCAACCGAAAAATATAGGCAACCATTTGTATAAAAAGTTTTTCATCTTATTAGAAGCCACGATACATTACTGTACCTACGCCTAAGCATACCATAAGCAAGTAATATATAACGCATAAAACTACACCAACAATAGCACCAACGCCGGCAGCCTTTGCTGTTTTAGGCTTGTTATCTTTCCAAACTAGGAACAACACAAGACCCACAATAGGAATACAGCAACCTAACAGTCCCCAACCGAAACCTCCATTGTCAACTGCCTGTGGTTGGCTTGTGTACTGTGGCTGTGGTGTAGCATTAACACCATTCTGTGGCTGGCTCGCAACATTAACATTATCCTGTTTTGTACCACAATTAGGACAGAATGCAGTTCCCTCATTAATTTCTACTCCACAATTTTTACAAAATGCCATATAAACCCCTCCTTCTATATGAAAAATATACAATTTTAAACATTTATTTTCCTTTTTATAGTATAATATTACCATATAAGCTACAAAAAGTCAATAAAAAAATTATTTATACTAAAAACGCAGAAAAGAACAACCTACAGCACCAAAAGCACCATAAGTCATTTATTTCTGCGTTCTTGCTATATGAAAAAACGAGCAAATAATTGTAATAAGTGTATATAAATATGCGTTCTGTAATTAATCTATATACGGGCCACTTGGATTGTGTATTAAATTACCTGCTCATTTCTTCCTGAGGTCCATTACTCTTATGGGATTTAATTACGCTGTTAATTTCTTCTAAACTAGAAGCAGGCATATCACCATAAGTAGTATTCTTTACTGCACTCATAGCATTACCATACTCGACTGCAGTCTGTGGGTCGTTTGTAGTCAAGAAGCCATATAAAGCACCTGCTACATAAGCGTCGCCACTTCCAATTCTATCTACTACCTCGATATTTTCATAAGGAGGTTCTTCATAAAATTTACCATTATAGTAAATCTTAGAGCCAAAGTTATGTCTTGTTGGGCTTACAACTTCTCGTCTAGTTGTGGCAACAACCTTACAACCAAACTCATCACAATAGCCCTTCATAATTTCTTCAAGAGTACCTGTTCTTTGCATCATTTTTCTTGAAGTTTCTTCTGAAACAAATAATATATCAACATAAGGAAGTACAGAGTAAATAGTTTCTCTTGCTTCTTCTTCTGTCCAAAGCTTAGCTCTGTAGTTACAGTCGAAAGAAACAGAAGCACCCTGCTCCTTAAATCTCTTAATAAGTTCAACAACTGTTGTTCTCAAATTCTTGCTAATTGCCATAGAAATACCACTAACATGGAAATGTCTAGTATTCTTATAAATAGATGGGTCAATTTCGCTTAAAGAAATAGAACACATTGATGAATTAGCTCTGTCATAAACAACAGAAGATTTTCTAGGATAAGCACCACTTTCATAGTAGTAAATACCCAATCTCTGTTCTGGACTGTAATCGTAAACAACATAATCGTCACTTACATTACCATATCTAATCTTATACTTAACAAATCTACCAATCTTGTTGTCAGGAAGTTTTGTAATGATAGCAGTTCTTGCACCTAAGAAAGCAGCACCAGATGCCACATTAAGTTCTGAACCACCGGCATTCTTTTCGAAAACCTGACCCTGAGAAATCTTCTCTTTGTCTGGAGGAGAAAGTCTTAACATAACTTCTCCAAAGCTGATAATATCAAATTTTTTCTTAGTATCGCTAATAATACTCATATTATCCTCCTTTTACTTTGTAAAGCCAATTTTCTTTTTAACCTTTCGCAAAGTTTTGTTGGCAAAGTATGACGCCTTTTCAGCACCCTCTGCCATAGCCTTGTCAATATAAGCCTTGTCAGAAGAAAGCTCCTTGAACTTCTCCTGTAAAGGCTGAACTTCAGCTACTACAGCGTCAGCAACAGTCTTTTTGAACTCTCCATATCCACAACCTGCAAAGTCTGCCACAGCATCGTCTACAGATTTGCCTGTTACCGCACTATATATATTCAACAAGTTACTTATGCCAGGCTTTTCCTCTGGAGAATAAGCAACTACATTGTCGGAATCAGTAACCGCCCTTTTAATTTTGTTGGCAATTACATTCAAGTCATCAAGCAAGAAAATAGCATTATTTTCATTGTCGCTTTCAGACTTGCTCATTTTCTTTTCAGGGTTCTGAAGCCCCATTATTCTAGCTCCAACCTTAGGTATATAACCCTCTGGAATAGTAAACACATCGCCATAAATATTGTTAAATCTTTCAGCAATATCTCTTGTAATTTCCAAATGCTGTCTTTGGTCAGCACCTACAGGTACAAGGTCAGACTGATAAAGAAGAATATCGGCTGCCATAAGTACAGGATAAGTGAAAAGACCAGCATTAATATTATCTGCGTGTTTAGCTGATTTATCCTTAAACTGTGTCATACGGCTTAATTCGCCAGTATATGTATAGCAATTTAAAATCCAAGACAATTCTGCGTGAGCTGGAACATCAGACTGAACATACACAATATTTTTTTCAGGGTCAAGACCCAAAGCAAGAAAGAGAGTAAATAAATCTCTAATTCTTCTTCTAAATTCAGTAGGATTTTGTCTAACAGTAATAGCGTGCATATTAGCAACACCAAAAATACAGTTATAATCCTCCTGTAAATTCTTCCAATTCTTCAACGCACCTAAGTAATTGCCTAAAGATGGCACACCTGACGGTTGCATCGCACTATATAAAATCTTCTTATCTTTTTCCATTTTGTCCTCTTATCCTATAAAGCTGGCTACCATAACAGCCTTAATAGTGTGCATTCTATTTTCTGCCTCATCAAATACAACAGACTTAGCACTTTCGAAAACTTCTTCTGTAACTTCCTTACCCTTAATAGCTGGAAGACAGTGCATAAACAAAGTATTGTCCTTGCCAGTCATAGCCATAACATCGCTGTTAATCTGGTATGGAGAAAGGAGAGCAATTCTTTCCTTAGCCTTATCTTCTTCGCCCATAGAGCACCAAACATCAGTATAGAGTACATCTGCATTTTTAACAGCTGTAGCAACATCATCAGTAATAGTAATAGAAGCACCAGACTGTTCTGCATTTTTCTTACATTCTTCAACAAGGCTTTCTTCTGGGAAAAGTTCCTTTGGAGAACAGATAACAAAATCAAGACCCATTTTAGAAGAACCAATCATAAGGGCGTTTGCCATATTGTTTCTGCCGTCGCCCATATATACAAGTTTAACACCTTTTAACTTACCTAAATGTTCCTGAATTGTAAGGAAGTCAGCTAAAATCTGAGTTGGGTGGTCTTCATCAGTAAGACCATTCCATACAGGAACACCACTATATTTAGCTAAATCTTCAACAACTTTCTGTGAAAATCCTCTAAATTCGATACCATCAAACATTCTACCAAGAACTCTGGCAGTATCTTCAACAGATTCCTTACCAAGCTGTATATCGCCTTTGCCAAGGTATTCAGGAAAAGCACCCATATCGTTACAAGCAACTACAAAAGAACATCTAGTTCTAGTTGAAGGCTTTTCAAAAATCAAAGCAATATTTTTGCCTTCCATATATTTTTTCATTGTACCATTTTTCTTGTCAGCCTTTAACTGAGCTGCAAGTTCAAGGTAATGGCTAATTTCCTCAGCTGTAAAATCTCTTAATGTTAAGAAGTTTCTACCCTTTAAATCTACTGCCATAACTAATCCTCCTAAATACCGTAAAATACAGCATATGTATATATTATTCAATAAAAATTCAATCGTTGTGATACATTATACACCTTTTTTTTAAAAATGTATATAGTTTTTTAAAAATTTACAAAAAACTTACCAAATGTTAATTCTTTCTTCAGGTTTTACATACATACCATTGTACTCATTTATGCCATAGGTATCGTAAAACTTTTGGAAATTAGATAAAGTGCGTTTCACTCTTACAGAGCCATAGGAATGTTGGTCCATAACGGATAATAGTGATAAATACTGCCTTGTGGAGGTGTTAAAAAACAATTTTCCATAGGCTGTAAAGAACTTGTCATAGTCCACATTACCCAATTTTGCAACAGTATCTAAGGCACAAGCCATAGCACCAATGTCAGCAATATTTTCATTTAATGTAAGCTGACCGGAGGTTTCTATTCCTGTAGCTGACTCATAGCCGTCATAAAATTTCTCTACTTTTTTGCATTGTTCCTTAAAGTTAGAATAATCTACAGCACTCCACCAGTCTGTCAGATTGCCGTCTTTGTCGTACATCGCCCCCTGTGTATCAAAGGCGTGTACCATTTCGTGGGCAATAACTGTACCTATTGTGGCATAGTTGCTTTCAGGACTGTCTGAACTAAGGGCATAGCAAATACCAGCGGGAATAATCATTCTATTTTTCTCAGCAACATAGTAGGCATTTACATCGTAAGGCTGAACTTCCCACATATCTTTCACATCATAGTTTTTGCTGAAATCAATAGCACCTTTTACAATAGCCCTGTTTATTTCAAGCATATTGCTATAGTATGTTCCCCCCTCCTCAGGAGATTTTATGTCTGCATAATCCAAATAGCATCTCCAATTATCGGGATAGCCCACCTGTAAATCCATATTATCCAGCTTTTCAATAGCCTTAATCTTTGTTGTGCCAGAAAGCCAACGGTTGTTTTTAAGCCTTTCTCTGAAAGTATCTCTCAAATTTTCTGCTATTTTAATAACCTGTTCTTTCTTTGACTTGTCAAAATATTTCTGACAGAAAATCTGACTAATGTATATACTCATTTGGTTAGATATAAATGTTCTAGGAGCCATATTTTGGTCTAAAACACTTTGGTCTGTGCCGTAAATATCCATAAGGAAATTGTCGTACAAGTTATAGAAATCCTGTGATAAATACATACCGCCAATGCTAATCATATAGGCTTTTTGAAGGCTTGCAAGCTCCTGTGAATGTTCTCCATTGAAAAGCTCAGACAGCTTGTTTACCCTGTTCATATCCCATATAATAAGAGGTAAATTCTCGTCATAGCCAAAGGCTTTTACTATTGCTTTTAAGTCCAAAGTTTTGAATTTGCTATCAATAACATCTAGGTCATAGCTCTTGTACAGCTTTTCCATTATGTTAGAACTGTCATCAAAGCCGTCAGCCTCAACAGTTTCCATAAATTCGGAATCCCCGTTTGCAATAATATCAGAAGAAAGAAGTTTTTCAACATTCAAAACATTTTCAGCATCTTCCAAAGCCTGTTTGTTGCTTTCTCCCGCCAGTTCAAACATATCAGTAATGTATTTTTTGTATCTTTCCAGCTCATCAGGATTTTGACTAACACTAATGTACATAAGAGGCACATAGCAATCAAAATACAAGCCATATTTGCCCTCGTCATTAGGCTGTGGAGCAAGGGAGAAATTCACAAAAGCCGGCATACTTGTCTTTTTAGTATAATCCTCAACAAAGGCATTTAACTGACTATCGTCTTTTACCTGTGATAATTGGTCTAAAAATGGTTTAATAGGCTCAACACCCTGTTCATTTCTGGTTTTAAAATCCTGTATAGTAAGGTAGAGGTTCTGTATAGCTGACTCCTTAGAGCCTTTTTCCCAACTTCCGTCAATACATTCATTTACAATGTCGTTGAACATTTCCACATTATGTTTTTGAGCCTCATCAATGGTATTTACATTTCCTGTGTCCTCAAGTTGGTCAGAATTATCCTCCAACAGCTCATTATGGTTTACATAAGAATAAAAATCGTCTTTGTTGTTAGTGCCATAAAGCCTGTAAACTCTCTGTAAAATGGTGTCAAATTCCTTTTCGGTAACATTTTGTAAGGGATAAAAAGCACCACTTCCATCATTGTCTACAAGCCCACAAGAAATCATTTTGCCAATTTCATTTCCTGCCCACATAGGCATATCGTAGTAAGTAACCTTGCTAGGAGCATTTGCAAGACAATCCCCTTGAAGCTGAGGAAAATTGTCAAAAGCCCTACTTATTAAATAGTAGCATTGAGCCTTTGTAACATCTTCATCAAGAACAAAAGATGAACTGCTAAGGAGCTTTTCCTTTGTGTACTGTGGGTTGTAACTCCCTGCCACTTTGTCAAGCCTGTTTACTACATCTCTAACAGTTATGTAATTGTCGCCACCATATACAATAGTGACGCTTGTGCATATAAGCACTAAAATCAAAATAATTGAAAAAAGTTTTTTCACATCTACCCTCATACTAGAACCTGTACTGGCTTTCTAATCACCATACTGTTTGGCTCTATTTCACAATCATAGGCAAGTATGTTTACACCACTTGCTTTCGCCTGTTTTAATTCCTCTGCAAAAGCCTTATGATTTTCAGCATTTGGCTCAAAATATTTCACATCACTCATTTGTACAATAAACAGTACATATGTTTCATACCCCATACTGTGTGCAATTTGCAATTCCTTTAAATGCTTTACAGCCCTTTCACTAGGTGCATCAGGGAAACTGACAACATTGTCATTTTCCAATGTAACCCCTTTCACTTCCATAAAACATTTTTTACCTCCACGCTCAAAATACATATCAAAGCGTGAGTTCTGGAATGTCTTTTCTCTCTTTAAATTTACAATATCCGAAAACAAGCCACCGCTTTTCAGCCACTCCTCAACAGCCTTGTTAGGTGCTTGAGAGTCCATATTAATGAGCCTGCCACCTTTGTTGACGGCAATAAGAGAAAACTTAGTCTTTCTCTTTGGGTCATTGTTGGTCTGAACATAAATTTCAGCATTGGGAATAAGAAGCTCTCTGCACCTGCCAGTATTCTTGACATGGCATATTTCCTCTTTGCCATTTACTGAAATGTGGGCAATAAACCTGTTCTCTCGTGTTAAAAATTTGGCTTTTACTATGTTGTCATATATCATTTTACTACCTTATATTATTATTTCGCTTACAAGTAAGAGATTTAAGGCTTTGCCTTAAAAAACCACGATTTTTAGCAAACCGGAAAGAAGTCCGGTGGCTTATTTATAAGCCATATTTTGCAAAGCAAAATATTTTGACCAATGAATCGGAAAGATAAATCCGATGGCTTGACTTGTCAAGCCACATTTTGCAAAGCAAAATGTTCTGACCAGAAAAAAATCGAGTAAAACTTTTCTATTTTTGCGACATAAACATAAAAAGAAAGAATAGCATTTTAATTACTTTCTTATTTGTCCATTTCCATAAATTATATACTTAGTAGTGGTAATAGCTTTAAGACCCATAGGACCTCTAGCGTGCAACTTCTGTGTACTAATACCGATTTCAGCACCAAAGCCGAACTCATTGCCGTCAGTAAATCTAGTAGAGGCATTTACATACACCGCTGCTGAGTCTACTTCGTTTAAAAATCTCTGGGCATTTGTATAGTTTTCTGTAACAATAGATTCTGAATGACCTGTAGAGTATTTTGCAATATGGTCAATGGCATCATCAAGGCTATCTACTACCTTTACAGCAAGGATATAGTCCAAGTATTCAGTTGCCCAATCTTCCTCTGTAGCTGGCACAACATCAGGCACAATTTCTGCCACTCTTTCATCGCCTCTGATTTCAACACCCTTTTCTCTTAATGCTGAAATAGCCTTTGGCAAATACTCTTTTGCTATATTTTTATGTACTAAAAGAGTTTCGGCTGCATTGCACACACCAACTCTCTGTGCCTTAGCATTTACAATAATATTCACGCCGTCATCAATCTTGCCACTTTCGTCCATATAGATATGGCAGTTGCCAACACCTGTTTCAATTACCGGAACAGTAGCATTTTTAACAACAGACTGTATAAGACCCTTGCCACCTCTAGGAATAAGCAAGTCAATATAATCGTTTAATGTCATCATTTCAGTAGAAGAAGTTCTAGTAGTGTCCTCTACAAGCTGAACAAAATCAGGGTTATAGCCTAAGCCCTCAATAGCCTTTCTGAAAACAGAAACAGTGGCAATATTAGAGTGAATAGCATCGCTACCACCACGAAGAATAACAGCACTACCAGCCTTTAAGCAAAGACCAAAGGCATCACTTGTAACATTAGGTCTAGCCTCATAGATAATACCAATAACGCCCATTGGCACACGCTTTTGACCAACTGTAAGACCGTTTGGCAAAGTTCTCATATCAAGGACTTCTCCAATAGGGTCAGGGAGTTTTTCAATAAGCTCTAAGCCCTCAGCCATAGCATTTACTCTGTCTACATTGAGCATTAATCTATCCTGTAAACCCTGTGGCATATTGTTGTTTTTGGCATTTTCCATATCTTTGGCATTTTCGCCAACGATAAATTCTGCATTATCTCTTAAAGCCTTAGCACAAACAGCTAAAATATTGTTCTTCTCATCTGTACCAAGTTTTGCAAGCTGTCTTTTTGCAACTACTGCAAGCTGACCGTTTTCATTAACAGTTTTCATTTCACTATCCCCCTATTTGTCACAATTATATCTAAAGGCACATCGTTTTCCTCTGTAGGCACATTTTCTACTATTTGAAAGTCGTAGGCTACACCAACAGAGCATAAATACTTATTTTCGCTCAAATACTTGTCATAAAAACCACCGCCGTAGCCCATTCTGTTTTTGTTGTTATCCAAAACCAAGGCAGGTACGATTATAAATGTACTTTCATCTGAGTTCACAATATCTTCTTCATTAAATACAGGCTCAAGTATGCCGTACTTGTTTTCCACAAGATTGTCTAATCCCTCTATTTTGAGAAAAACCATTTCGTGGGGCTTTCCTGTCATATATGGTACGGCGACCTCTTTGCCATTTTTTAAAGCATCTTTTATTATGTTTTTAGTCACTACTTCCTTGCCATAGTTTATGAAAGTAAACAATGCCTTACAATCATTGTATTGTGGCAAAGAAAAAATATTATACTGTATTTCAGACGACATTTCCTCAACCTGAGAAAGGGTCAAAGCACTTCTTTTTTCCTTATATAATTTCCTTATTTCAGACTTTGTCAAAGAAAGCACCTCCAAAATACATTATTCAACATAATTTTATCACAATAAATAAATAAATACAACAACCTCTTGACTAAAGGCGAAAAAAACCTTACAATAAATTATGAAGATATTATTAAAATTTTATGGAGGAAGATTTAAGAAAATGAAACCAAAACTATTTTCAATTATGAAAAACTCGCCAGGTGAATTGAAAGGAAAAAACCTTGTTAAGGACATAGTTGCCGGACTTATTGTCGCAGTTGTTGCCCTTCCTCTTTCTATCGCTCTTGCCATTTCATCTGGAGTATCTCCGGAAGTCGGCTTGATTACTGCTATTATTGCAGGTTTTATTATCTCTTTTTGGGGTGGTAGCCGAGTTCAGATTGGTGGCCCTACAGCAGCCTTTGTTGTTATTATCTGTGGTATCATAGACCAGTACGGTATTGAGGGTCTTATTGTTGCCACAATTATGGCAGGTATATTCCTTATTATAATGGGTGTGTTAAAGCTGGGGGATATTATCAAGTTCATACCTTTCCCTATTACAGTAGGTTTTACAACAGGTATTGCCGTAACACTTTTTACAACGCAGTTAAATGACTTTTTCGGTCTTAATATTCAGGGACTTAGTTCAGAATGTTTACCAAAATGGTGGGCATATATTACAAATATCTCTAAAATCAATTGGACAGCTACAGCCATTGGCGTAGGTTCAATTATCGTTATTGTTCTTTGGGGCAAAGTAAGCAAGAGAATACCTGGCTCACTTGTTGCCTTAATACTTTCTACAGTTGTACTCTATTTGCTCCAAAAAAATGGTATGGCAACAGAAGTACAGACTATTGGTTCAAAATTTAGCGACCTCAAGGGTGCTATTCCAATGCCTCATATTCCAAACTTTACAAAGGTAAATATTGGTGCTTTAGTTCAGCCGGCGGTTACTATTGCCATTTTGGCTGGTATTGAGTCACTTCTTTCTGCCGTAGTTGCTGACGGTATGACAGGGGATAAGCACGATTCTAATCAGGAACTTATTGCACAGGGTATTGCAAATATTGCATCAGCACTTTTCGGTGGACTTCCTGCTACAGGTGCTATTGCTAGAACAGCTACTAATATTAAAAACGGTGGTAGAACACCAGTTGCCGGTATGGTTCACGCAATCGTTCTTTTCGTAATTATGATTGTGGCTATGCCTCTTGCAAAACTTATACCAATGGCTACACTTTCAGCAATTCTTATTGTAGTAAGTTTCAATATGTGCCAGTTTAAGGAATTTGTGGAAATCGGTCATACTACTAAAACTGACCTTTCTGTTTTAGCTCTTACATTCCTTTTAACAGTTGTATTTGACCTTGTTGTTGCCATTGAAGTAGGTATGGTACTTGCTATGTTTATGTTTATGAAGAAAATGGCAGAAACATTTGACATCAACACTCTTTCAAAGGAAACAGAAAACGATACATATAAATATCTTAATGACGATATTATGGTGTATGAATTAGCCGGTCCTATGTTCTTTGGTGCATCTACTACATTTATGGATACAATGAAGTCTATGAATGTTAAAAGCGATATTCTTATTCTTAGAATGAGAAATGTACCAATGATTGACGCAACTTCTCTTGATAGTCTTCATCATGTTATTGACTACGCACAGCGAAACCACATTGTTGTATTATATTGTGAACTTAATGAGAATACATATAATACATTAAAGCACTTTGGTTGCGAAGAAAGAATGGGTAAGCACAAGTTCTTTGATACTATGGACGAAGCCTATGCTTACGCAGAAAAAATGGTTGAAACTAAAAAAGAAGTTCGCAAGAAGTTAAAAGAGAAGTAAAAAAATCAATAAAGAGAAGTAAATATAAAAAAAGAGGTGTCAATGCACACCTCTTTTTTGTTTGCTCAGTATAATAATCATTTATTTTATTATTAAAGTATCAATTACTGATTCAATAAACATCTGTTGTAAATTTTGCCTATTTATATCTTGCAATATGTTTTTTATCCCTATGTATAAAATAAAAAATATAAATATTGTAATAATTACTCCATTTATAGAAATATTAAGATTTTTATTAGAAATCTTTCCCAAAAACAAATTTATAAAATTGTTAAATAAAGTTCCAACAAGCACAGCAGTACCAATTATTTTAATTATCCCAGCCTCAAATTTTTTATTTTCTCGTATAATTTTCAACATATAGATAAACTCACTATCATTTTCTCTATACTTATCCCTTATATATTTTCTCCAACTTTTTATACTATCCACTTCATTTAATGGTTCATATTTATTATCCAGATACTTAAATCCCTCACCTGCACCTGTAACATAAATCCAATGTTGAAATTCTTCTTCAAAATCAAACCCATAATTAATTTTACATTTTTTCTTTATTCCAATCTGTTTTTTCCTAACATAATTATCTCCTTTAATCACATAAAAAGGCATAGTTAATGAAGCATATTTGACTTCTTTAACTACACCAATTTCATTACAACCTATGCTAATGTCCAGTATGGGTCAATCCAAGCGTTTTTATCAGCTGACCATAACCTTTTGTACTTTTTTCCATTTATTATTTTATATTTATAATATACATTGCCACTACGAGGATTTATAGTCTGCACCTCGCTAACTTGTTTTATTCCATCTTCTGCTAGAATATTAAAACTACAAAAATTTACCATTAAAGTGACTGTTCCCATTAGCACAAACATTTTTCTTTATTTTTTTCATATTAAATTACTCCTTTACTATTACTCCTTTTATATTTTCCTTTAACTTTCCTCTTACCGTAATTAATTTTTCTCCATCAGGACTATAAATAGTATAGCTCCTATTTCCGTTTTTTATTATGTATGAACCTTCAACTATAACGGGTGCATCCTCATTGTAATCTTCAAAAGTTGGTTCTCCTGCTGGATGAGGTATACGATAATAAGAAAAAATATATACAACTAAAAATACTGTCATAATTACAATATCTTTAATTCTATTTTTGTTTATATAAGCATTATCTAATATAAGTTTAAATCTCTCTGTCATAACTCTTTCATTATTCTCTTCATCAAGTCCCAAAGAAAAATCCAAAGTGTTATTTCTACCTCCATAGTTTTCAATTACATTAACAATGCCTAATAAATATTCCTCTTTTTCTTTATTATTCAAGAGAATATTAAGTTTACGGTCTGTATAAAATTCCAGTATATTAAATACTTCTTTTCTGAAGAAATAAAACACTGGATTCCACCACATTACGACACATATAATTTCAACTAATAGTTTTATAAAAATTTGCTTGTATTTATAATGTATAAGCTCGTGAGATAAAACAGTAATAAGTTGCATCTCACTTAATTCAACTACAGGTAGTAGAATTACTGGCTTAAAATATCCCACTATAATAGGACTTCTTATATTTTTATTCACTATAATACCTATATTTTTTTGTACTCCTACTTTTTGTTTTGCAATTTTCAAAGAATTTAAGATTTCAGTATTATCTGTATAATTCATTAAATTAACAATCCTATACAGTTGTCGACATCTTAAACTTTTCTTTATCAAAAGTACAATTGTCGTAACTAGGTAAATTACTTCCATTAATCTACCTAAAGTAAAATAGTAATATATTTTGCCTATATCATCTTCATAGCAATAAGTGTAAAAATTATACCTCAAAATATCTCTTATTTTTTCCAAAATAGTATAAGACCTTAAATTGTTTGTAAAGAAAGGTATTTCAAAATTTAAAAAGAATCTCAAAAGACACAATACTACCAAAGCCCACAATACATTAAAGCAATATTTTCTCTTAAAATTTAAATTTCTACTTAATATTATTATCGTTATAGCAAAAATTGTAACCCAAAAAGCAGTATTTATTGATGTATATGCTGTACAGAATTCATAAACATATCTTGCAGCCCCCTGCTCTTCCATTCTATTCCTCCTTGTACTGGTCAATCAAATCCCTAAGTTTTTGTGCCAGCTCCTTATTTTCTTCCTTAGTATCCACTAAAGCTGATAAAAGAAAAGGTGCGTAATCATCCTTATCATAAAACCTATTAAATTGTTCCATAGCATACTCATCTGATGATACAGTTGGTCTAAATAATCGGCCATATGTTTTTCCTATTTTTGTAATTTCAGCAATTTCTATAGCATTTTTCGATTCTAATTTTCTTATAATATTTTGTATAGATTTTTTAGCCCAATCACTTTCAATTTCATTAGCAATTTCAGTTGCTGACATCGGCATGTCATTTTTCCATAAAACTTTCATCACCTGTTCTTCCTTTTCATTAAGGTTAAAAGGCGATTTTTCCTTTTTTAATTTAAACATATCTTCACCCTTTCTTCGGTTATTATACATTATTTTATTTAAAAAGTCAATAAATATAAAAATAATTTTAAATTTAATTTCGTTTTTTTATTTTAAAATCTATATTGACAAATTTGTTAATAATCGCTATAATTTTATCGTATTTTAAATTTAAAATCTTTTTTTATTTAAAATGCGATATTAGATATATGGAAAACATTAATTAATGAAAGGATTGTGAATTATGAAACATTTAAAAAAAATTTTTTCAATTATCTTAATATCTGTTATGGCATTAAGCACAATTAATGTAGCTTTTGCAAGCGATTTAAGCTACAATTCTTATATTGATACTTCAAAGTATTCTCTTGATGACAGCATATATGATATTCCCAAAAGTAATGTTGAAGATATTGTAAGCAAAATTAATGCAGAATATGGAGATGTTGGTTTATCTGTAAATACTTCTGAAAAAACTACTGAAGTAACAGTTGGAGAATTTATTTCAAATTTAAAAGCTATTGCCAAAGAAGGACAGGAAAATAAAGAGTCTGTTAAAAAAGAATACGAAGAAGTTACAGGTTGTAGCTACGATGACATTGAATGGGAACCTTATAATTCCAATGATAATTCAGCAAAAGCATCAACTACTCAAACTTATGATAAAACTAAAAAAGTAGAATATGTAACTTTTAGACTTCAAGCTGTTATTTTAAAAACAACCGGTCAAAATAATAGATTTAAAAGCGTAACAAAAATTACCGTTCCAAATGCTAGTAACTCAACATTAACTCAAACATTCACTTGTAAAAGTACATCATATAAAATGATAGATTCTTACAGAACTTGCTCCATTACAGCAAAAGGAAATATACTCTATTCTAATAATGGATATACAGTAAATAGAGACGGCTCTTTCCAAGCAGAATTTTATGCATAACATTTAAAATATAATTTCCATATATCTATTGAGGTGTGAAAAATAAGATTCCTTTCACACCTCATTTTTGAAGTATTACAAACTAAAGGAGGCTCTTATGAAAAAATATTATATACAATTTTTATTAGTCAGTTGTATGTTATTTTCCGGTTGTAATAAAAATAGCACAGCAACTGAAACTGAAACAATACATTCTACTTCTTCTGAAAAATTAAATGAGAATGTGAACAAAAACTGTACTTATATTGCTTACAGAGATAAGGTTATTGTTTTGGATAATAAAAACAATATAGCAAAACTTACAAATCTTAATGATGTTGAATCTTCTGATAAAGTAATTAACTACAGTTATGAAGATATGTGTAATCTTATTGACCAACTTACTGTTAAAAAAATACATATTAGTGGACCTAATAATATTTTATATGGTATTTCATATGCCCACGATTCAACAGATAAAGACAGTCAAAAAAATGAAAACACAGAAGATAAGGATTTTGACCTAAGCAATGCTGATATTTCTTTAGACGAATTAAAGATAATTATTGAAGGAAACAAAAAAGAAACGAACGAAAATTATGATAAAGTTCTTGAAGATTGTTTAACTGCTATTGTGAACACCATAAATTCTCAAGGTGTAAATACTATTTCTGTTACTTCTAATACTCAAAATACAGAAACTACTAAATAAACCATTATTAAAACAAAAAAATGCAAGGTTTTTAGCCTTGCACTTTCACTTTATATTTTAAAGACTTTCTATTAACTCTGCAAAATCTTCCTCACTTAAAATAGGAATATTCAACTCTTTAGCCTTTTTATTTTTGCTTGAATTTGATGTTACATCATTATTTATAAGATAATTTGTTTTAGCTGAAACGCTACCTGTTACCTTGCCACCCATACTTTCTATAAAGTTTTGGAGTTCTTTTCTATTTTTATAGTTGTGTACATCGCCAGTTATAACAAAGGTTTTGCCATCCAGCTTATTACTGCCTGTGCTTTCCTCTGCCACAAAAGTAATATACTCAAGTGCCTTATTAATAAGCTCAATATTGTGGCTATGGTTGAAATACTTCACAATACTTACGGCAATAACTTCCCCTATGCCGTCTATTTCACAAAGACTGTCAGCACTTGCGTTCATTATTTTTTCAAGATCATTGTTATACTTTTTGCACAATAATTTTGCATTACTTAAACCTACATTATTGATACCCAAAGCATATATAAAGTTAAACAAATTCACATTTTTAGACTTTTCAATGGCTGAAATAAGGTTATTGTAACTCTTTTCTCCAAAGCCTTCCATTTCAACTATGCTATCTCTGTACTTTTCAAGACAGTAAATGTCTGCATAGTTATCCAAAAAGCCTTTATCAATGAATTTTTCAATAGTCGCCTCTGAAAAGCCCTCAATATTCATAGCATCTCTGCTTACATAATGCTCTATTGCCATTACACGCTGTGCCTTACAGTTTGGATTGACACACTTCAATGCCTTACCATCTCTAAGGCTTACTATTTCTGTTTCCTCTCCACAAACTGGGCAATTTTTAGGAATTTCTGCATTATTGCTCTTTGTCAAATTTTCTGCCACCTGTGGAATAATCATATTCGCTTTATAAACTGTAATTCTATCTCCAATGCCCAACTGCAAATGTTCCACAATACTTACATTGTGGAGTGATGCTCTGTTTACTGTTGTACCCTCAAGCTCTACTGGCTCAAAAACGGCTATTGGATTTATAAGTCCTGTTCTGGAAGTGTTCCAATCTATGTCAATAAGAGTGGTTTCTGCCTGCTCGTCTGCCCATTTGAAAGCAATGGAATCTCTAGGGAACTTGGCTGTTTCCCCTAAAGTACGAGAGTATGCAATATCGTCATAAGTAAGCACCAAACCGTCTGTGGCAAAAGGATTGTTTGGTATATTTTCTTCAAACTCACTTACTGCCTGTGCTATGTTTTCAGAATTTACAAACTTTCTCTTTACCACTGTAAAACCTAGCTTTTCCAAATATTCAAAGCCCTGTGACTTCTTTTCAAAATCCATTCCCTCTGCACTTACAAGCTGGAATGCCACAAAACAGACATTTCTCTTGGCACAAATTTCTGAATTAAGCTGACGCACCGTACCACTACACAAATTTCTTGGGTTCTTGTACTTTTCTTCCGGCGACATTTCTTCATTTATATTGTCGAAATCCTCAAAGGAAATAACAGCCTCTCCTCTAAGTACAAGCTGACCCTTTTGGCTTATTTTAAGGGGAATGTTCTTAAAAACCCTAGCATTGTGGGTAATATCTTCACCAATTTCTCCGTTTCCTCTTGTAACAGCCTGTGTAAGCTCTCCGTCATTGTATGTCAAAACTACTGTAAGACCGTCCATTTTGTAGGAAAGTACACCTATATTGTTGCCCAAAAATTCAGCAAGACGGGATACTTCCTTTGTCTTGTCAAGGGATAACATTCGCTGTGGGTGTCTTATTTTTGTAAGAGAACCTAAAACCTCATAGCCTACATTCTGTGTAGGAGAATTTGAAAGCACAATACCTGTTTCACTTTCCAATGCCACAAGCTCGTCATAAAGTGCATCATATTCTCTGTCAGTCATTATTTCCCTATTTTGCTGATAATAGGCAAGTGACGCCTTATTAAGAATTTCTATTAATTGTTTCATTCTATCCATTATATTTTTCCTCTTTTTAACACATTTTATACTGGGTCAAGTCCCATTTCTTCATAATATCTGTCGGCAATATATTCGGCTGATTCCGCCCATAAACCGTTTTCTGTCTGCTGAAGTGTTTTGTAGGTTTCGGAGGTGTAGAACTTCAATGCTGCATCAGGAAAACTAATATTCATTCTCCTTTGCAATACATTTAAAACACATTTAATCTGTATAACCACATTCATAGTTATATCTTTGCCATTAAAGAAGTATATCCCCTTTGCCATAGTGTTCCCTCCTTACTGTTCAGAACAAATTAACTTTGTTAATTTGTGGCTTATAAATAAGCCATCGGATTTATCTTTCCGATTCACTATTAAAAATTACCCCCATACTTCAACTATGGGGGCAAATCAGAAATTTATTCTATTTTATTTATTCATTATCTTATAGATAACTGTGGCAGCCTGTACTCTTGTAGTAGTAGCCTTTGGAGCAATCTTATTGCCGTCCATACCATTTACATAGCCGTCTTTAACCATAGCAGAAAGGCTCTCAAGGGCATAAGCTGAAATATCTTCATAGTCGCTAAAGCCTTTGAGGTTGTCAGTATTTTCTACTGTAATATCCTTACCAAGCTTATATACAAGAGCCTTTTTAGCTAAAATCATCATATCCTGTCTTGTAATATTACTAGCTGGAGAGAATGTGCCGTCGCCATTACCATTGGCAATACCTAAATCCTTTGCAAGGCCTACAGCATTGTAGTAATAAGCACCATTTTCTACATCGCTAAAGTTAGACTGTGGAGCTTTTGTTACATCAACACCGATACCCTTGAGGAGCATAATGATAAAATCGGCTCTCTTTACTTCGTTATTTGGTAAGAAAGTACCGTCGCTATAGCCATTTACAACCTTGTTAGAGGCAAGTTCATTGACATACTTAGCACCCCAGTAATCAGCAGGTACATCAGAGAATGTAACAGCCTGTACTGTAGTTGTTTCTGAAGTACTTTCTACTGAAGCAGTAGTAGTTTCTGTAGTGGCATCAGTAGTTACTTCTGTAGTTGTTGTAGTAACTCTTGAAGTTGAGCCACCGCCACCACCGCCTCCGCCGTTGGAAGTGTTAGCTTTTACAGTAGTAGTTTCAGTAGTTGCTTCTGTTGTAGTTGTGCTTTCGTCGCCATTGTCAGTACTGCCACCGTTTACTAAAACAGTTGAGTGAGCAGACTGGATATTGAGGCTAGTCTGTGTGCCTCTTGTAAGGTTAGCACCTGTAAATTTATCAAAACTTATGTCAGTTGAACCAGCACCTACAGCCTTAAACTTAATTCTGATTACAGTACCAGTTGAAGTATAGTTCTGCAAGAAACCGTCTACTGATGAAGAATTATAACCAGCAAACTTTAAAATACCTAACTTGCCGGCATTAGTCTTGTTATCAGCCTTGCCGTTGTAGTTATAGTCCTGTGCCTTTGGTACAAAATCCACTCTGTTAGAAACTACATTACTAGGGAAAAGTGGGATATTGTTGTACTCAATAATATCACTAGGCATTTCTGTGTAATCAATGTCAACAGCCTCTAAAACAGCAGGGTCAAAATAAACAAAGCCTGTTAAACTGTTGAAACCCATTGGGTTGTCAGTTACCTTGTAATCGGCAAAAAGTGTATCGCCTACGCTAATTGTTTCCGCTGAAAGCTGGCAATCTGTTGAAACTGTATTGTCTGCACCATATGATAATACAGGAACAACAACCATTGACAAACTTAAAAGCAAAGATAAAATTTTCTTCTTCATTGGTTCTCCTCCTTTTGGGTTAAGCTGTTTAGCCTAACTTTTTATAGATTTATAATACCACTTTTTATAGGGTTTTGCAATAAGATAGGTTCTTTCTTTTTCTATCGTAAAAAGAAATGAACCAAAGAAAAATACTCTTGCAATTATTAGTTTCGCTTACAAGTAAGCGATTTAAGGCTTTGCCTTAAAAATCACGATTTTTAGCAAACCGGAAAGAAGTCCGGTGGCTTATACATAAGCCATATTTTGCAAAGCAAAATATTTTTGACCAGAAAAAAATGGAGTAAAACTTTACAATTTTTTGACCAGTAAAAAATCGAGTAAAACTTTGCAATTTATTTTTAACCAACGCAATAATTTATTCAAGTGTAACCGGATTTTTAGCCTCACGCCTAAACATATCAAAAGCCTCAACTGGTTTATCAACCTTAACCTTTAAAATCTGCTGTGGGTGAGGAGCTTCTGTTACACTTTCGCCCTTATCGTCATACATTTCCTCCACTGTCATAGTGAAATCTTCGCCGTTATGACGCATTACCTCTATCTTTTCGCCTATAACAAACTTGTTTCTCTGTTCCACTGTTGCATAGCCTGTTTCCTTATCATAGTCAAGAACCATACCAATGAAGTCATAAGTTCTGATATATGAGCTAGTAGTGTAAACCTGGTCTTCTTCATTTGGTTTACCATAGTAGAAACCAGTTGTATAACCTCTGTAGCTTGCCTTAGAAACTTCCTGCATATAGTAGTCCTTTTTACTTTCGTACAACGCAGGGTCTTTTAAGTAATCGTCAATAGCTTCTCTATAAGCCTTAATAACTGTACCTACATAGAAACAAGTTTTAATTCTACCCTCTATTTTAAGGCTGAATATACCGGCATCTACAAGTTCCGGAATGTGCTGAATCATATTTAAGTCCTTAGAATTGAAGATATAAGTACCTCTTTCGTCTTCAACTATTGGCATATATTCATTTGGTCTAGTCTTTTCTGTAACATAATACTGCCATCTACAAGGGTGTGAACAAGCACCTTTGTTGGCATCTCTACCGCTTAAATAGTTACTTAAAAGGCATCTGCCACTGTAGCTGATACACATTGCACCATGAACGAAAGCCTCAATTTCAGTATCTCCAATCTTATCGTGGAGTTCCTTAATTTCCTTGAGGGAAAGTTCTCTTGCCATAACAATTCTAGTTGCTCCAAGGTTTTTCCAGAAAAGAGCAGACATATAATTAGTATTATTTGCTTGTGTACTAATATGAATAGGCATATTAGGAACAGTTTTTCTAGCAAGAGCAAATACACCAGGGTCGGCTACAAGAATAGCATCTACTTTTAATTCTTCAAGCTCCTTAAAATAGTCTGCCATTTCCTCAAAATCTTCATTGTGAGCAAAGATATTGCAAGTAACATACACCTTTACATCGTGGGCGTGAGCAAACTCCACACCCTCTTTCATCTGGTCATAGTCAAAGTTTTTAGCCTTTGCTCTAAGTCCAAAATTAGTACCACCAAGATATACTGCGTCTGCACCATAGAGTACAGCAATTTTAAGTTTTTCCAAATCTCCTGCTGGAGCAAGTAATTCTATTTTTTTCATTTTATCAATCCTCTATTTTCTGAATAAATGCTACACCATCGCCAATAGTCAATATGCTTGATTTTAACTTTGGATTATTTGTTATTTCATTTAAAAATTCGTTCATTCTCTTATGAATAGTTCTCTGACGCTTTGGAACTTCTTCATAAGCCTGAGCAACTCTACCCTCCTGCAAAATATCGTCAGCAATAATCACTCCACCCTTTTTCAAAAGTCGAAGTACATCGGGAAGAATTTGTATATACTGACCCTTTGCTGCATCCATAAAAATGAAGTCATACTGTTCGTCTAATGTAGGCAAAATATCGTTGGCGTTACCCTCTAATATTGTAACCTTGTCCTCTACACCAAGGCGTTTGAAATTTTCCTTTGCCTGCTTTATCATAACATCAAATCTGTCAATAGTAGTCAAATGGCCACCCTCTTGAAGAAATCCTGTCATATAACTGGCTGAAAATCCTACTGCCATACCGATTTCAAGTATCTTTTTAGGCTTAATAATACTTAAAACCACGCCTAAAAACTGAACTACATCTTTTGGTATAATAGGCACTTCTTTTTCATAGGAAGTCTTTTGCAACTGACCTAATTCGCCCTCACAAAAAGGCTGTAAATTTTCTAAATATTCGTGAATATAGTTTTCTACTAAACTCATAACTTATTCCTTTCAATTTTGACTTTTGTAACTTGCCTCTGCCTGCTGATGTTCTTCATAAGTAGCAGAGAAGTGGTGCTGACCTGTTGTTGTATTTTCTACTACATAGTAGAGATAATTTGTGCTATCCGGATTAACAGCAGCCTTGAGAGAGTCCTCACTTGGGCTATTTATTGGACCAACTGGCAATCCGTCAACAACATAGGTATTGTGCTTATCGTTGTTTTTCAAATCAGAATACAACACTCTTGTAGCTCTCTTACCCATAGAATAAATAACAGAGTCATCAAGCTGTAACTTCATATTTTTAGCAAGTCTATTGTAGATTACAGAAGATACCAATGTTCTTTCAGGAGCATATTTTACCTCACCCTCAATAAGTGAAGCAATAATAACAGCATCATCAAGGGTATGGTTTAATTTCTTAGCCTGTGCCTCAATGTCGTTGTCCTTTACAACCTGGTCAAACTTAGCAAGCATCATATTTACAATATCTGTTGCACTCATATTTTCTTCAATAGAGTATGTAGCTGGGAACAAGTAACCCTCTAAAAGGTTATCTCTTTCCGGAATTTTTGCCACGAAGTCATAGTCATAATCTCTTGAATTTGCAGCAGTTAAAAATTCCTTAGCTGTACAAACGCCCTGACTTTCCAAATCTGACGCTATTTCACTAAGCCACTCGCCCTCTCTTACAGTAAGTTTTTTAGCATTTATACTTGATGCACCTGTGTTAAGAGCCTTTATAATATCATCAAATGACATATGGTTTGTAAAAGTATAGTAACCTGACTTAAACTCTGGACCATAGCCCATTTTTTTGCAAAGATATTTAAAGTGGAATGCACTATCAATTACACCATTGTCCTCCAAAGCCTTAATTATGTCCGTAACTGAAGAACCTGACTCAATATTTACTGAAATAGTTTCTTCCGGCTTGTTTTTGGCAGAAGAATTGACCTCTGTGCTGTTCATTTTCTTAAAGAAAAGGCTGACAGCCACTACTAAAACAATTAAAACAACAAGCATAATTTTAGCTACAGTAGCAAAATTACTCTTTTTTCTCTTTACTTTGCCACTATTTTTAGGCTTATTAGGAGTTTTGTTTGTTGTTTTTCTATCTGTAGGCTTTTTTTCAAACACATTTCTTGTGGCTGTACTTCTAGTTCTATCTGTTTTACCACCTGTTGTAGTTCTAGCTCTATCCGCTGTACCACCTATTGTAGTTCTAGTTCTATCCGCTGTACCACCTGTTGTACTTCTAGTTCTATCCGCTGTACCACCTGTTGTACTTCTAGTTCTATCTGTTGTAGTTCTTGTAGTAGTTTTTCTAGGTACTCTATTATTCAAATCGTTCCTTGAAAAGCTACCTTTGTTTAAATTATTGTCATTTGTCATAATTTACCTCCATTAAGGTTAAACCATTTGGAACTAATGTTTTTCCTGCTTTTGTTCTATCTCTTGATTCTATAATATCCTTTATTTCTTCCGGCTTTATTTTGCCACTACCTACTGCCACCAATGTACCGGCAATAATTCTGACCATATTGTAGAGGAAGCCACTTCCTGTAACAGATATTGTTACAATGTCTTTTTCTCTACGAACATTTAATTTATAAATTGTACGGACAGTAGTTTTTGTCTGTGAACCACTGGCACAAAAGGCATTAAAATCGTGTTCGCCAATGAAGTACTGGCAAGCCTCATTCATTTTGTCTATATCCAGTTTATAGTGAACAAAATCCGTATAATTATAGAGCAAAGGATTTCTAAAAGCACAATTTTGTATTTTATACTCGTATGTTTTGTCTATGACGCTATACTGTGGGTGGAAGTCCTCTCCAACTTCCCTTGCACCATTTACCACTATATCGTTGGGCAAAAATGAATTTATAGCATAGGGCATTTTTTCTACAGGAATAGTTGTTTCCGTTTCAAAAACCACGCCCTGACACATTGCGTGAACACCTGTATCAGTACGGCTTGCACCTCTTACAGCAACTGGCTTTTTCATCAATGCTGAAATAGCCTCCTCCACCTTTTGCTGAACTGTTATAAAATCGTTTTGTCTTTGCCAACCATAGTAATTACTGCCGTCATAGGCAACACTTAACAACACTTTCATATTACACACCCCAAATTATTCTAATCAAAAGCACTACTACTACTAAAGCAACAAGTATTGCCATTGTTACATAATCTTTTTTTGTATATACAAGAGGGTGCATCTTAGTTCTGTTTACATCGCCCCTGTAACATCTTGCCTCCATAGCCATGGCCAACTCGTCAGCTCGTCTGAAAGATGATATAAAAAGTGGCACTAATAGTGGTATCATAGCCTTAGCCTTGTGCATTAAATTGCCGTTGTCAAAGTCTGCACCTCTGGCTGTCTGTGCCATTTTAATTTTGTTTAACTCCTCTACAAGAGTAGGAATAAATCTAAGGGCAATAGTCATCATCATAGCTATTTCGTGAGCTGGCAAACCTACTTTTTTAAAAGGTTTCAAAAGCCTTTCTATACCCTCTGTCAACTTTATTGGAGAAGTTGTGAGAGTAAGTAAAGACGAACCAACTACAAGGAGAATAAGTCTGACACAAAGGCGAATTGCTGTATACAGACCTCCTGAATATATCTTCAAAAACCCAAGACTAAAAACCAAATTTCCAGTTCTGATAAAAAGCATATTTAAAACAACTGTGAAAATAATAATTATTATTATACTTTTTAAACCTCTTAAAAGCATTTTAAAAGGCACATTGGATTTAAAAATGGCATAGCCCAAAAAGAGAGTACAAATGCCATAGCCTACAATACCTTTTGCAACAAAAATTGCTACAATATACAGTATTGTTGCCAATATTTTTGTTCTGGAGTCCAAGTCGTGTATAATGGATTTAGTTGGGTAATACTGACCTATTGTCAAATTCATTTTTTCACTTCCTTAATGCCTGATTTAAAATATCGGCTGCTTTCTTTACATTATAAATATTAGTAGGCACTTTCAAACCTCTGCCCTTTAATCTGTACATCAACAATGAAATTTGAGGAGCATTTAAGCCTATTGCCAAAAGTTTTTCTACCTGTGAAAATACATTTTCTACAGTATCAAACATTTCTACATTACCCTTGTTCATAACAAGTATTCTGTCGGCAATATCCGCAATTTCCTCCATAGAGTGGGACACAAGTATAATTGTAATACCTAATTTTTGGTGCATCTGTGTTATATTAGAAAGTATTTCGGCTCTGCCCTTTGGGTCAAGACCTGCCATAGGCTCGTCTAATATAAGTATTTCTGGGTTCATAGCTACTACACCGGCAATAGCCACTCGTCTTTTCTGACCACCGGACAAATCAAAAGGAGATTTTTTATAACAGCTTTCATCTAAGCCTACAAGCTCAATAGCCTGTTTAACTCTCTTTTCAACTTCTTCTTTATCCAATCCCATATTTCTAGGACCAAAGGCAACTTCATCAAATATTGTACTTTCAAAAATCTGATGCTCCGGATACTGGAAAACAAGACCTATTTTTTCTCTGATATGCTTTAAGTCCTGCTTGTTTTCAAAAATATCCTTGCCCTTGAAATAAATATTGCCCTCCTCAGCCTTTATAAGACCGTTAAGATGCTCAATAAGTGTAGACTTGCCACTACCTGTGTGACCAATAAGACCTACAAACTCCCCTTTGCCAATGGCTATATTCACATTTTTGAGGGCGGTTCTTTCAAAGGCTGTACCTTTGCCATAGGTGTGGGTAAGATTTTTTACTTCCAATATAGTTTCTGACGGTTTCCAGTTGCTTTTCACTTCTTCCATTGAAAAGTCGCTATTATAGCCATTTTTGTCCGCCAAATCTATAAATTCATTTATGGAAAGTATATCCTTTGGGAAATTTCTACCCATTTTATTAAGGTAATACACCAACTCTGTAACCTGTGGAACATCTAGTCCAAGTTCTTTCATTTTCTCAACCTGTGAAAAAATCTCCTTTGGTGTGCCCTCCATTTCCTTTTGACCGTCATTCATAACCACTATTCTGTCGGCAAGGGCAGCCTCCTCCATATAGTGGGTAATAAGCACAACTGTAATACCCTGTGCGTGAAGCTCCAAAATAGTGTCCATTACTTCTTTTCTGCCTAAAGGGTCAAGCATAGCTGTTGGCTCATCAAAAATAATACACTTTGGTGTCATAGCCAATATGCCGGCAATAGCCACTCTCTGTTTCTGACCACCGGAAAGATAATTAGGAGCTGAATATCTGAATTCCTCCATACTAACTGCGTGCAATGCCTTGTCAACATTTTCGGCAATAGTTTTAGGGTTCATTCCAAGGTTTTCAGGACCAAAAGCCACATCTTCTTCTACAACTGTAGCTATAATTTGGTTGTCGGGATTTTGGAAAACCATACCTACATTTTGTCGTATGTTCCATATGTTTTCCTGCACTTTGGTGTCATAACCATTTACAATAAGTACACCGTCTTTGGGACTGTATAAACCGTTTATTAACTTTGCAAATGTGGACTTGCCAGAGCCATTGTGACCTAAAACAGCCACAAATTCCCCACTATCAATGGTAATATCCAAGCCTTTTAAAGCCTCTATTGACTCATTTTCGTTGGTTTCTTCATTAAATCGACTGTATTCGTATTTTAATTTTTCACTCTTTATAAATTCCATTCTATTCCTCATATTACATAACATTTCGGACTTTTATTTATTATTATTACACAAAACATTTCATAGTACATTATACCTCAATATACCCTATTATTCAAGTGTTTTAAGTATTTACAAAGATATATGTCTATAAAAATTTATATTAATTTTATTGGAAAGTTTTACTCCATTTTTTTCTGGTCAAAAATATTTTGCTTTGCAAAATATGGCTTATGTATAAGCCACCGGACTTCTTTCCGGTTTGCTAAAAATCGTGATTTTTAAGGCAAAGACTTAAATCGCTTACTTGTAAGCGAAACTAATGCTTGTAAGAGCATTTTTCTTTGTTTCTTTCTTTTTGCGACAAAAAAAGAAAGAATATACATAAAAAAGCATCGACAAAGCAAAACATTCATCGATGCAAAATTCTAATTATTTTTCAGATTTTCTAGGATTAAGATACACAGACACAGTCAGATTACCATTTAAGCATCTCAATTCGTCAATCAATTCCTTTGTCTGAGTATTATCTTTCATTGCAATATCGTACAGCAACTCAAAAGTAGAGCCTAAGTCCAAAGTACCAATTCTTTCAAGTTCGCTACTTGTAGTATATTTAGCCAAAGTTTCTTCAAAAACTCCCTCATAGTCAAGAGTTTCAGGAATAAGGACTCTAAGTTTTCTAGTGACAATTTTTCTACTACCGAAGTTGATTTTAGAGAACACCAAAAGAATAAAGCAAAGGAAAAGTGTAAATATAGTTGCATACAAATAGCATTGTACACCACAGGCAAGACCGGCTGCAACTGTCGCAAAAATATAGGCTATATTCTTTGGATTTCCCGGTTCACTTCTAAATCTTACAAGGGCAAAAGCACCACTTACACTAAAGGCTGTAGCAAGGTTTGAGCCTACAAGTAAAATAATTATTGCTGACACAATAGGCACCATTACCAATGTGTAACAAAAAGTGTGGCTATAGGTTTCAGGTTCGGCAGTTCCAATATATGTAATACTAATTATTACACCTAATACAAACGCAACTAGCATTGTTGTAACAGCAACTGTTGTTGAAATTGATGTAGTTTCCACTACTCCCGAATTAGTCAAATTAGAAATTAAATTATTAAGCATACTTTCTTACCTCCACATAGTTTTCTTCTTCATTTTCTGCTATATATTTTTTATACTCTGTACCATATTTTGAAAAACTTGTTTTCTGCAAATCATTTTCTCTCAAAATCTTCACAAACCACAATGGCATTCTTTCAATATACTTTACTTCCATAATATAAGTACCGTCATCAATCAGTTTAGAGCCAAAAATACCGTTTTCAAGGCCAACATCTTCTCGCCTAGTAATAATATTTTTGTCAAATGTCAATCTAAAACTGCTGTCATTACTTCCGAAAAATGCCTGTCTTTCATAGGATAAGAACACCTTTGGCTGTGCGTCATAGTATTCAAGAGAATGTTTCAATTCCCTTAACACCTGTGGGTTCATATAGCTTTCCAATTTTGGAATTTCCCTTGTTTCAGTAAATTCGTAGGCCTCTTTTAATCTTAATGTAGAGCGTCTTTTATTTACAACACCCTTATATTTTTTCTTAACCTCCAAATAGACTTTTGTGTCCTTATTTGGCACTCCGTAAGAACGAAGTCGAATTTTTTCCTTATAAATAGGTTTCATAAGAGAGGTTCTAATCAAGTTGTTATCCTCTGTGTCGTAATAAATATTGCAAATCTGATAAAATTTTCCGTCACTACTGTATTCATCTGTTTTCATATTGTTGCCAAAGAAGGCAACAATTTTTCTATACTGGTTTTCGTTTACAATATATTTTTCTTCTACTCTATTAAAAACTTCAATAGCCATAGTAAACACCTCCGTCAAAATAGTTCTGTTGTTTGATTACAAGAGCTATTATAAAGGGAGAAGATTAGTGTTTCACTATACAAACGATTAAAATTTAATTAGAGAATAAATAAAAGAAATGCCTGCATTTCTTTTAAAAGGTCTGTGGAAGGGACCAGCCGTGAAAAATATGGCACTAAAAACCAGTACCATATTTTTGTCCCCTCCTCACTCGGGCAAAGCTCGAGTTCCGGAATTAATTTAAGAAAACCAAGGTTTTATTAACAATGATGAATCGGAAAGATTAATCCGATAGCTTGTTTGCAAGCTACATTTTGCAAAGCAAAATGTTCTGACTTTCCTTTAATAATGAGTAGTACATAAATTATAAAAATAGTTTACATAATCCACACAACAGAAAAATCCCCCAGCAAGCCTAAGCCCACCGAGGGATTTTCTAGTTATAAAAACAATTTATATATTCTTATATTACTTGTTCTTTAAGTTGAACCAAGCATTAAGACCAAGATACTGACCTGATTCTTCAAGTTCTTCTTCAATTCTTAATAACTGATTGTACTTAGCAACTCTATCAGTTCTAGCTGGAGCACCAGTCTTAATCTGACCAGCATTTACAGCTACAACGATGTCAGCGATTGTAGTATCTTCAGTTTCACCAGAACGGTGAGAAACTACAGCTGTCATATTATTTCTGTTAGCTAACTGAATAGCATCGAAAGTTTCAGTTAAAGTACCAATCTGGTTAACCTTGATAAGGATAGAGTTAGCAACACCTAAATCAATACCCTTAGCTAATCTCTTAGTGTTAGTAACGAATAAGTCATCACCTACTAACTGAATCTTGTCGCCAAGTCTTTCAGTTAAAAGCTTCCAACCATCCCAGTCTTCTTCAGCAAGACCATCTTCGATAGAAATGATAGGGTACTTTTCGCAAAGAGCTGCATAGTATTCAACCATTTCAGCAGAAGTTCTAACGATTTCCTTATCAGCACCCTTAGCTTCAGTTTCGCCTGGGAAGTGATATAAACCGTCTTCCTTGTATAATTCAGAAGAAGCAGGGTCCATAGCGATTCTAATCTGTTCGCCTGGCTTGTAACCAGCCTTTTCGATAGCTTCAATGATGTTGTCAAGAACTTCATCACTTGTAGCAAGGTCAGGAGCGAAACCACCTTCGTCACCTACACCTGTAGAAAGACCTTTGCCCTTTAATACGCTCTTTAATGCATGATAAATTTCACAGCACCATCTTAATGCTTCCTTGAAAGTAGGAGCACCAACAGGCATAATCATAAATTCCTGTAAGTCAACTGTGTTATCAGCGTGCTTACCACCGTTCATAATGTTCATCATAGGAACTGGTAAAGTCTTAGCATTGAAACCACCAAGATACTGGTAAAGTGGTAAACCTAAAGCTTCAGCTGCTGCTCTAGCAACTGCCATAGAAACACCTAAGATAGCGTTTGCACCAAACTTAGCCTTGTTTGGAGTACCGTCTAAAGCAATCATAGTGTTATCAATAGCAACCTGGTCTAAAGCGTTCATACCAAGGATTTCAGGAGCAATATCATCATTTACATGAGCTACTGCCTGTTCTGTACCCTTACCACAGTATCTGTCGCCACCGTCTCTTAATTCAACAGCTTCGAACTGACCTGTAGAAGCACCAGATGGAACCATTGCTCTACCTAAAAATTCGTTGTTACCGTCGCTAACGATAACTTCTACTTCTACTGTAGGGTTAGCTCTTGAATCAAGAACTTCTCTTGCCTTAACATCAACAATTTCTAAATAACCTTTCATTTGTGTATCTCCTTTCAGAATATATAAATGTAAAAAATATACACTAGCTTAATGATATAACCAAAAAACCACTTTGTCAATCAAAATTTAATTAAATTTATATAAAAACATCTAAAAATACAATAAAATTACATATTTTTCACATTTTTTGTTACATAACACAAAAAATATACAATGGTTTTTCAGTAATAAGTATAACCAAATTATAAATAATTATACTACTTTATTAAAAGAGAATGACCAGTCATTTCCTTTGGCTGTTCTAAATCCATCATATCCAATAATGTAGGTGCAATATCGCAGAGCTTACCGTCTTCCTGAAGACCCTTAGCCTTATGGCAATTTACAAGTACAAAAGGAACTGGATTAGTTGTATGAGCAGTAAATGGCTTGCCAGTAGTATAGTCAATAAGCTGGTCACTATTACCATGGTCAGCACAAATAAACATCTGAGCGTCATTAGCCTTTACAGTTTCATATACCTTGCCTACACATTCGTCTATTGTTTCAATAGCCTTAACAGCAGCAGGAATAACGCCAGTATGGCCTACCATATCTGGGTTAGCATAGTTAATAATAATAAGAGCATACTTCTTAGAATTAATAGCATCAATGAGCTTTTCAGTTACTTCTGGAGCACTCATTTCTGGCTTGAGGTCGTAAGTAGCAACCTTTGGAGAAGGTACAAGAATTCTGTCTTCGCCTTCGTTTGGTTCTTCAATACCACCGTTAAAGAAGAATGTTACATGAGCATACTTTTCAGTTTCTGCAATTCTAGCCTGCTTTAAGCCCTTAGATGCAATATATTCGCCTAAAGTGTTAGTAATCTTTTCCTTAGGGAAAGCTACTTCCTTGTGCTGAATTGTTACATCATAGTCAGTAAAGCAAACAAACTTAACTGGGAAGTAACCCTTAGCTCTGTTGAAGCCCTTGAGTTCTTCATCACAGAAGCAACGAGTCATCTGTCTAGCTCTGTCAGGACGGAAGTTAAAGAAGATTACAGAATCATTTTCCTTAACTGTAGCTGTAGGCTGACCATTTTCAAGAATTACTGTAGGTACAACGAATTCATCGTTTACACCTTCTGCGTAAGATGCTTTCATACAAGCCTCAGCACTTTCAGCAGTATTGCCTTCGCCTAAAGTAATAGCATTGTAAGCCTTTTCAATTCTATCCCAGTTGTTATCTCTATCCATTGCGTAGTATCTACCAGAAATAGTAGCAACCTTACCTACGCCAATTTCTTTCATCTTATCTTCTACTTGAGCAAGGAAGCCCTTTGCTGAAGTAGGAGGAGTATCTCTACCATCGAGGAATGCGTGAAGATATACATTAGTAAGTCCATTATCCTTTGCAAGTTTAAGAAGTGCAAAAATATGAGCAAGATGAGAATGAACACCACCAGTTGAAAGTAAACCAAATAAATGTAAATCAGAATTATTCTTCTTGCAGTTTTCTACAGCAGAAAGTAAAGCCTTGTTTGTGAAGAAATCGCCATCTTCAATAGCCTTAGTAATCTTAGTTAATTCCTGATATACAATTCTACCAGCACCCATATTAAGGTGACCAACTTCAGAATTACCCATCTGACCGTCTGGAAGACCTACTGCTAAACCACTTGCATAACCCTTTACACAAGGATATTCGCTCATAATTCTATCAAGATTTGGCTTATTAGCAAGTTTAACAGCATTACCTTCTGTTTTTTCGTTAACACCGTAACCATCAAGTATCATCAAAATAGTTGTTTTATCCATTACATTTTCTCCTTATAAGGCAGGTTTTGCCTTTACAATATTTTCAAAATCCATTTTAAGACTAGCACCACCAACCAATGCACCGTCTATATTAGGCATTTCAAACAATGCAGCAGCGTTATTACCTGTAACACTACCACCATATAAAATACGCATTTTAGCTGCCACAGGCTCGTCAAAAATTTCTGAAAGAACACAGCGTATTCCGGCACAAACTCTCTCTGCCTGATTAGCTGATGCGTGCTTACCTGTACCAATAGCCCAAATAGGCTCGTAGGCAATAAGAACCTTTGCTGCCTGTCTGTCAGTAAGTCCCAATAATGCTCTCTTTACCTGCATTCTTATTTTTTCCATTGTAACTCCGGCCTCTCTCTGTACAAGAGTTTCGCCACAGCATACAATAGGCGTAAGACCACATTCAAGAGCCTTATGTACTTTCTTATTTACAGTCTGGTCAGTTTCGTTAAAGTACTGTCTACGCTCAGAATGACCGAGAATAACATATTCCACGCCCATTTCCTTTAACATAGTACCTGAAATTTCTCCTGTGTAAGCACCACAGTTTTCAAAGTGCATATTCTGTGCACCAAGTTTAATACTTGTACCCTTTATTGCATTACCTACACCGGCTAAGCTAACAAATGGCACACAAAGAACTACATCAACATCGTCAGTATCTATCTTATCCTTTAATTGTTCTACAAGAGCAACAGCATCACTTGGTGTTTTATTCATTTTCCAGTTTCCTGTAACAATTTTTTTCCTCATAATAAACGCACCCCTCTATAAAATTGTATTATACTTTATATAGTATTTAATATCATTACTTCATTATACCATATACACCACAAAAATCAAATACTATTTTAGCAATTCTTTCCGTAGCAATTATAATAATAAAATAATGTTTCAAATCCATCAGGATTTTACTTTTTTTGCAATCTAAAGGCTGCGAAAAATAAATCGCAGCCTAGAGGGATAACATCAATAATTATTATTTATCCTGAACAGCTTCAACACCAGGAAGTGCCTTGCCTTCAAGGAATTCAAGAGATGCACCACCACCAGTAGAAATATGGCTCATCTTGTCGCCGTAACCCATCTGGTTAACAGCTGCTGCTGAGTCACCACCACCGATAATAGTTGTAGCATCAATGTTAGCAAGTGCTTCTGCAACTGCCTTTGTACCTTCTGCATAGTCAGGGATTTCGAATACACCCATAGGTCCATTCCAAACTACTGTCTTAGCATCTTTTAAAGCTTCTGCATAGAGAGCTCTAGTCTTTTCGCCAATATCGAAACCTTCTTCGTCATCGCTGATGAAAGGCTTGCTTGGGTCATCAAGAGGTCTTTCTACAGTATGGTGAGGCTTGCCAGCACCAAAATCCTTAGCTACTACTGTATCAATAGGAAGGAGGAACTTAACACCCTTTTCTTCAGCTTTCTTAATCATTTCAAGAGCGTATTCCATCTTATCTTCTTCAAGTAAGCTCTTACCGATGTTGTAGCCTAAAGCCTTGAAGAAAGTATAAGCCATACCACCACCGATAATAAGTGTGTCAACCTTTTCAAGAAGATTGTTGATAACATTAATCTTATCACTAACCTTTGCACCACCTAAGATAGCAACGAAAGGTCTAACAGGGTTGTTTACTGCATTACCAAGGTAATCAATTTCTTTCTGCATAAGGTAACCAACAGCTGATTCCTTAACAAAGCTAGCAACACCAACAGTTGAGCAGTGTGCTCTGTGAGATGTACCGAAAGCATCGTTTACATATACATCATTGTCGCAGAGAGAAGCAAGTTCCTTGCTGAATTCTTCTACATTCTTAGTTTCTTCCTTACGGAAACGAGTGTTCTGAAGAAGAACAACATCGCCGTCTTTCATTTCAGCAACAGCCTTCTTTGCGTTTTCGCCAACAACATTGTCATCAGCAGCAAATACAACTTCCTTGCCTAACTTTTCAGATAATCTTACAGCAACTGGAGCTAAAGAAAATTCTGCACTTGGTTCCTTTGGCTTGCCTAAGTGAGAGCAAAGAATAACCTTTGCACCTTCCTTGATAAGCTTTTCGATTGTAGGTAAAGCTGCTACAATTCTGTTTTCGTCAGTAATAACACCGTCCTGTAAAGGTACATTAAAGTCACATCTAACTAAAACCTTTCTACCCTTTACATTCAAATCGTCAACACTTTTCTTGTTTAACATTCAAAAATCCTCCTTCTATAACGCTATAGTAGCCTTATAATTATATAGAACGCCATTGTTTGTCTATGTCACTTATCATAAGCAATAAACGACAAAAACCAAACATTGACAGTATTATAACATAATTATTATATTTTTGCCCTATACTAATTTAACAATATTTTCGCATTTTTAGACTTCCAATTTATGCAAAAAGTCCTGATATGCTATTTTTTTGAAACTTTTACATTATATTTATTTATGTTTTCATTTCAGTAATAGGCATATTTACTATAATTTCAGCCAATTTTGAAAACTCAAAAAAGTCAATTTACAGTATTTTACATTTAATTTACATTTGTTTATGCAAAAATTTTATAAAAAAGGCTATAGCAATCCCTTTATTAGACTGCCATAGCCTCAAAAATCATTAATAAAAATATCAAAAATTAATTTTTAGTAGTGTTTGCTCCGATTACACCCTGAGCAACATTTAATGCGTGGTCTGATACTCTCTCTAAATTAGTTAAAGCATCAAGGAAAATTACACCCACTCTAGGGTTACATTCTCCAGATGTAAGTCTTTGCATATGTTCGCCTCTGATTTGCTTTTCAAGGTTATCAACTCTTTCTTCTTCCTTGATTACCTTTTCAGCAAAGTCAATGTCGTTGTCAGACAAGGCAATAATACAATTTCTTACACTCTTTAATGATTCTTCCGCCATCTTCTTGAGGTCATCAATACCCTTTTTAGAAAGCTCTAAATCATCGGCAATCATCTGCTGTGTCATTTCAATAATATTTTCAGCGTGGTCGCCTATTCTTTCCATATCGTTTACAATGTGGAACATACCTGTAGCATTGGTATTTTCCTGCTTTGTAAGGTTAGAATTACAAAGTTTAACAAGATAAGCTGTTATAGCCTTTGTAAGATTATCAATATTCTTTTCTCTTTCAAGAATTTTTTCAACTCTTGAGCCATCTCTGTTTTCGAGAGATTCGCAAGCAGCTGTAAGGTTTTTAAGTGACATATTACCAAGTCTTACAATTTCCTTAGTACAGTTGCTCATAGCAATACTAGGAGTAGAAAGAATTCTGTCATCAAGATGTACTGGTACTGTTTCGTCATCTCCGGTATTCTTAGATGTAACAGTAGCAAGTTTTTCTGCCATCTTTACAAAAAGACCAGAGAATGGGAACATAATTACTGTATTTGCAATATTAAATCCTGTATGAATTAAACTGATTTCTACCATACCAATCTTTTGGAAGCCAAAATCGTGGTAGAAAGTAAAGAATATAGCAGCAAGAATACTGAAGAAAACACTACCTATTACATTAAAAAGCAAATGGATATATGCTGCACCCTTCGCATTCTTAGATGTACCAACACTAGAAAGAAGTGCTGTAACACAAGTACCAATGTTCTGACCCATAATAATGTAAACTGCTGAATTCCAGCTTACAAGGCCTGTTAAAGAAAGTGACTGCAATATACCAACTGATGCTGATGAACTTTGGATAACAGCTGTAACAACTGCACCAACCAAAACACCAAGTAAAGGATTTCTACCAAATTGAGTAAATGCTTCTTTGAAAGCTGGAAGATGCTGTAAAGGTTCAACACCTGTTGACATCATTTCGATACCAATGAAAAGCATACCGAAACCAACAAGGATTTCGCCAATCTGGTTTACTGTCTGTTTCTTAGAGAATATAGCAAGAGCTGCACCAATAAATACAGCAATAGGTGCTAAGTTTTCTGGACTAAATACCCCTGCCCATTGAACAGAAGATACCAACCAACCTGTGACAGTAGTACCTATGTTTGCACCCATAATGATACCGACTGTCTGTTGCAAATTCATAAGTCCCGCATTTACAAAACCTACAACCATAACTGTGGTTGCTGAAGAACTCTGAATAATAGCAGTAACACCAATACCTAAAAGCACGCCTAAAAACTTGTTTTTGGTCAATACTTCAAGGATTTTCTTCAAAGAATTTCCGGCAGCTTTCTGAAGACCTGACGCCATAACTTGCATACCATAGATGAAAAGTCCCAGACCTCCGGCAAACCCTAAGATAATCGTTGCGTAATCTAAATTCATAATAACCATTTGCCTCCAAGGTTTATTTATAATACAAAGGCATTTTAACAAAATTCTACATTTTATTCAAGTGTCATTTTGCACATATTTTACCAAAATTTAACCTAAAAAATATTGAACAGCGAAAAAATGTAATTTTTAATTGAAAAATGTCGCCTCAGTTGTTATACTTATATGATAAAACAGTTTATTTTAATGGAGATGATTGTATATGTTTAAAGCAGATTACCATGTTCATACAGCTTTTTCATGTGATAGTGAAGTCCCTATGGAAGAAATGATTAAAACTGGCATAAACAAAGGACTTACTGAAATAGCTTTTACTGACCATGTTGACTTTGACCCTCGTTACCCTTTTACAGATTATAACAAGTACATTCCTTTTATAAAGGAACTTCAAGAAAAGTATAAGGACAAAATTAACATTGTTTTTGGTGTGGAAGTTGGTCTTGAAAACAGATGGGCTGACAAAATCAATCCTTTTATTGCTGAATTTCCTTTTGATTTTGTAATAGGTTCTTCTCACGCCGTTGAAACCCTTGATGTATACTTTGACCAAAAGAAGTATTTTGAGGGCAGAACAAAGGAACAGGCTTATACTATATATTTTGAGGAAATGCTTAAAAATATACAGACTTGTGAGGGTTTCTGTGTTTATGGACACCTTGATTTCATAACAAGATACGGTATGTACGAGGATAACAGCCTTAAATATGCTGACTATAGCGACCTAATTGATGCTGTATTAAAAGCCTTAATAGAAAGAGGCAGAGGTATTGAAATTAACACTTCCGGCTTTAAGTATGGCATATCAAATACTTATCCATCTCTTGACATTGTTAAAAGATATAAGGAATTAGGCGGTGAAATTATTACTGTGGGTAGTGATGCACACTATACAGAATATTTGGCAGACCACATTGACTTTGCCTATGACCTCCTTAAAAAAGCCGGTTTTGACTATGTTTGTACTTTCAGAGAAAAGAAACCTATTTTTAATAAATTGCCATAAAATGCGAAAGACTGCCCACTTAGGACAGTCTTTTTTGTTTATTCAAAGGTTATAAAAATGTTTTTCAATTTATCAAAGTTAAACCAACTGCAAGAAAATCAATCACTTCTTACAATACTTACTCAAATGTTGGAGTTGCATAGTATTCCAAATCTCTTGTCACTCTGTATCTTGTGTCAGTTTCTCTTTTTACAATACTTACTACATTGTCGTAGGCATCAACTAAATCGTTGTAAATCTTTTTAGCTTCCTCTACAGTTTTACATTCAGATAAATAACTTACCTTGTCTAAAAGGCTATGTTTAAAAAGCAACTGATTTTGTTTTGCATTGTCAGTTTTTGCATACTTGCTGTACAAATCACATTGTTGCAAATAAGATTCAACTTTATCTACAAATTTCAAATCCTGCTCTATTAATGCTAAAGCTGTTTTGTCTGTTGTTTCAGCCTTTAATTCATTTATTTTTTCAACCATTTCATCTGTGGCTTTTTTGTATGTACCAACCTTAAATTCATCTAAATCGTCTTTGCCTACTGTGTATGTATTAAGGGCATTTGTTATAATATCACAAACTTTTTTCTGTGTCTGTGTCACTTCTGTATTTTCAACATATTCAGTTGTTGTTTCAGTAGTTTCCTCTGTAGTGGCATTTACTTCATTAATATATACAGTTTTTTCATCACTATTCCACTCTACTTTTAAACCAAAAGCCTGTGCCACATACCTAGCTGGCACAAGTATTCTGTTTTTCACAACAACAGCCTTTGAATCCATAGACACCACTTTGCCATTTACAGTATAAAAATCCTCGTCTAATGCCATTGAAAACTTTATATTGCCCTTTTCGGCTGTAACTGTCTTTTGCTCCTCATTCCAATTAACACTTGCACCTATTTCCTCTAAAATTGCTCTAACAGGAACCATAGTTCTTTCATTAATAAGTCTAGGTGCAACCTCTGAAGTAATGTCTTTACCATTTATATTAAGATTAACTCCCTCATAGGCAAAAGCATTAGTACAAAATACAGCAGATAATATAAGGCTTACAAATATATTTTTAAATTTCATACTAATCAACATCCTTTCATATCTATATTAATTAGATTTATAAGTAAATTATAATACAAAAAAATATTTAAGTCTACATTTTCCGGCTTAAAAAAATATTAAATATTGTTGTGCAAACTGATTTTAAATGTTATACTGTCTTTTAGAAACTTATGGAGGTGGACTATATGCAGATTACATATATTAATCATAGTGGTTTCCTTTTGGAAACAGAAAAAAGCTATATTTTGTTTGATTATTACAAAAATGAAATTCCAACAATGGATAATAATAAAAGTATATACATTTTTTCTAGTCATTCTCACGATGACCACTTTAATCCAAAAGTTCTTGAATTGTCTGACAAATATTCAGACATAACCTATATTTTTTCAAAGGATATACAGAAAAAGAATAAGTCTGAAAAGCCTGTTACATATGTAAAAGCTAATGAGAATTATTCTATAGGCGATTTGAAAATTACTACACTTAAATCTACTGACTTAGGCGTTGCCTTTGTTGTAAAAACTGAGGGTATGACTATTTACCACGCCGGAGATTTAAACGATTGGGTATGGTCCGGTGAAACTAAGGCCTACAACAACAATATGACAGCAAATTTTCAAAGAGAAATAGACAAAATAAAGGGCATTGACATAGACTACGCCTTTGTTCCCCTTGACCCACGACAGGAGGATGACTATTTCAGAGGTGCTAAGTATCTTTTGGAAAACACTAATGTAAAAACTATGTTCCCTATGCACTTTTGGGGAGATTTTTCCGTTATTAAAAAATTCAAAAGAGAATATTCTTTTGAAAACACAAAAATAATTGAAATAGAAAAAGATTTACAACAATGGAATTTTTAGGAGGAAAAAATATGAACTTTAAAATGATACACCAGAATTTCAATGTATTTGACTTAGACAAGTCTATTGAATTTTACAACAAGGCTCTTGGCTTAAAAGAGGACAGAAGAATAAATGCCCCAGACGGTTCTTTCATCATTGTATACTTGAAGAACGAAACAACTGACTTTGAATTAGAGCTTACTTGGTTAAGAGATATGGACAGACCATACAACTTAGGGGATTGCGAATTCCACTTGGCTTTCAGAACTGACAACTTTGAAGAAGCTCACAAACTCCACAGCGAAATGGGTTGCATTTGCTTTGAAAACAAGGAAATGGGCATTTACTTCATTTCTGACCCAGACGGCTACTGGTTAGAGGTTTTACCAGAAAAATAAAAGGACTTGATACTTATGAACTACAAGCTTGTAGACAACAGAATTGAATTTACAGATGAAAAACTTACAGAAAACTCAACAAATATGATTTCTGTTATAAGCACATATAAATTCACTAAATATATGGAGCAAATGCCAGACGGTATAAGCATTTTAAGGTCAAATGAAACTAGATATACCAAACTTGATGTTAAAAACAAGTATTTACAGGGTGTTATTTATATGCCTAGCAAAAAGGATATTTTCAATCACACTCGCTTTGGCTATTTAATATTTAACAGAAATATATTGTTTATAGATAGTTCAGATACTGTAATAAATATTATAGAACAGCTCAGACATTCTTCAATAGATATGCCTACAATATGGAAGTTTTACTATCATTTTTTGAATATGCTTATTGATAGGGATTTACTATATTTGCAGGATATTGAAAATTCACTTTCTACATTTGAAAACAACTTGCTAGACGGTGGAATTGATGAATACAACCAAAGAGATATTATATATATAAGAAAAAAGTTATTTAACCAGTATCGTTTTTATACCCAACTTTTTGAAATAGAGCATAAGTTAAACGAGGTAGACCACATAACATTGACACCAAACGAGGATAAACTATTTGACCTGTTTTCAAACAGAGTCAGTGTTTTAAGAAGTGAGGCACAGATTTTGCGTGATTATTCTATGCAGATACAGGATTTGTACGAATCCCAAATTAGTGTGCATCAAAATGACATTATGAAAATCCTCACTATTGTTACAACATTGGTACTTCCCCTTTCCCTTATTGCCGGTTGGTACGGTATGAACTTTAAATATATGCCTGAGCTTACTTGGAAATATGGCTATCAAGCCTGTATCGGTCTAAGTATTTTGGTCATTGTGGTTTCACTTTATCTGTTTAAGAAAAATAAATTTCTGTAAAAAATTGCCCCTACTTTTCAGTAGGGGTTTGTTACTATAAAATCTTCTGTCCGTTTATTCTAAGTCTAAATCTTATGCCTAAAAATTCTGCCGCTTTCTTGCACATTATCATTCTGCCCATAAATATTTCAAAATAGTCCATTACGGAGCAAAACTCTGTATCAATAGTCAAACTAAGAACTATATCCTTGTTTTCATTTTCAAATTTTAAATCAGACTCTTTTACAGAAAAGTTTACTCTATCGTGAATATCAAATGTGGCAAAATCTCTGTTTCTAACTCTTGTGTATCTAACATCAGACTTATCCCCCAGTATTAGTGCTGCTGCAATAGCACTTACGGGAGCACCTGTACCCTCATCGTGATTACCTATGGCAGCAATAATATCGGCAATATCCTCTGGGTCAACGCCTAATCTGTCTAATATTCTAAAGGACATTACTGCTCCACTTTGAGCGTGGTCAACTCTATTTACAATGTTGCCAATATCGTGCATATATCCGGCAATTTTGGCAAGCTCCCTTTCCCTTGGAGAATAGTCCAACTCTCTTAAAATATAATCGGCTGTTTCTGCTACTCTTGTAACATGGGAAAAGCTGTGTTCAGTAAATCCCAATGATTTTAAATACTGGTCAGCCTTTACTATATAAGTATTTATATCTTTGTTTCCTCTTACTTCCTCATATGTCATCATACAAAAAACTTCCTTTCACACAAAAATAGTGATAATCTCAGACTACCACTATTTCAGACATTTTACAACATTATTATTGTAATATTAAATTAAATTTTTAGTAAATTTCTTTTACTATCGCAATTTTAACCTGCCATAGTCAATTAAGTTAGGGTGTAACACCTACTTAGGTGTTACATGTTACATTAGATGTTACGCCAAAATGCCGATAAATACTACACTTTCAAGAGATTGTAACATGTAACACAAAATATTATATATAACCAATCTACTTTTTTATATCATTATCAAATATGATGTGTAATTAAAAAGTTATGTGTATGTAAAAAAATTACATGTTACATGTCACATACCCCTCAATCCTGCTTAATTACTGGATTTTTACCGTAACATGTGATTTTACAAAAAGATGTTACACTACAAAAGGGAGCTCCACATCAGGAACTCCCTCTATAAGACAATCTATTACTTCGTAAAATGTTAAAAAACGTTAAAAATTCTCTTTTACAAATTTTTCTATTCTGTTTCCACCCTCTACAACATCTCTCATAGCTGTTGCAAAAGAAATTCTTATGTAATTTTCAACACCAAAGGCATCAGACGGTACAACTGCTACCTGATAATAGTCAAGCAACACCTTTGCCACATCATAGCTATTATTAAGCATACAACCCTTTACCTCTGTACCTAACAATTTTGAAATATCTATCAAAATGTAGAAAGCACCTTTAGGTAAAAGTGAGCTTAAAAGAGGAATATCTGAAATCTTCTGTGCAATATAATCTCTTCTATGCTGAAATTCCTTTAGCATCTGTTCCGGAGCATTATCTTCTTCAGTCAATGCAGCCAAAGCAGCAATCTGAGCAATAGAGTTTACATTTGATGTAGTATTAGACTGAATATTGGCAATAGCCTTTGCCACTTCCAAATTACTTGCTGTATAGCCTACTCTCCAACCTGTCATAGAATAGCTTTTTGAAAGACCGTCAATAACAATAGTTCTCTTATAAATTTCAGGATTAATAGATGCAATACTTGTATGACTAAGTTTTCTACTATAAATAAGTTTCTTATATATTTCATCAGAAATAACAAACAAATCGTGCTTAACAGCAAAATCAGCTATTTCCTCTAATTCTTCTCTGGAATAAACCATACCAGTTGGATTATTTGGACTATTAATAATAATAGCCTTTGTCTTGTCAGTTACTGCTTCTTCAAGCTGTTCAACAGTAACCTTGAAAGAATTCTGCTTTGTAGTATTTACAACAACAGGCACGCCATAGCACAACTCTATTATATCAATGTAACTATTCCAATATGGAGCTGGCACAATAACCTCGTCGCCTGGGTTCAAAATAGCCATAAAGGCATTAGTAATCGCGTGCTTACTACCATTACTTATTACAATCTGTTCTGGAGTATAATCCAAGTCGCAATTTTTCTTTAAATCATCAGCTACAGCCTGTCTAAGTTCAACTATTCCCTCGTAAGGAGTATATTTAGTAAAATTATCATTAATAGCCTCTATTGCAGCCTCTTTAATATAATCAGGTGTATTAAAATCTGGTTCACCGGCACTAAAATTAACAATGTCAATTCCCTCATCAATCATTCTATTAGCATTTGAAGATATACTAAGTGTTGATGATGGTCTAGCTTTTTTTGCATTATTTGATATATCCATAAAAACACTCCCTTTCATTCTTAACACTAATATTCTACACTATTTTCCAATTTTTTTCAAGGAATTAAATATTATTTTTGCAAAATTAAGTAAAAAAGGCAAAAAAAATGTATCCTCATTAAAAAGAGAATACTAAAATAAAATCAACAATGGAATTTTTTCTCATTAAAGCGAACATATACTACATCGCTGGCAAGGCGATGCAGTACAATCACTTATAAAATGTTTCCACATGGAAACCCCTTGCCCGACAGCATAAATGCTATCATTTTTAGGTATTTACAATACCATACCTTACCTTCTGATAGCCATTATACCACAATAAAAAATGACATTAAATAGAGTGTCCCTATTATCAAACATACTGTCCTCAAAAAAATATTATAAATTGCCGTCATATTTTTCAAAAGTGCCTGAGAAAATCTGTTCTTCTATAATTTTAGCAGCGTCAGCAATACAGCCAGGGCAACTACGAAGAACCTTTCCACCTCTTATACCCTTTAATTCAGCACAGATGTAAGAACCGTTCTTTTCCTTAAACTTCTGAGCCATTTCTCTACTTAATGTATAGGTATCTTTCTTAGTCTTTGGTGCTGATAAATTACCGTCGCTGTTTTTAAGTCCGGCAATAAAAGTCATACCACTTACAGCACCACAAACCTCTGTCATACCCATACCAAAGCCAAAGCCCTCGCTCATTTTGAAAGCTGTTTCCTCATCTATACCTAATAAATCACAGTATGTACAGACAACAGCCTGAGCACAGTTGTATCCTTTATCGTGTCTTGCAATAGTTTCTTCTACTCTACTTTTCATAATCTTCCTCCTATGTCATACAATATATATTAATACTACCACAAAAATAGATAATGTAAACACTTTTATTTTACATATTCTCCTCAAAAAACTTCTGCATATTTTTATAGAATATTTTATCGGCAATTTCTTCTCCAAATTCTCTTGAAACAATGTCATAGAACTTAGGCAATTTGCTTATATCTTCTAGGTCTTTTGGAGATTTAGAAATACCGTCAAAATCTGTACCCATACCAAGCACATTTTCTCCTGTTTTATTAAGTATGAAGTCTATATGACGAAGTAAATCCTCACTTGTGACGCTTTCACTATCTCTTACAAAAGGAGGATAAATATTTAAACCTATTGCACCATTCATTTCTGCAATAGCCTTTAACTGGTCATCTTTTAAATTTCTAGGGTGGTTGCAAATTGTAAAACTATTGGAATGAGTTGCTATAATAGGCTTATTAGTTGTCTTTACAACATCCCAAAAGCCTTTTTCATTTATATGAGATACATCAATAAACATATTCATATTGTTCATTTCTTTTACAACAGATTTACCAAAATCTGTCAATCCGTCAGTAATACCGGACAATGCTCCGCAACCAATTTCATTTTTATGGTTCCAAGTCAATGTCATAAGGCGAACACCTTTTTCGTAAAATTCATAGAGCTTATCTATACTGCCCTCTATAGCCTCGCCACCCTCTATGGAAACAATGGCTTTTACCTTATTCTCCTCGTTAAGTAAATCCTCTTTTGTCTTTACCTGTGAAAAATAATTTCCATATTTTTCAATTTGGGATTTAAAAAAATCTATAGCCCTATTTGTGTTTTTGTAAGCCTCTGTAAGATATTTATCATCAAGCCAAATAGCAAAAATCTCTGTAGCACTTTCAAATTCACTTAATCTGGCTATATCTATCTGCATATTGTTTTCAATTAAATTTTGTTCGCACTCCATAACTTTTGTAAGAGTGTCACAATGACAATCAAATAATCTTTTCATACAAATCTCCTGAATATTATTTTTATAATAAGGCACAATAATTATCGGAGGTGATTTTATGACAACAAACAAATCTATCAAATGTAGAGTTGACAGTTGCAAGTACAATGACAAAGACGAATATTGCACTCTTGAAGACATTGTAGTTGGTAAGAATTGTGCCTGTGCAAAGGATTGCTGTGAAACAGAATGTCTTTCCTTTGAATATGAGTAAAGTCACTAACGCAAAAATGCCCTATAAAATTGGGGCATTTTCGCTTTACATATTTTATAACTTCATTGTAAGAGAAATTCTTCCCTTTTTAGCATCTACACTTAAAACTTTTACATCTACTATATCGCCAACAGAAACAGCCTCAAGTGGGTGCTTTATAAATCTATCGCAAATCTGTGAAATATGAACAAGTCCGTCCTGATGAACACCAATATCCACGAAAGCACCAAAGTCAATAACATTTCTAACTGTGCCTTTAAGAACCATACCCTCTTTTAAATCCTCTATACTGAGAACATCACTCTTTAAAATAGGCTTTGGCATTTCATCTCTTGGGTCTCTGCCCGGCTTTTCAAGTTCCTTAATAATATCCTGCAAAGTAGGCACACCAACGCCTAATTCCTCAGCTGTTGCAGTAATATTTTTAATCTTCTTTGAAATACCCTTTACTCCACCATTTTTTACATCATCGGCTGTATATCCGTACTTTTCAAGCAATTTAACAGCTACATCGTAACTTTCAGGGTGAACACCTGTGTTATCAAGAACCTGTTTTCCGTCTGTAATACGGAGGAAACCTGCACATTGTTCAAAGGCCTTTGGTCCTAACTTAGAAACCTTTAAAAGCTGTTTTCTGTTATCAAACTTGCCATTTTCTTCTCTATAGGCAAGTATATTTTTTGCAACTGTGCCACTAACACCTGAAACATAGGAAAGAAGTGCCGGAGAGGCTGTATTTAAGTCTACACCTACACTATTTACGCAATCTTCAACTACGCCACCTAATGCCTCGCCTAACTTTTTCTGATTCATATCGTGCTGATACTGACCTACACCAATAGCCTTTGGTTCTATTTTTACAAGCTCGGCAAGAGGGTCTTGCAATCTTCTAGCAAGTGAAATTGCACTTCTTATAGAAACATCTAAATCCGGAAATTCCTCTGTTGCAAGTTTAGATGCAGAATATACTGACGCACCAGCCTCATTTACCATAATATATTGCAAATTAAGATTAAGCTCTTTCATAAGCTCAACAGCAAAAAGCTCTGTTTCTCTTGATGCAGTACCATTACCAATGGCAATAATATTTACACCATTTTTCTTAATCATATCAGACAATATTTTCTTAGCCTGTGCCACTTTATTTACTGGTGGAACCGGATAAACTACTGCGTGGTCAAGAACCTTGCCTGTACCGTCAACTACTGCTACCTTGCAACCATTTCTGAAACCTGGGTCAAGGGCAAGTACAACCATATCCTTAATAGGTGGCTGAAGTAAAAGCTGTTTAAGGTTTGCACCAAATACTTTTATTGCACCTTCTTCTGCCTTTTCTGTTAAATCATTTCTTATTTCTCTTTCAATAGCCGGTGCAATAAGTCGCTTGTAACTATCGGCAATAGTTTCCTTTAAAATATCGTCTGTAAATTTATTACCTACAATAATTTTACTTTCCAATTTCTTTAAAATATCCTCAACTGGAGCTTCTAATTTTACAGAAAGAACTTTTTCCTTTTCTCCTCTGTTAATAGCAAGTATTCTATGTCCCGGAATTTTAGAAACCGGTTCACTATAGTCATAATACATTTCAAAAACTGACTCTGTTTCACTATCGCCCTTTGTAACTATTGTACCCTTGTCAAAAGTCATTTTTCTGATGAAAGCTCTGTATTCAGCCTCATCAGATATACTTTCAGCAATAATATCCATAGCACCAGCAATAGCCTCATCAGCATCTTCAACGCCCTTTTCAGCATTTACATAGTTTACCGCCTCGTCAACAACCGGCTTATTAACCTGTTGCATACGAATAAGTGTAGCTAAAGGTTCAAGACCCTTTTCAACAGCTATAGTAGCTCGTGTTCTTCTCTTTGGTCTGAAAGGTCTGTAAATATCATCAATTTCTGTAACTGTTTTAGCATTATCCAATGCCTTTGCTATTTCGTCAGTCATTTTTTCCTGTTCTATAATAGAATTTTTAACTGACTCTCTTTTTTCTTCTAAATTTCTAAGATAGACAAGTCTTTCATAAAGATTTCTAAGTGTTTCATCATCAAGTGAACCTGTCATTTCCTTTCTGTATCTTGCAATAAAGGGAATAGTATTTCCCTCGTCTATTAATGAAACAGTATTTTCTACCTGAAAAGGCTTTAACTTAAACTCCTGTTCCAATGTCTTTAAAATGTCCATTTTCTACCTCTTTAATCTTCTTTATATTCTACTAACGATGGCGTAATGACACCATTTTCAATTTTTATAATACCGTAACTAGGTTTACTTCCACCTCTGGGCTGTGTAAGACTTCCCGGATTCATAGCATATACATTGTGAATTTTCTCCAAATGTGGAATGTGTGTGTGACCAAACAAGGCAACATCAGCACCCAGTTCCATAGCCTTGTAAACAAGTTTAGTAGTATCATAGTATACACTAAAAAGATGTCCATGAGTGATAAATATTTTTTTGCCCTCAAAATCCAATATGTTCATTGGTGGAACATTAGTGCCATAGTCACAGTTGCCACAGATATTGTACACTGGAATTTGACTGTACAACTTTCTTAACTTGTCAGCATCTTCCACTATATCGCCTAAATGTATAATACCGTCAATTAAATCTTTTATTTCATTTACAACTTTACACACTTTTGATATATCGCCATGTGTGTCACTTATAACTAGCAATCTCATAAATTCATATCCTTTAGTTTATTAGCCATTTTAACAAGTGCTTTACCTCTGTGACTGATTTTGTTCTTTTCTTCCATAGAAAGCTGTGCTGTAGTCTTTTTTAACTCTGGCACATAAAATATAGGGTCATAGCCAAAGCCGTTATCTCCGGCACTTTCATAGCCTATTATACCCTCAATAGTATCTCTTACAACAACTGTTTCTCTGTCTGGAAAAGCTACTGCTATAGAGCATACAAAGCGAGCTGTTCTCTTTTCTTCTGGAACACCTTCAAGCATTTCCAATATTTTAGCATTTTTAATATCGTATGATGTATCGTGACCTAAAAATCTGGCAGAAAGTACACCAGGTTTCTTGTCTAAGTAGTCTATTTCCAAACCTGAATCATCAGCCATAACAGGTTTGCCACATATTTTACATATTGCCTCTGCCTTAATAGCTGCATTTTCTTCAAATGTAGTTCCATTTTCTTCTACATCAACATCAATGCCTATATCTTCCATAGAAAGGACTTCGTAATCCTTGCCCAGTACAGCCTTAACCTCTACAAGTTTATTTTTATTTTTCGTTGCCAAAATAATCTGTTTCATATTTTTCTCTCCTATTATATTCATTTAAAACCATTGACTAAAATTATATCACAAAAAGTGGAATTTTAAAACCAAAAACAATATGAACATAGTATTACCATTCATTAAAATATTTTTTTCAAAAGCCTTACACTTTTTTCGTTATACTTTACAAAAAATCCAATCCAAAACCGTCTTTGTTATTACTATTGTACAAACCAACTTTAATGTAAATGTTCTAAAAATTAAAATGCTACATAAATATTACAATTTTATTTTTTTATTCCATAGACTATTGACAATCAAAGGAAATTTGTGTAAAATCTATTGTAACAATTATGTAATATTTATTAATTATTTATACAACAGGGGAGAGATATATGGGATATTTAAAGAGCATATCTAAATTCCTTGTAGCAGGTGCATTGTTCTCGTCTTTATTTGTGACAAGTGCTTTTGCTTCAAATTTAGGAAAAGTTACAGGCGATGTTGTGAACTTGCGTTCTTACAACTCTACTGCTGGTCAGTTAGTTTCTGTAGCTAAGAAAAATGATGTATTAACTATCGTTGCTAATGCTAATAACGGTTGGTTTGAAGTAACTACAGCTGACAAGAAAAAGGCCTTTATTTCTGCTGATTATGTTCAGGTTGTTCAGACAGATGCTACTTGTATTGCTGATGATGTAAATGTTCGTGTTAGTCCAACTACAGCGTCAGAATCTCTTGGCAAGGCTAAGAAAATGCAGGTTCTTGTAACAACTGGTGTTACTGGCGACTGGTGTCAGGTAAAATTCAACGACAAGACAGGCTATATACATAAGCAGTTTATGCAAGGTAGTCTTTTAAAATATTTACAGCAGGTAACTGTTTCAGAATCAGCTCCTAAGGTTGATACTTCTAACTCAGGTACTGTTACTGAAAATGCTGGACAAGTTGTTGCTGCTAGTGTGGCTGTTTCAGACCAGAATGCTGGTGCTTATGCTACAGTTAATGCTAAATCTCTTAATATGAGAGAATCTGCTGGTATGGACGGTAGAATTATTAAATCTTTACCAGAGGGTTACAACCTTAGCATTATTTCAACAACTAAGGATTGGGTTGAAGTTTCTGATGATAATGGCACTAAGGGTTTTGTGTCAGCTCAGTATATCGACTTTAAGAACGGTACTAAGCCAGCTAACAAAACTGAAAATGCTACTTCAGCTATAAAGAATACTGCTTCAACTTCTTCATCATCTAAGTTATCTAACAAGAGAACTTACAATGGTAAGACTATTGATGTAAATGAACTTATTGAGTATTCAAAGCAGTTCATTGGTACACCTTATGTATACGGTGGTACAGACCTTGAAAACGGTGTTGACTGTTCAGGTTTTGTAATGTCAGTATATAAGAACTTTGGTGTTCAGTTAAACAGAGTTTCAAGAGATATGTATTTACAGGGTACAGCAGTTCAGAGAGCTGACCTTGAACCAGGCGATTTATTATTCTTTAATACTGGTGGTAATTCAATTATTTCGCATGTTGGTATGTACATTGGTAATGATGAATATATTCACTCTACTAATGGTGCTGGTGACGGTGTTACAATCTCAAGTATGAACGATGGTTATGTAAAGAGAACATATGTTGGTGCTAGAAGAATTTTAAATTAGTACATAATTTTATAGAAGAAGATGTGATTTGCTCACATCTTTTTTTATTGTGAATTTGGACTCTTTATAGTATGGTTTTGAACTAAAACAGCTTTTTGCCAAATAGTATGGTGTTAAACTATGTTAAACTAAAACATAAATTTTGGGGAATTTATGAGCATTATACATTCCCATATTTTTTGTCGGTGTAGTCATTTCGACCACATTAAAAATTACAGAACCTGAATTTAGAATACCAATCCAATGATTTTCCAAGTCATAATTTCAACTTTTCACAGTATTTCTGCCCTATTTTTTATAATTATTTCAAAATTATTAAGCAAATTTAATACTTTAGAAAAATATATTACACAAAAAACGCCCTATTTATATAGCATTTTTTAACTATATTTCATAAATATCATTATTTTTCAGCAAAAAACTCCTATTTTTTAGAAATATGTTGCACAATTTAGCCTTTAATTGTTACAAACTTATTTTAAATGTCTTATAAAAAACTTAATTATATAGGCAAAAGCCTTGACAAATACTGGAAAATGTCTTAGAATATATTCGTAACATTTATGTAACATATTTCGATTAGGAGTAAATTTTATGAAACATTTTAAATTTATAAATAAGTTAATTGTATTAACTGTTATCACTTCGTCTATATTTACTACTATTGCTAAGGCAGACGAAGTATCAAACAACGACAATGCAACATTTTTAAATGCTGTATATGAAAAGGGAGAATATGCACAGAACACAGACGATACATTATATGCCTCTGTTAATGCTAGTGACTTCCTTGTATTGCGTACAGATTCAAATGCTAAGGCAGAAGAAATAACAAGATTACCTTATGGCTACAACTTAACTGTATTAGGTGCTAAAAACGGCTGGGTACAGGTAAAAAATGATGATGATATGATAGGATATGTAAACGGAAAGTATTTAGACTTCCATTTTGGAACAAAGCCAGAAAACAAGGTAGAAACTGTTACTGCTAATTCAAAGGCACAGTCTATTGTAGACTATGCACAGAAATACATAGGCACTCCTTACTTATGGGGTGGCACAAACTTAAATGTAGGCGTTGACTGTTCTGGTCTTGTTTACAGTTCTTACAAAGCCTACGGTATCACACTTAATCGTACATCTAGGTCAATGTTTAATCAGGGTGTAGCTGTAAAGAAAAGCGATTTACAGACTGGAGATTTAGTATTCTTCAACACATCTGGTGCAGGTATTTCCCATGTTGGTATGTATGTTGGAAACAACAACTTTATTGAAGCAGCCGATAGTGGCGTAAAATTAACAAGCCTTTCTAGTCCCTATGCCACAAGAACATATGTTGGAGCAAAAAGAATAATATTAGACTAATATAAAAAAAGATTGAAGCATAATTGTTTCAATCTTTTTTACTATACCACAATATTCTTAACATACTCTACTAAAGCATAAACAAACTCACTATTCTTAGGGCGTTTAGTATAAAGCTCCTTTGAAAATCCAAGTTTTTCAAAACCAGAATTAAATTTCTCCTTTTTCCAAGCTACTTCAATAGCGTGTCTTATTGCCCGTTCAGCCTTTTCTGTTGATGTATCAAAACTTTTAGCCAACAAGGGATAGAGATTTTTAGTAATTCCGTCTATGACGCTAAAATCAAAAAAGCCCTCTTTGGCCGCAAACTTTAAATACCTAAACCCTTTTACATTAGGAAGTATTCCACAGTCTGTAAGAGCTTTAGATGCCTCTTTCTCTACCATAGACCTTTTAACAAAAACCTGTGAATCACATTGTTTGTCCAGTTTAAATTCGCCCTTCATTAAAGATTGTATAGTTGCAAACAATTCCTTTAAAATGTAAGGCTTTAAGGCAACATAATCTCCACCAGCCTCAATGGCTTTATTAATAAGTATTTCAGACTCTACTCCAGCAAGAACTACAGTTTTTATTTCACAACCAATGCCCCTTATTCCACTTAATACTTCTTCAACATTGTCGAAGTCAAGTATCATATCTATTATAAGTAAATCATCTTTATTGGCATTACTACATTCTTCAATAAGGCTCTCCCCAGAGGTAAAATCCGTTATATTAACTCCGTCAAAAACATCTTTTGCATACTCCAGTATGATTTTGCTTTCCGACGGATTTTTCAAATATGTAAATAATTTCATTCTACAGCCTCCGCCAACAATACTAATAGTATTGTTACACTTTTCAATATAGTTAAATTATACCATAAATTCGACATTTTTCAAGCCCATTTGACATATTTTGTCATATTTTGTCTATAATACTAAAAGTATTATTTCCTAACCCTTGCGTAATTAATCAAGATTTGTCGACTTTTTTCGATTTATGTCATATATTTTCAAATTAATGGAGGTAAATCACACTTTTTTACCGCTTTTAAGCAAAATTAAATCTTATAGTATTCATTTTTGTTGTTTTTTAACACAAAAAACGCCTATGCAAAACCGCACAGGCGTTTCAATAATTTTATTTTATTCAAGTTCTGCGTCTAAAACGACATCAGTATGTCTACCAAATTCTTCATTATACTTAGCCTTTGAATAGAAGAAGAAGAACACACCAAGTAAGCACCATGTACCTACTACAATCCATTCCTGCCATACTAAAGCTGCACCAAAGCTAACTGGCACAATGTAAAGCAATGTAAGGAAACCAGAGAAGATAATTGCAAGTACACCTACAACCTTACCACACTTAACCTTATAAGGGCGTTTCATTTCTGGTTCTTTATATCTTAAAATAAGGAAGGAAATTGAAACCATAAGATATGCAAAGCAACAACCAAATGATGCTGCATCTACTAACCATAATAACACACCCTTGCCAAAGAAAGGAGCAATAAAACAGCAGAAGCCTACAAGTAAAATAGCAGCTGTTGGTGTCTTTTTCTTACCAAGTTCGCCGAAAATCTTAGGGAGCATACGAGATTCGCCCATAGAGTACATTGCTCTACTACCACCCATTAAGAATGAGTTCCAAGAAGTAATGATACCGCAGAAACCACCAATAATAAGTACATTAGCCATAGCTGGAGAATGGAATGCAATTTCCATAGCCTTAGCAGCTACAAGACCATTCTGTGAATTGATTTCATTTAAAATAGTTTCCTTTGGCATAATATAAGAAACAGCAAATACAACCATTAAGTACCAAACTACTGCTAAACCAATAGATAAAAGCATTATACCGCCGATTTTCTTATACTGTACATTAATTTCTTCAGCAGCCTGAGGAATTACATCAAAACCGATAAATAAGAAAGGTGTCATACAAGCAACCTTTAATACACCATTACCTACACTCTGAGCTGCACCTGTTGAATCTGTATGTGACCAAAGCTGACCTGCAACATTTGCAATATCGCCATTTACTACAGATGCACCAATTAATAAAAGACCTGCACAAGCAATAAGTGCTGTCAAAATAGTCTGTAAAATAGCGGCTGTCTTTGCACCGGCAAGGTTAATTGCTGTAATAAGAACTGCCATAACACAGCCTAAAACAACTGTTGAAAGGTAAATATCTCTACCAGCTATTGTATAAAGATAAACCTGATTGAAATGAGGGAATATATATGTAACTACTGTTGGTAATGCAACAGCCTCGAAAGCTGCTGTAGCAACATAACCTAATATAATAGCCCAAGTACATATAAATGACCCTGTAGGTCCCATTGCTCTGTAGCTGAAAACATGCTCGCCACCACATTGAGGCATAGCAGCTGTAAGTTCAGCATATGTAAGACCTACAAATACAACCATAGCACCACCAATAAGAAATGCAATAATTGAGCCAATAAAGCCGGCATTTGCAATCCAGTCCCCTGAATTAATAACCCAGCCCCAGCCAATCATAGCACCAAAGGCAATAACTAATATATCCCACGGGCCCATTACTTTGTTAAATTTAGATTCTGATTTGTTCATATTTTCCCCCTCAACTTTCTAAAACTTTCATCCGAAAGACACTAAAAAAGAGGTTCAAAAAGGCATAACTCACCTTTTAGAACCTCTTTGTTCCTCTTATAATTACTTAAAATAAACTCTTGTAAATTTCTGTAACTGTTTCAGCAGTCAATTCTGTATAATTGTTATTCATAAGTCTTGTCTGCTTTGTCATTACAGTTTCTGTGAAATCTGCTATATCTTCCTGTGTCATACCATATTCATGGAGTGCTTTCTTAGGAATAATATGATTTAAAAGTTTTTCAATTTCTGTATAAACTTCATCTTCGCCACAACCTAAAATTCCAGCTAAATGATTATTTAACTTATTAATAATACCTACTGGCTGAAGTTTCATATATGTTTTATAAACTTCTGTAAATATAGCATAGTTAGCCTCGCCATGAGGTACATGATACTTTGCTCCTAAAGGATAGCTCATTGCGTGAACAGCTGCACAGCCTGCATTGCCAAATGCAATACCTGCATATGTAGAAGCAAGCATAAACTGTCTTAAAATAGGCTTTCTTGCTTCTTCGCCATTTTTAGCAATTTCCCGATAACCCTTTAAAATCATATCCATAGCATTTAATGAAAACATTCTTGTGAAATCATTGCCCTTTGGGGAGGTAAATGATTCAATAGAATGAATAAGTGCATCAATAGAACTTGTTGCAAAATACTTCATTGGAAGTCCTGCAAGCAATTCTGGAATTAAAATAGCCTTGTCTGGATAAAGCTCGTCAACAGCAAGACCAAACTTTGAATTAATAGCTGTTAATTCAAGAATAGAAATATTTGTTACTTCGCTACCTGTACCACAAGTTGTTGGAACAAGAATAAGCTCCTTATCCTTTACAATTTCCAATTCCTTGTTGAACAATTTAACTACTGGTGAAACTGTTTTAAGAGCAAACAACTTAGCAACATCAAGTATAGTACCTCCACCAATAGAGAATACTCTGTTGTATGTTTTACCCTCTAAATCCTTACAGATACCCTCGACCATAAGGTCTGTTGGTTCTCCACTACCATAATTTCTGTAATTTACTACAATAGCCCCACTATTATCTAACTCTGGAAAAAGACGATTTTTTGTACCGTTACTAACAAACACAAGGTCGCCTTTGCCGATACCATAAGTATCAGCAAAGTCCTTGCAAGTTTCAAATTCCTGTATTGTAGGAACAACCTTAAACTGCTTCATAAGCTCACCTCAAATTACATACAAGCCTTAATAGCGTTTTCGTAAATTTCAAGACCTGCATCAAGCTGTGCGTCTGTAATTACAAGTGGAGCAAGAAAACGAATTACATTGCCATAAATACCTGCATTTTCAACTAATAAACCATTCTTTGCACATTCCTGAATGAACTTGCCAACAAATTCTGGGTTTGGTTCTTTTGTCTTCTTATCCTTAACAAATTCTACACCAATCATAGCACCAAGACCTCTGACATCGCCAACAACTTCGTACTTTTCTTTCATTTCATTGAAAGCAGCCATTACTTTCTTACCGATTTCCTGACTACGCTTTACAAGTCCACCCTCGTCCATAAGCTTTAATACTTCAAGACCAGCTGCACAAGCTAAAGCGTTACCACCGTATGTACCACCGATTGTACCACCTGGAACTGCATCCATAACTTCCTTAGAAGCAATAACAGCTGAAAGTGGAACACCACCGGCAATAGACTTAGCAGTTGCAATAATATCTGGTGCACAACCATTTTCTTTCCAATATTCAGATGCGAAAAGCTTACCTGTACGACCGAAGCCTGACTGAACTTCATCAGCAATTAATAAGATACCCTTTTCATCACAAATCTTACGAACAGCCTTTACAAATTCAATAGGAGCTGGGATAAAACCACCTTCGCCCTGTAATGGTTCCATAACGATTGCTGCTACATATTCTGCTGGAGAGCAGTTTTCAAACACATCGTAAACACTCTTTACACATTCGTCCATATATTCCTTATCAGTCATACCTTCTGGCTTTCTGTAAAGGTAAGGGAATTGTGCTCTGTAAACACCATCAGGGAAAGGACCCATACCAACTGCATATGCTTTCTTAGCTGTCATTGTCATTGTAAGAACTGTTCTACCATGGAAAGCACCTGAGAAAACGATGATGTTTGGTCTCTTTGTAGCACCCTTTGCAATCTTAACTGCATTTTCATCAGCTTCTGCACCAGAGTTTGCAAACATTACTTTCTTTTCGTCTTCCTTAATAGGAGCAACTGCTGCAAGCTTTTCAGCAAGTTCAATGTAACCTTCGTGAGTTACAACATTGAACATACCATGGAAATACTTTTCAGCCTGTTTCTTAACAGCTTCAACAAGTGCTGGGTTTGTATGACCTACATTTAAAACACCAACGCCACCAATCCAGTCAAGGAAGTAGTTGCCGTCAACATCTTCAATAATAGCACCCTCTGCCTTTGCCATAACACATGGGTATACGCAACGGATTGCATTAGGAACAATATTCTTTCTTCTTTCAATAATTTCTACTGCCTTTGGACCAGGTAACTGTGCTGTCTTAATCTTAGGTAATTCGTCTCTTAACATAATATTCATCCTCCAAACTCATAATCATATATCAAAAAAATATTTTATATAACGAAAAAGACGCCCACAGTAATTTTCATTACCATGAACGCCTTTGTTCTTTGCTATGCCCTTATTATAGTCATCATTGTGACACAAGTCAATTGTGTTTTAGCCTAAACTATTGTGCTGTAATTTATGCTTGTAGCACAAATCAAAATATGATATATTATAGTAAAAAGAAAGGGGTGTTTCTATGTCTGTTACTTTAAAAGAACTTTGTCAAAAGGATAATAACAAATATTCTATAAAACTTCATTGTCGCCAAAACCTATTGGATATATCCGTTGCTTGGGTTTACCTACTGGAAGATATTGAAAACAACGACTTTTTACGAGCTAATGAACTGGTAATAACTACCGGTATGCAAATACATAATCAGGAGGATATGCTCCACTTGATTGATATTTTAGCAAAAAGAAAATGTTGCGGACTTATACTAAATACTGGGCGATATGTTCTTGATGCACATATAACTGATGAAGTGTGCGAATATGCCAATAAATTGAACTTTCCTCTCCTGTCAATGCCGTGGAAAGTCCACATTGCAGAAATAATGCAGGATTTTTGTATGATGTTATCTCAACAGGCATTAATAGACAATACCCTTGCATTGTCTTTTGAAAATGCTCTTATATCTCCAGAATATAGTGAAAGTTATATTCCAACTATTACACAGGGTGGATATGATAAGGACGGAAATTACTGTGTTGTAACAATTACATCTAAAAACTCGACTGAAATGACTAAAAAACATATTTCATCTCTGCTCCCTAAATGTAATATTATAAACCACAACAATTACACTATACTTGTACTGTACAATGAGGAAATTGCTGAGTTTAAAAATATTTTGGAAGAACGAAAAAGGGACTTAACCGACTATGTAGAAAATGTTGGCATAGGTTCTAGTATAAATGACTTAATTGACCTACACAAAAGCTATAGAGAATCCGTATTTGCCCATAAAGTTGCCACTTCTACAAATGTGAAAATACAGTATTTTTCAGACTTAGGACTATTCCGTATTTTCTATGAAACACAGGATAAATCTATATTGGAAAGCATAGCAAAATCAACTTTAAGCTCTATTATTGCCTATGATAGTATTCACAACAGCGAATACTTTGAAACCTTAAAGGTGTATTTAAACCATGGCTCAAGTATACTGGAAACTGCCCTTATTATGAACACTCATAGAAACACTATAAATTACAGAATGAGAAAAATAAGAGAAATTTTAGGTAAAGACCTTGATGACCCTCAATATATTTTTAATCTTATGTTAGCCTATAACATAATGGACTATTTGGATATTTCAACCCTTAAAACAAATTAATTTTTGTTATTCAGAACAAATTAACTTTGTTAATTTGTGGCTTGATAAACAAGCCATCGGATTTATCTTTCCGATTCAATATAAAAAAGCCTTTGCATTTTTACTTTGCAAAGGCTTATACATTATTTATTTAATTTTGCTATGCTAGTTGTAGCATTTGTTTTATTATTATTTATTTTGTTACTATTTTGAGCCACATTCTTTGGATAAATATACACCACATACTGCTGGCAATAACCGGCTGAAAGCTGTTGGTAAGTAAAACCATGTGTAGGATTTTTGCCTGAATCGGCTGTATAATACTTATCTCCTACTCTATTTCGAACCATAATATAATGTCTGCCACCAAAATCTACCCAATCACTACCCTTTGAAACAAAAAGTGCAACACCATTTGCATCAAGACAAGCGTCCATAGTTGACTTTTTAGCCTCATTCCATGGTTCCATATAAACAGGGAAACCTGCAAGCTGTGCCAACTTAGCCTGTGACTTAGAATAAATTATTACCTGATACCAAGCACTATTACCTATAAGAAGATTTGCTGCAAGAGCAACTTCCGGAGGAGAAACTGTAACACCAGAAAGTGTTGAAAGTGCCATAGCGAGGGAACAAACACCACAAGAATTGCCTGCCCATACCTTACCTGGAGCAAGACCTGAAACCTCTATTACAGAATTTGCTGTTTGCAATTCTGTAGCTGGTTCTGTTTTACTCTTATTCTTATTTGCTGTCTTTGCCTTTGTTGTCTGTTCTGTAGACTTTTCTACAACCTTAGTAGTTGCTTCCTCTACCTTTACAGCTGAATCGGAAAGCATAATTTCAGGCATAACTTCTATAACTTTTCCGTCTTTGCCAACGCTTTCAGTTACAGCCTCACTAACAGCCTCTATTTTTTCATCTTTCTTTATATTCTTAAAAAGACTATTTGAGCTACTTGTACTACCTCCACCATAAGCACAAGAATATTTATTAGGCCACTTGTGTCCTAACTGGTGCCAATGAACAGTACCATAACCGTTTATTTTAGTGAACTTATCTTCCTCGTACTTAGACTTTTCAAGTTCTGTATTATCCCCAACATAGACCATTAAGTCCTTTATATACTGTTCATTACTAGCCTTTGCCACTTTTTCAAGCTGAGGCCACAAGCCACTAAATGTACCCTTTTTACCATACAATTTACCGTCAGCATTATAATGACAAGCTACAGGACCATTAGAAGTAGTTTCTGTATTTAATTCTGCATATGTTGTAGATGTACTGGAAGAAGATTCTGTCAATATTTCTTCAGCATTTACCATTTCTTCCTCTTTGGTTAAAACGCCATTTTTTAAATTAACAACTCCACTTACTACAATCACAACAACAGCAAATACGCAAACTATAACATAAGATTTTTTCTGTTTGATAAATCTGCCTATGATTTTGATTTTTTCTTTTCCACTAGCTTCTGACCATTTTTCAAAAACATCATTTTCAGATGAACTGCCTTTGAAAAACTTCAGAGGTTTAGTAAAAATTTGTTTTACCTTTTCCGTCATTTTTTTTAATTTCATTATAAGCATCCCAATCTTAAATAATTTCTGACAATTATATATCATAGAACAAAAAAACTTATAAGTCAACAAAAAACGACATTGTTCAAACTTTTTTAATATTACAATAATAGCACAATTTTTTCAAAAAAATATCCCAACTGCATTTGCTACAGTCGGGATATGGTTATTAATTATACAATTCTTGTCATAGGTAAATCGTTGTTTACGCCCTTTGACATTAAAATCTGGTGTAAATCTATTATACCATTGTGGAATGTAGCAGCACAACTAGCTAAATACAAATCCCACATTCTGGCAAATTCTTCGCCCTTAGTTGCCACAATTTCGTCCCAATGTTTAAGGAAATTCTCTCTCCAACAAAGTAATGTCTTTGAATAATGTCTTCTTAAACTTTCAATATCAAGGGTATAGAAATTGTACTCCGGCATTATATCTTCTATTTCTCTCAAGCTAGGTATTACACCACCTGGGAAAATATATTTCTTTATAAATGGGTCGCCCTCATGTTCCTTTAAGGCACTTATATAGTGAAGCAAGAACAAGCCACCCTGCTTTAAAACAGCATTTACATTCTTTAAGAACAAGTCATAATGACCTCTGCCAACATGTTCAAGCATACCTACACTTACAACTCTATCAAACTGTAAGCCAGACTTTTCAAGCTCTCTATAGTCCATTAAATGAACCTCCAACTTGTCCTCCAAATGTTCTTTCTTTATATCTTCTTCAAATTTCTTTTTTTGTTCGCTACTTAAAGTAATACCGTAGCCCTTTACACCGTATTTCTTGGCAGCTTCTTTAAGCAAAAAGCCCCAGCCACAACCTATATCCAAAAGGGTCATACCCTCTTTAAGCTGTAACTTGTCCAAAATATGATGTACTTTATTTACCTGTGCATCGTAAAGAGTATCTGTAGGATTTTTAAAATACCCACAAGAATAGCTCATTGTTTCATCAAGCCAAAGTTTGTAAAAATCATTACCTATATCATAATGTGAACTTACTTCTTCTTTTTGATGTTTCTTTGTCATTGATGTAAAAATAAGATTTTTAAGTTTCTTCTTATCTGTTGTAAACTTCCCCATTTGTCCAAGAAAAGAATCTAAAACTTCAAATAAATCCTTATCTACATCAATATCCTTACGCATATAGGCCTCACCTAAAGCAAGGGATGTACTTGTCACTAATTCTGTTTTACTAATATTGTTGTTGATAAACACTCTGAATTTAGGTTCATCTTTACCGACTTTTGTAACCTCGCCTTTACTTTCAATTTCAAATGATACTGGTATAATATTTGCAAGATAATTTGTTAAAAAAGCATTCATAATCCTTTTTCCTCCTATTTTATGTAATAAAATAAGCAGTCAACTACCTAACCGCCTATCATTCAACCATATAGCGAATTTTAATCAAAACACACTATAAATTTACTAATAAGACATTTAATTTAATATAATCATTTACCATAATACAATTAATATTTAGTAGCTTATATTCTGTTTATTTTTGTGAAATCTCCTAATATGTAACCAAAAGTTCCCACATATTTAGAATATAAAAAATACTTTCTCAAAGGCATAGCGTTCTATATTTTTATTTTTGCCTTGTGGTCATTATATTACTATTTTATTTAAAAGTCAACACCATTTTACATAAAAATAATGTATTATTTCTCTTATTTAATATAATATAGCTTTTTTTACAGTATTTTTATACTATGTATTATTGCCAATAATTTTATTTTTATTCCAGTTTTAATCAATTTTCCATTTTATAGTGCTTCCACTTTCATTCTTAGATACAATAAGCTGGTTGCCTATATTTTGCTTTAATTCTGACACATGAGAAATAATGCCTATAAGTTTATCACTACCTGCCATTTCTGTAAGTACATTTACAGCCTGTGCTCTTGACCTATCATCTAATGAACCAAAGCCCTCATCAATAAACATCATATCTAGGTTAATAGAACCTTTTTTACTCTTTATTTGGTCTGCCATACCTAGTGCCAAAGAAAGTGCCGCCATAAACGACTCTCCTCCGGAAAGAGTTTTTACTTCTCTTACCTTACCAGTTACCAAAGAATAAACCATTAAATCAAGTCCCTCATTGGATTTTTTTCCCGCTTTATTAAGGTCCTTTAATATTAATTGGAACTGACCACCTGTCATATTTTCAAATCGCTTGTTTGCCGAGTGAAGAATATTCTGTAAATAGTATCTTTGAACAAAGGTTTCCAAGTCGATTTTGGCTTGTTTACTTGCTGAACCTGATATTAAATCGGCTATAACATTTACCTTGTTATAATCTTTTAAAATTTCTGTCTGATTTTCAACTTTCTCTGTAATACGGTTTAAAATGCCATTATTATTTTTAAGGGAATTAAACATAATATTTTTTTCTTCATCAGATTTTTTCTTGTCTTCCCTTAATTCCTCTACCTTGCTACTTAAAGCATCTACATCTGGTTTTTGCTTATTATTAATATATTTCAAAGCTGATTTTTTCTGAGTTTCAGCTGATTTTAAATCATCTTTGTATTTATTAATTTCAGTTGTTATTTCATTTATTTGGTCTTGACTATATTTTTCTATATATTCATTCCAACTATTATCATTGAAATTCTTTTCTGACAAAATATTGTTGTACTCTGTTTCAGTTTTTGCAATTTCCTCAACAGCATTTGGCAAAGTTTTCTTGTATTCCTCCAAAAGTGTTTCTGCATTTTCCAATTTAATTTTGGTATTTTCTTTTTCATTTTTAGCAACAGTATACTTGTTTTCAAGGTCATTTTTGTTTATTTCTGCTTTATTTATTGCTTTTTCTGCATCTTCTTTTGAACTATAGTCAGAATTATTTGTCATTTCACTTAAAGCAGTTTCTGTTTTTATAAGTTTTTCGTTGTACTCTTTTACCTTTGCGTCATAGGTACTTAGTAACTCTGTTTCTTTCTCTATTTTTTCATTTAATTCAGAAATAGTATTTTCAGCCTTTTCTAAAATTTTAATACTTGCCCTATTTTCCGCATATTTTTTATTCAAATCAGCTTTTCTTTCATTTAATACCTCTGTAATTGACTCCTTTGAAGATATATTAAGCAATTTACAAACTTCATCACAGGCCTTACTATAATTATTTTCCAAATTTTTAATATCTTTTATAATATTGTTACACTCCATTGACTTTTCTTGAAGTTTTTTATCAATTAAATCCCTTTTCTTCTTAGCGTTGTTTACTTCTTCTTGTGTAGGTATTTCAATACTTTCGTTACTTACATAAGGCTTAGGGTGAACTGTTGAGCCACAAACTTTACAAGGTTCTCCGTCTTTTAATTCCTTAGCCAATACACCAGCTTGTTCACTTAGAAACATGTTATTTATGCGTTCGTACTCTCCATTTACAGCATTGTACTGTTCCTGACAATCTGTAAATTCTCTCTGTTTTCTAGTACATTCTTCCTGTAATTCTTTTATCTGACTTTGTATATTTTCTATGTTTTCATTTTTATCTACTATACTTTTGCACTCTTTTATTTCGTTATCCAACTGTGCCTTTTCAACATTAGCATTCTTATAGTTTTCTTTTATTTCATTATTTTTCTTTAATAAAATATTTATACTTTCAATTTCTTTTTCTTCTTTTGTTTTTAAATCAACAGCCTTGATGTACTGCTCTTTAATACTTTCAAGTTCTTTTTCAATTTTTTCTTTTTGCTCAAACATTTTAAGTGCTGAATTTACACTACTGCTTATTTCTGTAAATTCTTTTTTAGCATTTTCGAATAAAGGCTCTGTTTCCTTTAATTTACTTTCTGCATTTTTGAAAGCACTTTGTAATTCCGGCAAAGATTGTTCTTGGGTATTTATTTTGTTTTCAAAATCCTTTTTTGCATTTTCTGCATTAACATAATTATTATAATAAGGCTTTACAACATAGGCATCATTTATTTTATTCAACAAACTTTCCTTTTCAGCTATTGCCTCTTTTTGTTCCTTGCATTGAGCCAAAATCTTTTCTGCATTTTCATACTCAACAAAAGCTACTAAAATTTGGTTGGCCTCTGTCAAATCTGCACTTGCTTTCTCATAGGCGTCATTGTTTTTTTCATTATTTGCACATATATTGTCATACTGTGCTTTAAGATAGTTGCAATAATCCTTAAACAATGTAATAAACTCATTTATAATGGACATATTGCCATCTTGAAGTATACCTAAATATTCCTTTAATTCAGCATATTTTGCATAATTTTCATTTAAGATTACATTTAATAATTCAGTTTGACATTCTGTCTTTATTGTGCTTATTTGTTTTTCCAACGATTTTTTTCTATTTCCCAAAGCATCAGCTATTTTATCATATATTTCAGTATTAAAAAGCTTTCTGAAAATTTCTTTTTTGTTATTAGAACTTTCTCTAATAACATTCATAAATTCCCCTTGAGCTATCATAGCAACCTGCATAAACTGGTTTTTATTTAAGCCTACAATATCTATAATCTTATCATCTGCACCATTTTTCTTATCCCAACTGTTACCACTATTATTTTCAATTAATGTAACTGTAGGATTTTCCGGCTTTTTAGCAAGAACTTTCTTCTTACTATTTTCTTTATACCTGTAATATTTAGGAGTTCTAATTATAGTGTACTGCTTTGCATTTTCTTCTGACGATTCTGCAAAGGTAAATGTAACACTTGGCTGTTTGGCATTGTATGAAAAGTTACTTTGGTATTCTAATTCATTTTCCTGCCCAGCACCATAGAGGGCATAAACTATAGCATCAAAAATAGTAGATTTGCCAGAACCTGTATCTCCTGTTATAAGAAATAAATTCTGTGTAGGCTTAGTAAAATCTATTAAAGTTTCTTTTCCATAAGAGCCAAAAGCATTAAGTTTTAAAGATATAGGACGCATTATTCTCCCTCCTTTAGCATTACTTCATTTATAACATTTTTTATAAGTTCTTTTTCATCGTCTTTAAGGCTAGGTATAAACTTGCAAATTAATTCATAAGGACTTTTAAGAGTATCTTCTGTTTCTATTTCAAGTTCATTGTCTATTCGCCTTACATTATTTCTTCTGATTTCAAGTAATTTAGGAAAAGCTATTTTTAATCTTTCCTGCATATCTAATGCTTCAATTTCTTCTGTATCTGTCAATACTACGGTCACAAAATCCTCAGAATGTTCTTTTATTAATTCTTCAAATTTTCCCTCTATTATTCTTACATTTCTCATTGGAGTTAAAGGTAAATTTGTAACTTCTACTTCCGCTTCTTTTTCTCCTATATCTACCATTAATATGCCTTTTTTCTGCCCCGCTTCACTTACTGAATATGCCATAGGTGTACCACAATATCGTATGGTTTCACTACCTACTTTCATAGGCTTATGTATATGTCCTAAAGCTGAATAGTCAAACTTTTCAAGCACATCAGCATTTACATAATCTATATTGCCCGCTGTTTTTACTTCGGATTCTGTTCTTTCTATATTTTTGGCATCTTCCCCTGTAGGAATGTAAAATTGATGACTTACAATAATATTTCTTTGGCTTTCGTCTATATCTTCTCTTTCAATAAGTTTGTGAACTGCCTCATTGTACGAAATTTTTTGCTCCATATTGTACCCCAGTACACCTTTAATATCAGCTGTACTTACATAGGGCAATAGATAAAAGTTTACATTGCCAAAACCGTCCTGTAAAGTAACCTTTTTTATATAGTCCTCTTGTGTTCTAGGTGGTATACCTACCATATACAATCCCTGTTTTTCCAATATTTCTCCATAACAGCCTATACGCTGTCTGCTGTCGTGATTACCACTAATCATCATTATAATAATACTACTGTCTGTTTCCCTGATTTTATTAATAAATCTGTCAAACATTTCAATGGCATCTCCTGACGGCATAGCCCTGTCATAAATATCCCCAGCAATAACAATAACATCAGGCTTATATTCCTGCATCTTTTCTATAATTTCGTTAAAAATATATTCCTGTTCTTCCCTCAAGTCGTAATTGTATAGCCTAATACCAATATGTAAATCAGACAAGTGAAATATTCTCATTTTTACCACCTCTTAATATAAATATTGTTTTTAGTATATCATAAAATAATACAAAATAAAACTAATATTACATCATATAAACAATATTTTCACATAAAAAAGCAACCTCAAATGAGATTGCTTTCCAAATATTCGCTAGTTATGTATACCGCCGTACCACTTCCCTTTGTTACAGTTGGTTTATTTGTAGCTACCATAGCTATGGCAACAAGAAATAGCAGTAGATAAATTACAGTTATTACTACTCTGGTTCTTTTCTGAAATGTTTCTGTTGCCCACATAATTGCTATACCTATAGGCCATAAAACTAAAAGAAGTACAACCGATAATATTGGGTGGCCTTTTTTAACAATCTTAATATCCAGTGGCTCTCCACACATCGGGCAAGAAATCATTCCATCTTCAACTGTATATCCACAACTAGGACATCTTTTATTTACTGACATATTTATACGCCCCTTTTTGTTTCATTATATACTGGGTAACAAATATTGTCAATCATATATTGTACTTTTTGTGTATCAACTTCTCTATACCGTCAACACGACTTTATTTTCCCCAATCCTCTTTACGCTTAACTCTATGCCATAGACATTTTTAATAAGTTCCTCGTTTATAACATCATTTGGATTGCCCTCTGCCAAAATTTTACCGTCTTCCATAGCAATAATACAATCACTATAGGCTATTGACTGATTTATGTCGTGAAGAACCATTATAATAGTAATTCCATATTCTGTATTTAATTTTTTTACCAATCTCAATATTTCAATTTGGTATCTGACATCAAGATATGTTGTAGGTTCGTCTAAAAGTAGAATTTTTGTGTTTTGTGCCAAAGCCATAGCTATCCATACCCTTTGTCGTTGACCACCGGAAAGATTAGAAATCTGCTTTTTGGCAAATTCAGAAACACCTGTTACTTCCATAGCAAAATCTATGTACTTTTCATCATCAGCATAATTTCTTCTGCCTTTATCTATATGTGCTATTCTACCATAGCTTACCAGTTTTTCAACTGTAATGTCATTAGGTGCTGTATTATACTGATGTACAATGGCAACCTGTCTTGCAAAGTTTTTGAGAGAAATATGTTTTATGTCCTCCCCATTTAGCAACACACTACCTTTTTGTGGTTTCAAGTTCTTTGTTATAACATTGAAAAGTGTAGACTTGCCACAGCCATTTGCTCCTATAATAGTAGTTATTTTTCCCTCTTGTACTTTAAATGAAATATCATTTAAAACCTTATGATTGCCATAAGAAAATTCAACATTTTTAATTTCCATATGTTTTATCACTCCTTTTAAGAAGAAAAATAAAGAAAGGTCCTCCAACAACTGACATTATTATTGCCGGAGAAATTTCATAAGGATAGGCAATAAGTCTGCCTACTGTATCAGCAAGGAGCATTACAAAAGCACCTAACAATGCTGAAAATGGCACAAGCAATTTATGCTCACTACCTACAAGCAATCTACCCATATGTGGCACAATAAGACCAACAAAACTTATTGCTCCAGCAACGGCAGTTGTAATTGATGCAAGCAATACAGCCACAATAGATATTACAACCCTAAGCCAATTTACATTTACACCTAAACCTCGTACTGTTTTATCCTCAAGAGCAAGTAGATTACACTTGCCAGAAATCACAAAAGCAAGCACAAGCCCAATTACAACATAAACGCCTAAAAGTTTTACATCGTTCCAAGTTTTCATTGAAATATTTGCATTAATAAGTTCTGATGCACTTTGATAATTTTGACTACTCATAGAGCCAAAACCACTAGATAAGCCCGAAAATACCGCATTAATTGCTATACCCACAAGTATAATTCTAAGGGGCGAAAAGCCATTTTTATAGGAAAGGCTATAGACAAGGACACAGGCTACCATACCCCCTAAAAATGAAAATATAGGAGTAAATAAAAACCAAGTCGGGAAAAAGGCTATAATAATCGCACTTACGAAACCTGCACCAGAGGAAATACCTATAATTCCAGGGTCAGCAAGAGGATTTTTCAAAACAGCCTGAAAAAGCACACCACTTACAGCTAAGGCTGCACCTGACAACATTGCTATTAATATTCTAGGAAATCTTAAATCCAAAATAATATTTACATTGTCATTATGTTCAATAAAAATTCCCTTTAAAAGTTCCCCATAGGAAACCTTTACACTACCGGAATTTACAGCCACAACAAAAAGTACAGCCAACAATATTAATATAATTACAAAACTTAATATTTTTTTACACTTCATATCAATCACCATAAAGTATTGGTTCAAGGTCAGCTAATGCCTGTGGATAGTCAAATGTTGCACTCATACCAAAAAGCATATAGTCCATATCATAAACCTTGCCATTTTGAACTGCCCTAAAATGTTTCCAAATATCATTAGTGGAGAACTCTTTGTCAAACATTTCAAGGGCTTCTTTGGGAACACCATGAGCTGTTCTTATAATAATATCAGGGTCACGAGCAAGCATTTCTTCCGGATTTACAGTAAGAAAATCCTTTGTAGCATCGTGGAATATATTTGTACCACCGGCAAGCTCAACAAGTGAACCGGCATAGGAATTTTGTGTTGCTACAAGATAGCTACCAGGAAGACCTGTAAGCACAAGTACCTTTGGACTTTTGCCACTATGCTTATTTTTGTAATTTGAAATAAATTCATTATATTCCTTTACAATAGCATCTGCCTCTGCACTTTTGCCATACTTGTCCCCTACTAATTTAACACTGTCATAAAGACCTTTTACACTTCTTAAATTTAAAAATGTAGAATTAACACCAATATTTTTATACTTTATTTCTAAATCGCCTTTTAAAGTATCCGGACCTATAACATCAGTTGGATTTAAGCTCTTTATAATTTCCATATCCGGTGACATTGGCGAACCAACTGTCTTTACACCATTGTATCTTGATGCTATGGCTGTAACTGAAGTCTGTGGCACACCTACAAGACCAATACCAAGTCTATCCATAATATCACAAACAGCAGCGGAAGTTGCTACTATTCTAGCACCTGTTGGAGTTGTAGTTTCCTTAGGCTTTGTAGCATTAAGTGTAGCCTTACTTACTGGCTGTTTTTTGCCGGAACTGGCCTCTGCAATTACAGCAGAATTGACTTTACCTGTACTTCCACCTGTAGACTTTGCTGTCGTGTTAGGTGATGAATTTATAGCACTTGTCTTTACAGTAGTTGTTTCTGTTGTAACTACAGCTGTGGTTTGAGTTGTAATCGCTAAAGTTGTAGTTTCTGTGCTTGTTTCTTCTGTTACCTCTGTAACCTGTTCTTCCTCTGAAGTTTTCTTGCCACAACCAGTAAAACAGCCTAACACCAACACAAAACACAATATTAAAGCTATTGCTTTTAACTTCACTATGTATTCTCCTTTCTTACTTTCCGTAATATGTCATAAAGTTATTAATCATAGAGGCAACATCTCCTCTTGTAGCTGGAGAAGTATAATCATAGCCATTTGTATTTTGCTTTGTAATAATGCCTGCCTTACCTGCTTTAATTACATTTTCCTTTGCCCATTCACTTACACCTGTTGTACTAGGAGAAATACTCTTTGTTTCAAGGGAAATATTCTTATATTGTGCATATTTTACAAGTATAATAGCAGCCTGTTCACAAGTTACCGGTGTATCAGGACTAAACGATGTACTGCTTACACCATTTACAATACCGTTTTTATTTGCCCACGCAATATATGGAGCATAATAAACTGAATTATCTACATCAGTAAAAGTAGTAGTACCAGAAATATTTTCGCCACTTAATCTACCTAAAACAGTTACGAACATACCTCTGGTCATTTCCTTATCCGGAGAAAATGTCACATCAGAAGTACCACTAAAAAGGCCTTTGTTTACAACAGCCTTAATTGCATCTAATGCCCAATGATTTGTAATATCAGTAAATTTATCTCCTGCTGTCTGTTTCTTTGTTGTAACCTTTTCTTCCTCTAATTTTCCATCTGAGCTTTCAGCCTTTGAAGTATCACATTTCCAATAGAAACACACATCTCTGCCCATTGGCACTACATACATTTTTGTCTGAACATAGGCATCTGCACTTGGAAGTTCAAACTGAATGTCTGCACTATCTGTTGATGAACTTTCCTTTAAAACATTGTATTTAACTTCATTATACTTGCCCTTTGGACTTTCCTGAGTTGCAATTCTAATATTTGAAAGATTGCTGTATAATTTCATACGCATTGTAACAGTAACCTTGCCATTTTTCTGTTCTATTTCGGCATTTTCGTCTATTACACTTCTGCACATTCCTTCCCCTAATTCAGAATTGCCTGTACCGCCGTCATCAGTTTTGCCTGTGTCTGGATTAACATAAGATGTTACAGTTTTTACTGTATATGTACCGTCTGTTATTGCAAAAGCACTTGACGCCATAATGCCTACCATTAATATAGTACACAGTGCCAACGCTCCTATTTTTCTAAAAATATTTTTCATTATTATTTCCTTTCATTAACTTAAACTTGGGAAGGTCTTTTCAACCTCCCCAAATAACTATTCTGTTTCAGCTGTATTTTCTGTTGTTTCATTTTGTGGCATATAAGCATCTAAAAACTTTACAAACATTGTTGCAATTTCTGCTCTTGTTGCTGTACCCTTAGGGTCAAAGTTGCCATTATCTCTGCCATTTAAAATACCAGCCTTTACAAGTGCATTTACACTTTCAACTGCCCAACTACTTATTTTGCCGACGTCTTTAAAATTACTACCTGAATAAATATTGCTAAGTTCAATACTTTGGCTCTTTGCAAAATTGTAAAGCATAACAGCCATCTGTTCCCTAGTAATATTGTTTGAAGAACCAAATTTGCTATCACTTAAACCACTTACAACGCCATTTTCAACTGCCCACATTACATATGGATAGAAGTAATCGTTATTTTTTACATCTGTAAACTTGTTATCTCCTGTGTTGCCTGTACTAACTCCAGCAAGTCTGCCTAAAACAGTAACAAACATAGCTCTTGTTGCTGTTTTGTTAGGAGCAAATTCAGTATCACTTACACCTGTGAAAAGACCCATATTTACAGCTGATAAAATATTGTCATATGCCCAATGATTTTCAATATCATTAAATGCTATTTTATTATTATCAGTATTTGTATTTTCTTCCTTTGTAACTGTGTCAGTTTTTTCTTCTTCCTTGACTTCTCCTGTGCTTTCAGCTACAGCAAATAAGCCAAATTCCTTAACTGTTACTACATAATACTTCTTATCCTGTGAAATAGTGTATTCAAGTTCAGTTTTAGTTGGTTCAGTAGTCTTATCGCCCTTGTTTATTCTATAAATAACAACATTTTTGTCATTATCCTTTATTGGAATATAGACCTTAGCCTGACCATTTGGCTTAACTTCGCTACTACCTACTAAAGCCTTAATATCAAAAAGTCTGAAATCAGTATTTCCTAAAAGACTTTCAGCTGTTTTATATTCCTCCCCAGAGCTTACAGCATCTGTGCTAAATGTTGTACCGTCATCAAATACAAATTCATCAGCTTCAATTTTAATACCAGTATCTTCATTACTTGTATTTACAGAACTTCCATCACCAGAACTACTTGAGCCATTTGCTGAAGAAGAATCAGGATTTAATGTAGCACTATCATCTGTTCTGCTCATTGAATCCCAATTAAGTTTTAATCTAGCAGAAAGACTTCCGCCAGCACTAGCCATAACACCGTCCATTGGAGTATATGGAACACTAATTTGAACATTTAAAAATTCTTTTTCCATATAGTTTGTAGTGAAAGAAAATTTAGAAACATAGTCAAATTTATGTTCCTTACCGTCAAATTTTGTATTTGTAGTAAATGGAGCTTTAGATAAAACCTTTATTGTTGCATCACTACTTTGAATACTTTTTAAAGCAGAAGTATAACCACTTACAGCTACTGGATTAGACGCAACTTCTACAGTTGCAATGCCATTATTTACAGTAACTAAAGCCTGTCTGTTATTTTCAAAAGCTGAATTTCCCATTGATTCCTGGTCAATATTTGCATTCCATAAAGCTATAGGCATCCAATACTTGCCGTCTTCAATAGTTTCTGAACTGCCACCACCATTTGTACTCTTTAAATCTGCAATTATATAAATACCCTCTGTACTGATTTCAGCATTAAGAATATTGTCAGCTATTGTAGACTCAACAACTTCATAATTATTGTCATTTGTTACTTTGTAAAGTTTTGTTGAAGCCTTGTCAAAGTTTGTTACATCAGCACTTAAAAGAAGATTTTCAGCATTTTCATTAAGGGCAAAATCAATATTCATAATTTTACTATTTACTGATTTATTAATAATGACCTTTAATGGTTCAACCTTTTCACTATCTTTTTCAAGTTTATCTATTGTAACATCACTAGCTACAGAGCCTTCCACCGCCTCTATTTTAGCACCTAATTCTTCATTATTTGCCACAACAACCTTTTTCTGTGGTGCAAATGTAACAGTTGCACTATTTACAGCTGAATTTACCATTCCGTCTTTTATTGCAATAGCCTTTATAATCACATCGCCACCAAAAACAGACGGAGCATTTACTTCAAATTTTCCATTGTAGAGTTCTGAATTTTCATCAGGCTCACTACCATCAGTTGTATAATAAATTTTGGCATTTTCAGTTGAAGAAGTAATACTTACACTTACCTTTTCACTATTATTAGCCTGTGTCTTATCTGCATTTATAACAGGTGCTGAAACAATGCTTTCTGTATTATCATTTTCTATAACCTTTGCATTATCCCAATCAAAATCAATTCTGGCAGCCTGATTGTAAACACCCATAGCATCTACATCAACTCTAACAAAAATGTGATTTTCCTTTTCGGCATTTCTCTCCAATCTCATTACTCTTGGAAATTCAGATTGTTCAAGATTGCCACTTGTATATTCCATACCGTAGTCCATATATTTTTCAACTACTTTTGCTGGAATTTCATAATTGTTATCGCCCCACCAACTGTAATCCATAGTGTCAGCAGTTGGATAACTCCACATATTTATTAAATGACCATAAAGTCCATTTAAAGTAACAGCCTTAAACTTTAAATCAACAACTGATTTTCCGTCTTTTACTGTCACAATAGCATTTCCGTCTAGGGCACTATGTCCCATAGATTCTAAAGTTGGATTTGCTGTCTGTACCATTTTTACTGGCACACTATAAGAAACTTCCTTGCTTTCATTTTCTATTTTTTCAAAACTGTCAGCATTAACTTTTACTCTTACAATATGTGTCATCTGACCAAACTTACCGGCATTTACTACTACCTGAACATAGGCAATATCATTTACGCCATTAAGAGTAATTTCAACATATTTATTCTCGCCATTGTTTACTACCTCAAGTTCATTACTATTTCCGTCAATTACTTGAGCAAGAGAAACAATAAGGTCAGTTGTGTAAGCAAGTCTTACCTTTAACTTGCCATTTTCAGATACAATATAAGCTTTCTCCTTTTCAAAATAGTTACCAGCCATTGAATCTGCATCTGTTTTTTCATTAAGTATAGAAATTTTGCCTGTATATTCGCCATTTGCTACTGTAACAGCCTCTGTAGTTGTTTCAGTAGATGTTTCAGTTGTTGTCTGAGTTGTAGTTTCAGTAGTTGTTTCTGTTGTACTCTCAGTAGTTGTTTCGCTTGAAGTTTCTGTTGTGTCTTCATCGCTAATTACAACTGCATTATCCCAATCAAGGTCAAGTCTGGCTACTTGGTCAAAGCCAGCCATAGCATCAACCTGTATTCTAACATAAATATAATTTTCTTTTTCAGCACTTCTATCTATTTTTACAGACTTTATAAATTCTGACTTTGTTGTATCTCCCTGATTATATTGTAAGCCATAGTCCATATAAGTTTCTGCAACTTCTGCCTCTATTTCATTAGCACTATCGCCCCACCAACTATAGTCCATTTTTTCTGATGCTGGATAGCTCCATAACTTAGTAAGATGACCATATAATCCGGCAAAATTTGTAGCCTTTAAATTTAATTCAACGGTTGATTTTCCATTCATTACTGTTACAACAGCATTTCCATTTAAAGCACCGTTACCCATTGATTCAACGGTTGGATTTGATGCCTGTACCATTTTTACTGGCACACTATATTTAACAACCTGTTCTTCTTCAACCTTTGTAACTGTATCAGTTTTAACTACTACTCTTACAATATGTGTCATTTTGCCAAAGCTACCTGCATTTACTACCATTTGCAAGTAACCAACTTCATCAACACTATTTAAAGTAAGCTCAACATATTTCTTGTCGCCATCTGTCATAACCTCTAGGTCTGTAATGTTATCGCCTGTTTTTTGACTAAGGCTATCAAGTAAATCTGTTGTATATTCTATTCTCAACTTAATCTTGCCATTTTCTACTGTTACTGGCACTTGCGTACCGTTAAAGTATCTGCCAGCCATTGACTCTGTGTCAATATTTTCATTGAGGAAAGATATATCAGCTGTATATTTTCCGTCATCTAATGTATTCTCTGAATAAGAAACATAATCTGAAATAATATTATTTTCTGTAAGATTTTCTACAACTTCTTCAAATACGCTTTCTGTTGTATTTTCTGTATTGTCTTCATCAATATTGCTTTCTGTTGTTTCTTCTATGTATCCTTCATCAGTTCCACTTGTAACTTCTTCTGTTGTTTCCTCTGTTGTTGTTTCCTCTATCTGTTCTTCAGAAACAAATTCTTCCTCAGAAAAATCTGTATTTTCAGATTCCACCTCTGTTACATTTTCAACATCTGTGTCCACATCTGCCAAAGTGTTTAATGGAGCATTTGATACCGCCATTGCACTAGCCAGAAAAACTGAAAGGTATCTCTTGTATTTCATATTTTTATTTCCTCCTAAAAATAGTCAAAAACATACAAAAATATTATAGTTCATTTCTTTAAACATTAAAAGTAAATTATATCCAACTTACCTTTTATGTGCTGTAGACTAAAATAGTCTTTTTAAAATTAAGTTAGTTATCGATAACTCATTTATAAAAATTAAAGCTTTAAAAGTATTTTTCACTATGATTTGTACAGTTAGCTTTATCTAACCTAAATCAAATTTCCCCATTTACAAATTTAAGGAACAGCTATAATAGCCATTCCTTAATCATTAAAAACAATATAAACTTGTATAGGGGCTTGGCTGCCCACCTTTTTCAAAACACTTAAAGCCATTGTTAGCTGATGCTAACCTTTCGACATTATATTGTCTTTTTCAGCCTTTGTCAACAGTCTTATTGATATTTTTATTTCAATAGCTACTCTTCGATTTTCTTTAATAACTTAAAATTAAATGTAATTTCTGCTATTGATTCCGGCATTTTCATTGTTGTAGCTGCTACTTTTATTTTAATTATACCAACTGACGCCTTTTCAAAATCATCTTTTTGGTACAATATTTCTTTCAAAGGTATTATCCAGTTACTTTCTTCTTTTTGCTTAGACAATACCCACGCCATATTTGTATCTAAGTAATAAAGCTCCTGTAACTTGCCCTTTAAAATTTGACTTGTTTTTGATTTATAATATATCTCTTTAGATTTTAATACTATATATTGACAATCTTTTTCCACAACCAAAATTGCAGGATGATAAAAGCCCTTATCTCCCATAGAACGGCTTTCTCCACTACCTTGCACAACCTGAAAAGGTATTTCATACTTGCCAAATTCTATATTCATTGTCTTTTCGCTTTTACTATTTTTATTTATTTCAAAATTATATTTTCTTTCTCTAAGCTGTGTAAGTTTGTCTATAAATTCTTTGCTAAAACTACCACATATCTTCTTGTATTCATTTTCACAAAGCTCCTTTTCTATACCAAAAAAGCCATTAAATAGTGACATAAATTCAAACTTTTCCCTGTCAGTTTGATTTAAAATTTCCCATGATTTTTCTGTAAGAATATAATTATTTTCTGACTTGTTTATATAGCCATTTTCCTCTAAATTTTTCAAGGCTATGCTGGCTGTAGACTTTTTCACACCCAAATATTCGCATATATATTTTTGTGTAACCTTGCCACCAGCAAGCTGTTTTATAGCCAGTATATAATTCAACTGTGCCTTACTTAATTCCATATTTTCGCCTCCAAATTATAATACAAAACATCATATTTTAAAATAATTACAATTTTTTCTTTTGTCAATAGTTTTTATTTTCAATAAGCCTTGATAAATTTTCCAATAAAAAAACTGTTGACAAAATCATTTTGAGATTATATAATAATCCAAAATTAATATTTCAAATTAAATTGGTTGCCCGCCTATATGATTTGTTTATTTTGTTACAGAATTTCCAAAATCATTTAGGAGGGCTTTTTTATGCTTAACAAACGCCTTTTGGAACTTATTCCTAAGGTATTTACTTATACGGCACAGGCAGTATTTTTCCAATGGCTGTCCCTACTTTGCAATATTGCATTTACTATTTCAATATGCCGTTTCATTAATTATTGTTTCTACAATAAAACATTTAACTCCCAAATTTTAATTGAAACTTTAGGCGTAACAATAATTTCTATTTTATTGCGAGCCTTGTTTACAAAAATTAATATAAATATAACCTATCGCACATCACAACAAGCAAAAAAAATATTAAGGGAAAAAATATTTGACAAACTTTGTAAAATAGGTATTTCATATAAAAACTATGTTTCAACAGCCGAGGCTGTTCAGGTAAGTGTAGAGGGTATCGACCAGTTGGAGGTTTATTTTTCGCAATATGTACCTCAACTTTTTTATTCAATAATTTCCGTAATTACACTTTTTATACTTTTCAGCATTTTTAGTATTAAAGTGGCTATTGTTTTTATTGTTTGTGTTCCAATTATTCCCCTGTCTATTGTGTTAATACAAAAGTTTGCAAAAAGGCTTTTGTCAAAATATTGGAATAGTTATACAAATTTAGGCGACACATTTCTTGAAAACATACAAGGGCTTACTACCCTTAAAATATACGGTTGTGATGAGCAAAAACATATTGAGATGAATAGAAACGCTGAACTTTTCAGAAAAGCTACAATGAAAGTTTTAATAATGCAGCTTAATTCTATTTCTGTAATGGACTTGGTTGCCTTTGGTGGTTCAGCTATTGGCATAATTATAGGCATTTTGGAATTTAAAAATGGCAATATAGCACTATTAAATATGCTTATTATTATACTTTTATCAGCCGAATTTTTCATACCCCTTAGGCAACTTGGCTCATTTTTCCATATCGCTATGAATGGAGCTTCTGCTGCCGATAAAATATTCAGAATATTGGATATTGAACATATTGAAAATGAAAATAAAAATATACTCATCGAAAATTACAATATTAATTTCAAAAATGTTTCATTTTCTTATGACGGAAACAGAACAATATTAAATAACATTAATATTGCATTACCAAATAAAGGACTTTTCACCCTTGTTGGTAAAAGTGGCTGTGGCAAATCAACTATAGCATCAATACTTACAGGTAAATTAAAAAACTATAGTGGAAGTATAAAACTGGGCAATATGGAACTTTCTAAAATTTCAGAAAATGCCCTTATGGATATAGTTACATACATACCACACAACGGCTATATTTTTAAAGGAACTATTGAATATAATTTAAAAATGGGCAAAAGTAATGCCACAAAAAATGAAATGTTAAATGTTCTTCAAAAAGTAAATCTACTTGATTTTGTTAATAGTGAAAATGGTTTAAAAACAAAAGTAACTGAACAAGGTAACAACCTTTCTGGAGGACAAAGACAACGCCTTGCCATAGCAAGAGCTTTACTTCACAATACACCAATATATATTTTTGACGAGTCCACATCAAACATAGATTTAGAAAGTGAAGAAGACATTATGACTGTAATATATGAACTTGCAAAAGAAAAAACAGTTATTATGATTTCCCATAGACTTGCAAATGCCATTAATTCCAATAATATTTTCGTTATTAATAATGGTACTGTTGTAGAAAATGGCACACACACTAAACTTATAGAACAATCTGGCTATTATGCTGAACTTTTCAATAAACAGCAAAACCTAGAAAATTTTAATAAAGGAGGTGTTAATAATGAATAGACGAAGTGGATACAAAATAATGTCAAAACTTATAACATTGATAAAACCTTTAATTCATTATATAATTTTTGCTGTTGTAATGGGTGTTTTGGGATTTTTATGTGCCATATTTATTCCTGTTTTCGGTGTTATTGGTGTTTTAACAGTTTTAGGTTATAATTTTACATTTTCACTTAAAACAATTTTTACAGTTCTTATATTATTGGCAGTTTTTAGAGGTATTTTAAGATATGGCGAACAGGCTTGCAATCACTATATTGCCTTTAGAATACTTGCTGTAATAAGAGATAAAGTTTTTACAGTTCTTCGCAAACTGTGTCCAGCTAAATTAGAAGGTCAGGACAAGGGAAACCTTATTTCACTTATAACAAGTGATGTAGAACTTTTAGAGGTTTTTTATGCCCACACTATTTCCCCTATACTTATAGCATTAATGGTATCTATAATTATGGTATTATTTATTGGTAGTTTTTCTCCTATGTTAGGTATAATTGCAATATTAGCTTACTTTTTTGTAGGCGTAATTATTCCAGTAGTAAACAGTAAAAAGATTAAAAACTCTGGTTTAGCCTATAGAAATAAAGCCGGAGAATTAAACAGCCTTTTTCTTGACAGTTTAAGAGGATTACAGGAGTTATTACAGTTTTCATTTACTGAAGAAAGAAAAAGTGAAATAGCTAAAAAAACTTCTGAAAGTAAAGCATTACATAAAAAGCTGAAAGCCGGAGAAATTTCATCAAGAAATTTTACAGAGGGTACAGTATTTGTTTTTAATATTATAATGATTATTACAGCATCAATACTGTATTTTAACAATAAGATAGATTTTTCAGAAATGGTAATTTCCATTACAGCTCTTGTAAGCTCCTATGGTCCAGTAATCGCCCTTAGTAATTTATCTAACAATTTAGCACAGACCTTGGCTAGTGGCGACAGAGTTATTTCCCTTTTAGAAGAAGAACCTGTGGTAGCTGAAATAGAAAACGGCATTGATAAAAACTTTGATGAAATAGAATGTAAAAACTTGTCTTTTTCATATGATAGTATTAAAATATTGGATAATATTTCAATTAAAATAGAAAAAAATAAAATTACAGGTATTTTAGGCAAAAGTGGTTGTGGCAAATCCACACTTTTAAAGTTAATTATGAGATTTTGGGATAGAGATAGTGGAGAATTATTATTGTCAGAGACTCATATAGAAAATATTAATACACGCTCATTGAGAAAAAATGAAAGTTATTGCACACAAGAAACATATTTATTTAATGATACAATAGGAAATAACATAGCTATAGGCAAAATTGGTGCAACAAAAGAAGAAATAATAAAATCAGCAAAACAGGCATCTATACATCAATTTATTTCTGAACTTCCAAAGGGTTATGACACACCTATTGGAGAGTTAGGCGATAGACTTTCCGGAGGAGAAAAACAGCGAATAGGCATTGCCAGAGCCTTTTTGTCAAACGCTCCAGTTATACTTTTAGATGAACCCACAAGCAACCTAGACAGCTTAAATGAAGCCATAATATTAAAAGCACTACATAATGCAAAGGACAAAACTATAATTTTAATTTCCCATAGAAAATCTACACTTGCTATTGCCGACCATATTTATTCTATGGAAAGTGGGAGAAACAGTTAATGAATAAAATAGAAAAAGAAAAACAGATTTCAGAACTTATGATTAAGCTATATTGCAATAAAAACCACAATACTAAAAAAACATTATGCCAACAATGTGAAACATTAAAAGACTACACTTTCAAAAGAATAGATTATTGCCCTAATAGACAGACAAAAACTTTTTGCAGTAGTTGTGAAACTCATTGTTATAAAAGGGATATGGCTGAACAAATAAGAAAAGTAATGAGATTTTCGGGTCCTAGAATGTTGCTTTATCACCCAATAACAGCAATAAAACATATTATAGACACAATAAGGAGTTGATTTTTTGAAATATTTATACATAGCACTTGGATTATTGTCAATGGCTGTAGGTGCAGTTGGGGTGGTACTTCCCCTTTTACCTACAGTACCATTTCTACTTTTAGCCTCATTCTTTTTCGCCAAAGGTAGTGATAGATTTCATAACTGGTTTAAATCTACAAAACTTTATAAAAACCACCTTGAAAGTTTTGAGAAAAACAGAAGTATGACATTAAAAACAAAACTTTGTATTGTACTTCCAGTTTCATTTATGCTTTGTATGGCATTTTTAATGATGCACAACTCTATTGGCAGGGCAACTATAGTAGTTCTCTTAATTGTAAAATACTATTATTTTATATTTAAAATTAAAACTATATCTCCAGTAAAGATAGAAAAATAGTCAAAAGGCTATGGGATTAATTTTCTCCCATAGCTTTTCTTTTTGCATCTAAATATGCAACAGCTGAAAGTCCAGCTATGTTGCCCTGTCCTGCTGCCTTTATATATTGATATGGTCTGCCTACAATATCTCCACAAGCAAAACAGCCTTTTATATTTGTTTCCATTTGTGAATTAACTACAATATGATTATCCTTTATTTCCAAACCAGACACAAGCTGTGACGGCGGTATGCTGTCACGCAATATAAAAATACCGTCTACTTCATAATTATTTTTTTCAGTCTGTAAAGACTTAACTTTGTTTTCTCCTATTACAGCAGTTGGCTTTTCATCTATTATAGTAACTTTGTCAGATAATTTTGTTTCTTCTTTATACATGGGAATATATAAAACCTTTTCGCATACCTCTGCTAAAAATTCAGCCTCTAATTCCTCTTTTGGACTGTAACCTACTACAGCAACTGTTTTGTTTCTGTACAACGGTGCGTCACAAGTAGCACAATAGCTTACACCTCTGCCTAAAAGCTCATTTTCTCCTTTAAAAGCCTTTCCAGTAACTATACCTGTAGCGACTATTACTGTTTCAGCCTCATAAATATCCTGTGAAACCTGTAATCCAAAATAACTTCCCATTGGATATACAGCATTTACTTTTCCATCTGTAATAGTAATATCCATAGAGTTAATGTGGTTTTCAAATGCTTTTGCCAAATCTTTTCCTGAAATAGCTGGTAAGCCTAAATAATTCTGTATTTGGTGTGCTTTTTGTACTTTATCACTAAAATTAGGATTTCCTATTAATAATATTTTCTTATTTCTAATTTTTGCAGTTATTGCAGCTGACAATCCAGCTGGTCCTGTACCTATTATTGCTATGTCATATCTTTCCATAAACATTTCTCCTAAAAACCTTAATTTCTATATTTACATTTTATCAAATACCATTCCTTTGTCAATAATTTTTATTGTTTCAAAAATTATAAAATTTATATTTGCCATTAACTTCATACTATGATATAATCGTTTTACAAAATTGTATATAGGGTGTGCCTGAATTACAGAAGACTGCCGAAATAGACTCATATTACTATGGGTTTATTTCGGTTTTTTTATTTTATGTTGGAGGTTATATGATGAATATAATGATTGATAACTACGACTCGTTTGTCTACAACCTGTCTGCCTATTTTCAAGAATTGGGACAGGATATAAAGGTAATAAGAAATGACAAAGTGACAATTAATGAACTTAAAAATATAGAAGATTTAAGTGGAATAATAATATCTCCCGGTCCGGGTAATCCAAAAGATGGTGGTATTTCAGAGGAAGTTATAAAATATTTTTGCAATAAAGTTCCTATTTTAGGTGTATGCTTAGGTCATCAAATTATTGCCCATTCCTTTGGTGCTAAGGTTTGTTGTGGTTCTACGCCAGTACATGGAAAAGTAACTGAAATAACAAATAACGGTACAGGACTTTTTAATAATCTTCCAAAACGCTACAATGTAACAAGATACCATTCCTTGGTAGTAGATAAAGCCTCCCTACCCGATGAGTTAAATATTGATGCCATTTCAAGTGACGATGCAATTATGGCAATTTCCCACTATAAGTACCCGATTTATGGAATACAATTTCATCCAGAGGCTGTTTTAACAGAAAATGGGCACGAAATACTAAATAACTTTATTGCAATATGTCAACAATGGAGGTATAAAAATTGTCTTTAAAATATAAAAAGCTGAAAAAATATTTTCCCGCCGAAATATTATATTCCCACTTTCACAATACAAAGTCCGTTTTTCTGGATTCTTCTTTAAAGAATAAATATGGCAAATACTCTGTAATAGGTTTATATCCCTATTTGGAAGTAAAAGAAAGTAACAATATTTTAAAAATAAATGATAAGGAAACAAAAGGAAATTTATTAGATTTTTTAGACAGCTATATTAAAGAAAATAAACAGGAAAATAATACTGAACTTCCTATTATTAGTGGTGCTATAGGCTATTTAACCTATGACTATGGTAGAAAATTTGAAAGTATATCTTCAAAACATAATAAAGAAGTGAATATACCTGATGCTTTATTTACATTTTATGACCTGTACATAATTGAAGATTTAGAAAAAAGAGAAATTTACATTTCTACTCAAGAAAAATTTAATTCCATAGAAAATTATGAAAACAAAATAGAAAATATATTAAATAAATATAACATAAGCTCTGATGAAAATACAATTTGCAATATTACTTCCAACTTTAATAAAAATGAATACTTAAATGCTGTAGAATCTATGAGAAATTTTATTAAAACTGGAGATATTTATATTGCAAATATGACAAGGCAAATTAAAATAGAAAGTAACAGAAAGCCTTATGATATTTTTTGTTATTTAAGAAAACATAATCCCTCTCCTTTCGGTGGTTATTTTAATGACGGCAATTTTCAAATTGTAAGTGCATCTCCAGAAAGATTTTTGGAAGTGCGAAATGGTATAGTAGAAACACGCCCAATAAAAGGCACTAGAAAACGAGGTGCAACCCCTAAAGAAGATATACTATTGAAAAAGGAATTGGAAAATTCCGAAAAAGATAAAAGCGAGTTATTAATGATAGTTGACCTAGAGCGAAACGACTTAAACAGAGTATGTAAGGCAGGAAGTGTAAAGGTAAGTGAATTATTTAATGTTGAAGAATATGCAACTGTCTTTCATCTGGTATCAACTGTTCGTGGAGAATTAAAAGAGGATAAAACTGTTATTGACCTGCTTAAATCTACTTTTCCTGGTGGCTCAATAACTGGTGCACCTAAAATTCGTGCTATGGAAATTATAGACAAGCTGGAGCATAGTCAAAGAGGTTTGTATACAGGCTCTATGGGATATTTAGCACTAAATGGAGATTGTGATTTAAACATTGTAATTCGCACATTGGTTCACAAAAATGGCACTTATAACTTAGGTGTAGGTGGTGGCATTACCTATGAATCAAATCCGGAATTTGAATATGAGGAAACTGAACAAAAAGCAATAGCACTTATAGATGCTATTACAGGAGGAAAAACAGATGAACAATAATTTAAAAATAACAGCAGACGAAGGTTACTGGTTTGGTCTGGGAGCATTTGAAACAATTTGGGTCTACAAAAATAAGGCTGTTTTTATTGAGGAACATTTAGACAGATTAAAAAATGCCGTTTTCTACTTAAACATAGTACAAGAACCTATTGACCAATGGATTGATAAGCGAAAAAAAGAAATAGAAAAATATATTTCAGAAAATCCAATGGAAAATGGTGTACTAAAATTAACAGTATCAAAAGAAAATATTACTATTACATCAAGAAAAAACACATATACTACAGAACAGTACGAAAAAGGGTTTGAACTTGAGTATAGCAATATAAGAAGAAACGAAACTTCCCCTTTTACATATATGAAAACATTAAACTATAGCGATTGCATATGGGAAAAACGAAAAGCAAAAGAAAATGGTTTTGACGAACCTATATTTTTAAATACAAAAGGAGAAATTTGCGAGGGAGCAACAACTAATATATTTTTCGTTTCAAAGGATAAAATTGTAACCCCTCCTGTATCTAGTGGACTTTTAAACGGAATAATGCGACAATACATAATGAAAATAGCAAATGTAGAAGAACGCATTATTAGACCTGAAAATATTAGCGAATTTACAGAAATATTCCTTACCAACTCACTTTTAGGTATTATGCCTGTAAAAAGATTGGGAGAACATACTTTCAATTCAAGAAATATTGCAAACAAACTTATAACAGAATACCACAAAAATTTATAGACAAAAAAAGATTGAATCCCCACTAAGAGGACTCAATCTTTTTTCCGTTTATTCTTCCTTTACTTTAACATTACCTTTTTTAATAATAGCTGTATAAAGGAAAATTCCTAAGAATACTAATGCTACTATTATACCAATAGGATAAGCTATTGCTGTACCAAGATTTAAGCATTCTGGAGCATAAACAAAATATGTTGCTGATACAGCTGACATAAATGTTGCTGGGAATACTGTAATCCAGTAGAACTTTTTATTCTTATACAAGTACATTGATGCTGCCCATAACGCAATCATTGCCAAAGTCTGATTTGACCAGCTGAAATATCTCCAAACAATATTGTAGTTAAGCTGACAAATTATAGCACCAACAAGTAATAACGGCACACAAATAACCAAACGCTTCTTGTAAGATTTCTGATTAATCTTGAACCAGTCTGCAATAACTAATCTTGCTGAACGGAAAGCGGTATCGCCAGATGTAATTGGACAAGCAATAACACCAATCATAGCTAATATGATACCAACGCCACCCATTGTCTTTAAACATACATCATAAACTGTAGCAGCCTGACCAGAGTCAGTTAACAACTGTGTTAAACCTGTCATTAAACCACCAGTTTTTTCATAAACTGCACAACCAGCAGCAGCCCAAACTAAAGCTATAATACCTTCACTAACCATAGCACCATAGAATACTAAATGTGACTGCTTTTCAGACTTACAGCATCTAGCAACCAATGGAGACTGTGTAGCGTGGAAACCAGAAATAGCACCGCAGGCAACTGTAATAAACATAACCGGCCAAACAGGTGTACCAGCTGGGTGTAAGTTAGTTAATGTAATTTCAGGAATTGTATATCCATGAGTAAATATACCTACACCAACACCAATTGCCATAACAATTAAACATATACCAAACAATGGATATATTTTACCGATAATCTTATCAATAGGGATGAAAGTTGCAATAAAGTAATAAACTAAAATTATAATTAACCAAAAGTTTGTGTTTACAAGAAGTCCTGAAGCAACTCCCTGTTTACCAATTAACATCGCAATCAAACTTGCTGGACCGACTGCGAAAACAGCACCAACCATAACAAGAAGAACTACACTAAACACACGCATAATCTGTTTAACCAAACTACCTAAGTACATTCCTGTTAATTCAGAAACTGACGCACCATCATGTCGCATACTTAAAAAGCCAACTGAAAAATCATGTACGCCACCACCTAAAATAGTTCCCAATGTAATCCATAGGAATACGGATGGTCCCCATTGTGCTCCTGACAAAGCACCGTAGATAGGTCCAAGACCAGCTATGTTTAAAAGCTGTATGGTAAATAATTTCCATGTAGGCATTGTAACATAGTCAACACCATCACTTAAACGAACAGCAGGTGTTTCTCTGTCATCAGGTCCATAAACCTTTTCTACAACTTTACCGTAGATAAAATATCCACCAATTAAAATAATAAGACAACTAAAAAAACTAATCATAAGCGTTCCCTCTTTTCCCGTACTAGAAACTTTAACTCTTTAGTTCCCTCATCCCTATTTCATTTGCCTACATTATATAACCATTTTCATTTTTTGTCAATTTTATACAAATATATATTAATCATTTTCCATTTTTTATTTAAAACCCACTATTAAAGCCACTTTTCAAAAATCCTATTCTAAAAAAATATTATATTTTAAAGATTTATTTTTAATTTTTATGTGTATATAGTCAAAAAAAATTATTAAATTAAGAAATTTTATCCAAATTATTTAAAAATTTATACGAGTTCTTATTTTTTTGACAAAATATTCGTTTTTTCTTTATTTTTATATTGCCAAAAACACAAAAATTTGTTACCATATTCTTTATAATATTATTTCGTTTACATCAAAAATCCTAAACTGTAAACAACAAACGGAGGAAAGCAAAAATGAATTTTTTAGAAGAGCGTATCGTTAAAGACGGTATTGTGAAAGAGGGAAATGTTTTAAAGGTAGACAGTTTCCTTAATCATCAGATGGATATTCATCTTTTTGAACAAATGGGCGAAGAATTTAAGCGTCGTTTCAAAGATAAGCCTATTAACAAAATTTTGACTATTGAAGCATCAGGTATTGGTATTGCCTGTATTGTTGCAAAATATTTTAATGCCCCTGTTGTATTTGCTAAAAAGACTAAGAGTATTAATATTGAGGGCGAAATGTATATTGCTGAAGTTGAATCATTTACTCACAAGTGTAAAAATCAGGTTATTGTATCTAAAAAATTCCTTTCACCTGATGACCATGTTTTAATTATTGATGACTTCCTTGCAAACGGCTGTGCATTACAGGGCTTAATTTCTATTGTATTAGAGGCTGGTGCATCAGTTGAAGGTATTGGTATTGCTATTGAAAAGGGATTTCAGTCTGGTGGTAGAATTATCAGAAACCTTGGTTACCACTTAGAATCACTTGCTATTGTAGATAGTATGGACGCATCTAGTGGTACTGTTGTATTCCACGAACAATAAAAATTAAATAACATAAAGGAAATTTAAAAATGAATAATTCTTCAACAGATAATATTTATTGTCTTGACGGTAAAATCCCTGTTAAACAGGCTATTCCATTTGGTTTACAGCACATTTTAGCAATGTTTGTTGCAAATATTGCCCCTATATTTATTGTTGCTGGAGCTTGTGGTTTATCTAGTGAACAAAGTGCTATGCTTATTCAAAGTGCTATGCTTATTGCAGGTATTGGTACTTTAATACAGCTTTTTCCTCTTTGGAAAATCGGTTCTGGTCTTCCTATTGTAATGGGTATCAGTTTCACTTTTGTTTCTATTATGTGTTTTGTAGGTCCGACTTACGGTTACAATGCCATTGTAGGTGCGGTATTAGTTGGCGGTTTAATAGAGGGTGTTTTAGGTCTTTTGGCTAAATACTGGCTTAAACTTATTACTCCTATTGTTTCTGCCAGTGTTGTAACAGCTATTGGTTTTTCATTGTTATCTGTAGGTGCAGCATCTTTTGGTGGTGGTAGTGGTAGCGAAAATTTTGGTTCTGTTACTAACTGGATTTTAGGTTCTGTTACTTTGTTATGCTGTATCTTATTTAATATCTTTGCTAAATCATATTGGAAACAGCTTTCTGTTTTGTTTGGTCTTATTGTAGGCTATATTGTTGCTATATTTATGGGTGTAGTTGATTTTTCTGCTTTAAATAGCACATCAATAGTTACATTGCCATCTATTATGCCATTTAAGCCAGAATTTAATATTAATGCCATTATTTCAGTAACATTAATATTCCTTGTATCTGCTACTGAAACTATTGGCGATACATCAGCCCTTGTTGCAACTGGTCTTAATCGTAATGCTACAGTAAAAGAAACTTCCGGCTCTATTGCCTGTGATGGTTTCATTAGTGCCCTTTCATCAGTTTTTGGCTGTCTTCCTATTACATCATTTAGTCAGAATGTAGGTCTTATAGCAATGACTAAGGTTGTCAATAGATATGCTATTGCTGTCGGTGCTATAATTATGATTCTTGCTGGGTTCTGCCCTATTTTCGGTTCTTTACTTGCAACTTTACCTGATGCTGTATTAGGTGGTTGTACTCTTATGATGTTTGGTAATATAGTTATTAGTGGTTTACAGATGATTAGTGGTTGTGGTTATTCTCAAAGAAATATTACAATTGCAGCTCTTTCATTAAGTATTGGTATTGGCTTTACTCAAGTACCAGAAATCTTCAGCATATTCCCACAGATAATTGAAAATGTATTTTCTGAAAACTGTGTTGCTGTTGTTTTCATTGTAGCTATTGTATTAAACCTTATTTTACCTAAAAATATGGAAGCAAAAGTAATTAAAGAAACTGTCGACACAGAAAATAAATAAATCCGATGACTTAAAAAGGCCCACTTCCAACCAAAACAGGGAGTGAGCCTTTTTTTATATATGCTTATACTAAAATCCCTCTTTCCTAATTAAAGAAAAGTGGGATTTTTTACGAAATATAAATCCGATAGCTTTTATGTCAAGCCACAAATTAAAGTAAGAAGTATTTAAGAATAAATAATACACTTAAAATATACATTAAGATACTAATTTTCTTATTTTCTTTTCTGTTTACAAGATGTAAAACTGTGTAAGAAATTACACCCATTGAAATACCTTCTGAAATACTAGAGAAGAAAGGCATAGCAATCATACAAATGTAAGCAGGAATAGCCTCAAAAGCATCAGCAAAATCAATATTAACAATGTTAGTTACCATATAGAAACCAACAACGATAAGTGCTGGAGCAGTTGCAAATGAAGGAATAGCAAGGAAAATTGGTGAGAAGAATAATGCTAAACCAAATAAGATTGCAGTAGTTAAAGCTGTTAAACCAGTTCTACCACCTTCTGTTACCCCTGATGCACTTTCGATATAAGTAGTAGTTGTTGATGTACCTAAAACAGCACCAAAAGTAGTAGCAATAGCATCTGCAAGTAATGCACCCTTAATCTTTGGAAGTTTACCGTCTTTATCTAAAAGACCAGCCTTAGAAGATACACCAATAAGAGTACCGATTGTATCAAATAAGTCTACAAATAAGAATGCAAATACAACTACGATAAAGTTTACAAGGTTGTCTTTGCCTGAAATAACATCAGTAAATCTAATCTTAAATGCTACTTCCTTAATATCGCCTAAAGCAAAGCTAACGATGCCACTAGGAATTAATGAATAGAAACCAGCATCTGGATTAGGAATATATAAGCCAGCAACCTGACAAATAATACCTAAAATCCAAGTAGCAAGAATACCTAAAAGGATATTACCCTTTACATTCTTAGCAACTAAAATACCTGTAATAAGAGTACCGATAATCGCAAGTAATACCGTAATACCTACATCGTGCATACCTACACTATCGGCTGTAAGATTATTGGCTGCTACATAGCCATCAACAGAGAAAAGTGATAATCCATTAGTTACAATATTGGCATTCTTTAAACCAATAATTGCAATGTAAAGACCAATACCAACAGAAACAGCTGTCTTTAATGTTAAAGGAATAGCATTGAAGATTGCAGTTCTAATGTTAGTAACAGATAATAAAATGAAGATAACACCTTCTACAAATACAGCTGAAAGAGCTATTTCCCAGCTGTAACCCATACCAAGAACTACAGTATAGGCAAAGTATGCGTTAAGTCCCATACCTGGTGCTAAGGCAAATGGATAATTGGCAAATAACGCCATAAGTAATGTACCAAAAAAGGCTGAAAGTGCTGTAGCAATAAATACACCATTTGAATTCATACCTGTCGCTGATAAGATGTTAGGGTTTACTGCAAGTATATAAGCCATTGTCATAAAGACTGTAATACCTGCAAGAATTTCCGTCTTAACATCTGTGTTGTGTTCTTTAAGCTTAAAAAGCTTTTCAAACATAGGTCGTTCCTCCCTTAAAAATATTAAATTTTACTTACTAAACAATTAGATTGATTTTTTCGACACAGGTCAAGCATAATTGTTAAATTTCTGCAAATTATATAGCTAATGTGTCAATTTTTGGTAATAATTGTAATACAAAAACTAAATTCTAAATTTTTTCAATTTTTATTAATATGCCCTTTTTTCTGCATTTTACTTTACACAAAAAAAAGAACACCTGTTTAAAGATGTTCTCCTTTAGAATATTATTTAGATGCCTTTAAAGCAACCTTTCTGTAAGTATCAAAGTTCATCCACTTGCTAAAGAACTGGCTAGAACCCTCTGAGTCCTTATATTCTTTAAGGAAGTTTTCTACATCTTCCTGTGAATTAACCTTTATTTCAAAACCTCTACCATTTACAACTGGAGTGTTTTCATACTTATACTGAGATACTTCAACAATATCCTTAATCTTCTTATCTCTTATACTAACAGCAACGCCGTCACGAAGTACAATAATATCGAATGTATCAGGATACTTGTAGCTTTCGCCCTCTGTTGGAATTTCATCACCAATAGTGTATGTATTCTTAACTGGCTGATACTTTAATACAGATAAACTTTCTACACTATAATAGAATTCTTCAAAAATATCGCCTCTTGCCTCTAAATCACCATTCTTAAATGATGCTCTATCAGAGAAAGAACCAGCCTTTTCGCTTAAATCTTCAACAACACCACAAGCTGATGTCATATTTGAAACTCTATCAATAAGAATAAGTTCGCCTAATGTCTTATGGTATTCAAACTTGTCTGCAACAATAGGTTCAGCAAGCTGAATTTCGCAAAGTGCAATACCATTCTTAGTTAATGATTCAGCCTTAATATGTTCCCCTGTGTTTACATCAACAGCATAGTTAATCTTTTCAACTACACCAGGAATAGACTTTGTACCGAGCTTTACAATATAGTCCTTACCAGGATATAAAGGTTCATCGTCCATCCATAAAAGTGATACAGCAAGCTTGCCATAAGGTGCAAGATTAGTACCCTTTACAAGTACGCAACCTCTTGAAACATCAACTTCCTTATCAAGTGTAATTGTAACAGGCTGACCCTTGAAAGCAGTATCAGAAGACTTGTCACCTACAATGATTTCCTTTACATGAGCCTTTTCATTACTTGGTAATGTTATAAGTTCATCGCCTACATTAATGCTACCTGATTCAATCTGACCCTGGAAACCTCTGAAGCTGTGGTTTGGACGGCAAACTCTCTGAACTGGCATATAGAAACCCTGTTCTTCATTCTTTTCAGATACATCAATATTTTCAAGATATGGTAAAAGAGCCTCGCCTTTGTACCAAGGGATATTTTCAGACTTAACCGTTACATTATCGCCCTCTGTAGCAGAAAGAGGAATTACTTGAACATTTTCAAGAGAAAGTTCTTTCTTGAGTTCTTCAATCTGACCAGTAATTTTGTTAAATACTTCTTCGTCATAACCTGCAAGGTCCATTTTATTTACAGCGAAAACAAAGTATCTGATACCCATAAGCTTACAAATTCTTGCATGGCGTCTAGTCTGAACAAGAACACCCTGTGTAGCATCAATAAGAATTACAGCAAGGTCTGCAAAAGATGCACCAACCGCCATATTTCTTGTATATTCTTCGTGACCTGGTGTATCAGCAACAATAAAACTTCTGTTGTCTGTTGTGAAATATCTGTAAGCAACATCAATTGTAATACCCTGTTCTCTTTCAGCCATAAGACCGTCTAAAAGAAGTGAGTAGTCAATCTTACCACCTCTGCTACCTACTTTACTATCAAGCTCAAGGGCCTTTTCCTGGTCAGCATAAAGGAGCTTTGAGTCGTATAAAATATGTCCGATAAGTGTTGACTTTCCGTCATCTACACTACCACAAGTTATGAATTTAAGTAATCCTTTCATTTTAGAAATAACCCTCCCTCTTACGGCGTTCCATACTACCGGCAGCTTCGTTATCTATTACTCTTGAAGTTCTTTCAGAAGAAACTGCACTTAATGTTTCATCAATAATTTCATCTAATGTTGTCGCTGTAGATTCAACACCACCTGTTAATGGATAACAGCCAAGTGTTCTAAATCTTACTGACTTGTAAACTGGCTTTTCGCCTTCTTTAAGACGGAATCTGTCATCATCAACCATAATGATGTTACCATCTCTTTCAACAACTGGTCTTTCAGCTGCAAAATAAAGAGGTACAATGTCAATATTTTCTCTCTTTATGTACTGCCAAATATCCTTTTCTGTCCAGTTAGAAATAGGGAAAACTCTCATACTTTCGCCCTTTTCAATTTTAGTGTTGTATAACTTCCACATTTCTGGACGCTGGTTCTTAGGGTCCCAAGCATGGTTTTCATTTCTGAAAGAGAAAATTCTTTCCTTTGCACGAGATTTTTCTTCATCTCTTCTACCACCACCAAAGGCAGCTGTAAAACCGTACTTGTTAAGTGCCTGCTTAAGTGCCTGTGTCTTCATAATATCAGTATAAGCTGAACCATGGTCAAATGGGTTAATACCCTGCTTTACACCGTCTTCGTTTGTGTATACAATCATATCAATGCCAAGCTTTTTAGCTGTGTCATCTCTGAATTTAATCATATCCTTAAATTTCCAAGTTGTATCAATGTGCATAAACGGGAAAGGTGGCTTTTCAGGATAGAATGCTTTCATAGCAAGGTGGAGCATAACTGAACTGTCCTTACCTATTGAATAAAGCATAACTGGTTTTTCGCACTCCGCCGCAACCTCTCTTATAATATATATGGCTTCTGCCTCAAGCTCATCAAGATGTGATAATTCGCTCATTTTTTACTACCTCCAATTCTTAATATTTGTTAGATTCTTTCTGATTTATATCTATCTCGCTGACATTTCCGTCTGGAGATTCAATAACCCACTTTAATATATCGCCACTTTTTTCAGTATGAACAAGACTGCCCATACCTCCAATATCGGCTCCAAGATAAAAACCTATTGCATGGGCCTTACATTCTTTTATACAAGAAGTACAACCCCAGCAGTCCTTTGGATATTTTATGTATGCCTTATTATTTTCGTCTGTTTTAATAAGGCTACCAGGACATACGACACTACATTTCTTACAGCCTACACATTTGTTTTTATCAATTATTATGCTCATAAGTCGTACCTCCTTCTACAATATCTCTAAGAATGATTTTTATTTCGCCATTTTCAAGTTTTGAATTAACATACTTATTCCAATTTTCATTATCCTTTTCCGGATAATCAAGATTTTCAGCAAAGCTATGCCATCTTGTTTCTTTTCTCGCCTTTAAGTGAGCAATTACACTTCGGCAAACAACAAGTCTTTCTCTTAACTCATATATATACATAAGTTCCTGAAAATCACTTGCTACAAGATTTTCTGACAAGCTATAAAGCTGTTTAATTTTTTCATCAGCTATTTTAAGCTGTTTTTCATTAAAACGATAGTTTGTTTTAATACCGCCTGCATAAGAGTCCATAACTGTCTGCATAGCTTCTTCAATCTGTTCTGTTGTAAATCTGCTGTTTTCGCCATTTAAGAATTTTAAAACTTCATTCTTATGATTTTCAACATCATTTTCAGATAATTCTTCTGCCTTAAAGTTTTTAATATCTTTAAGTACAGTAAGACCAGCGATTTCGCCCTCTGCTAAAGCACCTGTTACATATTTCTGAGGTGCACCACCGGCTACATCTCCGGCAGCATAAAGACCCTTTACAGTAGTTCTTCTTTCTGTATCAATCCAGTAGCCACTTGCTGTATGACCACCTACAATATAAGGTTCTGTACCTTCAATTTCTACATTTTGTTCTGAAGGATTTTTGCCACTTTCTATCCACTTTAAAGTCTGAGATGGTGCCATATTTAAATAGGCTTTTTTCAAATCTTCATCTTGTTCGTGGCTTATGCCCTCTGTTCTTAAATAGCAAGGACCTCTACCTTCAATATTTTCATTTACTGTTCCGTAAACTCTTTCAGAAGTTGTAAGACCGTACTTTGTTTCGTAAACTTCTCCAAGAGAGTTTACTTGCTTTGCACCAACACCCTGTGCAAGTGTACCAGTTGGAGCTATTGTATCCTTACATCTCAATGCTATAAATCTCATTTCAAATGTAGTCATTTCTGCTCCGGCTTTTATACCCATAGCATAGCCAGCACCTGTGTTAAATGGTGGATACCACATTTTGTGTCTTGAAAATCCTGGATTGTTAGGTTTGTAAAGACCAGATGCACCACCTGTGGCAACAATAACAGCCTTTGCCTCAATAGTATAGAAAGTATCGTTTTCAATACCAATACCGTAAGCACCAATAACCTTGTTATCCTTTACTGCAAAGTCAATAATATCAACTCTATTAAGTACCTTTACATTCGGACAGGAATTAGTTGCCTCTGCTATTATAGGCTTTATATTTTCGCCATTAATTTTAAGATTTCTATTTCCTCTTGTAACATACTTTCCATTTTCATCTTTTAATATTACAAGGCCCAATTCTTCAAGTCTTGCTGTAACAGCATTAAGTCTTTCACTCATTGTAAGAAGTAAATCTTCTCTCACAATGCCGTCTGCATCTTTCTTTGCATAGTCTACATAATCCTGTGGCTTTCTGCCCTCTGTTATGTAAGCATTAAGTGCATTTACACCTGCTGCAAGACAACCACTTCTTTTAATATGAGCCTTTTCACATATTAAAACCTGTGTTTCTGGAGATTTTTCAGAAATAGTAATAGCTGCATAACAACCAGCTGTACCGCCACCTATAATAAGCACATCTGTTTTAAGTTTTTCACTTTTTAAATTCTTGTAATCTGCCATATTATATTCCTCTTTTTTAAATAATCATTGAATTTTCGTTTAATGCCTTATTTTCAATAAGATATGCCTTGTCACCAGCTGTCACAAACATTCTATAAATAAATACATCAACCTTTTCTCCTGCCTCAATAGGGTTTTCATCAAGTCCACGCCTAGCAGTAAAAACATTATCCTTGCATCTTACTGTAAGTTCTATGTTATTACCTCTGAATGAAACTCTTTCTACAACACCCTCTGCTGCGGAAGTTTTATATTTCTGAACTTCGTTTTTCTTTGTAATCTTTACAAATTCAGGTCTTAAAATAGCTGACTCAGCATTTTCAATTTCATCAAATGTACTGAAACCTGTATAGTTTTCAATTAAAGAAGTCTGTCCAAAGAATGATGCAGCAAAAGCTGTCTGTGGATTTTGATAAATCTCAACCGGACTTCCCTTTTGTTCAACTCTACCCTTATTTGTAATTATAATTTCATCAGCAACCTCTATTGCCTCGTCTTGGTCGTGAGTAACAAATATACTTGTAACTCCTAATTTTTCAATCATTTCCTTGAGCCAACTTCTAAGTTCCTGTCTAACCTTTGCATCAATAGCCGCAAAAGGTTCATCTAAAAGAAGTAATTGAGGATTTGGAGCTAAAGCTCTGGCAAAGGCAACTCTCTGTCTTTGACCACCTGAAAGCTGACTAGGAAATCTATTGTCAAGACCTTCAAGACCAATTAACTTAATAAGTTCCTTGACTCTTTCATCAATTTTCTTCTTGCTTACCTTTTGAACTCTAAGACCAAAAGCTATGTTGTCATATACTGTCATATATCTGAATAAGGCATAATTCTGGAAAACGAAACCTATTCCTCTTTTACTTGCCGGAATATCGTTTACAACTTTTCCATCAATTATTATATCACCACTATCTGGATGTTCAAGACCAGCTATCATTCTAAGTATTGTAGTTTTACCACTACCACTTGGTCCTAACAAAGCTACGAGCTTACCCTTTTCAATTCCAAAATTTACATTATTTGATGCTTTATAATCGCCAAAAACTTTATTTATATTTTTTAATTCTACATACATTTAACATTCCTTCTTTCCCTTGTATTCAATGACACTTCTTATTATCAATATTAAAACAGCCATCATTACAAGTATTGAGGCTACTGCAAAAGCAGGCACATACTGAAACTCATTAAAAAGTATCTCTACATGGAGAGGGAGTGTATTTGTCTTTCCTCTCAAGTGACCAGAAAGTACAGAAACAGCACCAAACTCTCCCATTGCTCTTGCAGCACAAAGTACAACACCATAAAGGAATGCCCATTTTATATGAGGGAATGTAACCTTTCTAAATATTGTAAAACCACTTGCTCCCATAAGAGCTGCTGCTTCTTCTTCGTCTGTACCCTCTGCCTCAAGAACTGGTATAAGTTCTCTTGATATAAAAGGAAAGGTTACAAAAACTGTAGCAAGTATAATACCAGGAACAGCAAATACAACTTTAATTCCCATACTCTGTAAAGCAGGATATAAAATACTCTGTCTACCAAATGTAAGTACAAATATTAAACCGGCTATAATAGGAGATATTGTAACTGGTAAGTCAATAAGTGTTGTAAGAAATTTCTTACCTTTAAAATTAAACTTTGTAATCGCCCAAGAGGCAAATACACCAAACACAGTATTCACAACAACTGCAAAAACTGTTGCCTCAAGTGTAAGAAGAACTGCACTTATAGTATATTTATCCGTTACAGCCTCTCTGTATTTTTCAATTCCATCTCTGAATGCCTCTGCAAAGACTATGTATAAAGGAAGAACAAGAAATAAAAAAACAAATATAAGACAAATTGCGATTAATGTATATTTAACTAATTTTGATTCATTTTTCTTCATCTTATCTTCCTCCGTTTAATATTTTTGTATTCCTTGCTTGTATAAAGTTTATAAGGAATAAAAGTGCAAATGCAAATACTAACATTACAAGTGCTATTGCTGTTGCACTAGCATAGTCATATTCCTGAAGTTTTGACATAATAATAAGTGGTGTAATTTCTGTTTTAAATGGCATATTACCTGCAATAAATACTACACTACCGTATTCGCCAATACATCTACCCATAGCAAGACCAAAACCTGTTAATACAGCTGGTCTTATTTCTGGAAAAATAATTTTTCTGAATATTGTAAATCTGCTTGCACCAAGTACGCCAGCAGCCTCCTCATAGGAGTAATCTAATTTTTCCAAAACTGGCTGAACAGAACGCACAACAAATGGAATACCTACGAAAATAAGTGCAACTGTTATACCTATTCTTGTGTAGGCAATTTTTATTCCATACTTAGCAAATATGCCACCTATAAGGCCTTGGTCAGCTGTAAGTGAAGTAAGTGCAATACCGGCTACTGCTGTAGGTAATGCAAATGGAAGTTCTATCATACCGTCTAAAACTCTCTTAAATGGAAAATCATATCTTACAAGAACCCAAGCAAGAATAACACCCATAACAGCATTTATTGCTGATGCTATGAAAGCTGTTAAAAAACTAACCTTAAAACTAGCAAGAACTCTCGGCTTTGTAATAACATCTATAATCTCGCTTAAACTCAAATTAGCAGTAAATACTATTAATGACGCTAATGGTATTATAACTATGATACTTAACATTGTAAGAGTTACACCCATTGAAAGTCCAAAACCAGGTATTACTCTTTTATTCCTTTTACTCATACTACATCACCTATTTTTTCTCATAAATTTCATCAAACACTCCACCATCGGCAAAATGCTTTTCCTGTACGGCGTCCCAGCCACCGAAATCCTTTATTGTAACTAAATTTACATTAAGATTAAATTTATCACTATATTCTTTAAGAATATTTTCGTTTGATGGACGATAATAATTTTCAGCAGCTATTCTCTGTGCCTCATCTGAATAGAGGTACTGTAAATATTCAGTAGCTACATCTCTTGTACCTCGTCTGTCTACTACATCGTCAACAACAGCTACTGAAGGCTGTGCAAGTATACTTATACTTGGTGTAACAATTTCATAATCGTCTGGATGGTCCTTAATTGAAAGATATGCTTCGTTTTCCCAAGCAAGGAGTACATCGCCCTGTCCGTTTTCTACAAATGTAGTTGTTGCACCTCTTGCCCCTGAATCAAGTACAAGAACATTTTTGTAAAGTTTCTTAACAAAATCCTTTATCTGTGTTTCATCACCGTTGTATTTCTTATTGGCATAAGCCCAAGCTGCAAGATAATTCCATCTTGCACCGCCTGAAGTTTTTGGATTAGGAGTTATAACCCCGACACCGTCTTTTACTAAATCGTCCCAATCTTTAATATTTTTAGGATTTCCTTTTCTTACAAGGAAAACAATTGTTGATGTATAAGGCGAACTATCTTTATCAAATTTATTTATCCAACCATCATTTATAAGTCCTGCCTTTTGAATAGAAGTTATATCGTATTCAAGAGCTAAAGTAACTACATCGGCATCAAGACCATTTGCAACCTCAAGAGCTTGCTTACCAGAACCACCATGAGATTGAGTAACTTCAACATCTTGACCAGTTTTTTCTTTCCAATGTTTTGCAAAAAGTTCATTATATGATGTATAAAGTTCTCTAGTTGGGTCATAGGAAACATTTGTTATTGAAACCTTTCCGTCTTTTTCTGCCGAAGCACTTCCACAACCTGTAAGAACTGTTGTTGTTAATAATACTGCTGATAATATAATTCCTAATAATTTTCTTTTCATTTTTTGCACCTCGTTATTGCTGTATTTTTTCATTACCTGTACTGTTAATTGGTTACATCATACAGAGGCAGTCTATTAATCCTCCAGCAACAACATAATACAGTTTTCCGTTTTTAAATTTTTGCATTTTTTACTGCCTCCTTTTATTAATTCTTACTTTTCCTATTTATCTTATAGGAATAATGTATATAAGATACTCTATAATTCTCCATTTGTCAATAGTTTTTTGATAATTTTTCCAAAAAAATTATTTTTTCGGTATCAAATATTATCTTAAATATGTATGAAACCCTGTATTTTACTATGTTTTCAAGTAAATCACTCAATTCATATATTATTTATAGGAATAGTATATATTTTTTATTCAATTAAGTCAATAATATTACCTGTGAATTTTTTCTAAAATTTTTCATATATGAATACAGGAATTATTTTGGTCGTCTGATTTATTTTCAATATAAAAACAAAAATAGCCTTTTGCAAAATATTCTTTCACAAAAGGCTATCATTCAAAAAATATTTATTATGCTAAGGGCTTGCCACTAAATACAGGGAATACATTAAATTCGCCATAGTTATCAATATGTTCCATTTCTTTTAAAGCCTTCATATCTTCATCAGATATTTCAAAATCTACATTTGCATTATCTTTCATATGAGCTGGATTTCCTGTCTTTGGCAATGCAACTGTACCTAACTGTATTACATAGCGAATACAAAGCTGTGCTGTAGAAACACCATACTTTTCAGCCATAGCAGTAATGGCATCATTTTTAAGTGCTTCCCCGTGTGCGATTGGAGAATATGCTTCAACTAATATACCATTCTTATTACAAAAATCTATTAATTCAGTATTTGTATTGCTTATATGCAAGAGAATTTGGTTTACCATTGGCTTAATCTTACAATCTGCAAGAATATTTTCTAAATCGTCTTGTAAAAAGTTAGATACACCTATAGCCTTTACCTTACCGGCAGTATAAGCATCTTCTAAAGCACGCCAAACTTCCTTATTTTCTTCAAAATATCTCTTTTCTACTCTGAACTCTGCCCAAGGCTGTGGACTATGAATAATCATCATATCAATATAATCTAAGCCCATTTTAGAAAGAGTTTCATCAATAGATGCTGCTGCACTTTCATAACTTTTTGCCTCTGCTGCTACCTTACTTGTAACAAAAATTTCATTTCTAGGCAATCCACAGTTACGAACACCCTCGCCTACACCTCTTTCATTACCGTAGGCCTGTGCTGTATCAATTAATCTGTAGCCTAACTTAACAGCCTCTTTTACAGTATCTCCTGCTTTGTCATCGTCAATAAACCAAGTACCAAGTCCTAATTTAGGTATCTTTACTCCATTTGATAAAGTATAAGTTTCATTTAACATCATTTTATTTTCCTCCATTCAAAAATTATTCACTATATTCATTCTTTAGCTGTAAGTTAATGATACAACTTAGACCTAACTTCAAGTCAATACCTTTTTCAAAAATTTTTATAAAAAAAATAGTATAGCAATATAAAAATCACTATACTATCTCAAAATAAATATTTATTTTTCAGCTAAATCTTTTACAATTTCTCCTGCAATAAGAAGACCCGCTATAGATGGTACAAAAGCTGTACTACCTGGAATGTCACGCCTTTCTGTACATTTGTGCTGTGCCCCTGGAGGACAAATACAATGAGTACGACAGCTTATAGACATATCTTCCAATGGTCTAGTAGGTTTTTCTTCAGAGTAAACAACCTTTAACTTCTTTACTCCTCTTTTCTTGAGTTCTCTTCTCATAACCTTAGCTAAAGGACACATACTTGTCTTGTAAATATCTGACACCTTAAACTGACTTCCATCAAGTTTATTTCCCGCTCCCATACAGCTTATTACTGGCACGCCTTTTTCCTGTGCTTTCATTATAATTTCAATTTTAGCAGTAACTGTATCAACAGCATCTACAACATAGTCATAATCTTCAAAATGAAATTCGTCAGCATTTTCCGGAAGAAAGAAACACTTGTGAACCTCTACCTGACAATCTGGATTTATTTCAAGTATTCTCTCTTTCATTACATCAGCCTTATACTTGCCAACAGTTTTTCTTGTAGCTATTATCTGTCTATTAAGATTTGTAAGACAAACCTTGTCATCATCTATAAGGTCAAAAGCACCAATACCACTTCTGACAAGACCTTCACATACATAGCCACCTACACCACCAATACCAAAAACGGCTACTCTGGCATTTCTGAATTTGTCTATTGCCTCTTTGCCAACCAATAACTGTGTTCTCGAAAATTGATTTAACATTAATACTACCTCACAAACAATCATACAATTTTACATTACCCTAGTAAGTCTATGGGTTTTATAATGATTATATCTGTTTTTCATCCTAAAGTCAACGAAATGTTAAATCAGCACATATTACTATTCTTAATTTTCATATAAATTCTATTGCCACAATTCAAAATAAGTAGGCTTATACAAATTTTATTTAATTTTGGAAATTAATTTGCTGATTAGTAATAGGCGTATATCTTACCAATTTATTACTTTCCAAATCAACCTTATTCATATCTACGGCATTAATTTGATGATTTTCATAAGTAGTATAATAGTAAATTCCCTTGCTTGCATTACAACAAGAAATATAAAGTGTAATTTCATATTTACCCTCTGCCACTTCACAACAGCCTCTCTGTTGGTCTACTGACCCCAAAATATGAAAGAACTGGCTTACACTTTCCATTTCCGTATCTCCTGAAACAGAATTTAACTTTGTAAATGCCACTCTAGCGAAACGAGAAGCTGAAGATAAATCCCCAGGCAAACCTATAGCACCCATCCCTCTGCTGTATGTCTGCAAATTAACACCTTTGGCAAACAAATTTACTGGCTGTTTAGGAGAAAGTCCCATATAATTGTTTAATAAAAACATTTGCTGATTGAAAGGTGGGTTATTTGTCAATACACCAACCTCGTTATCATGTATGTGAAGTCCGTCACTCATAGCCTCTACGGTAATTGCTCCATTTTCATCAGCAATTATCCAATGAAGCTCTGCACAAGGAAATTTTTCACTAAATCTTGTATTTGTAATATTTATATTTGAAAGTTTTTCTTTAACTTCATATATATTGGCACATTGACTAAGAATATATGGAATAAATTCAAACTGTGCTACATTTTCTTTTTCCTCTAAAATATCAGAATACACAGCATTACCTACAAAATTAAGCCCTGCCATACCAAGACCCTTTTCATTTATTGCATCATAGTATAAAGGATAGTTTTCTGCAATATGTGCCATTCCAATAATAGCATAGTGGCTGTCCACCTTACCTGTATGACGGAAATTAAACTCATAATTACGAGGTGTTATTGTAATTTCATCGCCATAAGAAAATTCATAGTCTAAAGTTCTACCAAAATAAAAATCTTTTGTTTTATAAGTTATTGCTGTACACATTACAATAATCCCTCCTAGTTTTATTAGCCTTATATTATCATATTTATTTTTATATTTCAATAAATACAAATATAGCCTATTGTCCTGCTATAAAACAATAGACTATAAATCAGAAAGACAAATTCCAATAACTTAAATTAACGAAGTTTTTAACCTCTGCCTAAAATCGCATCCATATCTTGAAGTGGATTTGTAATTGGCTGAAGATTAAATTTGTCAATAATAATTTTCAAAACACCCTCTGAAAGGAATGCCGGCATAGTAGGTCCAAGGTACATATTTTTTATGCCTAATGACAAAAGTGTAAGCAAAATACAAACAGCCTTTTGTTCGTACCAAGAAAGTACCAATGTTAAAGGTAAATCACTTACGCTACATTCGAACACCTCTGAAAGTGCCATTGCAACCTTTATAGCACTATAGGCATCATTACATTGTCCCATATCAATAATTCGAGGAAGACCGTCTATTTCTCCCAGGTCTAAATCATTAAAACGATATTTACCACAGGCAAGCGTCAATACAAGAGAATCCATCGGCGTACTCTTAACAAATTCTGTGTAGTAGTTTCTTCCTGGATTTGCTCCATCACAGCCACCTACAAGAAAAATGTGGCTTATTTTTCCGGATTTAATAGCTGAAATAATTTTGTCTGCATTAGAAAGCACAGCATTGTGAGCAAAGCCTGTTGTCAACATATGCCCACCGTTAATACCACTCATACTTCTGTCGTGTTCATAGCCACCCAACTCTAAAGACTGTTTGATTATTGGGCTAAAATCCTTGTGGCCGTCTTCGTTAGCCGAAATGTGCTTTATGTCTTCATAACCTACAACTGAAGTAGTGTAAACTCTGTCCTTGTAACTAGGTCGCCAAGGCATAAGGCAATTTGTTGTAAATAATATTGGTGCTGGAATATCTTCAAATTCCTTTTGCTGTGACTGCCAAGCCGTACCAAAGTTTCCTGCCAAGTGGGGGTATTTCTTCAATTCTGGGTAACCATGAGCTGGTAACATTTCACTATGGGTATATATGTTTATACCTTTGCCCTCTGTCTGTTGAAGTAACTGCTGTAAATCGCCTAAATCGTGACCAGATATTACAATAAAAGGACCTTTTTTAATATCTGTGTTTACTCGTGTAGGAACAGGATTTCCAAAACTCTCTGTATTGGCGGTATCCAAAAGCTCCATACATTTAAGATTTACATTACCAAACTCCATAATAAGGTCAAGCCATTCCTCTGGACTGTGTTCCTTGTTTATTTCACTTAAACCTTTGTAGAACCAACCTGTTACTTCATCGTCTTCAAAACCTAAGTTCATACTGTGATGAGCATAAGCCGCCATACCCTTTAATCCAAAAAGCAAAGTAGAACGCAAAGAAACAATATCTGTATTCCCGTTCCATAATTCCACAAGATTGTGTTCCCTAGTATCTCCTACAGAATTGCGTTCAGCCACTATCCTTTTTATAAAATTTTCTATAGCCTCATTGTCAAAATTTACATTTGTAAGAGTTGTAAATAATCCGTCAATAAATAAACGGTCAGCCTCTTTTGTTCTCATATCCTTTTCAACCATCGTTTCTGCAAGACTAATTAACTCATATACTAACTTGTCTTGAAGATTTGCTGTTGTAGGCTGTTTGCCACATACACCTGTTCGTATACACCCTTTATTTCCGGCTGTCTGCTGGCATTGGAAACAAAACATATCTGTCATAAATATATCCTCCTAAATATACTTCACTAGCTATCATTTATATTGTTTCCAATTTCTTTGTTTTATACATTTGTTTTAAAAATATGAATACAAGTACACCTGAATTGTATGTAATATTAGAAACTACTAACAAAGATTACATTTTACAGTGCTATTATAAGCAAAAAACTTATTCCATAAATATTACAGATAAAATTAATGAAATATGTAAAATGCTAGAAAAATGAATATTATAGATTGGGATATGATTAATTACAATAAACCTATGGAATTTTTTCCTGGTTTTTATTGGAAATTAAACATACACACAGACACTATCAATCTCTATAGCCAGGGATTTAATAATTATCCAAGTAATTGGAATGAATTTATTAATATTTTAAACTATATAGGAATTGACTGTTTTAATAAAGATTGATAGTAATCATCTATGAATTTCTGTATTTTTCTTTATTACCAAAATATAAATAATCATCGTGTTCTGAACTATCATCAAATAACTTGTAAATTATTTTCTGACATCTGTTTTAAAAGTCGCACCTAACTACGCATAAAGATATAATTTCTCTTTATGCATACACCAAAAGCAAGCACTTTTTTTAAATTATACCACTACAAATTCTTCGTCCAAATACTTTATTGATTCAGAATCATACAATTCTTTTGAAATAATTTTATATATTAAACCAGTTTCGATTAAAATTGATAATAATTTTGATTTTGAAATAGTACTATATCCATTTTCTTTTAAACAATTAGCTACCACTTCGGAATATTCTGAAAAACTAGAGTCTATATTTACAATAATTCCTCTTTCAAAATTTCTGTTTTTCTTTCTAGTCTCAATAATTTTTAATTTAGAGCTTAACTTTTCTATAATTGAACGCAATAAAAAGCTATTCCATTCATATTTAATATTTGGTAATAATTCCCAACTCTCAAAATTTATTAATGAAAGAAAGTTATTTTTCATTTTTTGACAAATCACACTTTCAATTTGTTCAATTTCCTCATCACTTATTCTAAACAATTTTCTCTTTATATATCTATCATCAGATATTCTAATATATTCCTTTTCGATATCGGAAAATACTACACCTCTCGTTCCCATAGCCCACATAAGTTGTTCTGCAATATTAGAGTACTCATTAAAGCTTATTTCATCTATATTTTTCAACATGCTCAAGGCAATTTCTTTCATGGAAATTGCATCAAACATACCTTTTCTTCCAATATGGGGTATTCTAAAATCAAATTCATCACTAAAAAGGTATGTACATATATAAAATAAATTTGAAGGAGATTTAATATTATTATCCTTAAAACAATTTTCTAATTTATTTATAACTTTATTATATAATAAGTTATCGCTACAATATCCAAAATTCTCATTCATAATATTTAAAATAGTATCGTGTATATACTCTATATCTGTAACAGAAATGGATAACATTTGAGCTGAGAAATAATAATTATGTTCCCATTGAAATAATTCTTTCTCCTCATGTATAGCCCTAAGTAACATAGCCTCTGACACTCCGGATATAAATAGCTTCAAATCATTCTTATGAATAGGACATCTATTATCAGCAAATACTTTCTTAATTCTATCTCCCAATGTAGCTGATATACAATTTTCTTTTTTGGTTAAATAATCTCTTGCATATTTATATTCTTCTGGATAATAGTATAGTAATACTCCATGAAGAAAATGATAATTATTAATATTGCTTGTTCTATTTAAAAGTTCTTTAAATTGGGTAAATAATTCTATATAAAATACAACACTTTCTTTTCTTTCATCAATAAATTTTTTAATTTTTTCAATAGTTTCTATTTCAATATTAATATTTTCTACTGCAGTAAACATTCCTCTCCCGCATAACACTAAATATTCTGTTAATCTTGAAGTAAATGCTCTATTGTTATCTGGAATTCCTAAATTTCCATATTGCTTTTTTACTAAATTACGAAGTATATCTAATTCTTCACTTTCATATAATTTAATGCCATTAGGAAATTTTTTTGCGATAATTTTTTTGCATAAAAAAGCATATGATTTACTACCCTTTATGGCATAATCTCCATATAACTTATATCCATATTTTTGTATTAAATTTATAAATTCTTCACTTCCCACATATTGAAATCCATTATCAGTCATTAATATATCCAATTCTTCAAGATTTTCATATAAATCTATTCCTTCTCCGATAAATTCTGTTGCCAAATCCAATATATATTTTTCTGTACTCTTTTTGTCTTTTCTAATTTGAACAAAAACATCTGCAAAATCCAAAAATTCTAAATCTTCGCTCATATGACATGCTTCAATCACTATTTGATTATAATCATCATTATCAAATATACCAAGCAATTCATCTATCGTAATATATCCTTTTGCCTCAAGTTTGTTTAATACTATTTGATTTATTAATGGACTAATTTTATCAAAATATTTCTTTGTAATCTGTCGTATTCTTTCTCTCGTTACCCCTCTTTCATCTGCTATTTCTTGAAGTGTAAATCCAAAAGACCTTTCTAGTGCCATCAAATAATCTTTTTCTTCTTTATTCTTATCAAATACATAACAACAAAGTTTTATCAAAGATAGTTTTAATTTACTTTCCATTTTTCTAAACTTATCTATATTTCTCATTCCAACAATTTTTGAAAACACATTAACATCTATTTTTTCTAGTTGACCTACTGTAATATATCCTGTATTTTTTAAAATAGAAATCCATTTAGAACTAATTCCTAATACTCCAATAATTTCTATTGATACATCATATAATTCTGGATTAATTTCATCGAATAATATTCTCGACCTAGTATTAAACAACTGAGAATGATTCTCCCCAATAGCTTCATCATATTTTTTAATAATAGCATTTATTTTTCCAATACCCATGCCTTTCATATCAAATAATTTTTGAAAATCAAAGTCTTTTAATTCATCTAAAAAAACAAGCTTATTTTCTTCACAATATTGGACAAATAACCTAAAACCGTTTTCACAAAATATATCTTCAATTCTAATACGATTATTATTTTTATTGTCATATATACCAAAAAAATCTTCTAACATGTGTAATACCTCCCCTTAATATTAATCAATACTTCTTTACTATTTTTATTTAAGAAGCTAATACTACAACTTGCATAAGTTTTAAAAAAAAACAAAAAAAGAAACATAAGCAAAACACTTTGTATTATATTCATTACATATTTTTTTATTAGGCATAAAAAAGTGTATTTTATATTTCACCATAACCTTTAGCTTTTAAATTAATATATAAAGAAATTCTCAACTCCACCCCTCAAAATATGTAATTCTACTCCATGTTCTCTCATCGCAATCTACATAGCTATTTTCCACATAATAGTACCTATTAATAGATATTTTTCAGTTCATCGTGTTTATTAGAACTTATAAAAATATTATATTGAAATATATTTGAAAATGCAATAACATAATTAAAATATTTTCAAATCATAATATAAATTAATTGACTTATTATTATAAATATATTATTATACACTTATAAATATTATTAAGTGGCTGTATGATTAGTATGAGTACATTTTGTGTAAGAAGAACAAGTCCAAAATGGATATCAAGTTTAAAAACTAATTATGAAAACGGAAGACTTGGTAAATACATTAATTTTTGGACTTCCAACAAAAAAGAGTTTAAATCTCTTAAAGAAGGTGAGCTTTTTGCATTCCTTTCGCACGATAAAACAAATAGCGAAAATGTAGCAATAGTTGGGGGTGCTTACTTTTCACATTTTGAAAAAATGAGTATAGCTGATGCATGGGAAAAGTATGGTATAAGTAATGGTAGTGAATCTTTAGAAGATTTGCTTTCTTCTATTAAAAAGACAATAACTGGGAAAAATTTTCAACTAAACACCGATATTGGTTGTATTATATTAAAGGATATATTTTTCCTTGATGAATATATATATTAAAGAGGACAATCAAATCAATTGGTATAAGCACACCGTTGGCTACAAAAAATATTATACTGATGACCCTGTTGGTAAAGATTTATATAATTTGATAACTACATATAAGAATGGCGAAAATAAACCAAATAAAGAAATCAAAGAAATAATTAATGATATTGAAAATTCTGAAATAAAAGGGAAAGAAATAACAGCCTTAATAAAAAGAAGGGTAAACCAAAGTATTTTTAGAAAGCGTCTTTTAAATAAGTATAACTCTTGCTGTCTATGTAAACTAGATAACCCTTCTTTATTAAGAGCGAGCCATATTAAGCCTTGGTCAGTAAGTGACGAAGACGAAAAATTAGATGTTAATAATGGTTTCTTACTATGCCCAAATCATGACGCATTGTTTGATGCTGGTTTTATAACATTTTCAGACGAAGGAAATATAATAATTTCAAAAAGATTAGATGACAAAGATTGTTCACTTTTAGGAATTAATCCATCAATGAAAATTTCCGTTTCAGAAGAAAATAAAAAATATCTTGAATATCACAGAAGCGTAAAATTTTTCGATAAATAAGACAAATAAATTTACAAACTTTAATAATTCAAAGTGTTCTCCTCTCTGGTAGTCAAGTTTATCAAAAAAGCCCATATAATTGGGCTTTTCAGATTGTCGATAAACCCAGTTTCAAATCAGGAACTGGGTTTATTATTGTCAAAATATATTCAATTAAGGATAAAATCTTAAATATTCGATGGTTCTTCTTCATATGAAGAGCCATCTTTTTTAAATTCATGCACGCAAATTTAAGCTTGACCCATTTACTTACTTGAGCCAAACCTCTGTATGGTGTATATCTCATAGCATGTTTTTCTTTTGCATCTGCAAAAACTCTCTCTATGGTTTCTTTTCGCTTTTCGTACAACTCTTTATATTTTTTGTATGTCTGTAGTCCTCAGCTAATTCTAAATATTCCATCCATATATGCTTTGTTACTACTTTTTGATGTTTTTTACTTTTTGTACATTCATTTATCTTTTCACATTTTTTACATTGTTCAGGGTTGCTTTTAAATTCTCTATAACCATCTCTATTTGTTATTGCATATTTTAAAACTTGATTTTGTGGGCATATAACACAATTATAGTATTCATCATAAACATAATTGTAAGGTTTCATAAAGTTGCTATTTCCCATTGGTCTTTTGTATGGCAATGATGGTACTCTCCCATCATCTATTATTCTTTTACATATCCATGGTGTTTTATACCCTGCATCTGCTACTACTGTTTCAATTTCTTCAAAGTGTTTTGTTAAGTTATCGTACAATTCATCAAAAGCTACACTATCGTGTATATTTCCATCTGTTATTGTTACTCCCATTATGTATCCGTTTTTATCACAACCTGTATGTGCTTCATATGCAAAGCATTTTTTATGTTCACCTTTGTGAAAAACTCCACTTTCCGGGTCAGTAGTAGATACATTTATAGTTTTTTCTTCTTTTTTATCTTTCTTATCAAAAGGCTTTTTGTCGTTATTCTCTCTATCTTCATTTATTTCTTCTAATAACTTTTCTTCATATATTTTAGCTGCTGTTGGTATAGCCTTTTTTATTTTTTTCTTTATATTTGCATTAGCTTTGATATGTGTCCCGTCAATAAACACAGCTTCCGGTGATAATAGATTTGCTTTTTCTATTTCTGAAAGAATCCAATAAAAGATTTTCTCTATTGTATCTTCAGTAAATCTATGTTTAAAATTATAACTTATAGTTGAAAAATGAGGTGTCTGTTCATTCATTAAATAGCCTAAAAACCATCTGTATGCAACATTCATTTTTACTTCTTCTGCTGTTTTTCTTAGTGAAGTGATACCATAAATATGTTGAATTAAAACCATTTTGAATAATACAACTGGGTCTATACTTGGTCTGCCATTGTTAGAACAGTATAAGTCTGATACAAAGTCGTATATTTTAGTAAAATCTAATACAGAATCTATTTTTCTTAATAAATGATTTTGTGGGACAAAATCGTCTATACTAAAAAATTCAACTTGTGAGCGTTCTATTTTATCTTTGCTTAGCATAATTATCACCTCAATTAATTATACCATAAAAAAACAAAAAAGCCCAGTTGCACTGGACTTTTTCGACAGGCTGAAAAGCCCATATAATTGGGCTTTTTTAATATATCATTTATAATTTGTATACCCATATGCCACATAAAAAATCTATAAAATAACACAATTATGTAGTTAATCTTAAGCAATTAGGTAACCCATAATAAAATTAAACTAATGAAATAATATACCATTATTTTGTTTATGCTGTTCTATATAAACTTCAAATATTTATTCACAATCATAAATTGTAGATTTTAATTAATCCTTTAACCTTTCAACAATAATCCTATCTGCTGGTAACCAATCAACACTATATAGTTCATTTTTGTTAAGCCACTTTGCATCTTCTGCCTCTTTAAATATAATCTCCCCATCTACTATAACACATAAAAAAAATTTAATACTTAAATGAAATTTAGGATAATCATATTCCACAGTATCAATTAAATCACATACTTTAATTTTTACATTAAGCTCTTCTTGAATTTCCCTTACCAAGGCTTGCTGAGACGTTTCCCCAACCTCAATCTTTCCTCCAGGAAATTCCCACTTTCCCTTAAATTCGCCATATCCTCTAGCTGTAGCCAAAAATTTTTTAGGATTCTCTAAAGAATCACTTATCACTGACGCAACTACTTTTATTGTTTTCATACTACACCTCAAATAAACTCAAATATTTTATTTTTTATACATATATCATACACCATCTTTTTTTCTCCTTCATTATCAAAAACTATATATATTGATTTGCCATTAATTTCAGTAATTGTTCCTATTCCATATTTTTTATGTTTGATTTTCTTACCAACAACATCCTCGGGTATTTCTATTTTATGTTCCAACTTCTTCACTAAATTAACTTTTTGCACATAAATAGATTTACCTATATTTTTTTTATTTTCAGCTAATATTTTCGCATATTCTTCATCTACATTCTTTCCACGTGTTTTGTAATCTTCCATATCTTTAAATACAAACATCTGTGGTTTTTCAACATCATTATCCGGTACTGGTTGTACAGGAAACATCCATACTCTACGTGGAATTCCTTCTTCGTCTGACTGTATTTCTGTATATGGTTCCTCTACCAACTCAACTCTACCACAATAAATATACTCTTTTGGATTTATAACTTCAAATAAATGAATATCAATTCCATTATGACCACTTTTAGCCAATGTTGCATTCTGTGCCCACTGAATATCTTGGTCCCCTAACTTACCCATACCGGTATAATGAAGAACCCCTCCAATCCATTTATCATGGTAAAGTCCCTTTGTATAATCTGAAACAATAACCAAAGTATTTGTAGCCTTTGAACGTCTCATTCCTCCCATGTTTCCACACTTAAAAACATTTACAATATCGTTATTTTTTAATATTTGTCCTATTTCTAACCCCGGATTAAATTTCATAAAAACACCTCCATATGTAATCTATACAACATTATCTATCATGTATATAACTTTTATATAATATTTATTATTTTTTAGCATTTTACTTAAACGTAAATAGTATTTCAAATATAAATCTCTAAAAGAATAAAAACTTGGTCAAGAATAAACCTTTAATTTTCAAATACATCTATAAATTTCTCTTCGCTTTTATTCATCGCTAAAACAAAATCATCATAACTTCTAGTATTAATTGGTATTTTTAATCCATGTTTTACAACAAAAATATCATTTCTTGCTTGTACATTAGATTCATATTTAGATCCTTTATTCAAAAAAAGTTTTAAATCTTCTCTATCTTCAGTATCTGGATATAAATAATACCCCTGTTTTGCATCAAACCTAAACATATAAGCCAGCAACTGCAAATAATCTTTATTATGTATATTGTCAATAGGTTTATATTTTGCATCAGCTATTATATTTTTCTTTGTATTTTTGCTAATAAAATCTGGATAAATTTTCCCTTTATTTTTAGCAAATAGCCATTGTGCTCCTTCTCTCTCCTTATTCATCGGGTGGTAAAAAATATCTTTAAGTAAGGTATTCATATATTCTTCCCATAGCCATGCACCATCAAATAAAATACCATATATCTGACATTGTCCCCATCCCACCTGATGTTTTTGATGCTGCAAAATCAAAAGGCACAATTTTTGAAGAGATTGATACTCTCTGTAGTAAGCATGTCTAATTATATTCCTTCTGTTCTTTAGCAAAATTTTTTGCCTATCCATACGATTGAAACTGGGGGTAGCATACATAACAAGTCTAACTTCATCTTTTACAGTACTTAAAATCCTATTTCCATAAGGCTTTTTATTTATATATTCAATAGTGTGTCGCACAAGTTCCATTAAATAATTATCGTATGAATACTCTCTTTGGCTATAAGCTATATTTCCCATAAACGGTGTATTTTTCGAGATATGTCTCGCTATATCAATAGTACCTTTAACATTCTTATCATTATATTTATAGCGTATATAGGTTTTGAATACTCCTTTTCTCATAGCTGTTTTAAGATAATACGGAAAGAAAAAAATCCACATATTAAACAATCTATTTTCCTGATTAACATTCATATCTAAATCAACTATATTAGGAATATTTAATACCTTACTAAGTAGATACTGGAGAAAATAATCATTGTCTTTCTCTCCAAATCGTGATTTAATTATTAATCTTTCATTTTTATACCCAAGATAGCCCATTACATTTCCTGTACAATAAGAATCATTAACACTTTGAATAATCATTTGCTTTCTAGTTATGTCTTTAGACTCTTGAACTTTTTTAGGAAACACAAATAAGCCTTCTTTTTCTAACTGCTCTAATGTCTTATCAGAAATCTTGCTTATAAGATTCTGAATATCTGCAAAATAACTTTTTTTATTTTGTGAATTGTCATCAACCTTTAGTATCTTCATTTATGTTACCTTTTCTTAGTTCATTGTAGCCATACGCTTCAGCTAACTTTTCCATAATATCTTCTTCATCATACATTCCTTGAATATAATCCTCTAAAAGAAGTTCAAGGCAATCTGTCCAAAGTTGTTCAAAAGTAAGCTCATTCAATTTCAGAAAATAAGCTGCACCAATTTGATAATTTGTATTAAGTCCATCTACTTCAACAATAGCCTTATTTAAAGATTCCATTCTTTCTATTGCTTTTTTCTTTATTTTTTCATTTTTTAAAGAGTTAAGCATTTCAATATGTTCATTTGCCTTGACCTCAATAAAACGAAATTTTCGACGCATTGCAAAATCAAAACTATCAACAGACCTGTCAATATCATTCATGGTTCCTATAATATATACATTATCGGGAATATAGAATTTATCATTATGGTTAGAATGTAAGTTTGCATACTGGGTAGACACCTCACCAGCTGTTCCTCTGTAACCTGGGTCTATAGCAAAAAACAATTCTCCAAAAATCTTTGATATTTCCCCTCTATTTATTTCATCAATAATAAAAATAAATTTTTTTAATTTTTCTATATTTATATCTTTATTTAATTTTCTACTTTTTTCTTCTTTTTCACATCTTTCTTTAATTTCTTTAACAATTGCAAAATAATACGAATGTTGCTGAGTTCTTGCTTTATTATCTAAAAATTGTGTAACATCTTTTATCTGTTTGAACTCTTTTCCGGATTCAAGCATTCTTTTAACTTTCTCAACATCTATAGTAATATTTTTAATAGATTGATTATTAGGAATATATATGTAAACTTTATTATCATCAATATCTGTTATTTTAAATTCATTTCCTTTTTTTATTTTAAACGATGTACTTTCAAAATCAATATCTGAAAAGAATTTTTCCATTAATTCTTGAGCCATTATTTCTTTTTTAATATCATCTTTCGTCTTTTTTGTATTCTCGTAGTTTTTTCTTGCGCGTTCTACAAATTCCATAAAAATTCCATCTCGTAGTTCAAACCCCATTGAATCATCATCATTTATTTTAGGGCGTAAGCCTTCAACAAAGTCAGAATAGTCATAGCTAGGATGAAATTGTACAAACTCTATCTGTTTTTTCTGTTCATCATTTAGTCTGGTATAATCATCAAATTCACCATTTGTTATAATATCTGTAGCAATTTTCCTTGCAAGATAAGTTTTGCCAGTACCTGGAGCCCCATGTAATATAATATTTTTTGATTTGAGTAACATAGAGGAATATTTATTTTTTAAACCATTGACTTGTTGTGAATTCTCCCTTTTAACTGCTCTATTTTCTAATTGTCCCATACCTCTCCACCTTTTCCTTAAAATTTTGATTTATTATATTAACCTATAAATAACTTATATATCTCTACTTTAAAAATTATCAAAATTAATGTATAATATTTTATAAAACACTATTTAGTTTCATTATACAATTACTATAAGCATTTATCAACATTTTTTATATAATTCCACTCATATCTATATATAATTTTTTATCACCAAACCATTCTTTTATCTTAGTATCTAAAAAACAAAAAACCAGTTTACAAAGTTATAAGACCTTAGTAAACTGGTTTTTGTATACTTATTTGATTCATACTCTTTTGTGATTGAATATACTTTCACATTTTTTAATCAACTCAAACCACAATTATTATTCACCATAAATTTCATCAAGTTTTTCTTTTAAAGTTTCATTTTTAGCATATGGAAGAGCATCTAACAATTTGAAATTATGTTTTGTAATCTTTACATCTTCATCAAAACCAAGAATATAGCTTGTTGCAATTTTATAGATAATTTCTGTTGGAGCTAAACCATAAACCTGTTTTTCAAAAATATGTTTAAGTCTATCATACTTGTCTGGATAAAGATTTTTCATTTTATCGCTCTGATATAAACGCTTTACAATTTCTGCAATATACAAACCTGATTTCATATATAAGTCAATAAAAGTCTTATCCGGCAAATCAAAACAACCTGGATTTTCTTCTTCCAGCATATCAACCATCTTTTTTACCATTGCTTTTGGGGTAAAAATTTGGTTTGTCTTCTGTGGTGGAATATAATCAAAAATATCCTCTACACTCTTCTCATCAAAGTAATCCGCCAATTTTTTCTTTAACGCAAGAAATTCTTTTACTGAATCATCAAACACAACTGGGTCAAACAAATTACCTTTAAACTCTTTTTCTTCTCCCGTTTCTGGGTCTGGATAAGGTCCACCATCGCGTAAAAGTCTAAATTGCTCAAGTGTAATACTTGTTACTTCCTTAAATACGGTATCAGGAATAACTGTATCAAATGTTGCAAGTGTTACTTCGTTGTCACCATAAGCCATCAAAAATGATGGTATAGTTCTTGAAAAACCTCTCAGATGGTCACGAATCCCCTCTTCGATTACAGATTTTTCTCGTTCACGCTTGTTCGTTTCAACTGTTTTTACAACATCCTTCTTTGATTCCTCCACAAGTTCTTCCAAACCTGTTTTCAATGTTTCTTGAAACTGTTCTGTTGCTTCTTTAATCTTTTTATCAAATTCTTGATCAATTTCAGTTGTTGAACGACCTGTCTCATGACGAGATTGTAAAGCCTCAGCTCTTTCCTGTTCAATTGTATTTTTATCAATAGTATAATGCTTAAATGACTTATCAATCAGATTATCAGCAGCACCATTAATTCTTGATTCTAACTTACGCTTGTCCGATGGTTTCATTTCAGAACCATATGAATTTTTTGCTTCAGCAAGAATATTTGCCGTCATCTGACTATGTGTATTTGATTTCAACTTATCTAATGCAGACGTAGCTTTTTCAGGTGTATCAACAATTTCAGATATAGTCGAAATTACATCTTCTGTTGGAGCAAAAATTTTATCACCAAACACATCATTGGCAGCACTAATTATAATCTTATCCGACACATCCACTTCACCTTCATCATTCAATGACAAATCTTCTTTCACTTCTTCTGAAAAATTCACATTTCCCTTTTGTTCATCCACAGGTTCAAATTTGGAAATAATATCAATAATTGCTTGTGGTGCACTGAACACCTGGGAAATATTCTGAAATAGGAAATTGCTCATAAATCCTCTGCGAACAACCTCAACTGAACGAATTTTCCTTGGAATAGTCAATACTTTTTCTGCATCCAATTCAATTAATTCGCCATTTTCATCTTCACCAATTACAGGGAAGAAATTTAATAGTTCTTTAATATGTGCCTTACGAGTTTCCAAATCTCCTCGACCTGCCGATGTATCAGACGATAAATCATTCGCAAACTTTTCAAAAATTGTCAGTGTTCTTGCTGGGTCAAAATCGAATACATAGGCATTTTCTTTTCTCGCATAGCTGGAACCATTTTTGAACAAACAAGGATTCTGAGCACGGAACGCAGCCTGCATATAAAGAGCTGGACTTTTCACATTACTTAACATCAATACAGATGTCCATTCTGGAATAGTAATTCCAGTAGTCAACTGCCCAACAGATAATGTAATGGTTTTATCATACTTGCCAATTGCATCCACAACTTTATCATATGATTTTTTTGTTTCCTCGTCATCATCAAGCTTGCCATCACCAGCGGCAAGAATTACTTTATAATCCTTGAAAACAGGATGATTATTCAGCTTCAAAGCCAATGCCTTTGCACTTTCTACCCTATCCAGTAACCAAAATGTATGTTTGAGTTCATCTCTCAATTCCGGTGTTGAAAATGGAAATTTTTCTTGCAAAGTCATTGCATCTAAAAATTTATCGACAGAAGAATTATACTTAAATTTTCCATTGTTTGTACTGAAAAATTCATTCAAATCAAATGCATACTCTTCTGTTTCCCCATTAATTTCAACACCCTGTTGCAATTCATCTTTTATAATTTCAGACATCTGATAAGTAAATAAATTCAATCTTGGCAATGATTCATAAGGATTCTCTTTTTCAGAAGACACATCCCAGTCACGCTTAGCAGCCTGTTCATCTGCATATGTCCAGTTATATATCGCATTGTCGTCAAATTTATTATTTGCCAACGCCTTAAAAGGAGTTCCTGATAAATGCAATGTAAATTTTCTATCAATTCGTTCAAAGGCCACATCAGTCTTATATGTATCAACACCTTCATGGGCTTCATCAATGACCAAAACATCCCAGTTTATTTTAGAAACTTCCTGTAATTTGTCATATTCGCCACCAAAGTAAATTGATCCTTTTAAATCCTGCAATGATACAAAATCTATAATGCCCATATCGACTGTATCATCTATCTCTTTATGCTTTTGGCGTATCTGCTTATCCTTTTTATATTCATCGTATGAAATTACACCTTGTTTATTTCTAACTCCATCAACATTACTTACAAAAAAGTATCCGCCTTCACGCCCTATAAATTTTGTATAGTCATCATACCAGCTATTAGCAATAGCTGGCCTATTTGTTACAATCAAAACTTTATTTGCATTTATTTTCTTACAAAAATCATATACAGACAGTGTCTTACCAAATCTAGGCTTTGCGTTCCACAAAAATTCACCATTTTTATGGTCATTTTTATATGCAATAGTCTGCTCAACAGCAATTTCTTGTTCCTTACGAAGCTGATATGGAATAACTGTTGAAACACTCTGCAAAATTCCATGATTAGCTCTAAAATCATAGAACTTGATTTTGGATTCCTGCCCAGTTACATGGAACCATTCGTTATTCTTGCCTGCTTCTTGCTCAACACCTAACTTTCTAAGATAAGCATGAAAATCCTTATCAGTAAAGCGTTCTCCGGAACCATCATCAAAAAGAGCATTGCCCTTCCATTCAAGATTCCATTTTACATCCGCTGTATGGGTCTGCTGTTTGATACGTGTTTCAACATCTTGTTCTGTATACCCAATCTTTGTCCATCCGTTATGTCTTGCAATTTCAGGAGTGGTATACGCATAAATCATCGGTGTAACACTTTTCACCGTGTTAATATCAGGCTTTCGCATTTATTCCATCTCCTTTACTAAATTATTTTTGAATCTATTATTTTCCATTCTTCATCTGAAATATTCCACATATGTCGTAATCGTTCATCTGTAAATATACCTTCATATTTGCCAATATTAGGAACAAAGCAAAAATTTTTCTTTGTTATATCCTGTGAAACAACTGTTTGGAGAAGTAAATATCTAACTATTTTTGTAAAAATATATGTTCTAAACGATTTCACCTCTTCTTCACTATCAAAAGACCCTAGGATAATAAATGATTCCGTACAACATTCTCCAGGTTTTGCAATTATTGTATTCCGGTCATAATATATACTTACAGGCTTCGAAAAATCTGTTTGTCCAGCTATTGGTGCTTTTGGCACTAAAAATTTCCATTTATTAAGATAATTTTTGCTGTCATCAATATCTTGCAACAATGCAAATTTTCTACCAATTTTTTGAATAAACCAACATGGAATCCCAGACTCTTTTGGAGAATAGTTAGTAGGAAGCCCAAAAGGTTTTCTTGACGATACAACAGAATCTAAAAACTCCCCAGAATGTACCTTATGTATATGATTAACTATACTAACAGATTGATTTCCTCTGATGAAAATATTATATTCATTCAGCTTTCTTTCCATAGTATTCGACGAAACATTTGTTGCATTTGTAACTTTACAATTTCCTTTATGTGATTTATCCCGTAAAAAGAAACACACACCCCCAGACAATCCACCTAATCCAGGAAATACATCTTTATAATTTTCGTAGTCAACTATTCGGCTAATATGTTCATCGTTAAGCATCTCTTTTCTAAAAGAATCTAAACCTTTTCCTCCAGAAAACCATCTTGATGGGATAATCATCGACAATACATCTGGTTCTAGTGTTTTTGCGGCTTCGACAAACTGATTGTACACAGGTCTTGCACTTTTCCCATTACCACCATCATCTTCCTGATAAGGTGGATTTCCAATAACAAAATCAAACTTCATGACCTTATCCCTCCTTCATACTTTTGTATATTACGCTTTTATTTTCTCTCCAATTATATATTTTACAATCTATTGCTTCAGGCCTTTTTTCAACTGGTTTCGGTTCAATTTCAGCCATTCCCATTAGTTCAAAAAGTGACATTTGATGTGTATCTTCATCTTCTATTTCGTAGATTGCACCAGCATATGGAACTACTCCATAAATTCCATCCATTTGCCATAAATTCCAACTAATGATGTTTGCAATGCGTTTTATAGCGGAGTCACTGGGTTCTTCATTCCATCTTTTTCTTGTATATTCACAAAAAGTTTCAAGAAGATTAATTCTTGCAATTAACAGATTATCTCCTTGATACTCATAACCATATACGCTTTCAAAAGCACGATAAACCCATCTGTTCCATTCTTTATGTGTTTTTACATTTTCATTTATTATTCGTAATTTTCTATCTAAAATTCCTATTCTATTTTCAATAGGAATTTCTTCTCCTGTAGTAGTATCATATCTGGATACAAGATAAGGAGCCTCACCACAAGTAATTTCCAGTCGCCTAGAATCAATATAATCCATCCAAGACTTGCCTTCCGGAAATTGAATTTTTTCAGTTGTTGAAATCCAACTGTCTTCTTTTTCTATATTAAAAACATTTTCTTTTCCAAACCATTCTGCATCACAATGATTATTCATTTTATTACAAATCCACGAAGGGGTAAAAACTTCTGCTTTTCTTCGAGTTCTCTGGGTTTGTTCTTCCAAACTTTTTGAAACTCGAGGACGAATATCTACATAACCATCCTGTAAAATTAACTTCTTTGTAATAGATGTTGTAAATTCAATACCATCATACGCATCTGTTGCAAATATAATATTCTTTTCCGTCGTTCTGTCTTTAAGAAGAATATTTAATGATATATCTACACAATGAGATTTAAAGTCTACTAAATCTGGCATAAATCTGTGTACTCCTTTTCTTGTTCATCTGCTCCCAATAAAGGCGCAAACAAACTTAATATATATTTATCGCTTATCAATCGCCCCTTGTTTATAAGTATAATTTTATATATGTATTCATATGTATACTTCAAATGCATACCATATATTTGATTATACACTTTATATCAATATTTTTCAACAACTATTTGTATAATTATAAGATATTATATTTGTAATTGAAAAAACTGATATACTTTCCCTATTCCTATTTAAAACTCTTAAACACTATCTTCCCCGAATCACTAAGTTCTGAGTCGCTCAAGCCATCAGAAGCATTTGCCCCCTGATTAAGTGCTGCTGATGTTTCGTTTTTATCACATAATGACCAATTACACCAGCTTATCTTTTTATCAGCCATATAATTAAGCCACTTATTTGTTTCATCTGCAAACACACCACCATTGCCGTCAGCACTACTTGTTCCCCATTCACTTACGAATACAGGTATACCATTATTGAGAGCATTCGTAATCTTATCTCTAAGCCATTGTGTATGAGTACCTGCATAGAAATGGCAAGTATACATAATATTATTGCCACTCAGCCTATCTGCTACAACACTATCAAGGTCTTGGTCCCATTGTGGATTTCCAACTAAAATAATTGCATCACTATCATAAGTTCTTATTGTATTTATAATCTCCTCTGCATAAGGCTTAACATCTTTACTCCAACTTATATTTCCATTGGGTTCATTACATATTTCATATATAACCCCCTTGCTATTCTTATATTTTTGAGCAATCTCAGCAAAAAATTCCTTTGCCTCATTTTTATATGTCATAGGATTTCCGTCACTAAGAATGTGCCAATCTATAATAGCATACATATCGTTTGCTACAGCATTATCAACAGCTGTTGTCAATGTATTTTTCACGGAGTGATTTGATATATAACCATTTTCGTCTGTGTACATAGCAAAACGCATTACATTAGCACCTCTTGCTCCAACAGCTTTTATGTAATCATTGCTTACAAACTGGGGGAACCACTGAAGACCGTGGCTACTCATACCTCTTAATACAACAACCTCTCCTTTTTCGTTACATAGTTGAGTCCCTACAACCTTCAATTGTCCATTTTCACTTACGCCTCCACTAACAGTTGCAACTGTAGTTTGTTCCTGTTGAGGTTCAATGCGTACATTTCCTACATATTTGTCCATTGCTTTTTTTATGATAGTACAAGCCTCTGCCCTCGTAATAGAACCTTCTGGTCTAAACATACCACTTGAATCGCCAGTTAATATTCCATCAGCGTAGGCTGAAAGAGTTGTGTCATAATATCTACCATTTAAATTACTGAAATCTTTTATTTTAGCCGACTCAACATTGTAATCATATTGAACAGACTTTGCCATGGCTTTCATAACTATCTTGACAGCAAGTTGTCTTTTAATTGGCTGGTCATACATTTCTCCAGTTGGTGGATTTTCGTCATAATCATACCAACCTTTATCCATAGCTGTCTTTAGTATCGGTGCAGCCCAATGACTTGTAATAACATCATTAGAACCGCTAATTCCCATAATTCTGCCTATAACTGACGTAAATTCAGCTGTTGTAATACTTGCATTTGGCTTGAAACTTCCATCGCTGTACCCCGATAAAATCCCCCTTTGAGCCATTTCTGTAACAGTATCATAATACCAATCACCTGAATGAACATCACTAAAAGCAACCTTATTATTATTCTTTTCTGACTGAACTGAACTTTGAGTCTCAGTAGCAGCCTTTACATTCCCTGCATCGTTCCCACAAGCACAAAACATACTTGCCATAAGTATTGCAGACACAAAAATTTTAACCTTCATAAGAACCTCCTTTTTGCGTTTCTTATTTTTCATTTTTTAGTATTATAAAACTTAATACTGCCAAATATCTATAATATAATATTAGACTACAGAAACAATATTTACAAGTCAATATTTTACTTTGTAAAACTTTTGTTTAATCCAAATGTTCAATTAAATAAAAGCCCAACTAAAAATCAAAACCACCAGTAAACTGGTGGTTTGAACACCCCCTATAAGGGGAAATGCGTGCTGACTCCCTAAAAAGGAATATTGAAAGGTTTGGCATCGCATTATTTTTACAGGCAGCCACTAAAAGTGACTGTCATTTTTTTACCTTATTTTCTCTTGTCACCAGTAAATGGGTCAATATACTAATTTAATGATATTTGGTCTGACATATAATCTTCTTCTAACTGGTTTCTTATATATTCTTCTATCACCTTTTGATTTCTGCCTACTGTATCAACATAATATCCTCGTGCCCAAAAATTCCTCCTACCATACTTATATTTCAAATTTGTATGCCTATCAAATATCATCAGTGCACTTTTACTCTTGAGAAAACCCATAAACTGTGATATACTCAGATAAGGTGGTATACTAACTAATATATGTATATGGTCAGGACAAGCTTCTGCCTCTATTAGCTCGACATTTTTTCTTTACACAATTTTCGTATTATCTGACCTATATCCGCTCTTAACTCTTTATATATAACTTTTCTTCTATATTTTGGTGCAAATACAATATGATATTGACATCTGTAAGTTGAATGTGCTGTACTTTTTATTTCATTTTTCATGTTTAAAACCTCCAATTATTTTTATGCGGTTGCCAAACCCTCATAAATATTATAATTGGAGGTTTTTATATACTAAAGTATTTTTACCTACCCCCAGTAGAACTGGGGGGGTTAATTACGCTAAAGCTCCCAATTGAAAATGAGTCCGGTGCAATACCGAACTCATTCTCTCGTAAGTTAATACTTTTGTCTAATCTTTGGGGTTCACTTCATACGCCACTTTCTGGCTTTTATTTATCTTTTCTTGACATCAAGACCACCGTCTCCACATGGCACGATACCCGCTAATTGATGTCGAAATATCTGCCTGTTTTCGGAAACATATCATATCAAAACGGAAACAAGTCCACTACAATTAAAAAGCTAAATTTACATCCGATTTATAGCGCTTTTTTAACATCAACATCGAAATCTTAACCATTGAAGTATTCGGAAAACAGTCGATATTATCCCTTTGCTACTATATAATGCAGGCTTTTTTAAACAGTACATTTTTGGCCACTGTCTCGACCTCGCGAGACGGTAGTGGTGGAATTGTTTCCGCTAACCGTCACATGATTCTACATATAATTCCCATAAACTCAAAACAGTTGAGTTGCCGGATTTCACCGTCTTGACCTAAAATCCTTACATATGATAACTGATATATTCAGGCATTGTTCCTTGCTCCTGATACCTCAAGAAAAGGCAAAACAAAATGTGCAGTGCCATAACATCAATGCGTTTTTCATTATCTGTTGTATTCCAGCAATTTGAGCAATTATCAACAACAATCAAACCATCTTCAATATATTTTGTGTAGTTGACATACACTGGAATCCTTTTAGTGATGAGCTTCTTCTTGCCGCTCGGCATCTTTTTTAGTTTTTCATGTATTTCCGGTTCTAAAAAACAGTTTCGCTGAATTGTAATAAAACCATCACAAACATGAGACTTATTTCTATATTTTTCTTCATTTAGGTTATAACCACCATACTCATAAATAACAGTATTACTATCTTGCAAGACAAGATTCGCATATGCTCCGATACCTATACTCATAATACATTCCTCTCCGGCAAATTAAAATGTTCCTCAACAATATGGTTTAATTGTGTAGCTATGCCGGCGAAATCTAAATTCAAATCTAGAGTTCTTACAATAACTTTGTTACCACTCATATAATAAGAATTATCCGGCACAATTATTTCATCAGTTTTGGCATAGAGAAGCATTCCGGATACCTCATGTGGTACTGCTGCCAACTGAATTTCCTTATTTTTTACATAGGTAAAAATCTGATAAAGATTACCAGAATGAAGTTTATGTGTATCATATCGTAATTGAGTGGTGTGTGTGTAGTATTTAGCATCAATTATTAAAACTTTCTCTTTATATGTAAGCATAACATCTGTTTGCATTTTAGGAAGCATAGCACCAACACCATCATCAAGCTGCCAAGGTATCTGTGATGCATTAGCAGTAATTTCCGGATATTCTTTACGATAGTATTCAAGTATAAACTTCTCATAAAGATCACACATACGTTGCTCATCTATAAAGTCCATCAATCTGGTACTACCGTCTGAATTTGTTTGCAGCAAGCCTTTTACAACTAAATAGCATACAGAAATTAACATTCTATATGTTTGGTTGTTTCGGTTGTACTGTATATTCCAATTCACTGTGTATAAATCGATTGGTTCTACTTCACCAAAATAGACCATCAGTTTTCTTAACTCTTTTTTTCTTGATTTTGAAATATCAGAGCGAAGAAGCAGTTCAACTGTAGATTTTATTATCATATTCATTATTCCGTTAACAGAGAATTTAATAATACCGCAGAACTTATGGCAGCAATACTGGCAAAGGGTATAACTGTCCAGATAAAACGTGGCTTGGGAAAGGAATATATTCCTCAGACAGAAGCCTTATCAGCACTACGGGGAAAGATTGATATTGCAGAGTCTATTAAAACTCAAACTATATTAAAGAAGCAGATGATTTGTAGTTATGATGAATTCTCCTGTAGCTATATTCTTGTAGCCTTGCTCATTCAATACTTGAAAAGCATATAGTAGATATTTTGTATCGGTATCACTTAATCGCACTCCTTAGATTATTGCTCCAATCTTTAACCTTCAAGGGTTCATCAAACCAGTATTCTTTCAAAAGAGGAATAAGCTCATACTCAACAATGCCAGATAAAGTCTGTTCATGAATTGCATCTGCGGACAAATTACAGAAATAACTATGTCCAATACAGAAGCCATCTCCCAATGACTCATCAGCAGTAATGGCATTGTTTAAGTTTTCAACGCAATTAATAAGCTTATTGAACTTCTCATTATCAATCGCCATTCTGTATTCTCTAAATCCATCTGTTTCAAATCCCGGCTTGATTTCAAAGAAGGCAAATCTACGTCTTAATGCATAATCCAGCATTGCCAAGCTTCTGTCTGCAGTATTCATCATTCCGATAATATACACATTCTTTGGAACAGCAAATTTCTCGTCAGAATATAAAAGTTGAAGAGAAATGCCACGCTTATCGTTTTCAATAAGCATAAACAGCTCACCAAAAATTTTACTCAGATTACCACGATTTATTTCATCGATTATGAAGAAGTAATCATTGTCACTATCGATTTATGCTTTCTTACAGAAATTGTAGAATGCGCCTTTTTTCAATTCAACCCCTTCTGTGGAAGGTCTGAAACCCATGATGAAATCTTCATACGAATAACTCTGATGGAACTGAACCATCATTACTCTTTCAATATCCTTTACGCCCATTACAGAATAAGCGAGTCTCTTAGCTGCAAATGTCTTTCCTACACCAGGAGCCCCCTGAAGGATAATGTTCTTTTTTGCCTTTAGTATTCCAACTAATCTTGAATACTCATCTTCCGGCATAAACACTTCGTCCAAGAAATCCTCGGCTGTATAAACCGGATAGTTCTTTGTTGCTTCTTCTACATCATCTTCGGCATCATTCTCGAATAATACATTAAGCTTTTCAACATATTCTGTGTAAGCGGTAATATCAGTAAGTGTCTTCATAACAGCCTGTCCCGGATGAGGCCACTCGCCATTATAAGTCCAGTTGACTTTTCTGTAGTTTGCATACTCATCTGTGCGTTCATCATCATATTCGTAATCAGATGTTACAACACCACGGCCTACCAGCTGATACATACCTTTCTTTACAAAAATGATATCACCAACCTTCATCTCGTTTGCAAACTGCCATGTAGCATGAGCAGCATTTTTATAAGACAAAGTCGGGTCGATAACTTCCTTCATTTTTGCCTTCATAGCATCCTTGGATTCAAAGGCTTTTAAATCTCCGATTTCACCCCAGCCGATTGCCATAATTCCGGCTTTGTAGAACTCAGCCCACATAGAAGAATTCTCACCCGGTGAATATATCCAATAATGAACTGTATCAACATCATAATCTGCCAAAGCCGAACTTACACTATCATGTTTATTCTGGTTTTCAAAAACACCTTTTTTGAAAATGTCAGATGCAAGTTCTTCTGTCATATTTACAGTTTTTCCTGCCTCTGTCAAAGTCCAAACACCATATACGCTCTTATCTATATATCCAGCACTAACAAGATAGTTACGTGCAAATGCCACTTCGTTTTCAAATTTGTTTACATTATTTTTGCCTCGTGTAGCATTTACTTCCTCGTCACTTAATTGCTCGTTTTCTATGATTTTCTTTCGAGCATCCGCAGGTGATGCTGAACCGCCGAGGTCACGTAAAGCCTAAATTAATGGTCTGAACCAACGAAGAAACGCTGCTTTTGATGCTTTCTTACCTGTTGCAGCCGCCTTTTCCTGATTTACCTGTTCAGAAATCATCCAAGCATAGTAGGACAATTCTGGGTAATTCTTATAATCATACGAACCTTCATTCAAAGCAATCGTACACGAATCTTTTACAAACAGATAGTCTGCTGCTTTTGGCAGTTTATTGATTTTAGTTTTTACAGCCTCAACAAACTCTGCAGGCATATTTTCAACATTAGTAAGATACCATCTATTTCTGGAATCTAAATTTATGAAGCAGTATGGACGAATCCAATAAAGTCCCATTGTCAAATTCCAACGGATACATAACTGGTCGTGAACCAAATCGTACAATTTTGAGAATTCTTGACGATTCTCTTCATTATCCTCAGCAGCTAAAGCAAGTGCTGCTTCAAATACATTCCAGATATTATCAATATCATCTTCTTTTCTGTCATCCTTGAAGCCATAGAATGTTGCTTTTAAGTTGTTAAGAACCGGAATTCCGTCAAAGTTATCCGGAACTTTCGCTTCAACAGCAAACTCTTTAGCAATGCTTCCAATGATGGCAATTCTATTTGCGTTTGTAATTCCTTTATTGAAAAGACCAAAAACGGTAAATGGGTCAATATCTATTATTTCATCTCCGCTTTCCAACTTCGGTACTTTCATATCAATTGCAGCATAAACTGCGTTGATTTTACTTATAAGTGTTTTACGGTCATTTTTGAATGACAGGAGTTTTGAAGCAAACTCCGAATAAAAATCTATCCAACCAAATTGCACAATCCTCTACATCCTTGATTTAGTGCCCAGCTCTGGAACATTTAATTTATTTAACACATCATTACATTCATCGATAGGACACCCTTGGAAAGTTGAAAGGATATACATATATGCTTTCTGCGTTCTATCATTAGGGTCAAAACCTAACCCTGATAATCTAAGAGTTTCCTGCGTTTCGTTCAATGATAATTCAAGTCCAACTGCCATCGCTGTGTATGCAGGTAACTTAAATATATGATTTGGGTCTTGAACACGAGTATAATCCATTGGTGCCAGTAATGTTTTATCTTGAAATATTCTCGTATTCCATTTATAAAACTGCATATACTCCCACATTTTGGCCGTTGCCGTTTTACCGAATTGTATTTGACGAGCAAATTGTTTTTCAAAATCTGCTGCCACATTTTCTAATGCCTTAGCCTGATTATATGCATCTGTATTCTGAGACGATGAGTCAAATGATGGTAAGCGCTTGTATTCGACATCTTTATGAAACATACAAGCACGATGACTAAAGTCACCCGAATATTTGATATCTACAAACTGCGACTTAACTTTTGAACACAAATTACAGATAAATGAATACTTAAAATTTATTGTATATAAATGTGGCTTCCATAGTACTGAATTTCTATTGGCACCCTCGCCCTTTTTTCCATCTTTTATTACATATATACCTTTGAATTTCTTGTCAGGTTATTTAAGTGTCTCAACCTGAGTTTCCCATGCTTTCAAATAAACACGTGGAACGAAATGCTGTTTTTTTGTCGGCATGCTTATCAACTCCTTCCATAACATCTAATCCGCTGTCCGAAAATGTCCTTAGTATAGAGTTGCCGGATTTATTGCCGCTTTTAAAAATCCGCTCAAAAATCGTGACATCTAAACCACTCACTCAATTTGCGTTATCTAATTCGAGGTCACAACCTGACGCACATTTTTCATCTCGACCACTTTCCGTAAAGTAATTTTTAGTGGTGTTCGATATTGATGTCAAAAGTTAGTATGTGTAAAAAAGGCTTAAAATAAGGCTTTTTCAGATATTACTTGTTTTTCCTTGACATCAATACCACTGTTTCAACGTGTGATACCTAGGCTATTGCGGGAATAAGTCCAAAAACATCAAAAAACGTTGATTTAACAGGCTTTTTTGTATATGCGATAAATACTTACATCAAATCTGTTATCTCACATAAGTAGGCTATTTTGTAATTTTTCAATCAGTGATATATCAGCCGGAAGCCAATCAACGGTATATAATTCATCTTTATTAAGCCATTTTGACGCTTCCGCTTCTTTAAGAATAATCTCTCCATCTACCACAGTACACCAAAAGCAATCCATACTTAAATGGAAATCTGGGTAATCATACTCGATGGTATCAATCAATTCACCAACTTTGATTTTAACATCAAGCTCCTCTTTAATTTCTCTTATTAAGGCTTGCTGCGGTGTTTCTCCAGCTTCAACCTTTCCTCCGGGAAACTCCCATTGTCCCTTGAATTCACCATATCCTCTGGCAGTGGCAAAAATCTTGGTTTTATTTTCAAAAGAATCACATATAACCGCGGCAACTACTTTTATTGTTTTCATCACGCTATTCCTTTACTGACAGCTTTCTCAATCTGAACTTATACTCTTTGCGAACATTCCCAGATTCATCTTTCTCATCTTCGTATGTATAATCTACTAAAGAGAAAATACCTTGATAGTAATATTCTTGTGGCGAGAACTTAACAAACAGGTGTATTAGCTTCCCATCACGCTTTGCATCTAAAATTGCCTTGTTGCCAAGAGTCAGATGCTGGTCGCCGGTTTTTCCTTCACCAGAATATATGTAATCGCCATCAGTGGTCCAGTGGTCATGATATACAAAACCAGTCTTCTTTTTATCAACCGAAGAAATAAGCACTACCGTCGATGGCGTTCTGTTAATACCTCGACCAAAACCAGCAATCTTAATTCCAAATTGTTCTTCTACCTGTTGATAGGTGAGAATAGGCTGCTTTGCTAAATACTTTACATTATAATCGGGACCAAAACCATCCTCAATATTTCTTTTGTTTCTTGTTGTGGGAGTAGCTTGTATCTCTGCTGTGCGACGTTCTTCTTCAGCCTTACGAGCCGCCTCCGCCGCTTGACGCTGTGCCTCAGCTGCAAGTTTTATATTATTGATTTCTTCCATAATCTCAGCTTGTATTGACGCATCATCAGCTATTATAAACTTTTCAAAGGCATCTGGGTATACAAACTTTGATTCCCTTGTCGCAAACTTGATGGTCAGGTGATTGCCTGAAGCCTCCGTTATTACGCCTATTCCAAAAACCTTATGTTTTACATTTAAATTTAATAAATCTGCACTATTCACTATAGCAATCCACCTTATACTGTAAATTTTTTAATTCTTTTTCTTAGAACTGTACTTCTTACTACTACGATGTGTACCGTCATTGTCTGTCACGATGTTACTTCTTTTTGCTTTTTCTTCCTGTACTGCCCTAAATTCACTTTCAGTTATTATAGGAGAAATACATTCTTTCATTTGATATTGATATTCTTGTGTTGCTGAATCCAAAAGTGTAACGGTACCAGTGTATTTTTGGTTTTTAAGCATTGTTTCTATCATGAGTTTATTCCACTTTTCCTTACCAGTAGGAGAAGGAATGCCTGCATCAGAAAGTTTTTTAATGACACCAAGAACACTTGCTCCATCAAGATACCAACGGAAAATATCTCGTACAATCTTTGCCTGCTCCTCATCAATAACAAGCTCACCGTCTTTATTTTTTGTATATCCATAGAGTTTTCGTTTATACAATCCTGATGTTCCAGTGGCAGCCCTCATTGCAAGACCCATTCGGATATTATCGCTTCGGCTTTCGGTCTCAGCCTGAGCAAAGGATTCCATTACCGAAATCATAAGGTTACTATCAATTTTGTCGGTATCTAAATCTTCATCTTCAAATATTAACCTAACTCCAGCTTTCTTTAATCTATTAATTGCGGATAGGGTATCAACGGTATCTCTGCCAAAACGGCTTATACTTTTTGTCAGCACAACAGAAATATTATGAGCCTCACATTCTTTTAATAATCGTTCAAATTCACGGCGTGGAGCATTTCTTTTTGCAGAGCCTATATCTATAAATATATCTGCTAATCTCCATTGATTGACATTTGCGACTGCTCTTGTTAAAGCAGAAATTTGTGATGAAAGACTATACAGCTGTTCCTTTTCATTTGTGCTAACCCTACAATAAATAGCAACATTCTTTTCTAAACGGTCATTTGTTGCAGGAATATAATAGATTTTAGAAGCCATAAGCTCACCTTCTCACTTAGTTTAGCCTATTTTTATAATACCATAAATATTGATGATAGTTAGGCTATATGTTTAAATTATTTCTGTAAATATACTATATATAGTGCTATTTGGTATCGCAATCACTATATATGCGTGACATCAATACCACCGTCTCAACGGTATTCCCTTTGTCCCACAAAAGCTCCGTAACTTCCCCGCCATCCTTG